>Ga0335075_10016029_pt1 | contig 11216 bp, 12 predicted proteins | sample Lox_Sample_24_FD_206723 | JGI IMG/M metagenome (GOLD analysis project Ga0335075, IMG submission 206723) | Soil microbial communities from Loxahatchee National Wildlife Refuge, Florida, United States - Lox_Sample_2.4 | ecosystem: Environmental > Terrestrial > Soil > Wetlands | place: USA... | reverse complement strand
GGCCTGGACGCCACCCGCGCCGCCGCCGTCCTCGGCAAACGCCCCGGCGCCGTCCGCACCGCCGCCCACCGCGGCCTGCGCACCCTCGCCCGCCACCTGCAGCAGGCCGGCGAGGGAGCGACAGAAAACGCTCCGCGGGCGCTGAACTAACCGTGGGGACATAGCGGACGTGGGGACATAGCGGACGCCGGGACATAGCGGACGTCGGGACATAGCGGACGAAGAGCGCGAGGAGGATCGAGCAGCATGGTTAACGGCTGGAAGGCCCGCAGGCACGGCGCGGAACCGGTTAGCTCCGGGGCGGCCGTGCCTGACGGCCGGGACGACAACGACGTGGTCTGGGTCTATGCCATCACCGCGAACGCCGCCCCGGAGCTGCTGTCCGGCCTGACCGGCGTCGCCGGGGAGCCGGTGCGGGCGGTGACCGAAGCCGACCTGTCCGCCGTGGTCGGCACGGTCACCGATGCGACCGGAAGCGGCAAGCCCCTCGCCAGCCTGCTCGTCGGCCTGACCGCCATCGAGTCTGCCGGGCGGGCGCACCACGAGGTCGTCGCGCGCCTGGCCGCGGACAACCCGGTCCTCCCACTCCGGCTGGCCACCGTCTACCCGGACGACACGACGGTCCGCAGGTTGCTGGGCGAACGTCACGGCGAGCTTAGCGCGCTGGTCGAGTCGTTCCGGGGGACGCAGGAGTGGGGGGTGAAGGTGTTCATGGAGTCGCACGACCCGCTGATCGGCCCGGCCGGGGAGCCGGACAGCCCGGCGTCTCTCGAGCCGCTCCTGGCCCAGACGGAAGCGTGCGTCGAGGAGGTTGGTCACGCGCTCAGCGACATCGCCGTGGCCACCAGGCGGCGGCCCTCCCCGGACCCGCGGTTCGGCGCGGACTCCGGCTGGCTGGTGCTGAACGGCGCGTACCTGCTCGACGCCGAGCGCGCCGGCGAGTTCGCCGAGATCGTGGAGTCGGCCACCGCCGCCCACGCCGGGATCCGCGCCGACGTGACCGGCCCGTGGCCGCCGTACTCGTTCGTGGACGGCCAGGAGCTGTTACCGGCGGCCTAGGTCTTGGGCAGGCTGAAGCCCCAGTTGAGCGCCTTCGCGGCGGCGTCAGCGGCGGACGCGGGGCCGGTCGCGGGGCTCCCGAGGACGACGCCGATCAGGCTCAGCCCACCCCGCGAGGCCGAGAACAGCAGGCACTGCAGGGCGGCGTTGGTGTAGCCGGTCTTGATGCCGGTGGCGCCCTGGTAGGTCCCGATGAGGTCGTTGTCGTTGTTCCACCAGTAGGCGTGGTGCCCGGGGCCCTTCCGGAGCTGATAGAAGGACTGCGCCACGATCGACCGGAAGACCGGGTACTTCATCGCCGCCGTGGCGAGCGTGAGCAGGTCCGCCGGGGTGGAGTAGGTCGAGTACTCGGTGGGGTACGGCAGCCCGTCCGGGCTGGTGAAGTGCGTATGCAGCATGCCGAGCTGCCTCGCCGTGGCGTTCATCTTGGCCAGGAACGCGGGTATGCCCGGGCCGTAGGCCGCGGCCAGGGTGTACGCGGCGTCGCAGCCCGAGGGCAGCAGCAGCGCCTCGAGCAGTTCCTGCGCCGTGAGGACGTCGCCGGGATGCAGGCCCGCGCTCGCCGCGCCGTACTTGGCCACGTAGCCGATGACCGCGCTGGGCACCCGGATCTCCCGGTTCAGGTTCCCGGCGCGGAGCACCACGAGCGCGGTCATCACCTTGGTGATGCTGCCCATCGGCAGTTCGGTGTTCAGGTTCCGGCTCCACAGAACCGTGCCCGTGCTAGCGTCGGCGAGCACCGCGGCCTTGGCCTGCACGCCGGACGGCGCACCGGTGTCCCGCACCGGTGGCGTGGCCGACGGGGCCGGCGAGGGCGAGGGCCGCGGCCCGCGCGCCGCGGAGCGGGCGACCGCCGGAGCGACGCTGCTTACCGCCGACGACGACGCCGTGTGCGCGGTGGCAATGGCCGTCACGGCGATGGATGTCCCGACGGCAACCCCGCCCGCAACGGCTATGACCATCACCCGGACGGGGACGCGCATGCAGCTTCATTCCTTATCGTCGGTAAGTCGCTTTTCGACGACACTATCGCCGCCGCCGTCCGCCGCGCGACCACTGAGCCGGCCCGGCCGGCGGTGCCGCGGGCGTCCCCAGCGGCCGCCCGGTTCGCGGGGCGTGGCCCCAAGGGATTCCCGTCCCCCCGGGAGGAATCCGTCTCTGTCGGCGACGCGATCGGCTGCCCTAGTCTGCCGGGTGGTGCAAACAGTCAAGTCCCCACGCGCTGGTCGTCCCTGGGGGGCCCACCCTCAAGGCCACCAACGGGTCCCCCAGGGAATTGGGCGCCTTCGCGCTGCGGTCCTGGCCCACGGGAAACGGCAGGGCAGGTAGCGGGAAGACCGGGCAGCGACGGGCTATTTGCGCTCGCAGGTGCGCCCGTCGCTGCCCGTTCTGCCCTTGGCGCTAGGTGTGCTGGGCGCTCATCTCGCGGGCCGGGCTGGAGAACACCATGGCCTGGTCCTCGACGCCGCGCAGCCGCAGCGCCCGGTAGTCGCGCAGGTAGCTCTGGTGCACCTGCCAGGGGAACCTGGTTCCCTGCCTGGGGAATCGGTGCGCCGACCGCTGGATATAGCCAGAGGTCAGGTCGAGCAGCGGGCGGGTGCTGACCGGCGGGCCGGCGGCGACAGGGGTGCACTGGCGCGTCCCCCTGGCGCGCATGTGGTTGATCAGGCGGCACACGTAGTGACAGGTCAGGTCGCACTTGAGGGTCCACGACGCGTTCGTGTAGCCGACGGCGATGGCCAGGTTGGGCACGCCTTCCAGCATCATGCCCTTGTAGACCAGCTTACTGGTGACGTCGACGGGCTCGCCGTCCACCTGGATCTGGATCCCGCCGAGGAACAGCAGGTCCAGTCCGGTGGCGGTGACGATGATGTCGCCCGGTACCTCGCCGCCGGACCGCAGCAGCAGGCCCCGCTCGGTGAAGCTCTCGACGTGGTCGGTGATCACCGACACGCTGCCGTTGCTGATCGCCTTGAACAGGTCGCCGTCGGGTGCGATGCAGAACCGCTGGTCCCACGGGTTGTACCTGGGCGTGAAGTGGGTGTCGATGTCGAAGGAGGCGGGAAGCTGCCGCTCAAGCTGGCGGCGGACCATGCGCTTCACAAGCTCTGGCCGGTGCCGACTGAGCTGGAAGAAGGCCTGGGTGGTGAGCGCCTTGAACCACCGCATGGCCGTGCCCGCCAGCCGCGCGGGCAGCATGCGCCCGACCGCGTCGGCTACCGGATCCCTGGCCGGCAGCGACGCAACGTAGCTCGGCGATCGCTGCACCATGGTCACGTGCGCTGCGGCGGCGGCCAGGGCCGGGACGAGCGTCACGGCGGTTGCCCCGCTGCCGATGACGATCACGCGCCGGCCGGCGTAGCTGAGGTCTTCGGGCCACGCCTGGGGGTGCACGATCGTGCCGCCGAACCGGTCGAGGCCGACGAATTCGGGCAGGTAGCCGTGGTCGTACCGGTAGTAGCCCGCGCAGCAGAACAGGAACCAGCAGGTGACCTCGGTGATCTCGCCGGTGCCGGCGCGCTGGACCGTGACGTGCCACCGCGCCTCCTCGGTGGACCACGACGCCGAGACCACGCGCTGGCTGAACCTGATCCGGGCGTCGATGCCGGTCTCGGCCGCGGTGTCCCTGATGTACTCCAGGATCGCGCCGCCGCCCGCGATCGCCTGCGCTCCTTTCCAGGGCCGGAACGCGTAGCCGAGGGTGAACATGTCCGAGTCGGAGCGCACCCCCGGATAGCGGAACAGGTCCCAGGTCCCGCCGATCGCGTCCCGCGCCTCGAAGAGCGCGAACGAGACCTGCGGGCATCGCGCCTGCAGGTAACGGGCGGCGCCGATGCCAGACAGCCCGGCGCCGACTATCAGGACGTCCAGGTGCTCCGGGCTCTTCGTCATCCGTGTTCTCCGCCGGGGATATGACCGAACTTTAAACGAACGCCGGCCCCGCGATCGAGCACAGCGGCCGCCAGGCCCGGGCCGGTCCCCGCAGGCCGGCTCGGCAAGTCCCCTAGACATATCCCCCTCGGCGGGTGATGCGCGAACGGGCGCCGGAGCGATGCAATGTCACTGGAGGTGCCTGCCATGACAGGATCAGTGGCGGCCCTTGTGGCCATAGCCATCGTCACTCCCCTGTCCCTTTTCGCGTGGATAGGCATGGTGTACGCCGCCGGGGCGCACCCCCGGCCCCGGAACCGCGAGCAGGCCGAGACCTTGTCGCGCCTGCAGCACGCCCGCGGGTACCAGGGTCAGACCGGCGCACACCAGGAGCAGAAGGAAGAGCCCTCGCGAACAGAGCGGCGGGCCGCATAGCCCGCGCCCGCACGCGGCCGACGGAGCCAGCCCGCGCCACGCTGTCCATGCCTGCACCCCATCGACCGCTGCTCCCATATGCGCACGCCCGCTGAGGCTGCTACCTCGGCGTTCGCAGAGCCATGCGGCAAACCATCGCATTGCCTGCAAGATCACTGAATTGGACGTAAACGACTCAGGCTCATGAGGCGTCCTATTCGCTGAGAGACACGCGGTACTGACGGGATTCCACCGGAAAGCCGCGCTTGCCTCAGCGTTCCATCGGTGATCTCAGGAGGAATCCCGCATGAGACTGAACCGGCCGCAGGGTGCGGCCAGGCATGGTGCCACAACGGGGGCCGTCCGCGGCCGCCTGGGCGCCGGCGCGATCCGGGTGTTTGCGGTGACCGCCGTGGCCGCCGCGGCCTGCGGCCTGTGGGCGGGCGCGGCGTCCGCCGCCACGTCACACGTCAAGCACCACACCAGCACCACGGTGTCGGCCAGCCCCAACCCTGTGTATGTCCACTCCGCTGTGACGTTCACGGCGAAGGTCAGGGGATGGGTGCCGAAGGGCACCGTGCAGTTCTACTTCGGGACCAGGAAGCTCTGTCACGCCACCCTGTCCGATCTCAAGGCGCACTGCAAGTACGGCGGTTTCGCCGACGCAGCGGTCAAGACGATCACCGCCAAGTACCTGGGCAACGCGACCCACGCGGCCTCGTCAGGCACCACCAAGCTGACGGTCCGGAACAAGCCCGTGACCACGAAGTCCGCCACCACGACGACGATCACCAACACCGGCGATGGCACAGTGGACTCTGGCGATGCATTCACCTTCGATGTGACCGTTTCGGGCACCGACCCGACCGGAGCGGTGGCCGTCACCGCCATCGAGCCAACCGGCCTCAGCAGCGCGTATTCGTGCAGCTTCACCCTGACAGCGGCATCGGACGGCGCAGGACAGTGCACCATCCACCCGCCGGCTTACGGGATCGTGGAGTATGAGGCCACCTACGCGGGTGACGCAACGCACAGTGGCTCCACTTCGGCTATGTATTCCCTGGCCGTGCAGAACGTCACGACCACCACGGTCGTCGAGACGTCGGCTACGGCAGGCGACATCACGCTCAGCGCGAACGTGAACGCTGGGGGCGCCAACATCTCTGAAGCCGCCGGGGGCACCGGGACCGTGACGTTCTACGAAGGCACCAGCGCGACAGACCTGGAGCCGGTCACCGACTGCGGCGCCCAGCCGCTGAGCAGTTTCGACGCCACCACCGGCAACAACAGCGCCACCTGCACGGGCAACGCCGAGCTCAACGGTCTTGCGGCAGGTACCACGGTCTACGTGTCCGCGGTGTACTCCGGCGACCCGGTGAACGTGACCTCCACGTCGCCCACCATCACGCTCGATCCGACGGGCTGACCTTAGCCAGCGCCGGTTAGGGAGAACCAGCGCCGGGCCGTTTCCAGGGGGAGGGAAACGGCCCGGCGCTGTTTTGTGCGCGCGCCCGCCACCGACGGAGTGAGGCCGGGCCGCTGTCCCTACCCAGCGGACGGCTGGTGGCCGCTGGCGGCCGGGACGACGCCCGGCTTGCGGGCCTCGATCAGAAAGCGGGTCGCGTAGGCGACGAACGGGCCCCCGCTCTGGATGCGGTCGTGCAGCGCCCTGAGCTGCGCCCGGTACCGCTGCACGGTGAAGCCCGGCACCATCCAGATCACCTTGCGGAGAAAGTAGACCACCGCGCCGATGTCGAAGAACTCGGTGCGCAGGGATTCCAGGCGCAGGTCGGTGACCTCGAGGCCCGCCGCCTGCGCCGCCGCCCTGGCCTTGCCGGGGTCGCGGCGTTCCCGGACCCGGGGCGGCTGCGGGCCGAGGAACCACTCGACAAGCTCGAACACGCTGTGCGGGCCCACCTCCTGGGAAAAGTACGTGCCGCCCGGCTGCAGCACCCGGGCAATCTCTCCCCACCAGGTGGTCACCGGGTGACGGCTCACGACCAGGTCGAAGGCTTCGTCCGCGAACGGCAGCGGCGGCTCATCGGGGTCGGCGACCACCGCCACACCGAGGGGGTGCAGCAGCCTGGTCGCCCTGGCCACGTTCGGCGGCCACGATTCCGTGGCCACGGTGAGCTTCGGCAGCGCGGGGACGCCCGCCAGAACCTCCCCGCCGCCGGTCTGAATGTCGAGCGCCGCGGAGGCGCAAGCCATCCGGGCACTCATCGAGCGCTGGTAGCCCCAGGACGGGCGCTGCTCGGTAGCTCGTCCGTCCAGCCAGGAAAAGTCCCATCCCTCGACCGGGACAGCCTCAGCCTCGGCGACCAGATCGTCGAACGGGCGTGGCACGGCCCGATCATGACACCGCGCACGGCGCGGCCGCACCCGGTTTTTAGTGAGCCGCCTCGTACTGGCGAATGATTTCCGCGCTGATCCGGCCGCGCTCGGAGACGTTGATGCCAACCGACTTTGCCCAGGCGCGGACGGCAGCGCGGTCAACGGAATCACTCTGCCGGTCGGGGCCGCGGCGACGGCCGCTTCGCGGAATCCGCCGGGCGGCCTGGATGAAGGGTTCAAGCGCCTTTTCCAGCTTGGCCCGGTTTTTCGGGGCAAGGTCGATTTCGTAGGTCACCCCGGCGAAGGCGAAGGTAACCGTCTCCGCATCCGGTGAACCATCAAGATCGTCCGTCATAATCACAGATACGCTTCTCGCCATGGCATAGATGGTCCAGTTGAAATGAGCGGCTGTCAAAGCGACACACCGCGAAAGGGACACCCGTGCATGAAGGCCACGAGTCACATATCGCGCGCGGCCTGCCGCCGGCTCGCCGTCTATCCCCGGTATCCCGATGGATGGCCCGGGTTTTGTATTGCGGCTCGCGGCTCATTTCTCACGGCTGGGGCGGCAGCGCGCCTTGACGCGAGGCGAGCAGCGCGGCCACGGTGAGAGGCGCGCCAGGGACGGCAGCACCGGAGGTAACGATGCCGCGCACCGGTGACCAGGCGGCACTCCCGGTCTGCGAGCCGGGCGACCTGGTGGTCGACCTGCACTGGGAACGCGAGGGGACCGGGCTGCGCGGCCAGGTCGTGGCCAGGAATGTCGGCAGCCGCCGCTGCCGGGCAAGCCGGGCGTGGCACCGCTGGACCAGGACGGCAACCCGCTGCCAGCGACGACCGTCATCACCCTGGAGTGGATAGGGCCGGGATACGCCGTGCTGTCGCCTGGTGACACTGCAGCGGCCCGGGTGGGATGGCCGAACTGGTGCGGTGCGCCGGCCTCCGGGCGCGCGCTGGTGAGCTGGGACGGCGGCTCGGCCGTCGCCGAGGTGCACGGCACGGTCCAGCCGGGCTGCGAGCCGGGCAGGCCGGGCAACCTGACGTCGTCGTGGTTCCGCCTGGTCGAAGCGGGCAGCGGGCACGCCTAGCGGCGGCGCAAACGCGGCCGTGACTGCGCGTCAGTAGGGCTGGATGGACTCCTCGTGCTGCAGTTCGGTGATGTACTGCATGCCGCGCGACCTGATCAGCTCGCTCCTGATGACCGTGTCGAGTTCGGCAAGGAATTCCTCGCGGTCCTGGTTCACCAGAATGTAGTCATAGACCCAGGCCCAGGTCTGTTGCAGGCTTCTGATGCGCAGCCGCTTGTCGGCGTCGGCGGTGTGGCCGCGCTCGGCGAGCCGGGATCTCAGCTCGGTCTCCGTCTTCGTGGTGACAAAGATGCCGATGACCCGCCGCGCCGACATCGCACGGACCTTGACGTAGCCGGTCGGCTCCAGTTCCGCCGCCAGCGGTATCGGGTCCCGGCTGTCCAGCAATTCACGCGGCGACCCGTAATAGCTGTCCGCGTACGTGCGCGTGTACTCGATCAGCTGCCCTTCTTCGCGGAGCTTTGCGAAGGCCTCATCGCTGACAAAGTTGTATTCGACGCCATCCCGCTCGGCCGGGCGCGCGGCCCTGGTTGTATACGTTGGCACGCGGCGGACAAGCCCGGAGAGCGTCATCCAGTCAAGCGCGGTGCCTTTGCCCGCGCCGCTTGGGCCAGATATTATGAACAGCGGTGGCCTAGCATCCAATTCTCTGGTCCCCAATTCAGCCTTGGAACGTCACGCCAGATCCTATGCCTGCGACAGGTTAGTGAGCCGCCGCGGGGCCACAGCCACGAACCTACCCTGTGCAGCCCGCCCTAACGTGCCCACCTGCGGCGATACGGTGGTCGCCGTGAGCGAGAGACGCTGCTGAACGTGCTGGACGAGATCGTGCCCCCGCAGGTCGTCGCGGTGGAGGCATTCGACGACCCGGCCGGCGCGCAACTGTACCCGGAAGAAGACGCGCTGCTGCGAAGCGCGGTGGCGAGCCGCCGCAAGGAGTTCGGCACCGCACGCTGGTGCGCCCGCCAGGCCCTGGTCAAGCTGGGGCTGCCCCCAGCCCCCATCCTGCCCGGCCCTCGCGGTGCGCCCGGCTGGCCAGCCGGGGTAACCGGGAGCATGACCCACTGCGCCGGCTACCGGGCGGCCGCCCTCGCACACGCCAGGGACATTGCAACGATCGGCATCGACGCCGAGCCGGACGGGCCGCTGCCCGGCGGGGTCCGCGACATGGTCGCCAGCCGGGACGAACTCGCCGCGCTGGCCCGGCACGCCGCCGGCTCGCCACAGCCCTGCTGGGACAAGCTCCTGTTCAGCGCGAAGGAGTCCGCCTACAAGGCCTGGTTCCCGCTCACCCAGCAGTGGCTGGGCTTCAAGGAAGCCTCGGTCGGCATCGACCCCGCGGATGGCACCTTCACCGTGCGGCTGCACGTCCCGGGGCCGGTGCTGGCCGGCCGCGCGCTTACCGAGTTCCGCGGGCGCTGGCTGGCCAGGGACGGGCTCGTGCTCACCGCGATAACGGTTCCGGCCGCCTGAGCGCCGCGGGACGGCTCGCGCCGGCTCGCAGCGCGGCCGGTCAGATCGGCGGCACCGGCCCGGCCGGTCCCACCACCGGCAGGACCAGCAGGCAGGGCACGGAGACCGGCTGGGCCGGGTCGAGCGCGTTGAGCATGTCGGCCATGGCAACCGGGTCGTAAGCCAGTTCCAGGTGGTCGCTCTCGTCCAGCGGGCACTGATTCTGGACGGTGATGTTGGTGACGTTTGGGCCCGCAGGCAGGAACGCGTTGGTGTACGGGGTGACCACCTCGTCGTCCCTGGTCTCGATGACGGTATAGGACACGCCCGGCACGGTCGGATCGGCGTTGAGCGCGGTGAGGAACGCGGAGCCCTGCTCCTGCTCCACGCACGCCTCGCAGGTGGTGCTCAGCAGGCTGTTGACCGGGGCGAGCAGCCCGAGTTGCTGCCCGAGAGCCGTCAAGCCATCCAGCGAAGTGCCGTAGTTGGACGGCGCGAGCCCGACGAGCGCGTCCACCTTTGCGGCGCCGCCGAGGAAGCTGATGTAATAGCGCGGCATCATGCCGCCCTGCGAATGCCCGACGATATCGACCTTTGACGCGCCCGTTGCGGCCAGCACCTGGCTGACAAACGTTGCGAGCTGCCCGGCGGATGCCGCGATGTCCCCGGTTCCCTGGAAGTCGCTGGCGGGCGTGGCGCCGCCATAGTTGAACGCGAACACGCAGTAGCCGTTGTTGGCCAGGATCGGCGAGGCTGCCTGCCAGTTGTCGTCCATGTTCTCGAGCGTGCCGTGCACCAGGACCACGGGGTACGGGTGGGCGGCGCTCGGCTTGCACGACCAGTTGTTGGCGCCGGGAGGTGAGACGGCCGGCGAGCCGAAGGTCGCCACGTACGCCTGCGCGAAGTCATAATTCACCCGGAGGCTGCTGCCCTGTGCAGATGCGGTGCTCGCAGTGAGAACGGCCAAAACAGTGACCATACTGGTAACGCCGAAGATTGCTGCTAATCTGCGGGTAAGCCGGCCAGCCTGCATTCACGTTCCTCTCGAGCCGTGAGATCACCGGATTCCCCGGCAGGAGGACATAACCGGCTAAGCCCCGGTCCCCACCGACGGAGTTCCCGGTATCGAGATATTCGAAATTAACACCCAAATACCGAGGGTTCTTCTAACCGACGGCAGCGATTTTCGAGGTACTTTGTCACTCCGCCACAATGTGGCGCCCGGGGGGACGTCTCAGTCGGTGGCGCGCCGACCCCGCGGCGGTCATCAGCCGCGCGGCGCGAGCCGTCGAGGAAGCGCAGGCCGTCGAGGAAGCGCAGGCCGTCGAGGAAGCGCAGGCCGTCGAGGAAGCGCAGGCCGTCGAGGAAGCGCAGGCCGTCGAGGTGCTTTAGGCGGGGTTCGACCGCGACGAGCATGACCGGCAAGCCCGACCCGGACGGCCAGCCGGACTACATGTACCTGCTCATGCCGATCCGCCTCGGCACGTAGCGGCCAGGGTCGGGGAGGTCAGCGGCCTTTCTTGATCTGGGTACCTGAGCAGCAAATAGCGCTGGTAACGCACCCAGATCATGGAACAGGCCTGGATAGCAAGATCAAACCCGTGTGTTGATCACCGGCCTGGGCTGGCGTAGGGGAGCCTGCTGGCGTAGGGGAGCCTGCTGGCGTAGGGGAGCCTGCTGGCGTAGGGGAGCCTGCTGGCGCAGGGGAGCCTGCTGGCGCAGGGGAGCCTGCTGGCGCAGGGGAGCCTGCTGGCGCAGGGGAGCGTGGTGCCTGCCCGGCGGCTGGGCCGGCGGACAAGCTTAGACCGGTGTCGCAGGCGTGCGCCTGACCAGGCTGGCGCCGACCGACGTCCTCGGCTAACGATCTGTAACGGCGGAGGTTACGGGCTCAGCTGACGCATCGGCAGGCTGGCAGCGATCCTGGCTGAGTTACGGCCGCTGAGTGCGTGTCCGGAACCCGGTTTCCGGACGGTCCCGAAGCAGGGTCGCCATGATCTG
>Ga0335075_10016028_pt1 | contig 11216 bp, 5 predicted proteins | sample Lox_Sample_24_FD_206723 | JGI IMG/M metagenome (GOLD analysis project Ga0335075, IMG submission 206723) | Soil microbial communities from Loxahatchee National Wildlife Refuge, Florida, United States - Lox_Sample_2.4 | ecosystem: Environmental > Terrestrial > Soil > Wetlands | place: USA: Florida... | reverse complement strand
TTAGTCTTCGATCGCGAGCTTGATCTCGTCGGAGTTGCCCTTCAGCTCCGGCGCATACATAGCGTAGCCGCGCGTCGGCAACGCGCTGAACTTGCCGGGAATTTCCGCCCGCAGCCGGTAGGCGACGCTGTGCTTGCCGCGGGCCAGACGTCGAACGAAGAAGCATACCTTCTCGTCGCGCAGCTCCATATACGCTCCCATGTCGTTGGCGTTGTAGCCGCTGCGCACCAGCATCGGCTCGAAGCCCGCCGCCTTGGGATCCTCGAAGATCAAGTACTCGTAATCGTTCTTGCTGTCGATCTCCAGCTCGACCTCGACCAGATCGCCGCTCTTGAGCGACGACAGGTTCGGCAGCTCCGTCCGCTTGAACTTCTCGATCTTCTGATCGAGCGCCTGACCGCGCGCTCCAGATACCTTCGTCGAAGCATCAATGCGCGTCAGCTTGTAATACTTGCGGTTGACCTTCACTTCCAGGCCGGCCCGCGTGATGAAGTCCTCCAGCGTAAAGTTGGTCAGGTAGGCGTTGAAGTAGACGGGGCCGGTGCCCTGGCGCTTGATCTCCAGCGTGTGCTTGCCGGACTCGATGGCGTCGCCCTTGAGCAGCAGCTTGTTGTCGAAGCTGAACAGGTTGCCGGCGTCGATCTTTACCTCCTTGTGCTTCTTGCCGTCCAGCCAGACCTCGACGGTCATGTTCGGCCTGTCCTCGCCGCTGGCTTTCAGATACTCGGCCATCGCCTCGACGCAGATGGCCGTGTCGCGCGTGCTGTTCCAGTAGGTCGAGTGCTTGCGATTGTTGAGCAGGTACTTCACCAGCCCGGCGGCCCTGGCGTCCTTGGGGCTGGTGCGGGAGAGCAGCTTGAGGTAGTAGGCGTCGGCCTCGATCTCGCTGCCGTACCAGAACCACCAGGCGTTGCCGGCCGGCAGACGCAGGTAGGCCGTCTGGTTCTCCTCGTCCTGAACGACGAATTGCTCGATGTTTTTCAGAATCATCGCCAGCTTATCGACCTGCTGCTCCTTGTGCAGGGCCAGGCCGAACATCGCCTTGGCGTAGACGGCCAGATCGACGCGATCGCGGTACAGGAACTCGCGCATGTCGTTGTTGGGCGCGTTGGCATCGACCAGGACCATGTAGACGAAAGCGTCGAGATTGTCGGCCTTTTCCTTCCAGGGATGGACACGGGCCGGAGCGTTGTGCAGGCGCTGAACCTGCTCGGCCTGGTAGCTCTTGAGCCAGGCGATGCCGCGCTCCAGCATGCCTTGCGGCAGGACCACGCCGTTGGTTTTGGCAATCTGCAAGCCGTGGACGACGACGGCGGTGGTGTGCGGCCAGGAACGCTCGCCCCAGCCGGAGAACCAGCCCCAGCCGCCGTCCTGACACTGCATGCCGGCCAGGCGATCGACGCCCGCCTTCACCATACGCTGCACCTCGGCTTCGTCGAAGACCGGATTACGCTTGTAGCGCTTCCAACCCTCGGCCCGCTTCTTGTCGTCGCCAATCTCCTGGGCGTTGAGATTGGTCCGCTTCTTCTGGATGTCCTTCAAGTCCAGCTTCATGTCTTGCAGGACACGCTGGGTGATGATGGTCGGCAAGAAGCGGTTGAGCGTCTGCTCGGTGCAGCCGTAGGGATACTCGACCAGGTACGGCAGGGCATCGACCATGGCGCCGGCCAGGGTCGGCGAGTAGCGCACTTCCAGCAGCGTCTCGTTGATGCGGCGCTCGGCCGGGACGTGGAAGACAATGCTGCCCGACTTCTGCTCGGCGCGGACGACGCCGGAGAAGGAATCGGTTTTGAGCATGCCATGCACGTAGCAGGGGAAGAGCATCTGCATGGCGTCGGATTCCTCGTCGCTGACGGCCTTCATGCGGACGATGGCATCGCCCTCGCCCGTGACCTTGACTCGCCAATCGACACGCTGCTCGCCACCGGCCGGGATGCTCACCAGTCGCGTCGTTTCGCCGGTGGCGGAGAGCGTGCCGCCCTCCAGCTCCAGCGACACTTTTACCGACTTCTCGGACTTCAAATAGTTATGGACGTTGGCCGACAGCACAACCTCGTCCTTCTGCACGAAGAAGCGAGGAGCTTGCAAACGGACGATGAGGTTCTTCTTGGTGACGACCTCGGCATCGCCCTGGCCGACTCGCGTACCGGCGCCCATCGCCCAGACCTTGACCTTCCAGGCCGTCAGGTTCTCCGGCATGGTCAGCGATACTTCAGCAAAGCCGTCCTTGTCGGTAGTCAGCGCCGCCGTCCAGAGGGCCGTATCGGCGAAGTTTTTGCGAACGAGCGGCATCGGCGCGGCAGGTCCGGGTTGCTCGCCTCCTTCGGCGCCTGGCTTGTCCGCGGATTCTTTTTCAGCGGCGAATCCCTTCCGGAACGTCTGCCGGCGCTGCTGCTCCACACCGCGGCCGCGGCCGCCGAAGCCTCCCGGCGCGGCGTTCGGGGCCGCCGGTGCTGCTCCCGCCGCGTCCTTCAATGCCCCCTCGCCGTCGCCACGAGCACCATTCTTCGCCTTTTGCAATTCGTCCACCACGGTGGCGCCGAAAATGCCGAGGTTGGCCATGCCGATCTCGTCGCGGTGCAGCAATTCGCCGAGGTAACGGCTCAGGCTCGATTCCGTGGACGGATAGTGATGCCGCTGCCATTTCCAGAAGAACTCGCGGATCTCCGGCACGTTCGAGCCCCCCGAGATGTACTCGACGCTCTTGTCGTAAATCGACAGTACCGTCGAGCCAACGAACGGCTTGCCGAAGAAGTCGGTCAGCTTGACCTTCACCGTTGCCTTGGCGCCGGGCAAATACTCCTTTTGCGATGGCTGAACTTCGACGTTCAGTACACGCTTTTCGGGAGGCACGATGACCTCGCGGACATCGGTATGCACGCCGCCGTTGGCGACCGTCACGGCTTCGATGAAGAAGTTGGGCATGTCCTTCTGCACGACGGCCACGTCCTGAGCGATGCTTTTGCCCTGGAGGCGCAGCACGCGCGGCGGCAGATACACGCCATTGGCCGGCCGCGTGAATAGCAGCACAACACCGTCCTTGCGATTGGTGTTGATAAGCAGCTGCACCTTGTCGCCAGGCTTGTACTCGCGCTTGTCGGTAATCAGCTCGATGTCGTTAAATCGGAAGTCGCGGCCGTTGAAGCCTTCACCGCGCACCAGGAAGACGTAGCCGCCCTCGATCGTGTGCTTCTTGGCGTCGCTCAGCTTGTAGGAAAGGCGATACTGACCCGCCTCCGCCGCCTTGATCTGCTGATGAGCCTTGCCTTCCGCGTTGGTGTCGAGCTTCCAGGTCTGCACCGCCTTCTCAACCGGCTCGTTCTGGTCGTTGTAGGCGATTCGGAACAATGTTAGCTCGCCCTTGCCCTCGACCGGCTTCTGGTCCAGCGTCTGGGCACGGAAATTCGCGTGGATCGTGTCGCCGGTGCGGTAATGGCCGCGATTGAGCCAGGCGAAAACCTTGAACGGCTTGCGTGCCACCAGCACGTCGCCGGTGCCGACGATGGTGCGGCGCGATTCGTCCGTCACTTCCGCCGTGATCGAATACTTGTGGTCCTGATCGCCGTGCAGCTCCCTGGCCGCGGTTGTGTCGATGGGGATTTCCACGGTGCCGTCGGCGCCGATTTCGACCTCGTTTTCCAGGACGACCTCCGGCGCTTCCTGTCCGTGGCCCCACCAGGTGGGCACCGGACGCTTGCAGCCCCAGGCGGCCCAGCCGGGATACCACGGATAATCGGCGGCGAACCACCAGTAACCGCGGCCATAGAACCAGTCCCAGTCGCCGCGCGGATACCAGCGCTCGTCGTGGCTGGTGCGCAGCACCTTGTATTTCACCTTGGCACGGACGACCGGCGCTCCAAAGTAGTATTTGGCCGTCACCGTCGCCTTGATCTTCTCGCCCAGGCGCACCGGCTCCTTCGGCGCCGCGACGGATACTTCAAATTCCGGCTTCTTGTACTCCTCGACGCGGAAAGAGCCGCCGCCGTAGTACGTTTTGCCGGAGGCATCGAAAATCTGAATTCCGTAAACGCCGAGTGTAATACCCTTGGAAAGCGAGAATTCGCCGGACAGACCGCCGTACTCGTTGGTGGTGTAGTTCTGCTCGAAGACTTTTTCGCCCTTGGGATTGAGAATGCGGAGCTTGAGTGACTGATTGGCGAAAGCGGAATTGTCGTTCTGATCGTACTTGGCGTGCTCGATCCACGCCGCAAGCTGAACTTTCTGCTGCGGTCGATAGACGGGACGATCCGTCATCGTGAAGACTTTTACGGCGTTGTACTCGGCATCGTACACTCGGCCGTACCAGATGCCGGTGAAGCCGAGATAAGCGAAGCGCTCGCTTTCCTTCGGCCCATTCTTCTTTGTGCGGGCGATGATGAGCCATTGATGATCTTGCGGCAGCTTGGCCTGACCGAGGAGGATCTGGCCATCGGCATCGGTGCCTTCGTTGAAGGCCAGCGTATCGACGCGCCAGCGATTGCCGTTGTTCAGATATTGCTGGCGCCAGCCGAAGAACTCGACGTTGGCTTTCGGGATCGGCACGCCGCTGACGGCATCGGCGACGTAGTAGTAGGACTGGCCGTCGAGCTGTTTCTTGACAATGACGGTATCGCTGAGCCAGACGATGATGCGGCTGACATTGCCGCCCTGCATCGTCGCCGTGACGAGATAGGCGCCCGCTTTCTCCATCGGCGTGGCGACTGTGATGCGCTCATCGACATGGGCCGGCCGCGGCTTCAGGTCCATATCCCAGGCGGCGACCTTGTCGCCGAGATATTGCTGCTGATTCTGTTCGACGAGGCGATAGCCGATGTTGCCGATGTTCATCGCGTTCCAGTCGAGCCGGCCAGGGTTGCTCTTGAGATACGCCTTCACGTCGTCGAGCAGCTTGGCGACCTTGATGGCGTGGGCCTCGAAGGAGACTTTCTTGCCGTTGCGGAAGCGGAAATCGACGACGGCCTTTGTGCCGGCCGGCTGCACCTGCCCCTGCTCGAATCGACCCCAGTTACCGACGATCTGATCGAGCCGCTTCTGGCGGAAAGCGTTGTGCCCGGCGCCGTATTCGTCGATGGCTTTCTTCCAGGCCTCGGCCGCCTTGACGTACTGGCGGCGATCCTCGTACTCGCCGGCAAGCAGATCGCGCGCCTGCTCGCCGGAGCTGCTCTTGCCGCGGTGGATCACGCGCTCGCTGATCTTGATCCAGTTGAACTCATCGGGCAGGGTGAATCGCTGCAAGCCGGTCGCCAGCTTGGCGACCGTCTCGTCGTCTGTGAGCGTGTGCAGGGCGAAGGTGCCGGTCTTGCGCTCGACCGGCGAGACGCCGGTCCCACCGACCGGCGAGACGCCGGTCCCACCGAACCGACCGAATTGCGCCATCGTTTGCACGCCGAATTGCGAACGGCAGAAATTGGCGAGGAGCATATCGATTTCGCTGACCCGGCCCGGATCGAGCTCGGCCGCCTGCGCCAGCATCCAGCGCCAGCGCTCGCCGTCGTTGGCGGCAGTTTTATAGCTCTTGGGAACGTGGTAGTAAATCGGCTTGTTGTTGGCATCGACTGGGGCGCCGCGGTTGTTGCCGCGGTAGTACCAGGAATAGCCCTCCTGATAGTCCGGCAGCTGGCTGAGATCGGTGAGGTATTGCAGCCGCCAGGCATCGTGCCAGCCCGCGCCATTCAGGATGATCTGAGCAAAGTGCAGATGAAAGCGGCCCAGCGCGGGCTTGTCGTTCTCCTTGGCGGTCAACGGCAAAGCTCCGTGCATCAGCTGGAGGGCGCGCGTGCGGTCGCGCTCCATCGAGCCGACATAGCGGCCGCCGCCGCGGTGGTGGCCGCGATGAAACTTGCTGGCCACGATGAAGCCGTAATGCTCCATCTGATTGCTGACATAGCTTTCGGCCGCCGTTTCCAACAGGCGCCAGTTGCCCTTGTGGACGTTGATAACGGCCTCGCGGAAATCATCGATCTCATTGGAGCGTCCCAGGCGTTGCAGGCAGGTGATGGCGGTTGTCAGATCCTGGCCGACCTTCGCCGGATCGACCTTGGGATCGAGCGCCAGCTTGCGCAGCCCCTCGTAAGCGTCCTTGAAATTGCCGGCCCGGAAGGCCTTCATGAGCGTGTCGCGCGACGGCGGCGCGGCGCGATCGGCCGCGATCAGCCAGACGGCGGCTGACAGGAGAGACAACGTAACGCCCAGTGCGATCACGGATCGTTTTGCGTGCATGTTTTGGCACCCCAGAGCGATGGATCAGTCGGTGGAGAGGGTATCTCCGGAAAGCAGCAGATAGCTCCCTGTGCTGAATAGACGAGTCAGGCGGCTTTTTCGTTTGCTTTGCCGATTCTCAAACCGGAGAATTTAGCCACAGATGAACACAGATAAACACAGATAAGACAAAAAGAAAGGAAAGAAGCGATGACGGACGAGCAAATGAATCAGTGGACGGAACGAATCATCGGCTGCGCCTTTAGGGTGTCCAACACGTTGGGGGGCGGCTTTCTGGAGAAAGTCTACGAAAACGCTTTGGTGCATGAATTGCGCAAGAATGGTTTCTCCGTTCAAGCGCAGCATCCCATCAACGTTTACTACGACGGCATCCTCGTAGGCGAATTTTTCGCTGACATCTTGGTCGAAGACGTCATTCTCCTGGAGCTGAAGGCAACGAAAGAGTATGACGAGGTGTTTACGGCCCAGTGCTTGAACTATCTCAAGGCGACGAACAAGGCGATTTGTCTGCTTCTCAACTTCGGCAAACCTCGCCTGGAGATCAAGCGTTACCGAGCACCGCGCTGATTTTCTTTTCTTTATCTGTGTTTATCTGTGTTCATCTGTGGCTAATTCTCCTCGCTGCTCGCCACGACGGCCTTCATTTTCTCCAGCCCGGTACGGGCGACCGTGAGGGCGTCGCGTTGCCAGTATTCCTTGTTGAAAAGCTCCAGCGACAGCACGCCTCGAAAACCGATACGGCGCAGATCGCGCAGGAAGGTCTTCAGCGGCGCGACGCCGTCGCCGGGATAGACGCGATGGCCGTCGGTGATGGCGTCGCGCGACGGCTCGGCGGGATAGTCGTTCATGTGCAGGACATGCAGGGCGGAGCCGTTCAGCAGGTTGACGCCGGTGAAGCCGGAGCCGCCCTTGTAGAGATGGTAAACGTCGGCCAGGATGCACGCCTCCTTGTGGCCGCTCTCGACGGCCACCAGCGCGGCCTCGCCGAGTCGAGTGAGGGTTTTCGAGAAGCCCCATACCTCGACCTGCGGCACGACGCCGATTTGTTCGCCGATGTCCAGCAGCGCGCGATAGCGCTGGGCCACGGTCAACAAGGGAATGTCGGATCGCTTGGTGGCCCCGGAGGGCGGTGCGGCGATGCGCGTGCCGCCAATCTGCTTCACCATGTCCATGCCGCGCCGCGCGTTTTCGAGTGCCTTTTTGCGCTGGGCGTCGTCGTCCACGATCCACTCCGGAAAATCGATGGCGCTCTCGACGCTCAGACCGCGATCGGCGATGCGTTTACTCAGATCGTTTAACTTGCCGCCATCCTTGACGTATCGATCCAGCTCGCGCACCCACGGCTCGATGGCCTGGTAGCCCGCACGGCTGGCGATCTCGACTTCCTCGACAATCGACAGCTTCTGCCCCATGAGGGTGGCGGTGTTCAGGCCGTAGCGAAACGGATTGCCGGTTTTGTCTGGTTTTTTCTCTTCGGCCGATGCCGTAGAGAGGGGTATCGTCAATGCGCCAGCGGCCGCCGCTGTCGCGCTCAGCCAGGTTCGTCGCGTCAGGTTCACGGTTATAAGGTTCCTTTCCGATTCGGTTAGCGACGCTTCTGCGAAGCGTCGCTAATCGGACATTCTTAGCTGCCTTGCAGTTTTTTCAGGGCAACTTTGGCGGCCTCGCTGACCGCTTTTTGCGGATCGCGCGTGGCCGCGGTCAGACGCGTTACCGCCGCCTTCCTCTGATCGCCCAGCCCTTCGGCGCCCAGGTTGCCCAGCGCTTCGACGGCCGTGATACGCACTTCCAGAACATTGTCATCCAGGGCAACCAAGATGCCGTCGATAACGCTCTTGCGATCGTCGCCGAGCTCTCGACCGAGATGGCTGATGGCGTGGAGAGACAGTGAGCGGACAAACTGATCTTCATCCTTGAGGGCCATCTTCAGCGCAGGCAGAGCGGCTCCCGCTTCGGACCCCATGCGATCGAGCGACTCGGCGGCGGCGCGGCGCAGGTCGACATCCGAATCCTTGGCCGTCAGAGCGGCGGCAAGCGCCGGCACCGATTCGGCCGCCTTCGGACCCAGCTGCCCCAGGGCCTCCGCACAGGCGCGGCGCAGCTCGGTATCGTTCTTGGCGTCGGCGAGAGTGTCCTTCAAGGTTGGGACAGCCTCGACGGAGCCGATGCGGCCCAGAGCAAGGGCGCAGTGGATGCGCGTGAGACGTTCGAGCTTGGCATTCTTGAGGGCGGTCTGCAAGTCTCCCAGCGCTTCATCAGCGTTGCGTCCGAGCTGATGCAGCGAAGAGGCGGCAGCGGTGCGCGTGCCGGCGTCGGAATCTTTCAGGGCCAGCGCCAGCTCATCGACCGCCTTGATCGCTCGTCCCTTCATCTCACCCAGTGCCGTGGCGGAGGCCCGGCGAACGATAACCTTCTTATCGGCCCGCAACGACGCCGCCAGAGCTTCGCGGATTTTATCGACGGGTATGTCATCCTCATCGCGGGCCTTGGAAGCGATGTCGCCCAGCGCCCGCGCCGCGCCGGAGCGGATGGTTTCCTCGCTGTTCTCGCGGAGGGCGGCGATCAAGGCCGGCGTCACCTTGCGACTTTTGCGCGGGCCGATCAGCTGCACGGCGATCAAACCCGCCCGACGCTCTCGGAGTGTCTTGCCATTTTGCAATAGCTCGATCCATTCGGAGAGCTTCTTGCCCCGGAGGGTAGGCTCATCCTCGTCGGCACGAGCGGCCGTGCTGCCGAGCAGGGCGACCGCAATCAGCACGATCATCCAGGAATGAGTCGAGAACATGGCGAGAGCCTCCCATCAAGTGGAGGGGTTGTCGATGCTTGGCAAGCCCAGGCGACATCGGTGAACATACTCGGCCGAACGCTTCCTCGCAAGGAGCTGCACGTCGCGAGCAGCTCAGCACTGGTGGCGTCACGCCGTAGCTTGATTCCCCTTGACGGCCTTGGGGTACGCCGCTAAGAAGAACGAACGGTCCCGTACTTTGTAACGTGAATTACCAGCCTGTGGTCATTCGGCCCCAGGCATTTTTTATGTTTGCCGTTTCGCCGCGTCTCGCCTGCGGGATGCGGCGAAACGACACTGTTGGTTGGACAAGGTGGAACAGCATGGCCTGCACCTGTGTCGTCGGTCTGCAATGGGGCGACGAGGCCAAGGGGAAGATTGTCGATCTGCTTCGTGGTTCGTTACAACGGCGGCGCCAACGCCGGACACACGGTTGTCAGCGGCGGCAAGACGTTCAAATTGTCGCTGCTGCCCACCGGCGTGCTGCGACCCAACGTTCGGGCGGTGATCGGCAACGGTGTCGTCGTCTATCCGCCGCGCTTCCTTGAGGAAGTATCGAATTTGCGCCAGGCGGGCATTGCCATCGACGATAATCTCGTCGTCAGCGATCACGCTCACGTCATTTTCCCCTATCACCTCGAAGAGGAGCGCCTCAACGAGGGCGGCGGGAGCGAGGCGATCGGCACAACCGGCCGCGGGATCGGTCCCTGCTACCAGGACAAAGTTGGCCGGCAATTCGCGATCCGTCTCGGTGAAATGCTCGATCCCAATCGCCTCCGCGAGCGGCTTGTTCCCATCGTGGAGCGAAAGAATCGTCTTTTGCGCGCTCTTTCCGCCGAGGCACGCCAGTTCGACGTCGAGACCATTTGCCGCGATTATCTGACGTGCATGGAGCAGATCCGTCCCCATGTCGCCGACACGACGCGCCTGCTGCACGAGGGGTTGCGGAAGGGGGAGAGCATTCTCTTCGAGGCCGCCCAGGGCAGCTTGCTCGACGTGGACCACGGCACTTATCCTTTCGTGACCAGCTCCAGCAGCTCGACAGCGGGCGTGTGGAGCGGCTCGGGCGTGCCGGCGCGCAAGCTCGATCGCATTGTCGGCGTCATCAAGGCGTATTCGACGCGCGTCGGCCGCGGCCCCTTCCCGACGGAGCTGGATGACGGACCGGACGGCATCGGCGAGCGGATCCGTCGCACCGGACGCGAGTATGGCACGGTAACCGGCCGGCCGCGCCGCTGCGGCTGGTTTGACGCCGTCGCCACGCGCTACACCGCCGCCCTCAATAGCGCCGACGAGCTGGCCGTCATGCTTCTCGACGTGCTCAGCGAGCTGCCGGAGATCCGCATCGCCGTCGCTTACGAGCTGGACGGCCAGCGTCTCGATCATTTTCCCACGGATGCCTTTGTGCTGGAGCGGTGCCGGCCGGTGTACGAAACTCTACCCGGCTGGCGTCAGGATGTCTCCGGTGCGCGCCGCCTCGCCGACCTGCCGGCCGGGGCGCGGCGCTATGTCGATCGTCTCGGCGAGCTGCTCGGCGTGCCGGTTCGAATCATTTCTGTGGGGCCGGATCGGGAGCAAACGATTTTTACGAAATCATGAACGCGCCGCTTGCGGCTTAGCGGAAACGCGCTAAGCCGCAAGCGGCAAGCGAGGTGATGACCTTGCCCACTCCGTCGATGAAATCGAAATCGCCAGACACGCTGCAACGTCTGGCCGAAGCCGGCCTGAAGCCGGAGAGCTTGCCCGCACACATCGCCATCATCATGGACGGCAATGGCCGCTGGGCGCAACAGCGCGGGCTGCCGCGCATCGAAGGGCATGCCCGCGGCGCCCACAGCGTCCGCGCCACCGTCGAGGAATGCTGCCGTCTGGGCATCGGTCAGCTGACACTCTATTGTCTCAGCAGCGAGAACTGGAAGCGGCCGCAGACCGAGCTTGATTTCCTCATGACGCTGCTGGAACAGTATCTCATCGAGGAACGGCGAGAAATTCTCGATCAAAACATTCGCTTCACCACCATCGGCCGCCGCGGCGACCTGCCCGATAACGTGCTGCGTGAGATTGACGAGAACATTCGCTTGAGCCAGGACAATACCGGCATGTGCCTGTCCCTGGCCATCAACTACGGCGGCCGCACCGAGCTGATCGACGCCGTCCGCGAGGTGGCGCGCCAGGTGCGCGATGAAAAACTCAACCTCGACGCCATCGACGA
>Ga0335075_10016027_pt1 | contig 11216 bp, 10 predicted proteins | sample Lox_Sample_24_FD_206723 | JGI IMG/M metagenome (GOLD analysis project Ga0335075, IMG submission 206723) | Soil microbial communities from Loxahatchee National Wildlife Refuge, Florida, United States - Lox_Sample_2.4 | ecosystem: Environmental > Terrestrial > Soil > Wetlands | place: USA... | reverse complement strand
GAAGCTGCCTTGGCCGGCCGGTCCTTCGAAATCGTGTATGTCGACGACGGTTCGGCGGACGGGACCCAGGCGGAATTGCTCGCCTTGATGGCCGAGCGGTCGTGGCTGCGGCAAATCCGGCACGAGGAATCCTGCGGCCAGTCAGCGGCCTTGCGTACCGGCGTGAGGATGGCGCGCGCGCCGATCGTGGTGACGATCGACGGCGACGGGCAAAACGATCCAGCGTTCATTCCGGCGCTCGTTGGTGCGCTGGAGAAGGGCGCCCCGCATCTCGGCCTCGTCGCCGGTCAGCGGGTCGGGCGCAAGGCCAGCGGATTCAAGCGCATGCAGTCGCGAATCGCCAACGCCGTGCGCTCGGCGGTGCTCAAGGACGGCACCCGCGACACCGGTTGCGGGCTCAAGGCATTTCGTCGCGAATTGTTCTTGTCGCTGCCTTATTTCGACGCTTTGCATCGCTTCCTGCCGGCGCTCGTGCGTCGGGAAGGATTGGACATCGGCTATGTCGACGTGGTCGACCGGCAGCGGCAGCACGGCGTATCGAATTATGGACTGTGGGATCGGCTGTGGGTCGGCATTCTGGATCTTGCCGGCGTGTGGTGGCTCATCCGGCGCAAGCAGCGCGTGCCGCGTTATAAGGAGGTGACCCGTGCTCGTTGATCTGTCCCATGCGGTCGGCGCTTACTTGATCGACGTATTCGTCAAGCGAGCCGATTGGTGGCTCGTGGTCGGCATCATCGCCCAGGCGCTGTTCACCATGCGTTTTCTGGTTCAATGGATTGCCTCCGAGCGCGCCGGCCACAGTGTGATCCCGGTCACCTTTTGGTTTTTCTCCATCGGCGGCGGGGTTCTGCTTCTTATCTACGCGCTTTCGCGCAAAGACGCGGTGTTCATCGCCGGCCAGGCGTTCGGCGTCTTCGTCTACGTGCGTAATCTCTATTTCGTACTGCGCGACCGGAAGGCGGCCACCGCCACCGCATAGGCCGCTCACCCGCCTGCGGCGGCGGCCATTGCTGCAAAGCCGCGTTCAAGATCGGCGAGCAGGTCCTCGACGGCTTCGAGCCCGATATGGAAGCGCACGGTCGGGCCGCCCGGCGCCCAGCGTGTGACGGTGCGCAGCGGCGCGCAATCGAACGGAATGGCGAGGCTCTCGTAGCCGCCCCACGACGCGCCGATGCCGAACAGCGTCAGCGTATCGAGGAAGGCGTGGACCGCCTTCTGCGGTACCGGTTTGAGCACCATGCTGAACAGGCCCGAGGCGCCGGTGAAATCTCGCTTCCAGATGGCGTGGCCGGGATCGCCGGGCATGGCCGGATGCAGGAGCCGCAGCACTTCCGGCCGTTGCTGCAGCCAGTGCGCCACTGCGAGGCCCGATTTGAAATGCCGCTCGAGCCGCACCGCGAGCGTGCGCACGCCGCGCAAGCCGAGATAGACGTCGTCGGGCCCTTCGCACAGGCCAGTCAGCCGCACCGTGGTCTTAAGTGCGTTGACGGCGGCCGCGCTGGCCGAAACGGTGCCGAGCATGACGTCGGAATGGCCGCCGATATATTTGGTGCCGGCTTGGATGACGAGATCGACGCCGTGATCGAGCGGACGGAAATAAAGCGGCGTCGCCCAGGTGTTGTCCATCAGGACGAGCGCGCCCTTGTCATGTGCGACTTTGGCGATGGCGCCGACATCCTGCATTTCGAATGACAGCGAACCGGGCGCCTCCAGATAGACCGCGCGCGTGTTGTCCTGAAACAATTCGGCGATGCCGGCGCCGATCAGCGGGTCGTAATAGGTGGTGGCGACACCGAACCGTTTGAGGATTTGCTCGCAGAAATTCCGCGTCGGCCCATACGCGCTGTCGGTGACGAGGATATGATCGCCAGCTTTGACCGCCGCCAGCAGTGCGGCCGAAATCGCCGCAAGACCGGAAGGCAATAGGGCGACGCCGGCGCATTGCGGCCCTTCTAGGTCGGCCAACGCGCCTTCGAGCGCTTCGGTGGTCGGTGTGCCGCGGCGCCCGTACTGATAGCGCGCGCGGTGGGCGAGAAAATCCTCGGCGCTCGGATAGAGCACGGTGGAGGCATGATAGACCGGCGGATTGACGAAGCCGTAATTGGAGGCGGGATCGCGTCCGCCAGTCACCACGCGCGTCGCCGCCTGCCGCGGCGGACGTGGAGTTTGTTTTTCGCTCTTGTCGTTCATATCCAAAACATTGCGCTGCCCTCGGAAGGGGCACCTTAAATTAGCGCCGAATCCGGTCAACCCCTTGACCTGTCTGCGTGATCGTTCTCAGATGCGTTGCACGCGTAAATCCCTTGGCGCGCCGGATTACCGGTTGGGGCGCGCGGATCAACGCTAAAGGGGCTCACCATGAAATATGTCGGGACGGCGCTTGCCTTGATCATGCTGCTCGCCGGTGCCGCTCAGGCTGCCGAGTCCCCGACGCTCAAGGCGGTACAGGCGCGCGGCGAACTGATCTGCGGCGCCAACGGCCAGCTGCCGGGCTTCGGCATGCCCGATCCGCAGGGCAACTGGAGCGGCTTGGACGTTGATTTCTGCCGTGCGCTTGCGGCGGCGATCTTCAACGATCCGACCAAGGTCAAGTTCGTTCCGTTGACGGCGGCCAACCGCTTCACCGCGCTGCAATCGGGCGAGGTCGACGTGCTTGCCCGCAATACCACCTGGACGATGTCGCGCAACACCACGCTCGGCATCGATTTCGCCGCGGTGAACTTTTACGACGGCCAGGGCTTCATGGTGCACAAGGAGCTGAAAGTCTCCTCCGCGCTCGAACTCAATGGCGCCGCAGTCTGCGTTCAGCAGGGCACCACCACCGAGCTTAACCTCGCCGACTATTTCCGTTCGCACAACATGACCCTGAAGACCGTGACCTTCGCCACGGTCGACGAGGCGGTCAAAGCCTATGACACTGGCCGCTGCGACGCCTACACCACCGATTCCTCGGCGCTGCACAGCGAGCGGCTGATCTTGAGCAATCCCGACGACAGCGTCGTGCTGCCTGAGATCATTTCCAAGGAACCGCTGAGCCTGGCGGTGCGCCAGGGCGACGACGTGTGGGAAAACGTGGTGCGCTGGACGCAGAACGCCATGCTCGACGCCGAAGAACTTGGCGTCACCAAGAGCAACGTCGATGCGCAACTGAAATCGCCGAACCCGGAGATCCGCCGGCTGCTTGGCGTCGAAAGCCAGTTCGGCCAGTCGCTCGGGCTGTCCAATGATTGGGCGTACCGCATCGTCAAATACGTTGGCAATTACGGCGAAAGTTTTGAGCGCAATGTTGGGGAGGGCTCGCCGCTGAAAATCGCGCGCGGGCTCAACGCGCTGTGGACCAAGGGCGGCATCCAATACGGTCTGCCGATACGTTGAGGCGGGAATTGCGCGCCCGCCGGCGCCTGGGGTTGCCGCCGCGAGGGTACCGATGATCGGCGCCAGAGCAATCTCTCCGCGCCTGCTGCGCACTGCCGGCCGCATCGGCGTGCAGGCGGCGCTGGTCCTTGCCATAGGCGGGCTTATCTACGGCGCCTTCGTCGACGCCGCTGCCAATCTCGCACGCGAGAACATCGCCTTCGGACTCGGATTCTGGAACAATACCGCCGGTTTCGATATCAGCCAGACGCTGATCCCTTATTCGGCAAGCAATTCGACCTTCGGGCAGGCGTTCTGGGTCGGGCTGCTCAACACGCTTCTCGTTGCTGGCATCGGTATTGTGTTTGCCAGCGTCCTCGGTTTTGCGATCGGGATTGCGCGGCTGTCACGCAATTGGCTCGTCGCGCGGCTCGCCGGCTGCTACGTCGAACTGATCCGCAACGTACCGCTCCTGCTGCAGCTTCTGTTTTGGTACAACGCGGTGCTCAAGGCGCTGCCGGAATTGCGCGACAGTGTTGTGCTGCCGGGCGGCGCATTTCTCAACAACCGCGGCTTGTTCCTGCCGCTTCCGCGTTTTGGTCCCGGCTTTGGCGGCTTGGTCGCCGCCTTGCTGATCGGCGGTGCGGCTACCTTGCTTCTCCATATCTGGGCGCGCCGTCGCCAGGAGCGAACCGGAGTGCAGCCGCACAGCCTGCTGTGGGCTCTGGCATTGATCTGCGGATTGCCGCTTGCCGCTTTCGCGCTGGCCGGCTTCCCGCTCTCCTTCGACTACCCGCAGATGGGCCGCTTCAACGTCACCGGCGGCCTTGAAGTTCTGCCTGAATTTGCCGCGCTTCTGCTGGCGCTGTCGGTCTACACGGCGGCGTTCATTGCCGAGGTGGTACGGGCCGGCATCCTGGCCGTGGCGCGTGGCCAGACCGAAGCGGCGGAGGCACTCGGGCTGCGTGCCGGGGCGACGCTGCGGCTGATCGTAGTCCCGCAGGCCATGCGGGTCATCGTGCCGCCGCTCACCAGTCAATATCTCAATCTGATCAAGAACTCCTCGCTTGCCGTCGCGATCGGCTATCCGGACCTCGTGCAGGTGTTTGCCGGCTCGGTGCTCAACATCACCGGCCGGGCCGTCGAGGTGATCGCTATCACCATGGCGGTTTATCTTGCGATCAGCCTAATGATGTCGCTCGCCATGAATCTCTACGGGCGTGCGACCGCGATCGTGGAGCGCTGAGCGCGATGGCCGTCGCTTCGGACACCTCGCCCCATTATCTGCGCCGGGCGCCCGCGGCAAAGTTGCCGCCGCCGCAGGGGCGATCCGGCATTGTAGGATGGGTGCGCGCAAATCTTTTCTCGACGCCGGCGAACGCGGCTTTGACGCTTGCCTGCCTGTTGTTGATCGCCTGGGCGGTGCCGCCGCTCGTTCGCTTCGTTTTCGTCGATGCGGTGTGGTCCGGCGCGGACCGCCAGGCCTGCCTCGCTTCGCCGGCAAATCCGCAGCCGGGCGCCTGCTGGGCATTCGTGCGCGTGTGGTTTTCCTATTTCGTCTACGGCTTCTATCCGCTCGGCGAGCGCTGGCGCGTCGACCTCTTCTTTGCCGCCTTGGCGCTCGGCATCGTTTGGCTGTGCCGGCCGTCGGCGCCGCGCCGCGATCTCGGCGCGCTCTATTTCTTCGTCGTGCTGCCGATCGCCTCGTTCGTTCTGCTTTACGGCTTTCCGGCGATCGGGCTTGTCGCCGTGCCGACAACGCTATGGGGCGGCGTTCTAGTGACCGTCGTCGTCGCCGCCGTCGGCATCGTCGCCTCGCTGCCGGTCGGCATCGTTCTGGCGCTCGGACGCCGCTCCGATCTGCCGGCGTTGCGGCTTCTCTCGGTGGCTTTCATCGAGTTCGTGCGCGGCGTACCGCTGATCACGGTGCTGTTCATGGCGAGTGTCATGCTGCCGTTGTTCGTTCCCGAACGCTTCGAGCCGGACAAGCTTCTGCGCGCGCTCATCGGCGTTGCGCTGTTCGCCTCGGCCTATATGGCGGAGGTGGTACGCGGCGGGCTCGCGGCGGTGCCGCGCGGACAATACGAAGCCGCACGCGCGCTCGGGCTCGGCTATTGGCGCATGATGGGCCTGGTCATCCTGCCGCAGGCGCTGCAGGTGACGCTCCCCAACATCGTCAATACGTTTATCGGATTGTTCAAGGATACGACGCTCGTCTTCATCGTCGGTATCTTCGATTTTCTGCGCACGGTCGAGGTCGCGCGTGCCGATCCGAAATGGGCGACGCCGACCACCGCGCCGAGCGGCTACGTGTTTGCCGCTTTGTTCTACTTCGCCTGCTGCTACGGCATGTCGCGATATGCGCGCAACGTCGAAGCGCGCCTGCGGCGCGCCGGCGGGCATTGAGGGTCTCGGTGATGGCTAGTCGGGCCGGCGAAGACAATGGACGCAGCGCCGCCGCCGTCGCGGTTGAGATCGCCGACCTGCACAAATGGTACGGCGAGTTTCACGTGCTGCGCGATATCAATCTGCAAGTCCAACGCGGCGAGCGAATTGTCATCTGCGGTCCTTCCGGCGGCGGCAAGTCGACGCTTCTGCGCTGCATCAACCGCCTGGAAGACTGGCAGCGGGGCCGCATCGTCGTCGACGGCATCGAATTGACCGACGATCCCAGACAAATCGTCGCCGTGCGCCGCGGCGTCGGCATGGTGTTTCAGCACTTCAATCTGTTTCCGCATCTGACGGTTCTGCAAAACTGCACGCTGGCACCGATCTGGGTACGGCACATGCCGAAGAAGCAAGCCGAAGATCTGGCGATGAGCTATCTCAAGCGCGTGCGCATTCCCGAACAGGCGGCGAAATATCCGGCGCGGCTATCGGGCGGCCAGCAGCAGCGGGTGGCCATTGCGCGCGCACTGTGCATGAACCCGAAGATCATGCTGTTCGACGAGCCGACCTCGGCGCTCGATCCGGAGATGGTCAAGGAGGTGCTCGACACGATGGTGGAACTAGCCGCCGACGGCATCACCATGCTGGTGGTCTCGCACGAAATGGGATTTGCGCGTCAGGTCGCCGACCGCATGATCTTCATGGACGACGGTCAGATCGTCGAAATCGCGCGGCCGAAGGATTTTTTTGAATCGCCGCAGCACGAGCGCACGCGGTTGTTTCTGCAGCAGATCCTACGTTGAACGGAGGTACTTGGTGGCGGCGCGGCCGAGCCGACCGCTTCGACAGCGCCTTCGCGGGTTTGCGGCATAATTGAGCCGGCGGAGCATTAAATAAAGTTCACGATCAACAGAACGAAACAAATATTACGGGTCAGTAATCCGCAATCGATTTGAGGTGACCAAAGTTTAACTTGGAGTAGCGACGAGCCCGCGGCATTATTTCTACCATCTTGACATCTCTGGAGGAGAGAAAATGCTCAAGCCATTGATTGCCGCGACGGCCGTGCTTGCCATCGCCGGCTCGTCGCTTGTGTATGCACAACAGCGCTTCGGCGGGCCGGGCGGCCCGGGCGGGTTCGGTGGCCCGCGCGCCGAACGCGGTTTCCACCCGACCCCTGCCGATCTGGCGGCGTTCACCGACGCCCGTATTGCCGCGCTCAAGGCTGGCCTCGAACTCACGCCCGACCAGAGTAAGAACTGGCCGGCCTTCGAGCAGGCGTTGCGTGACGTGGCGCAGCTGCGTATCGCGCGGATGCAGGCGCGGCAGGAGCGCATGCAGCAAGGCGAGACGCAACAGGGTCAGGCTCGGCCCAGCCCGTTCGACCGGCTGGCGAACCGCGCTGACGACCTCGCCAAGACCAGCGCGGCACTGAAGAAAGTCGCCGATACCGGCGCACCGCTCTACGCGAGCCTGACCGACGAGCAGAAGGGACGGTTCAAGGTGCTCGCGCGCATGCTCCGCCCGCATCCACGCCGGTTTGCCTTCAACGAGGGCTATCACGGCTGGCGGCAGGGCGGTCACGGATTTGGCGGACCTGGAATGGGCCACGGTGGTGGACATGGCGGGTTCGGCCCGGGAGGTGGCGAGCAAGCGCCGGGCTCGCAGCTCTAATCGACAGAGATTGCCAGGCGGCCGCTGAATTTTTACCTCCCCAGGGGCCGCTCAAACGGAAGCCGCAGGAAACCTCCTGCGGCTTTCGCGTTGTTACGTCTGCAGTAGTCTTGACTCCGCCTGCGACGCCGGTTCGCCTTGCGCAACGCCGAAGAAATAGGTGAATATCGGCGCAGGCCCACGATCGAACAGATGTCGCCGAACAAGAGCGACGAACGGGCCGGGGAGGGAACATGATGCTCGCACGCGCACTCGCGGCTTCGCTATTTGCCGTCTGTCTATTGGCGGCTGGCGCCGTTTCGGCCCAGCAATATCCGACGCGCCCGGTGACCATGATCGTCGCATTCCCGCCCGGCGGTGCCGACGATGCAACTGCACGCATGATTCAGGACCCGCTGCAAAAAGCGCTCGGCCAACCAGTTGTGATCGAGAACATCGGTGGCGCTGGCGGCATGATCGCCGCGGCAAAGGCCGCCCATGCCGTGCCCGACGGCTACACCATCTTGCAGCATCAGGATGCGCTGGCGGCGGGCATGGCGCTTTATCCGAACCTGGACTTCGACGCGGAGAAGGATTTCGTCCCCATCGGCCTCATCAACACCGTTGCCAATACGATCGCAGGGCGTCCGACACTGCCGCCGAACAATTTTCAGGAGCTGTTGGCGTGGCTGAAAGGACCCGGACGGAATGCCAAGATCGGTCATCCCGGCGTCGGCTCGTTCGGCCACCTCGCCGAAGTGCTGGCGTTTCAGCAAATGGATGTGAAGGTCATCCAGGTGCCCTATCGCGGTGCGGGCCCGGCGCTCGTGGACCTGCTCGCGGGACAGGTGGACCTCGGTCCGATCTCGGCCGTGGTCGCCCAGCCGCTGGTCAAGTCTGGCAAGCTCAAGGCCTACGCCATCATCGGCAAGAAGCGCTTCTCGGGCCTGCCTGAACTGCCGACTATGAGCGAACTCGGCTATAAGAAGCTCGATATCGATTTCTGGCACATGCTGCTCGCTCCGGCCGGTACGCCGCGTCCGATCGTCGAGAAACTCAACGCCGCGTTGCGCGTGGCGCTCGCCGATCCCAAGGTGAAAAAGCTCTTTGCCGACGGCGGCATGGATGAATATCCGGCCGACCAGGAGACGCCCGAAGCCGCGGCTGCTCTGCTCAAGAGCGAGATCGCGCTCTGGGGTCAGGTCGTGCGCGAGAATCATATTGCCGGGCAGTAAGCTCGCGACGCCAGCTTGGATGCGCTTATTACGTCGCGATGGCGGTTGCGCGGCGCGCGGCTCGTAGTGGCCATTTTCGCCGTGACGGCGCGGTCTCCATTGACCCATTCGCGACTCCAATTCTAGCATCTCGCGTCCGCAAAAGGGGGGCTAAAGATGCGCATCGTACTTATGGGGTCCTTTGTGATTGCCTTTGTGGGGGCTTTGTTAGGTCGCGCTATGGCAGCGAGCACCTGCACCGGGTGGCTTGATTACGCCGACAAGCAGGCCGCTTGCCTCGCCTATGTCCAGGGCCACACGACGAATGCGGGTTTCCACGGTCAGGCCAGCAAGGACACCGTCTATTACTGGTTTGGCACCAATGTCGTCGGTATCCGCTGCATTGCCGAGCACGGCGTCATCTCGATGTTTGCCTACCATCACGACGATCAGCCCGCCGCCTGCAATCTGATGGATCGAGTGAAGGCGGCGCTCAACTGACCGAATGATTATTGTAGCGGCCTCGGCATTGCGCCGCTGGCATCTTCGGCACGCTCGGCCGCGATTGCCGGCACTATCGATTTTCGCGGCGCGGCAGGGCAAAATGGTCAAACCGGCGCGGCAACGGCGCAACAGGTGCGGCCATGATGAAGCTTGGCTTGTTTCTTGAAGGCACCGGACATCATGTCGCCGCCTGGCGCGATCCCGACGTCGATCCGCACGGCCGGCAGACATTGGCGCATTATCTCGACAGCGCCCGCCTCGCCGAATGCGGCAAGTTCGATTTTCTGTTCATGGCCGACACCAACGCCACCTTCGGCGCCGACGATGTCGAGTCGTGGACGCGCACCACGCAAGCCTCGCGGCTCGAGCCGATCACGCTGCTTGGCGCCATCGCTGCCGTCACCGAACGGATCGGGCTGGTCGCCACCGCGACCACGACCTATTTCGAGCCATTCCACGTCGCGCGCCTTTTTGCCTCGCTCGATCAGATCAGCGGAGGCCGCGCCGGATGGAATCTCGTTACCTCGCTCGCGGTGGCCGAGGCCTACAATTTCGGCAAAGAGATGCATCCGCACCACGCCGACCGCTACGCGCGGGCGCGCGAATTCGCCAAGGTGGTGCTCGGGCTGTGGGACAGCTTCGAAGACGGCGCGGTTATCGCAGACAAAGAAGGCGGCATCTATTTGGATCGCTCTAAACTGCACTTTCTGGACCATAAGGGCAGGCATTTCTCCGTGCGCGGACCGCTCACCGTGCACCGCTCGCCGCAGGGCCACCCGGTGATCGTGCAGGCCGGGCAGTCCGACGACGGCCGCGATCTTGCCGCGGAAACGGCCGAGGTGACATTCACGGTGCAGCAGGACATCGAGGTGGGCCGGGCGTTTTACGCCGACATCAAGCGCCGCGCCGCTGCGTATGGCCGCCCGCCCAGTGCCATCAAGGTGATGCCGGGAGTGATGACCGTCATCGGCTGCACCCGCGCCGAGGCCGCCGAAAAATACGAGCGCCTGCAGGCGTTGTTATCGCCGGAACTCGCGATCAAGGATCTGTCGTCGCACTTCGGCTTCGATCTATCGGGCTATCCGCTCGACGGACCAGTGCCTGACCCGGCACCCGACGTTGAACAAAAAGGCCGCGTCAGGGTCATGGTTGATTTGGCGCGCCGCGAAAATCTGACTATTCGGCAATTGTACAAGCGCGTCTACGGGCAGCGCGGCCACCGCGTTGTGGTCGGCACGCCTTCCGAAGTGGCCGACGCGCTCGAAAGCTGGTTCCGTGCCGGCGCGGCAGATGGCTTCAACATCCTGCCCCTGACGTTTCCGCGTGGGCTTGCAGACATCGTCGATTTGCTCATCCCTGAACTGCAGCGCCGCGGTCTGTTTCGCAAGGAGTACGAGGGCAAGACCTTGCGTGAAAACCTCGGCTTGCCGTTGCCGGCAAACCGCTGGGCGGTCGCGCGGGCGCAGCGGGACGCCGGATGAGCGGGCGGGCTGATTTCACTCCGCCTTCAGCCCCGCATCCTTGATGATCTTGCCCCACGTCGCCAGTTCGGACTTGAAGAAGGCAGTGCATTCATCGGGCGTATCGCCGATCGGTGCATAGGCCATGGCGGCGAGCTTCGCCTTCACGGCTGGTTGGGAAAGGCCGTCGACAATCAGATCATGCAGTTTGGCGATGATCGGCTTGGGTGTGCCTGCCGGCGCCGCGACCGCAGTCCAGGTGACGCCTACCACTTCGGGGAAGCCAGCCTCGGCCATGGTCGGGACATCGGGCAGCGCCGGCGAGCGCTCCTTGCCGGTAACCGCCAGGGCGCGCAATTGGCCGGCCTTGATCAGCGGCACTGCCGGCGCCATGGCGCCAAACGAGATCGGCGTATGGCCGGCGACGGTCGCCTCCACAGCCGTACCGCCGCCGTCAAACGGCACGTGAACGAGATCGAGGTGCTGCGATTGCGTGAACAATGCACCGACCAACTGCGGCGGCGTGCCGGTGCCCGGCGAGGCAAAGCTCTCCTTGCCGGGATTGGCGCGGATCCATTCCACCAGCTCCTTGACGGTGTGAGCCGGCACCGAGGGATTGACCGCAAGCACGACCGGCGTGGCG
>Ga0335075_10016025_pt1 | contig 11216 bp, 13 predicted proteins | sample Lox_Sample_24_FD_206723 | JGI IMG/M metagenome (GOLD analysis project Ga0335075, IMG submission 206723) | Soil microbial communities from Loxahatchee National Wildlife Refuge, Florida, United States - Lox_Sample_2.4 | ecosystem: Environmental > Terrestrial > Soil > Wetlands | place: USA... | reverse complement strand
TCGGGCCGTCTCGGCGGCGCGGAGATGAGCCGCTCGGAGTTCTACCGCGAAGGCCGCGTTCCGCTGCACACGTTGCGCGCCGACATCGACTACGGCCTGTACGAAGCCAAGACCACCTTCGGCCGTATCGGCGTGAAGGTCTGGATCTACAAGGGCGACATCGTTGGCGGCAAACGCGAACTCGTCGCTCCTTCTGCCGCGGGTGCCGAACGTCCCCGTCGCGAGCGGCCGTCGGGCACCCGTCCGCGCCGTAGCGGGGCCGCGGGCACGACGGCAACCAGCACCGAGGCCGGACGAAGCGCACTGGGTGCCGCTGAAGACGCAGCGGCTGCTGCCCCACCGGCCGCGGCGCCGGCGGACGAGCCGGCTCTCGAGACGCAGAGTACGGAGAGCTGAATCATGTTGATTCCCCGCAAGGTCAAGCACCGAAAGCAGCACCATCCGCGGCAACGCGGGATCGCCAGCGGCGGCACCCAGGTCAGTTTCGGTGACTACGGTATCCAGGCATTGGAGCATGCCTACATCACCAACCGGCAGATCGAGGCGGCGCGTATCGCCATCAACCGGCACATCAAGCGTGGCGGCAAGGTGTGGATCAACATCTTCCCGGATCGTCCGCTGACCAAGAAGCCGGCGGAAACCCGGATGGGTTCCGGTAAGGGCTCGCCCGAGTGGTGGATCGCCAACGTCAAGCCGGGTCGCATTCTCTTCGAGCTCAGCTTCCCGAATGAAACGGTTGCACGGGCCGCGTTGACCCGGGCAATTCACAAGCTGCCGATCAAGGCACGCATCGTTACCCGAGAGGACCAGTTCTGATGGCAGTGGGAGTTTCCCCTGGCGAACTGCGCGAGCTCACCGACGAAGAGCTGATCGCGCGGCTACGCGAGTCCAAGGAAGAGCTGTTCAACCTGCGTTTCCAGATGGCGACCGGTCAGCTCAGCAACAATCGTCGACTCCGCACGGTGCGCCAGGAGATCGCGCGCATCTACACCGTGCTACGCGAACGTGAACTCGGCCTGGCCGCGGGCCCCAATGGTGCCGAAAATGAGGATTCGTAATGGCAGAAGCGAAAACCCCTGCGAAGAAGGCCGCGAAGGCCCCAGCCAAGGCCGCTCCGAAAGCCACCGCGGCGAACGAGACCGCAAGCAGCGCCACGCCCGGCGACGATGCGGGCCGCCAGCGGCCCGCTGAGAAGTCGGGCAATGGCAGGGGGCCAAAGCACACACCGAGCACTCCGAAGCCGCGCGGTCGACGTAAGACCCGTATCGGTTACGTGGTGAGCGACAAGATGCAGAAGACCATCGTCGTGGAGCTGGAAGACCGTGTGCGGCACCCGCTGTACGGCAAGATCATCCGGACCACCAAGAAGGTCAAGGCGCACGACGAGAACAGCATCGCCGGCATCGGCGACCGCGTCTCGTTGATGGAGACTCGCCCGCTTTCGGCAACCAAGCGCTGGCGGCTGGTCGACATCCTCGAGAAAGCCAAGTAACAGCCGCTGCCGAACAGTCACAAAAGCCCCCAAAACCGGCCTGGTTTGGGGGCTTTTGCGTCTTGTCGCCGGGGTATAGTCGCATCCGGTATCCCGGGGGTCCACCACGAGAGTGAGGCCGGCGATGACGACCGAGTCGAAAGACTTCAGCGGCAAGATCACACTGGATATCCGTGATTCGGAGCCGGATTGGGGCCCATACGCCGCGCCGACGGCGCCGGAGAACTCGCCGAACATCCTCTACCTCGTCTGGGACGACACCGGTATCGCGACCTGGGACTGCTTCGGCGGCCTGGTCGAGATGCCGGCGATGACGCGCATCGCCGAGCGTGGCGTGCGGCTGTCGCAGTTCCACACCACGGCACTGTGCTCACCGACCAGGGCGTCGCTGCTGACCGGTCGCAACGCCACGACCGTGGGGATGGCCACCATCGAGGAATTCACCGATGGTTTTCCCAACTGCAACGGTCGGATTCCGGCCGACACCGCATTGCTTTCCGAGGCGCTCGGCGAGCGCGGCTACAACACCTACTGCGTCGGCAAGTGGCACCTGACGCCGCTGGAAGAGGCGAACATGGCGTCGACCAAGCGGCACTGGCCGACGTCCCGCGGCTTCGAACGCTTCTACGGATTCCTGGGCGGCGAGACCGATCAGTGGTACCCCGACCTGGTCTACGACAACCATCCGGTCAACCCTCCCGGCACTCCCGAGGACGGCTACCACCTGTCGAAGGACATCGCTGACAAGACAATTGAATTCATCCGTGACGCCAAGGTGATTGCGCCGGACAAGCCCTGGTTCAGCTACGTCTGCCCCGGCGCCGGCCACGCTCCGCATCATGTCTTCAAAGAATGGGCCGACAAATACGCCGGCAAGTTCGACATGGGCTACGAACGCTACCGCGAGGTGGTGCTGGAGAAGCAGAAGGCGATGGGCATCGTTCCGACGGATACCGAATTATCGCCCGTCAACCCGTATCTCGACGTCAAGGGTCCCAACGGCGAGCCTTGGCCGTTGCAGGACACGGTACGACCGTGGGACTCACTCACCGACGAAGAGAAAAAGCTGTTCAGTCGGATGGCCGAGGTGTTCGCCGGCTTCCTGAGCTACACCGACGCCCAGATCGGCCGCATCCTGGACTATCTCGAGGAATCCGGTCAACTCGACAACACCATCATCGTGGTGATCTCCGACAATGGCGCCAGCGGCGAGGGCGGTCCGAACGGATCGGTCAACGAGGGCAAGTTCTTCAACGGCTACATCGACACCGTCGAAGAGAGCATGAAGTTTTTCGACCATCTGGGTGGACCGGAAACCTACAACCACTACCCAATTGGGTGGGCGATGGCCTTCAACACGCCCTACAAGCTCTACAAGCGCTACGCCTCCCATGAGGGCGGGATCGCAGACACGGCGATCATCTCGTGGCCCGACGGGATTGCGGCGCACGGCGAGATCCGCGACAACTACGTCAATGTCTGCGACATCACCCCGACGGTCTACGACCTGTTGGGCATGACACCGCCGGACACTGTGAAAGGCATCGCGCAGAAGCCGTTGGACGGGTTGAGCTTCAAAGCGGCCCTTGCTGATCCGGATGCCGACACCGGCAAGCACACCCAGTTCTACACCATGCTGGGAACCCGCGGGATCTGGCACCAGGGCTGGTTTGCCAACACCGTGCATGCGGCCACACCCGCCGGTTGGTCGCATTTCGACGCCGATCGCTGGGAGCTGTTTCACATCGAGGCCGACCGCAGCCAGTGCCACGACCTGGCCGCCGAACAACCCGACAAGCTCGAGGAGCTCAAGGCGCTGTGGTTTTCCGAGGCCGACAAGTACAACGGTCTGCCGCTGGCCGATCTGAACCTGATGGAAACGTTGACCAGGTTCCGGCCCTACCTGGTCGGCGAACGGTCGAGCTACACCTACTATCCGGACTGCGCGGACGTCGGCATCGGTGCGGCCGCCGAACTCCGCGGCCGCTCGTTCGCTGTGCTGGCCGAAGTAACGGTGGATACCACCGGCGCCGAGGGGGTGTTGTTCAAACAGGGCGGCGCCCATGGCGGCCACGTGCTCTTCGTCCAGGACGGGCGGCTGCACTACGCCTACAACTTCCTCGGCGAGCGCCAGCAGCTGGTTTCTTCCTCGGTCGCGGTGCCGTTGGGCAAACACGTTCTCGGAGTTAACTATTCACGCACCGGGACCGTCACGAACAGCCATACGCCGCTCGGCGACGTCACGTTGTTCATCGACGACGATGTGGTCGGCACACTGGCGGATGTGCAATCTCACCCAGGAACATTCGGGCTGGCGGGCGCAGGAATCACGGTCGGGCGCAACGGCGGGTCGGCGGTGTCCAGCCGCTACAAAGCACCCTTCGCGTTCACCGGCGGCACCATCGCTCAGGTCGCCGTCGACGTAACCGGGCGTCCCTACCAAGATCTGGAAAAGGAACTGGCGCTGGCTTTTTCGCGTGACTGAGATCCCGTCGCGGTCGATCTGGGCAGCGTGCCTGGTGGCGGTCGCGCTGCTTGCCGGGTGCGTCAGAGCCACTCAAGGCAGCGCTGTGCGGGCCGGTGCACCGGCTGCGTCCGCGACAACCGGCTCCGCGGCGTCGCCGCGACCCACGACCAGCCGCGGGACTCCCGTGCCCGGAATCGAAGAAACCCTGCCGGACCACATTCCGCCCAACGCATTCATCTGCTTTCCACAACCTTCCGGAATAGGCGTGGGCACTGTCGCCCAGGTCGCCGACCCGGCGGCACCGAGACTCACCCTCGGGGTGCCCGACGGCTGGACTACTGAACCCGGACCAGGCGATGTGGCGTTGACGCTCAACGGACCCGATGGCATGACCGGGACGGTGACCATCGCCGAGACGACGCTGGACCCGGCCGCGGCCTTCGCCGACTATGCGGCCTCGCTGCGGCGTACCAGGCCCGACCTCAAGGTGGACACCGTCGGCGCCACGTTCTGTGGGTACAGCAGCCAGAAGCTCTCCGGCAGTTTCCGCGGGCCGCCTGGCACGCTCGATTTCGCCGACCGCATCACCCACATCTGGACCAACACCAACAAATACCTGGTCACCACGCACCTGGAGGGGCCGGCCGACGCGCCCGGATTCGACGCGGCGAAAACCGCGCTGATGCAAGACTTCGCGGTGGTCATACCCTGAACGTATGCCCACCGAGTTGGTCGAACTGCCGTCCGGATCATTCCGGATGGGATCGACGAGTTTCTACCCCGAGGAAGCGCCGATTCACACGGTGGCCGTGGCCGCCTTTGCCGTGGAACGGCATCCGGTGACCAATGCTCAGTTTGCCGAATTCGTCTCCGCCACAGGCTATGTGACGGTCGCTGAGCAACCGATCGACCCCGCGGTTTATCCCGGAGCCGACGCGAAAGAGCTGCGGGCGGGCGCAATGGTGTTTCGTCCGACGCCAGGCCCGGTCGACCTGCGCGACTGGCGGCAATGGTGGGTCTGGGCGCCGGGCGCGAGCTGGCGGCACCCGTTCGGACCCGACAGCGACGTTATTGCTCACGCTGATCACCCGGTTGTGCAGGTGGCCTATCCCGACGCCGCGGCATATGCCCGCTGGGCCGGGCGGCGGCTGCCGACCGAGGCCGAGTGGGAGTACGCGGCGCGCGGCGGAGCCGCCACGACGTATGCGTGGGGCGACGAGGAGAAGCCCGGCGGCCGGCTGATGGCCAACACCTGGCAGGGCAGATTCCCCTACAGCAACGATGGTGCCCTCGGCTGGGTCGGAACGTCGCCGGTAGGCGCCTTCCCGCCGAACAACTTTGGCCTCTTCGACATGATCGGCAATGTCTGGGAATGGACGGCGACCGAGTTCTCGGCCCATCACCGCCTGCATGAGCCGCCGAAGGCCTGTTGCGCGCCGTCGGGGCCCGCTGACCCCACGATCGCGCAGACGCTCAAAGGGGGTTCGCACCTGTGCGCGCCCGAGTACTGCCATCGGTATCGACCGGCCGCGCGGTCACCGCAATCGCAGGACACCGCAACCACACATATCGGGTTCCGATGCGTGCGCGACCTGTGCTGAGGCGATCAGCTGATCGCGGCGACCGCGCTGGAGACTCGTGAGTGGAAGTCAGGCGGCAGCGGGATGTAGCCGTGTTTGTCGAGGTCGATCTGGCCGGGACCCAGCGTCGCCTGCAGAGCCGCTTTGACCGCCTGCCCGAGCTGCGGGTCGGGGTATTTGGAGCAGACGATCTCGTAGGTGGCCATCACGATCGGGTACACGTCTTCTTCGCGGGGGTTGTAGAAAGCCGAGAGGTCGAGCACGAGGTTGTTGCCTTTGCCGACGATCTTGGCCCCGGCGATGGTCTTGCCGACCGAGTCGGTGCCGATGCGCACCGGACGTCGCGACTTGCGGCTTGCCGGAGTTTTGATCTCAGCGGCATAAAGTCCCTCATCCATCGCGAACGACAACTCGTTGTACGTGATTGCGCCCTCGGTGTTCTTCACCGCCGCCGACGTGCCTTCGTTGCCCGTTGCGCCCGTGCCGACGCCGCCTTTGAATTCTCTGCCGGTGCCCTGGGCCCAAGCTCCGTCGGACGCGGCCTGTAGATAAGTCTGAAAGTTGGCCGTGCTGCCGGATTTATCGCTGCGGTAGATGACTTTGATGTTCTCCGGTGGCATGGACGCGTTGAGCGCGGTGATGGCCGGGTCGTCCCAGCGGGTGATGCTGCCGTTGAAGATCCCGGCCAGCGTCGGCGCGTCGAGCACCAAAAAGTCGACGTTGTACAGGTTGTAGGTAATAGCCAGCGGGCCGAATACCACAGGCAGGTTCCAGGCGTCGGAACCGCCGCATCGCTTCTTGGCGTTGGCGTACTTGTCTTCGGCCAGCGGTATATCCGATCCGGCGAAATCGCTCTTGCCGGCGAGGAAGTCGCTGACTCCGTTGCCCGAGCCATTCGGGGTGTAGTTGAGCGTGTGCCCGGGGCAGGACCTCGCGTAAGCGTTGACGAACGACTTCATCGCGTTGGCTTGCGCGGTTGAGCCGCTGGCGTTGATCGCCTCCTTGCCGCCGCACGTCACGACCTCGCTGGCGTAGGCCGTGCCGGTGTGCGGGATCTCGCATCCCGACAGCACGATGGTGCCTGCGGCCAGCAAACTCGCAGCGGCGGCTAATCGGTTGTGCTTCATGTTGATTGCCTCACCGAGGGACTCGATACGTGTTGACGAATGCAGCTACCGGAACTTGTATCCAAACAAACATCAGACTAACTGGTCAACGCCCCGTCCGCGGCCTCGTTTCGGCTTCCGAAATCGCGGTCGCGGGAGCGAACTTGAACGACAAGTTACCGACGGATGGCCAGCGAGTGACGGTTTCCGGAGTCTTACCGGGCAAACTGATTTCGGTACGCAGGCAACTCTGCCATTCGCTAACCTGACCCCGTGCTGCGCCGACTGTCGCGACTTTCCGGTGGTGACCAATGAGCGTCGATGTCGCGCCGACGGCACCGCCGTCTCGGCCGAAGGAAAAGCGGTCGCGACGGGGCATCGCGTTCGGTGTAGCCATTCTCCTGGTTTTCTTCGCCGCCTACGGCCTGTCGCTGCTCGGCGTCCGGATGTTACAGCGGTCAGAGGGCCCACTGCCGCGACTGGACTTGAGCCGGGCCGGGCCCGATGACACTGTGGTGCAGCTACGCCTCGAAGAGCTGAAACCCGTGGCGAACCGCCTCACCGTGAATGTGCTCATCTATCCGGGCGAGTCCCTCGAAGACAAACGCTTCGATGAGCTGAACACCGACATAGCCGTCCGGCTGTATCCGCCGAACGATCTGGGAGACCTGCAGTTCCCGAAAAGGAAAGCGCCGGCGGAAGTCAGTACCACGATTCAGGCGCACGGCAATCCCGGCAATTGGCCGTTCGACTCGTACCGCACCGAGAAGCTATCGGCCGATGTGTTCGTCGGGTCTGGCGCCAACCGCAAACGGATACCCGCTGTCGTCCAGGTGACCGGATCAATGGACGGCTGGGACGCCAAGGTCAGGCGCTCGACCGACACCAGCGAGACCGGCGGCCATAACAACAACAGTGCGATCATCACCCTGCATCGGGCCAAGGGCCCGCTGATCTTCGACCTGGGCATCATCGTGGTCCTGGTCAGCCTGCCGACCTTGGCGTTGCTGGTGGCCATTCCGATGGCGTTGGGTCGGCGAAAGTTTGTGCCGCCCTTCGCCACCTGGTATGCCGCGAACCTATTCGCGATCGTTCCGCTGCGCAACATCCTTCCCGGTGCCCCTCCGCCAGGGTCTTGGATCGACCAGGCGCTGGTGCAGTGGGTGCTGCTCGCGCTGGCGACGGCGATGGCCCTGTACGTCTACGCCTGGGTCCGGCAAGGGGACTGACGCCGGACCTCACGAACCGTGGCAGCTGAGCGCAACGCGGGCGATCACGCTGTCGGAATTCAACAGGTTGGTCTCCACATCGCCATAGAAGTAGCTGTTGTCCGGGCCCCAGTTGGCGGTCTGAACGACGGTCGCATACACCGGTTTGTGCCCGAGCGCCTGCGCGTTGCCGTCTGCGTTGAAGTCGCTGAGGCGTTGCGGATTTGACCCGTCGGGGTTCATCGTCCACCAGTCGGTGCCGTGTGAAGGGTTGTCGGCGTTGCTCATCCACAACACTTGGCCGTCGGGGGTGTAGCGGGGGTGTTCGTTATAGCTGTCGCCGTGCGTGAGTCGAGTGATCGCACCGGAACTGATGTCGAGGCGATAAATCTGGTTATGCCAGAAGTTGTGGTTCTGGTAGTCGCTGGTGAACACCAGTGACGATGAATCGGCGGAGAACCCGCCGGTCTCGTTGAAGGCATCGCCGGCGGGGGAGACGATGCGAATGTCAGACAGTGACGGTGTGCCGTCCGGGCCGACGTTGAAGTTGGCGACCTTGATCACCCAGTACCCGGCGAAGCGATTGGGGTTGAGGACCCGGGGCACCTTGGTGCGCTCGGTCCATTCGAGCAGCCGGCCGTCGGGTGAGAATTCCGGAATGATCGTGCCGTGGTCTTTGTCGGTCGGGACGTCGGTGAGTTGCCAGGCGTGTGAGCCGTCCGCGCTGGCCACCCACAGGTCCGAGTAGCCACCCCATCCCGGTGTGGCGACCACCGAGTTGCCCGGGTGATCGGATTTCTCGGCGACAAACGCGATGAACTTGCCCGACGGGCTCCACACCGGCGACCCCGTGGTGCGCTGCGGGAAATTCGACGCACCGGTTCCCAACAGCGCCGGGTTCGCACCGTCCGGTTTGACCGTATAGATGTGGTAGCGGCCGTCGCTGCCCTTGGCGTTGTAGGCAAGCAGCCCGCTGGCCTTGGACCAGTCGGCGCCGAAGGCGTCCTTTTGGAACACCTGATAGCTGACCGGCGGGCCACATCCGGGGCGCCCGACCGAGCGTCCGGGGCCTGGCTGCAAACCGTGGCCAGGCCCCGCCGGCCGGGCGCACGACGTGCAAAGCACCACGAACAGAATCGTCAGCACCACCCGGGCGCGCAGGGCGGCCGAGAACCGCGTCAACATGGGCAACTCCAGGCGCCTTTCCCTGGCTCCGTCAGCAGCAACGGTAATGGACGCTGCTGTAGTCGGGCGGCGTGCGGGCATTCGTCCCTCGAGAGTGGGCCTAAAGACTCTAGGGGTTAACCCGCCCCGAACAGATCCTTAACAATGTGAATAATGACGGCGGGCTGGGCCGCCGACAGCCGGGCAGTAATTTGCAGCCATTAGATGACGTCGCGGCAATGCGGCTGCTTGCCAGCGTCGATTACGGCCGGGTTGTGTTCACTCTCAACGCACTTCCGGCGATCCGTCCCGTTAATCATCTAGTGGACGGGGGCCGGATAGTTATTCGTACCCGGCTGACATCGGCGCTGTCGGTCGACATGCGAGCCACGGAAGATGTCGTGGTCGCCTACGAGGCCGACTCCATCGATCCTGCGACTCGGACGGGGTGGAGCGTTGTCGTCACGGGGCTCGCACATACCCTCACCGATCCTGAGCAGGTCCTGCGTTACGAGCAACTCCTCCGACCGTGGGTAAACCACGCCGACACCGTCATCGCTATCGCGCCCAAGATGATCACCGGTTCACGCATCACCGCCATCGGCGGTAGTGACCAGGACAAACCGGCCCGCTAACAGCTTGGTCAGGAATTTGGCTCTGAGCAGGTCTTCGCCTAGACTCTAGGGGTTGCCGTGGGCAGACCTCGGCTGGCACCAAGCGTTACCGTCAGCCCCGCGTGCCCTTCGGCGACGAAGACCAAGCATGACAGGTCTGGTGGACTATGCACTCCAGCGTCCGCCTGCCGGTCCGTGCCTGGCTGTGATACGTGAACCAGGTCAGGAGATCGAGTGATTCAGCAGGAATCGCGGCTGAAGGTGGCCGACAACACCGGCGCCAAGGAGATCTTGTGCATCCGTGTACTCGGCGGCTCGGCGCGGCGGTACGCCGGGATCGGCGACGTCATCGTGGCGACGGTCAAAGACGCCATCCCCGGCGGCAACGTCAAGCGCGGTGAAGTGGTTAAGGCCGTGGTGGTACGCACCGTCAAGGAGCGCCGCCGCGCCGACGGCAGCTACATCAAGTTCGACGAGAACGCCGCCGTCATCATCAAGCCCGACAACGACCCGCGCGGAACCCGCATTTTCGGACCAGTCGGCCGCGAACTGCGGGAGAAGCGCTTCATGAAGATCGTCTCGTTGGCCCCGGAGGTGTTGTAGGTGAAGATCCACAAGGGCGACACCGTCCTGGTCATCTCGGGCAAGGACAAGGGCGCCAAAGGCAAGGTGCTGCAGGCCTACCCGACTCGCAACAAGGTGCTCGTCGAGGGCGTCAACCGGATCAAGAAGCACACTCCGATCTCGACCAACCAGCGCGGAGCGCGGTCTGGCGGGATCGTCACGCAGGAAGCCCCGATCCACGTCTCCAACGTGATGGTGGTCGACTCCGACGGCAAGCCCACTCGGGTCGGCTATCGCGTCGATGAGGAGAATGGCAAGCGGGTCCGCATCTCTACGCGCAACGGCAAGGACATCCAGGCATGACGACGGCAGAAACTCCAGAAAAAGTTCAGCCACGGCTCAAGGTCCGCTACCGCGAAGAGATCCGGGGCGCGCTCAACCAGCAGTTCAAATACGCCAACGTCATGCAGATCCCGGGCGTGGTGAAGGTCGTGGTCAACATGGGCGTCGGCGACGCCGCCCGGGACGCCAAGCTGATCAACGGCGCGGTCAACGACCTGGCGTTGATTACCGGGCAGCGGCCTGAGATCCGCAAAGCGCGAAAGTCCATCGCGCAGTTCAAATTGCGCGAGGGCATGCCGATCGGTGCGCGGGTGACCCTGCGCGGCGACCGGATGTGGGAGTTCCTCGACCGGCTGACATCGATTGCGCTGCCGCGTATCCGGGACTTCCGCGGGTTGTCGCCCAAGCAGTTCGACGGCTCCGGCAACTACACGTTCGGGCTGGCTGAGCAGTCGGTGTTCCACGAGATCGACGTGGACAAGATCGACCGGGTCCGGGGCATGGACATCACCGTCGTCACCTCAGCGACGACCGACGACGAAGGGCGAGCGCTGTTGCGGGCCCTCGGCTTTCCGTTCAAGGAGAACTGACCAGATGGCGAAGAAGGCATTAGTCAACAAGGCCGCGCGCAAGCCCAAGTTCGCGGTGCGCGGCTACACCCGCTGCGGCCGGTGCGGCC
>Ga0335075_10016024_pt1 | contig 11216 bp, 9 predicted proteins | sample Lox_Sample_24_FD_206723 | JGI IMG/M metagenome (GOLD analysis project Ga0335075, IMG submission 206723) | Soil microbial communities from Loxahatchee National Wildlife Refuge, Florida, United States - Lox_Sample_2.4 | ecosystem: Environmental > Terrestrial > Soil > Wetlands | place: USA: Florida... | reverse complement strand
GATGACGGCGCCGATGGCTGTCCCGGTGGACTCATCGGCATCCGGCCACAAATGCCCGTAGGTGTCCAAGGTGGTGCGCGCAGTAGCGTGACGCATCCGCGCCTGCACAGTCTTGATGTCGGCGCCGGAGGCGATCAGCAGCGACGCCAGATAGTGCCGTAGGGCATGGAAAGTGAATTCTTCGGGCAGCCCGTCGATCTGGTCGCGGACGGCGCGGATGGCACGGTCAATCAGCCACGGCCCGCACCGCTGCGTCCCCCGGGCCGTTGGTGACCATCATCTCCGACGGATACTTCTGCACCGACGCCGACAACAGCAGCGCGAGATCCTGCGGAATCGGTATCGGCTGATCGCTGCCGTCAGTCTTCAGCGGCTTGCCGGGCCACTGCTGTTTGGGGTGGACCACTCCCCTGATGAAATCCACGTCCGAGACCCGAAGCCCTCCAGCGGGGCATTCGGTGTTGAAGCAGCGCGACCGCCGGTCCACGCGCGTACCGCGCGCCTAGTTTGCGAGCTGCCGGTGGAAATGATCCTGGTGTAGAGAGGTTCGCCGTACCGCAAGTATTTACTGCAGACTGATGGCACCATCAACGCCGACAACTAAGGAAAAGCATCACATGTCCTCACCTCGCTGGCTGGCCGCACTCACCATCCCGATAATCGCTAGCGCTGCCCTGGTTTCCAGTGCTGCGGTTGCAAGTGCCGATCCGACAGATGACGCATACCTCAATCAACTGCGGGGCGCCGGTCTCACGTGGCCGGCCGGCGACGAGGATGCGCTCATCGGGATGGCCTACCTCATCTGCAACGATCTCGAATTTAATTGGACGCCACAACATATTGCCAGCAGCATCCACGCCAACCTGGACCCGGACAAGATCCATGTGAACGATGTCGGAGCCATGGTCAATATCGCGCGTGCGACCTATTGCCCCAACCATGGGTACAACCCCGGCGCCGGCGGCGGCGCCGGCGGTGGTGGCGGCGGCTAGACTCAACAAATCGGCACTGGCTGGTCTTGCCGGTACGCAGTGGGTACGCAGCACAACTAGCGGCAGCCAACGCTGCCTAACGCTCTCAACGCTGTGACCTGCCTATCTATCGAATAGCCAACGCAGCTAACGGATTCAAACGCCCAGGACGTAGTTCGCGCTGTACTACGACGTATGGGCCAGCGAACTCCCCTGACCTGCGGCGCAGTCCAGGTCAGGGGCCGCAGACCGCGGTGGAACCGCAATAGCTTTCCCCGGCGATCAGCCTCCGGCGCTAGGATCAGTTGGTTACGGGGCGGGACGGCAGCATGCCGAGCCATTTTCCAGTCTGGGCACGGCTGGTCGCCGGTTTCGTATTGGTCGCCGCGATCATTGCGGCGGTCTTCTCCGCCGGGTTCTTCACCGAGCGGGAATACCCTTACCTTTTTGCAGCCTTGGAAGACTCTTTCGTGCCGGAAGAAGACCTTTGCATTCAGACTTTTTGTGCCCCTGCGGGCAGGGCCGGGCAACACTGCCGTCAGTACTGGGCGCCATGTTGACATGCCGCGAATCGCGGCGGCCGGCCCGGTACTACGACGTTTAAAACTTATAAAGCGCGCAGCAGTACCGTCCGCGCATGTCAATGCCGGTTGGGACGACCATCGCGGGGTACACCATCCTGCGGTTGGTGGGTTCTGGTGGAATGGCCGAGGTCTATCTTGCGCAGCACCCACGGTTGCCACGTCGCGATGCTCTTAAAGTCCTGTCCGAGGCCATAACAGCAGAACGCGGCTTCCGGGAAAGGTTTCAGCGCGAAGCCGACCTGGCCGGCGCCTTGTGGCACCCGAACATCGTCGCGGTGCACGATCGCGGCGAGTTCAATGGTCACCTTTGGATCGCGATGGACTATGTCGACGGCACCGACGTCGCGCAGCTGGCCAAAAGACGCTATCCGACCGGGATGCCGTTACACGATGTGTGCGACATCGTCGCCGCCGTCGCTGCCGCACTGGACTACGCCCACAGCAGGGGTCTGCTGCATCGCGACATCAAGCCCGCGAACATCTTGATCACCGAACCTAAGGACGGCAAGCGGCGAATCTTATTGGCCGACTTCGGTATTGCGCGACCGCTGGCTGACATCAGTGGGCTTACCGTGACCAATTTCACGGTAGGTACCCTCACCTACGCCGCGCCCGAACAGTTGATGGGTGCAGACATCGACGGGCGAGCTGATCAGTACGCGTTGGCCGCCACCACATTTCACCTCCTCGCTGGGTCCCCGCCATATGAGCATTCCAATCCGGTGGCCGTCATCAGTCGACATCTCACCGCACCACTGCCAAAGCTGAGCGATCGGCGTCCGGAGTTGGCCGATCTCGACGAGGTGTTGTCGCGGGCGCTCGCCAAGGACCCCGCCGACCGGTTCGAGCACTGCAGCGACTTCGCCGCCGCTCTGACCCGGCGGGCCGATCCGGACGCGGAGGCCCGCACTACGGTCGCCGCGCCGATCATGCCCGTGAGCGCGTCGAAACCGCAGCGACGCAGGCGATCCCGCATCCTGCTCGCAGCGTCGATAACGGCGGTGCTGGTCGCCGCCATCGGCATCGTCGGCTACGCGACGCAGCCGGCGAGGAATGCCGCCTCCGTCCCGGCGGCCAACACGGCAGCCGCCCCGGCACCAAGCCCGCCACCCCGACCCCCCGCAATGCTGGACGGCACGTACCGCTTCGACTACGACTACGAGAAGCAGACGATCAACGGCGCCCCCTACGCCGTGCACACCTCCGACACCACCAGTTGGTGGGCCTTTCACTCGTCGTGCAAATCCACGGGATGCGTCGCCGCCGCCACCCAGCTCGACGCCAAAAACCCGCAAGTGGCGCATAACCCGGCCGAGTCGGCCAATTACCGTTTCGCCGACGGTCACTGGCAATCCGCACCCGTTCAGCGCCAACTTGACCAACCGCGTTGCCTTGGACCAGACAATCAAGTCGTTGCCGGAACTAGCACCGTCATACTGACGTGGTCAATGGAGCCACAGGCCGACGGCACGCTGCGAGGCACCAAGACCGGCACCGCGCTGACCAACGAATGCGGCCTTCAGGGACAGGTGGCCCTGGCCCCCGTCGTGGCGACTCGCGTCGGCGACGTCCCGACCGGCATCACCGTCGCCGATCCGGCGAAGGTCACCACCGCCCCATCGAACCCGGCCCCACACGTCGCGGGTCCTGTCCTCGACGGCACCTACCGGCTGGACTTCGATTTGCAGAATCAGACGATCAACGGCACCGTGACCGGCCTGGGCGCCGCCGTATCCGAGTATTGGGCTTTTCGTTCCGTGTGTACGCCCGCCGGCTGCGCGGCCGCGGGATCTGAGTTGGCCGAATCTAACCAACAAGAGGGCACCGGGACGACAAGCGTCGTCCATTTTGCCGGCGGTCATTGGCAGGGCACGACGACGCTGCAGGCCCCTATGGAGTGTGAAAAGACCAACAAGCCAGGCCGCGATGACGAGACCCGCCTTTGGTCATGGGATCCACAGGCCGACGGGACGTTCAGAGGTATGCAGATCGGCACGATTCTCAGCGATGGATGTGGCACTCAAGGAACGGTGTACCGGACGCCCTTTGTTGCGACACGCCAGGGCGATGTGGCGCCGAGCGTCATCGTGGCCGACCCAGCGTTGTTCGCTGTTCCAAGCCCATAGCGTTGCATGACATGGCACTGCGCGATGGGTCGGATACACCTCGCGCGCCTAAACTTTCGGTGATACCGACACCACCTCAACGTCGGCGATGTGTGTCTGCTGGCAGCCGGCGCTTGTCACCGATCTTGACCACGCAGCGCCGACGATGCTAAGCAGGTGCTCAGCATTGTCGGCTACGGAAGGGATCAGATGACGCTGCAGACGGTATTGGACGACCTGCGCAAGCGCCCCGGCGCAGGTGACGTCATCCAAGTCATCGATCCCGCGACCGAGGAAACGATCACCGAGTTCACCGACTGCGGAACGGAGGCGGTCAACGACGCCGTCGCGCGGGCGAAAGCTTCTTTCGAATCCGGCGTCTGGTCGCAGTCGCCGGGTCGCGAGCGAGCCAAGGTCCTTTGGAAGATCGGGGACCTGATCGACGAGCACGCCCAGGAATTCGCCGAACTCGACTCGCTCAACACAGGCATGCCGCTGATGCAGGCGCAGTTGCAGATGTCCACGTGTTCGGAGTTCTTCCGCTATTACGCCGGCTGGTGCTCGAAGCTCAACGGCACCGCATACGATGTGAAGACCGACGGCATCGCGACCGACACATTCGTCGACATGCACGCCTACACTCTCAAAGAGCCCTTCGGCGTAGTCGGCCTGATCTTTCCGTGGAACGGCCCAATCTTCAATGCGAGCGCCAAGCTCGCGCCGGCGCTGGCCGCGGGCGGCAGCATGCTCGTCAAACCGGCTGAGGAAACACCGCTTTCGGCACTTCTGCTCGACCAGCTTGTTCACCAGGCCGGAGTCCCCGAGGGTGTCGTCAACCTTTTGACCGGCTACGGCCACACCGCGGGCGCGGCGATCACCGCGCACCCCGACGTCGAGAAGGTCGCCTTCACTGGGTCGACCGAGGTGGGCAAGGAAATCGTGAAGGCATCCGCGGGCAACCTGAAGAAGGTAACGCTCGAATTGGGTGGCAAGTCGCCGGTGCTGATCTTCGACGACGCCGACCTGGACAAGGCCATCCTGATGGCATCGCTGGGCATCTTCGTGCACTCCGGCCAGGGCTGCGTGTGCGGGTCACGCATCTTCGTGCAACGCGGCGTGTTCGACAGGGTCGTGGAAGGCATTGCGATGATGGCGAATACGTTCAAGCTCGGCGCCCCCAGCGAGGAGGGCTGCGTCAGCGGCCCGCTGATCAGTCAGAAGCAACTGACCCGCGTGATGGGCTTCATCGACGAAGGCAAAAGCGACGGCGTCGAGGTGGTGGCCGGCGGACACCGCCTGGACCGTAAGGGCTATTTCGTCCACCCGACGGTTCTCACCAACGTCGACCCCGGCATGCGGCTGTACCAGCAGGAGATTTTCGGGCCGGTGGTCAGCATCCTGCCGTTCGACGACGAAGACGAGGCCGTGGCGATGGCCAACGACACCACGTACGGGCTGGCCGCGACCGCCTGGACGGAGAACGTCAGGCGCGCCCACCGGATCGTCAAGCGACTGCAGGCGGGCAGCGTACAGGTCAACTGCCAGTTGGTCTTTGACCACGACGTGCCGTTCGGCGGCTACAAGCAGTCCGGCTGGGGCCACGAGTTCGGCAAAGAGGGCATTGAAACGTACCTGAAGACAAAATCGGTCTGGGCTCAGCTCTAACCACGTATCGTCGGCCGCATGACCCAGAATCTTGAGGCGCGGCTCAATTCGTACTGGCCGATCGCGCTGTCGGTTTTCCGAGTGGTATTCGGTCTGCTATTTCTGTGCCACGGTCTATCCGCCTTGATCGGCTGGCCGGCGCACGATCCTGCGCACTACCCAGCTCCGGTGGGCCAGTGGCCGGACTACTACGCCGGGTGGATCGAAGCGGTGACCGGCGCGCTGATCACCCTGGGGCTGTTCACCCGACCCGCCGCGTTCCTTGCCTCCGGCGAGATGGCGTTCGCCTACTTCACCGTCCATCTACCGCACGACTTCTTTCCGATCAACAACCACGGCGAGGCCGCGGTGATGTACTGCTTTGCCTTTTTGCTCTTGATCTTTGCCGGCGGCGGCGCCTACGCGCTGGAGGCCCGCCGCGGTGGCCGGCGGCGACTAGCGCGCCGGCGCGCCTAACGGACCGTCGCGAAGAAGGCTCGCACGTCATCGACAAACAGATCCGGCTGTTCGAAGGCGGCAAAGTGTCCGCCGCGCGGCATCGTGGTCCAGTGCGTGACGTTGTAGGCGGTCTCGCACCAGCGTCGCGGGGCGCGCAAGATTTCCTTGGGAAAAGCGGCGATGCCAGTGGGCAATTCGACACGGCCGTCGGTGATGAAGCTGTTGAAACTCTCCCAGTACAGACGTGCTGAAGACGCGCCGCTGCCGGTGACCCAATACAGCATCACGTTGTCGAGCAGTTCATCGCGGCTGACCGCGTTTTCGGGATGCCCGTCGCAGTCCGTCCACGCCCAGAACTTCTCGACGATCCAGGCCATTTGTCCTACCGGCGAGTCGACGAGCCCATAACCGAGCGTCTGCGGGCGGGTGGATTGCTGTTTGGAATAGCCGGTTCCCCACTGCTGGTGCTCTGCATAGGCCGCCAACGCTTGTTGCTCGTCTTCGGTGAGATCGCCGCCGGACCCCGCGGTGGGCCGCGCGATCGGCATGTTCAGGTGGATCGCGATGCAGTGACCACCGTTGCGGCCGATTTGCGTTGTGACGGCCGCGCCCCAGTCGCCGCCTTGCGCGCCATAGCGGTCGTAGCCAAGGCGCAGCATCAGGGTCTCCCAGGCCTCCGCGATCTTGCCGACGCCCCAACCGGTCTTCGACGGCTTCCCAGAAAACCCGTACCCGGGCAGGGACGGGCACACCACGTGGAAGGCGTCCTCGGCGCGTCCCGACGGCGGATCTACCAACGGCGCGATCACGTTCTGAAACTCCGCGATCGATCCGGGCCAGCCATGGGTGATCACCAGCGGAAAAGCGTCGTCATGAGGCGATCGCTGGTGGATGAAGTGGATATCGAGCCCGTCGATTTCGGTGGAGAATTGATCGAAGCGGTTCAACCCGGCTTCGCGAGCCCGCCAGTCGTAGCTGTCAGCCCAGTAGGCCGCCAGTTCCCGCGTGTAGGCCAGTGGAATGCCCTGGCTCCAGTCGTCGACACACTCGGCTTCCGGCCAACGGGTCTGCGCCAGGCGGGCGTGCAGATCGTCGAGAACTTCGGTGGGGACATCGATGCGAAACTGCTTGAGTTCGGACATACGGTTCATAGTGCAGGCAAGCCCTATCGCCGGGTGTCACCGACCCGACGTTGGCCTCCGAATCCGCCGACGCCGGGGCGTCAGAGAATGCGCCGAGGCGACCGACCCATGTAGTAGCCGGCCGGGAAGGACATCTCGATCACTCGAAGCTGGTCGTTGGCTTTCGACTCGAGTTCGAGGACCACACAGCTCTCGTCGAAAGCCTTCGACTCCAGGACTGTGTAATGCTGGCCGCCACCGTGGACATCGGTTACTGGGTCACCTGAGCGCAATGCCGTTACCGGCACCAATTCGGGGTTTCCAAACAACTCCACCCCAGACACGTTATGCCAAACCGGCGGGCGACGGAATGCTTTCGGGGCCCGTGTCGGGTCACCCGTCGAGCGCGAGGTCCTTGCGGAACTTCTTCATGCCGTCCACCTTCTCGGACAGCGTGGCATCGGGCCCGGCGTAGAACATCCACGGCATGGTGATGATGCCGTGGATGCCGGCATCCTCGGCACGCTGGTAGTCGGCGACCGTGCTGGCGTCGGTCAAAGGTGTGAGGATGGTGAAATCGTCTACGGATAGCCCGTTTTCGATCCGAAGCTCACGCAGCCGGGCAGCGGCGGCGATCGCGCGATCGGTGTTGATCAAGTCGCCGATCCAGCCGTCATAACGGGCTGCGCGGCGCAACGCGATCTCGCTGAGCCCACCGACATAGACCGGTATCCGCGACGGCGTCGGTTCCATCTCCAACCTCGGCGTCTGATAGAAATCGCCGTCGAACTCGGTCCAGCCCGGTGACCACAGCGCTCGCATCAGCTCGATCATCTCGTCCGTGCGTTTACCGCGGTTGGAGAAGCGCTCCTCCATCAGCGCGAACTCGTCGGCACACCAGCCCACGCCGACACCGAGCTCCACCCGCCCGTCGGCGAGATACGCCGCGGTGCCGATGGCTTTTGCCGCCGAGTAGGGGTTGCGCATCGCCGGAATGTAGACCGTGGTGACGAACCGCAGCCTCGTTGTGACCTGGGCAAGCGCACCAACCAAGACCCACGGGTCAGGCCACTCGGTGAACGGCTGCCAGCGGCGCTGGCCGTCCTTGGTGTACGGGTACGGGGTGCTCAGGGTTTCCAGATTGACGATGTGGTCGGGGATCCCCATACCGTCGTAGCCGAGATCGTCAGCAACCTTGGCGATCTCGATGATCTCCCGGGTATTGAGGAATGCGCTGCTGATGTAGAACTTCATCCGGCGTCCCGCGCCCACGCCGGCTTGATGAAAATCCCCTCGGCTTCGACCGTGATTCCCTCGGCGTCGGAAAGGTGGCCGGACACAAAGGATTTCACTCCTTCGGTGCGCTCGACGACGGCTTCGGCGCGAAGCCTGCCCAACGGGGTACCACGCACGAATCGCACGGTGAGGGTGCCGGTAAACAGCGGTTTGGTCAGTCCCTCGCTGGCAGCCTCGCCGAGTACGTGGTCGAGCACCAAGGCGCACACGCCGCCGTGCACCAGCCCGGGTGGCCCCTCATAGGCCCCGTTGAGCGTGAACTCACTCCAGCATTGGGTGCCATCGTCACTGTGGTGAATGGTCAGCGGCGGGGCGATCGGGTTGCGCAGGCCGATCACGGCGTTGCTCCACACCACGGGCCGACCTCCCACCGAGTAGCGCACTATCTGCGTTTCATCGCGCTGTCTGCTGCGCAGGGCGTCGGTCGCCGCCTGGATCGCGGTCCGTGCGGCGGTGATGGCGTCCTGGTCGGCGGCGGTACGGATGGTCGCGTCCATCAGCTCGCGCACCGCGTCGGTCAGCGGACCGTAAAGCCCGGCGAGCCGATCATGCTCGTCGGCGCTCATCACCTCGTACGGTATCTCCACGTCAACCCGCCTTCTGGCGCTAGCGGCGGGCGTTCGGGACTAGCCGGCCTATCCCTCTTTACTAACACCGAGGTGCATTGCGGATCGCAACCGGGGCTGACTCATTCGTCGAACACCTTGTGCACGACAGCTTTTGCACGGCGGGTCAGCCGTAGGTAGTTGTCCAAAAACTCGCCGCCGTCGCCGTTCTTCGGCCAGCCCGCGGCGACCGCGACGGAGTTGAGTTGACGTCCGGGTCCGGGCAACTGATCGGCCGGCTTACCCCGAACCAGTACCAGCGCGTTGCGGGCCCGAGTCACCGTCAACCATGCTTTCCGCAGCAGCTCGGCGTCCTCGGCGGGGATCAGTTCGGCCGCGGCGATGGCGTCCAGAGTCTCCAGCGTCGACGTGTTGTGCAGGGCCTCGACTGAACTCGCATGTCGCAGCTGGAGCAGCTGCACGGTCCACTCGATATCGGCCAGGCCGCCGCGGCCCAGCTTGGTGTGGGTCGTGGGGTCCGCGCCGCGCGGCAACCGCTCGGAGTCCACCCGGGCTTTCATCCGCCGGATTTCGAGCACCGCCTTCGCCGACACCCCACCGGCGGGGTAACGCGTCTTGTCGACCATCAGCAGGAATCGCTGGCCCAGATCGGCGTCACCGGCCACCGCGCTTGCCCGCAGCAACGCCTGGATTTCCCAGGGCTCGGCCCATTGCTCGTAGTAGGCCTCGTAGGAGGCGAGCGTGCGGACCAGCGGACCACTGCGGCCCTCGGGCCGCAGGTTGGCGTCGATCTCCAACGGCGGATCCGCGCTCGCGGTGCCTAGTAAAGCCCGAACCTGCTCGGCCACCGACACCGCCCAGCGCACCGCCGTCGAATCCTCAACGCCCGCGGCCGGTTCGCAGACGAACAGCACGTCCGCGTCGGACCCATAGCCCAGCTCCCGGCCGCCCAGCCGGCCCATCCCGATCACCGCGATAGCAGCCGGAGCCTCACCATCATCGGGAAGGTTGGCGCGGATCACCGCGTTCAGGGCTGCCTGCAGCACCGCGACCCACACCGACGTCAGCGCGGCGCACACTTCGGTGACCTCGAGCATGCCCAGCAAATCGGCGGAGGCGACGCGGGCCAACTCGCGCCGGCGCAGCGATCGCGCGACAGCGATGGCCCGCACCGGATCGGTTTGTCGCCCCGCCGAGGCCACCAGGGCACCGGCCACGGTCTCGGGATCGGTGTCGAGGAGCTTGGGGCCCTGATGCCCATCGCTGTATTGCTGGATGATCTCCGGTGCCCGCATCAGCAGGTCCGGCACGTACGCCGAGGTGCCGAGCACATGCATCAGCCGCTTGGCCACCGCCGGCTTGTCCCGCAGCGTGGACAAGTACCAGCGGTGCACGACCATCGCCTCGCTGATCCGGCGGTAAGCCAGCAGTCCGCTGTCCGGGTCGGGGGTGTCCGACAGCCAGTCCAGCAGCCTGGGCAGCAGCACCGACTGCACCCGCCCGCGACGCCCGCTCTGATTGATCAGCGCGGACAAGTGCGTCAGCGCGCTCTGCGGAGCGTCGTAGCCAAGCGCGGCCAGCTGGCGTTCCGCAGCCGCCGGCGTCATGCCGTGCGAGAACTCCAGGCCTTCCGGCGCAAGCGATTCCAGCAGCGGCTGGTAGAAGAGTTTGGCGTGCAGCCGCGACACCCGCAGGTTGTGGCGTTTCATTTCTTCGCGCAGCACGCCCAGCGCGTCGTTGCGCCCGTCGGGTCGAATATGCGCCGCGCGCGCCAACCACCGCAGCGCCTCGTCGTCGTCGAGGGCGGGCAACATGTGGGTGCGCTTGAGTCGCTGCAACTGCAGCCGGTGTTCCAGCAGCCGAAGGAACTCGTAGGAGGCGGTCAGGTTGGCCGTGTCGTCCCGGCCGACGTAGCCGCCGCCCCCGAGCGCGGCCAGTGCGTCCACCGTCGACGCCACATGCAGCGAGTCGTCGCAGCGACCGTGCACCAGTTGCAGCAGCTGCACCGCGAACTCGACGTCGCGCAGCCCGCCACTGCCGAGTTTGATCTCGCGACTTCGCACATCGGCGGGCACCAGCTGCTCGACCCGCCGCCGCATCGCCTGAACCTCGGGCACGAAATCTTCACGCTCACACGCGGTCCACACCATCGGCATCAACGCGGCGATGTACTGCTTGCCCAACTCGGCGTCGCCGACGGCGGGCCGGGCTTTCAGCAGGGCCTGAAACTCCCAGGTCTTGGCCCAGCGCTGGTAGTAGGCGACGTGCGAGTCGAGGGTGCGAACCAGCTCGCCGGCCTTGCCCTCCGGGCGTAGCCCGGCGTCGACCTGGAAGAAGGCCTCTGAAGCCAGCCGCATCATCTCGCCGGCGACGCGGGCGGTTACCGGGTCGGCGTGCTCGGCGACGAAGATCACGTCGACGTCGCTGACGTAGTTCAGTTCGCGGGCCCCACATTTGCCCATCGCGATAA
>Ga0335075_10016023_pt1 | contig 11216 bp, 9 predicted proteins | sample Lox_Sample_24_FD_206723 | JGI IMG/M metagenome (GOLD analysis project Ga0335075, IMG submission 206723) | Soil microbial communities from Loxahatchee National Wildlife Refuge, Florida, United States - Lox_Sample_2.4 | ecosystem: Environmental > Terrestrial > Soil > Wetlands | place: USA: Florida... | reverse complement strand
CCGCTCGGTGGGCATAGCGCAGCGTCGTGCCCGCAAAGCTCCCAGCCAGCTCGTCGCGCACCCGGGGAACACGAAGAAGTCTGGGCGCCAGTAGGTTTCGTAGGCAGCGTGCAATCCGCGGATGAAGGGTCACGCCGCGCGCCATCAGGCCCGACTGCAGCAGCACCCGTTTGCCGATCGGATGACGCTCGTCGTGATAGCTGTCCAGCACGGCGTCGTCAGCACCATCGAGCACCGCGTCGATCTTCCAGGCGAGGTTCACCGCGTCCTGGATGCCGGTGTTCATGCCCTGACCGCCCATCGGTGAATGGACGTGCGCCGCATCTCCGGCCAGGAACACCCGACTGTGCCGATACTGCGCGACTTGCCTTTCGTCGCAATGGAATCGGGACTTCCATCGCACTGCGAGCACCCCGAGGTCGGCGCCCATCGCCCGCGCCAATACGCCGACGACCTCTTCGGCATCCACCGGCTGGCTGTCGGGGACCTGGTTGTTGCGGTCCCAAACCATCACGCGGTACCAGGAACCGCCTGCCTCCTGGCGATCGTAGGGAGCCAGGAACGCGAACTCGTCGCGGGTGCTGCCCAGCGTCAGTCCGCCGCCGGCCGGCCCATCCGCCAGCTTGACATCGGCGAGCACCATCGACGACAAGACCGTCTTGCCGGGGAAATCCACACCGAGCAATCCGCGAACGGTGCTGTGGGCACCATCCGCTCCGATCAAATACGCTGCTCGCCAACGGGCCACGCCGCCTTCGTCCGGCCGCGTGGTCACCGAGACCCCGTCAGCGTCTTGTTCGAGCCCGACGACCTCGATGCCGCGCCGGATCTCGGCTCCCTGCGCGACGGCGTAGGCGCTCAGCGCTTGGTCGACATTTGTCTGCGGGGTGATCATCGCGAACCGGTAAGGCGAGTCGAGGTGCGTCAGGTCGATACGGGCTCCACCGAAAATCGTGACACCCGAAGCCTTGTGCGAACGTACCAGCAGATCGTCGGCGATTCCGCGGGCGTCCAACACCTCCAGCGTGCGCGCCATTGTGGCGAAAGCGCGGCTGGACGGGTTGATTTCGGGCCAGCGCTCCAACACCGTGACCGACCGGCCCACTCGTGCGAGGTCACCGGCAACAGTGAGCCCGGTCGGGCCGGCGCCGACCACCAGGACATCGACCTCGTGACCGGTCATCACGCCACCGCCTCCGGGTTCGGGTACCAACGACGAATGTCGTCGGGTGTGGACACGGCTGCGCGATTGAAGACGAAGCGGCAACCGGGTTGGGTGACGTGCGCGGCGTTGACGATGGACTCGAACAGCAGCGTGTTGCTGGCGACCAGTCGTACGCCGGCGCCGATGAGTACCGCGTCGTAGCGTTTGGCTTCCAGCCACTGCCGGGCCTTGTCGGCGCCCGCATCGCCGAAGTCGATGAGGCAGTTGTCGACGTGGTAGCCGGCGGCGCGCAGCGCGGCCACGTTGTCGCCGTTGGCGGCCCGCAGCCTCTCTTTCGACAGGCCCGGGAATTGGGCGAAGTCGGGCGACGAGCAGTCGATCACGTCCGGGTCGAGTCCGATCTGGATGGCGGTAACGGTCATGCCGGAACCTCCCATGTCGAGTTCAACAATTGTTGAACTCGACGGTAGGCGTTTCGACCAGCCGTGTCAACAGTTGTTGAATACACTGTTTGGCATGCGATCGAAGACGCGTGACGGACGCGACGGACAGGCGACCCGGGCAGCGATCCTGGAAATCGCGCGATCGCAGTTCGGCAACCACGGTTTTGAGCGCACGACGATCCGTTCGGTCGCATCAGCGGCCAACGTCGATCCGGCGCTTGTCATGCACTATTTCGGCAGCAAGGCAGAACTTTTCGCGGCGGCCTCCCGCTTCGACATCACGTTTCCTGATCTCACCGATGTCGCGCCGGACCGCGTTGCCGACGTGTTGCTGCCGATGTTCATCCGAGCGTGGGGACCGCGAGGACCGCTTCTTCCGCTACTGCGCGCGGCCGCCACGAATCGCAGCGCCGCGGATGCCCTTCTCGAGGTCTTCGTCGACCAAGTGGCGCCGGCTCTAGCCGCCATCGCTCCCGATCATGCCGCGCAGCGGGCCGCCCTGGTCGGATCGCAACTCCTGGGCCTCGCGGTAGCGCGCTACATCCTCGTCGTCCCGCCGCTGGCAGCCATGGACGACACCCAACTCATCGAATGGGTGCGGCCGGTACTCGCCCACTACCTGGCAGACCCGGCGCCCTGACGCTGTTCGACGATCGCCAGCGCCCGCTCAGCCCAGCGAATGTTCTCTTCTTCGAAGGAAATTCCGCGCATCAGCGTCAAGTACGGACCGACTCGCTGGGCATGGGCCAGATATTCCTGTTCGCTGCGGCCGTCGAGGATCCGAGCCCGCAGTCGCTCGTAACGTTGCACTTTCGCCGTGGCCCATTGCAATTTTTCAGCGATGAAGTCGCGAACGGCCTGCGCGTTACCGGCATCGACCGCCTGAACCTTGACCATGAGCTCATCGCGAATCACCGACGGTTTCGGCGCCCGGGAGGTGAACTGCTGGATGGCCTCGCGACCCGCGTCGGTCAGCGAGAACATCCGCTTGTTGGGCCGGCGCTCCTGGTGGACGACCCGTGCCTGGATCAGACCCTGCTGGGCGAGTCGTTCGAGCTCGCGATACAACTGCTGCGGAGTGGCCATCCAGAAGTTCGCTACCGAGGCATCGAAATCTTTGGCCAGGTCATAGCCGGACGACTCGCCCTCGAGGAGGGCGGCCAGCACTGCGTCCCGGAGCGACATCCGGCCATGGTATCTCGGCTGACTAGTCAACAAAGTGATTATTAGCATCTAGACACATGCGGCAAGACGAACTAGCGTCAGTCAGACCTATTCAACAAATTGACTATGCGAGGTGCCCAGTGAGTACTACCCATCCCTTCCGCAAAGCGGTCGAGGAGGGCGACGAGGCCGCCATCGCGGCGATGCTGGCCGACACCGTGGTGTTCACCAGCCCGGTAGCGTTCAAGCCCTACGTCGGCAAACCGATAACCGCCGCGATCCTGCGAGGTGTCTTGCGGGTCTTCGAGGACTTCCACTACGTGCGTGAGATCCATGACAGCAACGGCCGCGATCATGCGTTCGTCTTCGAAACGACCGTGGCGGGCAAGAAGATCACCGGTTGCGACTTCTTGCACTTCAACGACGAGGGGCTAATCGACGACTTCACGGTCATGGTGCGGCCGCTGTCGGGCGCGACCGCGTTGTCCGACGCGATGGGAGCCCAGTTCGATCGAATCCAGCAGGAGGCGGTAGAACTAACCGCATCGTTCACCACCGCGTAGCGGCGCCAAAGGAGTGGATCATGCGGATCGGATTGGGCATCAATTACGCGGACGGCTTCAAGGAAGTGGCCGCCGAAGTGGCCGACCTCGAACGCGCCGGGTGCGACATTGTCTTTGTCCCCGAAGCGTATTCATTCGATGCGGTCAGCGCGCTGGGCTACCTGGCGGCCAGCACGGACCGGGTGGAGTTGGCTTCGGGCATTCTCCAGCTCTACACCCGAACACCGACGTTGACGGCGATGACCGCGGCGGGTTTGGACTATGTCTCCGACGGCCGCTTCACCCTGGGCCTGGGCGCGTCCGGTCCGCAGGTCATCGAGGGCTTCCACGGCGTGCCCTACGACGCCCCGATAGCCCGCACCCGCGAAGTCGTCGACATCTGCCGCCAGGTGTGGCGCCGCGAGATCCTGCAACATCAGGGCCAGCACTACTCGATCCCGCTGCCTGCGGGCCAGGGAACCGGACTGGGTAAAGCGCTGAAGCTGATCAATCGCCCTGTGCGGGAACGTATTCCGATCCTGATTGCGGCACTTGGACCGAAGAATGTCGAGCTGGCCGCCGAGATCGCGGAGGGTTGGCAGCCGATCTTCTATCTGCCGGAGAAGGCGCAGGACGTGTGGGGCCAGGCGCTGGCAGCCGGCCGGGCCAAGCGGGACCCCGCACTGGGCACTCTCGAGGTGTTCGCGGGTCCGACACTGGCCATCGGCGAAAACGTCGAGCCACTACGCGAATTGGTCAAACCGCACCTGGCGCTCTACATCGGCGGAATGGGAGCCAAAGGCAAGAATTTCTATCACACGCTGGCCACCCGGTACGGCTATGGTGCGCAAGCCGACCGCATCCAGGAGCTCTACCTGGCCGGCGAAAAGGACGCCGCCGCCAAGGCGGTGCCCGACGAACTCGCGCGAGACGTCTCGCTGATCGGCACACCGGCCTTCATCAAGGAACGGGTCGCAGCGTTTCGCGAGGCCGGGGTGACCACATTGAACGTGGCGCCTGTTGCCTCCTCGGCCGCCGAGCGAGTCAAGCTGATCGAAACGTTGCGCGGCTTGGTCGACTAAAGCCCGAACACCTCGTCAGTCACGCGCGTCCGCAAGTGCGTCATTGAGTGTTTTGCTCGGCCGCATCACCGCGGTGGTCTTCTCGTCGTCCGGCCGGTAATAACCACCGATGTCGACGGATTCGCCCTGCGCTTGGGCGAGTTCGGCGATGATGACGTCCTCTTTGTCGCCCAGCGCTTCGGCCAGCGCGCCGAAGTGTTGCCGCAGCTCGTCGTCGTTGGTCTGCGCGGCCAGCTCTTGCGCCCAGTACATCGCCAGGTAGAACTGGCTGCCGCGGTTGTCGAGCTCACCGGTCTTGCGCGATGGGCTCTTGTTGTTGTCCAGCAGCTTGCCGATCGCGGAATCCAGCGTCTTGCCCAGGATCTTGGCCCGCTCGTTGCCGCTCTTGATACCGATATCTTCGAAACACGCTCCCAGAGCAAGGAATTCGCCAAGGGAGTCCCAGCGCAGGTGGTTCTCCTCGACGAGTTGATGGACGTGCTTGGGGGCTGACCCTCCCGCCCCGGTTTCGTACATTCCGCCGCCGGCCATCAGCGGCACGATGGACAGCATTTTCGCGCTGGTGCCCAGCTCCAGAATCGGGAACAAGTCGGTGAGGTAGTCGCGCAGGATGTTGCCGGTCGCGGCAATGGTGTCCAGCCCGCGGATCAGGCGCTCCAATGTATAACGCATCGAGCGCACCTGCGACATGATCTGAATGTCGAGGCCTTCGGTGTCGTGATCCTTCAGATACGTCTTGACCTTCTTGATCAACTCGTTCTCATGCGGCCGGTACGGGTCCAGCCAGAACAACACTGGCATGCCGGAGTTGCGGGCGCGGGTGACGGCTAGCTTCACCCAGTCGCGGATGGCGGCATCCCTGACGATGGGCATGCGCCAGATGTCGCCCTCTTCAACGTTCTGCGTCAGCAGCACTTCGCCGGTGTCGATGTTGACGATGTTGGCGACGCCGTCCTCGGGAATTTCGAACGTCTTGTCGTGCGAGCCGTATTCCTCGGCCTGCTGCGCCATCAGGCCGACGTTGGGGACGGTACCCATGGTTGTCGGATCGAATGCGCCGTTGGTCTTACAGAAATTGATGACTTCCTGGTAGATACGGGAAAACGTGGACTCGGGGTTGACGGCCTTGGTGTCTTTTTGCCGCCCGTCAGCCCCGTACATCTTTCCGCCCGCACGGATCATCGCGGGCATCGAAGCGTCCACGATCACGTCACTGGGCGAATGAAAGTTCGTGATTCCCTTGGCCGAATCGACCATGGCCAGCTCGGGGCGGTGCTCGTGGCAAGCGTGTAGGTCGCGGATGATCTCATCGTGTTGCGAGGCGGGCAGCGACTCGATCTTGTTGTAGAGATCGACCAACCCGTTGTTGACGTTGACACCCAGTTCGTCGAACAGTTCCTTGTGCTTGGCGAAGGCGTCTTTGTAGAAGACCTTGACGGCGTGTCCGAAAACGATGGGGTGCGAGACCTTCATCATCGTCGCCTTGACGTGCAGGGAGAACATCACGCCGGTCTCGTAGGCATCCTCCATCTGCGCCTCGTAGAACTCGCACAGAGCTTTCTTGCTCATGAACATGCTGTCGATGATGTCGCCTTCCCGCAACGACACCATGGGCTTGAGCACGATCTTCTTGCCGCTTGTGGTCTCCAGCTCCATCTTCACGTTGCACGCGCGGTCCAGCGTCATCGACTTCTCGCCGTGATAGAAGTCGCCGCCCCGCATGGTTGCGACATGGGTGCGTGAGGCCATCGACCACTTACCCATGCTGTGCGGATGCTTGCGTGCGTACTCCTTGACCGCCTTTGGCGCCCGGCGATCCGAATTACCTTGCCGCAGTATTGGATTTACCGCACTGCCAAGGCATTTGGCATAGCGGTCACGGATTTCCTTGTCTTCGTCGGTTTTCGGGCTTTGCGGATAGTCCGGAACCTTGAATCCCTTGCCTTGCAGTTCCTTGACGGCGGCGACCAGTTGCGGCACCGAGGCACTGATGTTCGGCAGCTTGATGATGTTGGTGTCGGCCTGCTGGGTCAGCCGGCCCAGTTCGCCAAGGTTGTCTGGCACTTTCTGATCGTCGGTCAGGTAGTCAGAGAACTCGGCCAGGATCCGTGCGGCCACCGAGATATCACTGGTCTTGATCTGGATGCCGGCCGGCTCGGCGAAGGCGCGCACGATCGGCAGAAAGGCGTAGGTCGCCAGCAGCGGCGCCTCGTCGGTCAGCGTGTAGATAATGGTCGGCTTTTCGGCGCACACGGTCTCTCTCCCGGCGTCACTATCGGTCGGATTCTTGAGGTGCTTGGCGTTGTATCGGTGATGCCAGTATCGCGTACGCAGTGATAGGCGGTCATAAAGGGGTGCGCGGCAAACCCCTGCTCGCCAGCCGAAAAAGTTGGCCCAGCCGGACAGGGCGTCCCAGTCCAATACCCACCAGATGACCCAGTGGCACGAAGTCGGCAACGTGCGATAGGCTTCCGGCAGGTCATGAGCGCCAGCGTCAAGCCCCGGCTTGCTGGCCGGCAACCCTCCAACCGCGGTGGGGTGCCCCGGGTGATGACCAGGTTGAGTAGCCAAAACCGGCTACGCGGCAAGCGCGGGTCCGCCGTGAACGGGCCCCCCGAGTAGACAGGGAAACCTGATGCGCACCTATTTGGGCTGGCCCATCGTGCGTCGCAGTTGCTAACCGCTTGGCTGCCGTTTGACGTCGTCTCCAGATGGCGTCCCGCGCACCCAAGCCGGTGGCCGGCTCCTCACCGGGCCGGCGAGCACTCGACCCACCCGACCTTTCCCAGAAGGCAACGTCCCAGAAGGCAACCATTGTGACTTCCGAAACCAACGCCGATAGCGACACCGATCCGACCGCGCACTGGTCGTTCGAGACCAAGCAGATCCATGCAGGCCAGCAGCCAGACCCGACCACCAACGCCCGCGCGCTGCCGATCTACCAGACCACGTCCTACGTGTTCGACGACACCTCGCACGCCGCGGCGCTGTTCGGGCTGGAAGTGCCGGGCAACATCTACACCCGCATCGGCAACCCGACCACCGACGTCGTCGAACAGCGCATCGCCGCGCTGGAGGGCGGGGTGGCCGCGCTGTTCCTGGCCTCCGGGCAGGCCGCGGAAACCTTCGCGATTCTGAACCTGGCCGGCGCGGGTGATCACATCGTGTCCAGCCCGCGGCTCTACGGCGGCACCTACAACCTGTTCCACTACTCACTGCCCAAGCTGGGCGTCGACGTCAGCTTCGTCGAGGATCCCGACGACCTGGACTCGTGGCGGTCCGCGGTGCGTCCGAACACCAAGGCGTTCTTTGCCGAGACCATCTCCAACCCCCAGATCGACGTGCTGGACACCCCCGGCGTGTCCGCGGTGGCCCACGAGCATGGTGTGCCGCTGATCGTCGACAACACCGTAGCCACCCCCTACCTGATTCAGCCGATCGCGCAGGGCGCCGACATCGTGGTGCACTCCGCCACCAAGTACCTGGGTGGGCACGGTGCCGCGATCGCCGGTGTGATCGTCGACAGCGGCAACTTCGACTGGACACAGGACCGCGGCTTCCCAGGGTTTACTACGCCCGACCCCAGCTATCACGGCGTGGTGTACGCGGAGCTGGGACCGCCTGCGTTCGCGCTGAAGGCGCGAGTGCAGTTGCTGCGCGACTACGGGTCGGCGGCGTCGCCGTTCAACGCGTTCCTGGTTGCACAGGGCCTGGAAACCCTGAGCTTGCGTATCGAGCGCCACGTCGCCAACGCTCAGCGAGTCGCCGAGTTCCTCGCCGGCCACGATGATGTGCTTTCGGTCAATTACGCCGGCCTGCCCAGCTCGCCGTGGTATGAGCGGGCAAAGAAGCTGGCGCCCAAAGGAACCGGTGCGGTGTTGTCCTTCGAATTAGCCGGCGGTGTCGAGGCGGGGAAGGCGTTCGTCAACGCGCTGAAGCTGCACAGCCACGTCGCCAATATCGGCGACGTGCGATCGCTGGTGATTCACCCGGCGTCGACGACCCATTCCCAGCTCAGCCCCGCCGAGCAACTGTCCACCGGGGTGAGCCCGGGATTGGTGCGGCTGGCCGTGGGTATCGAAGGTATTGACGACATCCTGGCCGACCTCGAGCTTGGCTTCGCCGCAGCGCGGAAATACGGCGGCGCCAATGCCGGCAGCGGCGATCCGCACGCCGTGGCGGCGTTCTGAGGAGGCCCGTAGTGACCATCTCTGAGGTGCCGACCCAGACGCTGCCCGCCGATGGCGAGGTCGGTGTTGTCGAGATCGGTTCGCTACCGCTGGAAAGCGGCGCGGTGATCGACGACGTCCGCATCGCCGTGCAACGGTGGGGCGAGTTGTCACCTGCCCGCGACAACGTCGTGGTGGTATTGCATGCGCTTACCGGAGATTCGCACATCACCGGACCCGCCGGGCCGGGACATCCGACGCCGGGGTGGTGGGACGGCGTAGCGGGCCCCGGCGCGCCGATCGACACCGACCGCTGGTGCGCGCTGGCAACCAATGTGCTCGGCGGCTGCCGCGGCTCGACCGGGCCGAGCTCAACAGCCCCCGATGGGAAGTCTTGGGGCTCAAGATTTCCGCTGATCTCCGTGCGAGATCAGGTCGAGGCTGACGTGGCCGCGCTGGCGGCCCTGGGCATCACCGAGGTCGCCGCGGTGGTCGGCGGGTCGATGGGCGGAGCGCGGGCGCTGGAATGGGTCGTCGGCCATCCCGATCAGGTGCGGTCGGGTCTGCTGCTGGCAGTGGGTGCGCGCGCGACGGCCGACCAGATCGGCACCCAGTGCACCCAGATCGCGGCCATCGAAGCCGACCCGAACTGGCAGGGCGGTGACTACTACGGCACCGGGCGCACGCCCGATGCCGGCCTGCAGATCGCCCGACGCTTCGCGCATCTGACGTACCGCGGCGAGGTCGAGCTGGACACCCGCTTCGCCAACAAAGCACAGGGTGCAGAAGACCCAGTGGATCCGGTAGCCGGCGGCCGCTACGCGGTGCAGAGTTACCTGCAACACCAGGGCAGCAAGCTGCTGTCACGCTTCGACGCCGGCAGCTATGTGGTGCTCACCGAGGCGCTGTCCCGTCACGACGTCGGCCGGGGCCGCGGCGGTGTCGCGGCAGCGCTGCGCGGCTGCCCGGTGCCGGTGGTAGTCGGCGGAATCACCTCTGACCGGCTTTACCCGCTGCGCCTGCAGGAGGAGCTCGCCGAGCTGTTGCCCGGATGCAGCGAGTTGCAGATTGTCGACTCGATCTATGGGCACGACGGCTTCCTGGTGGAATCCGAAGCGGTTGGTGAGCTGGTGCGGCAGACCCTCGACTTGGCCACCGGCGAAGGTGCGTGTGCGCGGTGACCCAGTCCCGGCAGGACCGCTCATTGTCGTTCGGCTCTGAAGCGGCCGCATACGAGCGGGGCCGACCGTCGTACCCGCCGGATGCGATCGATTGGCTGTTGCCGGCCGGGGCCCGCGACGTGCTGGACCTCGGCGCTGGGACCGGGAAGCTGACCACCCGGCTGGTGGAGCGAGGGCTGGATGTGGTCGCAGTAGACCCGATTGCCGAGATGCTGGAGGTGCTGCGCAAGTCGCTGCCGGACACGACGGCGCTGCTCGGCACCGCGGAGGAAATTCCACTGGCGGACGACAGCGTTGATGCGGTACTTGTTGCGCAAGCCTGGCATTGGTTCAACCCGGAGCGGGCAATTCCCGAAGTGGCCCGGGTGCTACGGCCCGGTGGCCGACTGGGTTTGGTGTGGAACACCCGCGACGAAAGGCTCGGCTGGGTACGGGAGCTGGGTCGTATCATCGGCCACGACGGGGATCCGGTCGCCGCCTTGGTAACCCTGTCTGAGCCGTTCACCGGAGTGGAGCGCCATCAGGTCGAGTGGACGAATTACCTTACGCCGCAAGCGCTGATCGACTTAGTCGCTTCTCGGAGCTACTGCATCACCTCGCCGACCGAAGTGCGCACCAAAACGTTGGACCAGGTGCGCGAGTTACTGGCTACGCATCCGGTATTGGCGAACGCGGGAGGCCTTGCGCTGCCGTACGTCACGGTTTGCGTGCGGGCGACGCTGTCCTAGCGGCCCTTCCAGTGGCCAGTTATTGCACGGTTCTTGGTAAATTGCGTGCGATAAGGGGCCGTTCGGCAGGTCAGAAATTGAGGCCGGAGAACATGATCCGGCCGGGATCGTACTTCTGCCGCACGGCGCCGAGCCGGGATAGGTTCGGGCCGAAGTAGCGCGACGCCGGCTGATTTGCCTCGACGTAGTTCACATAGCTGCCAACCGAATACGGTCGCACCGCTTGATGCGCCACGTTGAGCCAGTTGGTCGCTGCCGACGGGTCGCCGGTTTCGACGTACCACTGCACCAGCGCGGACTGCTGGCGCCACGGAAATGCGGTAGCCCCCGGTGACACAGTCGCCAGGGCGCCGTCGAGCGCGTGCATGATGGCCAACATGCGGCCCGCGGCGGGCGGAAAGGCGGCGACCGCCGCGGCGATGCCCTGAGCGGCGCCCGCGTTGATGGTCGGGAAAACATCGGACCCGCCCACGTATCCCAGCGGCGAGGGGTTCAGATTATTGACGGCCAGATACCTGACCAGGTCCAAATAGTTGAACGTGTGATGCTCGGTCCCGGTCGGTTGCATTCCAACGGCGGAAGTGATGGCGCTCGCCACGCTGTCACCCGACCCGGCCGGACACGTCGCCATGATGCGACAGTGCGTGCCCATCGCGTCGGTCGTGCTGTCGGCCAGCGCCCAGCTGCTTCGGTCGGCGGTCCGCAGCCAGTTCTGCCAACCGACGAGGACCTGCGCGAACGA
>Ga0335075_10016022_pt1 | contig 11216 bp, 9 predicted proteins | sample Lox_Sample_24_FD_206723 | JGI IMG/M metagenome (GOLD analysis project Ga0335075, IMG submission 206723) | Soil microbial communities from Loxahatchee National Wildlife Refuge, Florida, United States - Lox_Sample_2.4 | ecosystem: Environmental > Terrestrial > Soil > Wetlands | place: USA: Florida... | reverse complement strand
ATCGCCAGGTCAGTCGTCCGGACCGAGGCAGACGTCAGGCGCCTGATCCTCGAGGCCGCTCAGGATGAGCGGGCTGACGGGTCCGGCTGGCTAGAGCTGCAGATTGACCCGTCCGGCTATGCCGCCCGGTTCGGCGGGCTGACACCGATGCTGGAGCTTGTCCTCGACGCCGCGGCGACCTCGGCCCGGCGCACTGATGTGGGCATCGGCATCATCGTCGCCGCGAACCGCACTAAGCACCCGCTGGACGCGCGCACGCTGGCCAGGCTGGCGGCCCGGTACGCCGGGCGCGGGGTGATCGGGTTCGGCCTGAGTAACGACGAGCGCCGCGGCACGGTCGCGGACTTCACCGCGGCCTTCCGGATCGCGGCACGGGCAGGCTTGCGCGCGGTACCGCACGGCGGCGAGCTGGCCGGGCCGGGCAGCGTGCGGGCCTGCCTGGACGAACTGCACGCCGACCGCATCGGGCACGGCGTGTCGGCTGTTGAGGACCCGGGCCTGCTGCGCAGGCTCGCGGTTAGCCGGACCACGCTGGAGGTCTGCCCGACGTCGAATGTGGCACTGGGGGTCGCTGGCACCGCGCACGACGTGCCGCTGCGGCAGCTACTCGACGCCGGGGTTCAGGTAGCGCTTGCTGCCGACGACCCGCTGCTGTTCGGGCCGCGGCTGGCCGCGCAGTATGAACTCGCGCGCAGCGTGCACGGGCTGCCCGACGACGAGCTGGCGAGCCTCGCCCGGATGTCCGTGCTCGGCTCCGCCGCCCCGGACCACATCCGGGCCCGGTTGCTGGCCGGGATCGATGACTGGCTGGCCAGCCCGGCAGCCGAGCCTGAGCGTGCGGCGGCCGGGGAAGCGCACGCGGCGGCCGGGCCTGCGCGACGGGGCGGGCAGGCTGCGCCCGCAGTCAGCGCCCAGGGCGGCGCCGCATGAGTCAGAGCTCTACCCCGACGAGGACCGGCTCGTTCGTCAGCGTCACACCGAAAGCGTCAAGGACGCCAGCCCTGATCTCCCTGGCGAGCCGGATTAGGCCCGCGGTAGTGGCCTGGCCCGGATTGGTCAGCGCCAGCGCATGCTTGGTCGAAATCCGCGCCCCATCCGGATCGCCGCGCAGGCGCCAGCCCTTGCCGAATCCGGCGTGCTCGATCAGCCAGGCCGCGGACAGCTTGACCTGCCCGTCGGCGGCTGGCCAGTGCGGGATGCCCGCGCTCGCGTCCAGCCCGCCCCCGGTCGCCAGCCGGGCGGCCAGCTCGCCATACCGCGCCGAGCTCACGACGGGGTTGGTAAAGAACGAGCCAGCGCTGCGCGTGTCGGGGTCAGCCTCCGCCAGCACCATGCCCTTCCCGCGACGCAGGTCGAGCACGGCAGCGCGCGCAGCCGCCACCGGGACACGGTCGCCGTCAGCGACCCCGAGTACCCGGCTCAGCTCGCCATAACGGAGCGGCGCCGACAGCGGGCTGACCGGCAGCCGGAAGGTCACTGCCAGTACTACGAACCGGCCCGTCGCTGATGCCGGGTTCAGTGCGGCGCCACGCCCGGCCGCGGCCGACTGCCGCTTGAACACGCTGGTCCGGTAGCCGAAACCGCAATCGGCTGCGGGCATCACGACAACCTGGTCACTGAGCCGGTCATAGACCCGCACGGAGCTGATCGTGTCCGCGACATCCTGACCATAGGCATTTACGTTCTGGATCGGCGTCGCCCCGGCGCGGCCCGGAATGCCGGACAGACATTCCACCCCGGACAGCCCCTGAGCCAGGCACTCCTGCACGAACTCGTCCCAGTCATGCCCGGCCTGGACGGTCACGTCAACCGCATCGCGCGCTGTGGCGAATACCGCGCCCCGCCAACTCGCTAGCGCCACGATGCCGGGAAAGCCCTCGTCGGCGACGACCAGATTGCTCCCGCCGCCGAGCACGAGCACCGGCTCAGCCTCGGCGTCCGCCGCCCGGACCGTGGCGACGAGCTCGTCTTCGCTGGCCGCGCTGACGAACCGGGCAGCCGGGCCGCCCAGGCGCAGGGTGGTGTACTCGGCTAGCCGGACCTGCTCAGTGGTTATCACAACGGCAATCTCCAGGGCGGGAACGGGCTCTAGGCGGCCCGTGGGTTAAGACAGCAGCTCACTGGCGGGCGCTGGGCCCTGAAGTGTGCTAATCAAGCATGCCGTAGCCGGCCGGCTGCCGTGATCAACGCCGAGTGCGGGCGTCCCGAAGGACCCGCGCAACACAGTGCCACCGCAGCACAGTGGCCGGGACATCCGGTCCCGGCCACTGTGCTGCGGTGGCACAACCTGCTAGCGCTCCCAAGCCGCCATCTAGGCGAAAGCCACGAGCTCGCGCAGGTCTTCGGCTTCCGCCAGCTCGGCGAGCTCGTCCTCGCTCGGGGCAGTGCGCGGCAGACACCGCTCGTAGGCCGCCGCGGTCTCCTGGCCAATCCGGTCGATGCAGTACCGCGACCGGGCGCGGTCAGCTGCCGCAACCCCGTAAGCCTGCATCATGGCCGGCCGTGCCAGCAACGCACGCAGCCGGTGCACCAGCATGGCGGGGTGATCCGGCGCGATCAGGAGGCCAGTGATGCCGTCAATCACGGCGTCCCGCTGGCCACCGACGGCTGAGCCGAGGACGGGCAGCCCGCAGGACATTGCCCGGATGGCGGCCAGGCCGGTCGGATCGTAGCTCGTAGCGCTGACCATGACATCGGCCGAGGACAGCAGAGCCGCCAGGTCAGCCTCGGCAACCTCGCCCGCGAAGCTAACGCGGCTCCGCACGCGGAGTTCCGTGGCAAGCTGGGCAACCTCGCGGAACGGCCCGGACCTCGGCAGGTGCTTGGCGTCCGGGCCGCCGATGATCGTGAGCCGGGCGTCAGGCAGTTGCCCGAGCGCGCGGACCACCGTAGTCAGCCCGCGCGCCTGATCATCGGCGAACGCGACCAGGCCCGGCTTGACGTTGGCCTTAGCGCGGACGTCTTCCGGCCTGAGGTTCGTGGTGTCGATACCCGCAGGTATTACGCGGATGGCGGACTTGGGCACGGCAAGCCTGGCAAGCTCGTCTGCCTCTTCCTCGGAACTGGCAAGCACTGCGGCAGCGGTGCGGCCGATGGACGCCTCGAGCCGCACTCTGGCGCAGGAAACATCGAGGCCAGCCTGCCGTCGCTCGATCGAGCCGAGTGACCCGAAGGTCTGCACGACCGGGATGCCAGTGCCGCGGACGGCGCCGATGGCGGCGAGCCCAGCGGCCCAGGAGAAGGCGTGCACGACATCTGGCGCCTTGGTGCGCCAGCGGTCCGCAAGGTCCGCAGCGACCTCGGGCATGTACCTGGCCGACTCTTCGGCGCCTAGGCGCCGGGCCGGTCCGGCCTTGATGTGCTCGACCGATACCCCGGCGCCGAGGATGGCGGTACTAGGCGATACCGGGTCCTGCGTGCGCGCGTACAGGGTGACGCGGTGGCCGTGCCTCGCGAGGGCGCGGGCGAGCACAGCTGGCTGTGGCAGCTGCCTGCCGTGGCCGGCGGCGCGGGTAAGAGGGCTGAGCGCGGTAATCATCGCGATCCGCATGAGGATGCCTCCTGGGCAATGTCGCTCGGATCACGGCGCACGCACCAGGAGGCCCGACATAAGAAAGGCACACCCCGTGCCGCACCGTGAAGTGCGTACGCCAGAACTGGCGTGAGGGCGTGCCTGCTTCGTAGACACCGCGTACGTATCGTATGCCCCGCGACGCCCGCGCACAAACCCCTGGCGCGTGCGCCGCGGGACCAGCGTCACTCCTCGACGAATTCCTCGATGGTGTCGCTCTCCACCGGAGCGCTGCCACGGCTCGCGTCGCGGCCCTCCGTGATCAGGCCGCCGGGAACTAGCAGCCTGGAGTAATGCCGCTCGCGCACGTCGATCTCCTTGCGCTGCTTACCGTCGGCGTCCAGCACCAGCCTGCGACGCAACCAGCCGTAGCTGCGGCGCGGGACGACCGCGCCGGCTATGCCGGTCAGCAGCAGAACCCAGCCGGCCACGTGGAAATTGAAAAAAGATGGCTCAGCGGTCACAGCGAACGCCAGGATGGCGCCTATCGCCGCCACCGTGAGTGCCGTCGCGGTCTTCACCGGGCTATTCCCTTCGCTAACGTGTCTGGCCCAGTGCAGCTCAAGCCGGCGCGGCTCATGCTGGCACCGGCTCGACTAGCTGCGCCCGCAGGTAGGAGAGCGCCCCGGCGAGGAGCCGGGATACGTGCATCTGGGAGATGCCGAGCTGCTCGCCGATCTCGGACTGGGTCATGTTGCCGTAGAAACGCATGAGCAGCAGTTGCTGCTCGCGGTCGGGCAACTCGTTCCAGTGCGCCCACACCGCCTGCATGTCGATGACGTGCTCCAGCTGAGGGTCGTCGTCTCCGAGCAGGTCACCAAGGCTGGCCGAACCGTCCTGCGTGCTAACCGGTGAGTCGAGCGAAGCCGCGTGGAAGGCCATGTCAGCCTGTCTCGCTTCGCGTACGTCAGCATCGCTGACCGACAGGTGCCTCGCGAGTTCGGCGTCTGTCGGCGTCCGGCCAAGCTCTCCGGTCAGCTGCGCGGCCGCATTCCGCAGCTCGAGCCTTAGCTCCTGAAGTGACCGCTTGACGTGTACCTGCCACCGCTTGTCCCGGAAGTGCCGCTTGATCTCACCGCTGACGCAAGGCTGCGCGTAGCCGGCCAGGCTGGTGCCGACGGCGGGATCGAAGTTGTTGATTGCCTTCAGCAGCCCGACGTAGCCGACCTGCATCAACTCTTCGTGAGACTCGGTGCTGTTCTTGTACCGCAGCACGCATGACCTGACTAGCGGGTGGTATCTGGTTACCAGCACCTCACACGCCGCGTCGCGCCGAGCGCTTCCGCGGGGCGTCGTCTGGATCATGATGAGCAGTTCCGCGTCTTGGAGTTCATCGAGATCGCGGGGCCGTGCCGCCGTCATTGGCGTCGCTGCCGTCTTCATATCCACTCCCTGGAAGGCGGGTGGGGGGTACCCGCTCGCGCTTCGTTGTGCCCGCTGTGCAGGGCTCAAACATCCGGCCTCGATCGCATTCCGGCGCGCAAGGTCTCACTACGGCGTTGCGCGGCAAAAGCTTCTGCCACCGAGAGAGGGGATGCTCGGCCGTCCGGATAGATTCCGGCTGTGACTGCGGGCTGCGGGATTTGCCCGGTCCGGTCAGCTGGGCCTGCGCCTGGTCCTGGGCCGGTCAGATCGCGCGTACCGCGCCGTCGCACAACTTTCAGCTACGCCGCACCTGCCGTTCAGGTTGTTCGCGCCCGGCTGCGGCACGTCACGGGTCAGGTCGCGGGCCAAGACCGGCAGCGCCGGTAAAGTGAAAAAGCTGTACTCGAACGGGGTTAGCTAGTTGACTCGGGTAAGCCGGTTGGTGAGGGTGGCACAGCTGCCTCCGCTGAATGCCCCCGCCGCGGGACGTGGCGAGCGACCGGGACTAGCTGATCTCGCCCTGGCGGCCCGCCGAGAATGCCGAGCATCAAGAAGGCGATGCAGTCGGGCTCGCGGCCTCCGCAACGTCAAGTGCCGGCGCCGGGACTTCCTCGTTCGCGGCCCGAGTCATCTCAGCCCGCCGCGCGACCAGGAGGCCCGGCGATCGGGAGGCGCGAATGCTAGAGCCGCAAAGCACCGTCCTCTTCGTGCTGCTGGTCCTGATCTTCGGCGGCCTTGCCTGGTGGCTGGTCGTCGCCAGGCGGGTAGCTTTCCGCGTCATCGCGGCCTGCCTCGCCTTTGTGGTGGCAGCTCAATTCGGCATCCTGCTGGTAAACAAGTATTTCAGCTATTACCAGACCTGGGGTGCGGCGATTGCCGACTTTTCCAACCCCAGCCCGAACTCCGGGCCGCGCGTGTCGGTGGGCAGCCTGCTGGTCGGCGATCACAGCCCGGCTTTCGACGCGCACTCCGTCTACCTGAAGCTAGCGCTCCAGCAGGGTTACACCATGCACATGGATGTGGCGGGGAAGCTGAGCCACATCACCCGGTCGGTGTACATTTACCTCCCGCCGCAGTACTTCGAGCCGCAGTACAGGGACTACAGGTTCCCGGTGATCGAGCTGATCCACGGTCAGCCAGGGGAACCGCAGGACTGGATCAACGTCGTCGGCGTCCAGGTCACGCTCGACAATCTGGTCAACGAAGGGCGCGCCAAGCCTGCCGTGCTGGTCATGCCTGACGCCAACGGCGGCAACACGATCTCGCTGCAGTGCCTCAACCAGGCCGGCGGCCCGGAGGACCTGACGTACCTGGCCCAGGACGTGCCAGACGCCGTCTCGCACCTGCTGCGGGTCGAGCCGCCGGGCGTCGGCTGGGGCGTGGCTGGCTACTCCGAGGGCGGGTTCTGCGCGGCGAATATGGCCTTGCGCTTCAGGTACCGCTACGGAGCCGCGGCGTCCCTGAGCGGCTATTTCACCCCGTACAAGAACAAGCTGGCGAATCCGGCCAGGGCAGTGAGCCCGTTCGGGAGCAACGCCAAGCTACGAGCCGAGAACACCCCAGTCGACGAGGTTCGAACGCTGACGCCGGGCGCCAGGCTGCCGCAGTTCTGGCTTGGTGCCGGCAAGGGCGACAACCTGGACGTAGCGAACGCTCAGTACTTCTGGCAAGAGCTCCAGCTGCACCAGGCCAGCGTGCCGCTCGTCCTTACGCCAGGTAGCGGGCACACCATGGCCACGTGGCATGCTGAGGTGCCGCCGATGCTTTCCTGGATGACCAACACCCTGGTCACCGCTATCTCGAATCAGGGGAATGCGCGTCACTCCGATCTGGCCAGGCATCTCAGGCGTGAGGCCGCCGCGAAGCGGCAGGCTAAGGCAGATCCCTCCAAGAGCCCGGCGGCCGGCCACTCGAAGCCCTAAGCATTTCCGGTCCGGTCCCGCCGTTTAAATCCGGGCTGTCACGGTAGCTCCCGGCCGGCGATCACGGCGATCGCTGGATAACCGGAGGCATCAATGAGGATCGTCGGGATATTGCTCGTGGTCTGGCTTGTCATCGGCGTATTCGCCGGATTGCAGCGGCACTACTACAGCGGCAACGTGAGCTGCGCGAGAGCAGGCACCGTGGCAGCTACCATCGCGGCAGGACCGCTGAACTATGTCGGGGCGAACCCGAAGGTGCATTGCGCAGTTCCGCAGCCGAGCAGGTAACCAGCCGAGCAGCTAGCCAGGCTAAAACTCGATCATGTAGCGACGGCCGTCGTCGCTACTTCCGCCGCCAGCCCTCATCTCCGGCGTTAGCGACGATGGCCGCCACTGGCGGTATCAGCCCAGCACACACGGAAATCACGACGGCTGCCGTCACGGAGAACAATCGCACCACGGTCCAAGCCAGGATGATCGCGATGATGCAGCCGCCCATCAGGACGAAGTAAGCCCGGTCGCGCTTCATTGTCCGCTCCAGCGACGTTTCGGCACTTCTAGACCTACCCAACTCGCCGATCCTCAGCGCAGCGCTCGCAAGGGACGGATGCGACAGCATGGCTGGATGGGGCAGCGGAGGCCAGGCAGCCGGTCAGGGATCCCATGGCATTGGACCATTGATCTAGATTTGGGCAGAAAGCGCGCTTCTTGCTCGCCATCGCGCTCTGTTGAGGCTAGGCACAGTTCTGATAGGTACCATGCGCCCGAGAACCTCGGCAGTGTCTAGCGCGTTGGAGATGACATGCAGTCGGCAAGCTCGAGCGCGCATCGCTCTCCTGCATCGTGAAGCACCTCATGACCGGTACGGAAGCGCCGCCCGCCCGCAGCCGGTCAAGCACGGCCATACGCTGCCTGGAGGCCGCCCAGCGGGGAGTTGTCGTCCCCGTCACGATGAGAGGAACCAGGTGTACATTGCGGTGACCCTAGTGGCAGCGATGCTGTCAGGGTTCGGCTTCGTGCTGCAGCAGCACGCTGCCCAGCAAGTGCGCAATAGCGAGTTCCTCCGGCTCGGGCTGATTGCCCGGCTAGTCCAGAATCGTCGCTGGCTGGCGGGACTAGCGGTGATGGTCGCCGGCTACCTGGTGGCTGCCTGGACGCTCGGCCATCTCGACCTGTCAGTGACCGAACCCTTGCTCAGCACGAACCTCATCTTCGCTTTGATCCTTGCGGTCCCACTGTCCGGGCAGGCGCTCCGCCGGACCGAGATCATCGGTGCCATCCTGCTGACCTCGGGTGTGGCCACGCTCTCGCTGAGCCGCTCAGTACACGCGCCAGTCCTGTCGTTCGGCTCTTTCTCGCACTGGCCAGCGGCCGGCCTGATCGCCCTGATCGCCGTCGCGCTGGTCCAGCTCGGCCGCCGGCGATCGGGCATCGCGCGGGCAGCCCTCACCGGCATCGCAGCCGGCCTCTTCCTCGGTATCGCCGACGCCTTCACCCGGCTCAGCGTCCAGGAGATCGATAGCAGGCACCCGCTCAGCCTGCTAGTCCACTGGCCCGGTTACGCAATGATCATGGCCAGCGCCATCGGCGTGTGGCTCATGCAGAACGCTTTCAACGCCGCGCCGCTGCACGCCTCGCTGCCGGCCGTGACCGCTGCCGAGCCGACTGCCGGGATCGTGCTTGGCGTCGTCGTGTTCGGTGACGTTGTACACGTCAGCCCGCCGCTGCTAGCGCTACAGTTCGCTGGCATCGCCGCGATGGTTGGCGGGGTGATTCTCGTCGCCAGGGCGCCGGTGTTCCGGCAGTTGCACGTGGCGCAACTGCCGCAGGCGGCTCTCGAACTGCTCCATCCCGCAGCAAGCCGTTCGGCGGATGACGAGACCGGCGAGCTCACCCTGGACCCTGATACGCCTGACCCAGGCGGCCGCGAAACCGGGGCGGAAGTGAGTGATGACCGTGTCACCGGTCAGCCGACGCAGTCCCGCGACAAGGCCAGCCCGGGTTCAGCACTGGATCCGGGTGACGGGAACCGCGAGCTGGGCAACCTAGTCGTCGGCTGGCCGGACGGTGCCGGCCAGGCCGGGGTGAGCTAGGGGAAGACAGCACGTTGACTGGCCGCCACCGATCCCGACCAGGCCGGGCCAGTGCGGGAATTCCTGTTTGGGATGATCTGGGCGGGGAAGCTCTGTTCCCTTCCGAACTGCCCGATGCCCGGCCGCGAAGCCAGCGCGCAGCGGACGAGCGGCTCGGATGCTAGCAACCCCGACCGAACTCCAGACGCCCGAGCGAGGAGCGCATGACAACCCGAACCGCCTGGTCAGGACTCAGCCACGCGAGCCACGTGGAGCTAGGAACGAACTTCGCCCTTGCCTTCGAGGTTGCTAACCGCGTCGAGCCACACCCGTTCGATGGTGTTGCCTACGCCGCTGCACCGTGACTGATCAGCGAGCAATGCCGCCAGCTGTCGCGCCCGAGCACCGTGAATCCCCGCACCGTGAACTGCACAGTGCATCCCGGCTTCCTGCCTCGACGTACCGGCTGCAGCTGACACCTGAATTCGGCTTCACCGAGGCAGCCGACCTGGCTGGGTACCTGTCGGAGCTCGGAATCACGCACGCCTACCTGTCACCGATCCTGCAGGCAGCGCCTGGCTCACGGCACGGCTACGACGTCGTCGACCACTCCAGCATCTCCGCCGAACTCGGCGGCGAGGAAGCGTTCCGGTACCTTGCCGCCAGGTTCGCGCGCAATGGCATCGGACTGGTAGTCGACGTGGTACCGAACCACATGGGGATTCCGGCACCGGAATACCTGAACCGCCCGCTCTGGTCGGTGCTGTCTGGCGGGCGGGACTCCGCTTACGCTCACTGGTTCGACATCGACTGGGACGCTCAGGGCGGCCGGATCCTGCTGCCGATCCTGTCCAGGCCGCTGCAGCAGTGCATCGAGGAAGTACGCCTGTCCCGGCTTCTCGAACTGCCCGGCCACAGCGAGTCCGGTGCCGGCGGCGATGGCGGGTGGCCCGACGGAGATCTGCCGGTGCTGCACTACCAGGGGCACGTACTGCCGGTCCGGCCTGGCACTGAGCGGCTGCCGATGCCGGAGCTACTGGCGGCGCAGTACTACCGCCTCGATAGCTGGCGGGCCGCCGCGACCGAGCTGAACTGGCGGCGGTTCTTCGACATCAACTCACTGATCGCCATCAGGGTCGAGGAGCCCGACGTCTTCGCTGCGACGCATGGCCTGCTGCTCGGACTCGTGGCCGAAGGCCTGATCGACGGCCTCCGGATCGACCACCCCGACGGACTCGCAGATCCGCGCGACTACCTCAGCCAGCTGGCGACAGCAGCGAGCGGCAGCTGGATCGTGGCCGAGAAAATCCTCGCGGCCGGCGAAGAACTGCCCGGCGACTGGCTATGTGCGGGAACGACGGGCTACGACGCACTCGCGGCCGTAGGCCAGCTGTTCACTGACACCGCTGGCGCTCAGCCGCTTGCAGCAGAGTACGCAGGGTTCGCAGGGGGGCCGGCCACTTTCGCGGCAGCAGCCCGGGCCGCCCGCCTCCAGATCGCAGGCCAGCATCTGACCGCGGAAGTCAGCAGGCTTGTCCGGCTGGCTGGCAGGCTGGGCGAGCCCGCCCTTGCTCGCGTGCCAGCCGACGACCTGGCGATCATCATGACCGAACTGCTCGCAGCCTTCGACGTTTACCGCGCGTACGTGGTGCCTGGCGAGGCCGCGCCAGATGCCAGTCGCGAACGGGTGGCTAAGGCAGCTTCCGAGGCGAAGCGCCGACTGCCGGCCCGGCTGCGAGCTACCGCTGACCTGATCGCTGCACTGCTGCTCGGCCGAGGCGTGCCGGCAGGCTCCCGGCCGGCCCGAGACGAGCTGATCGTGCGGTTCCAGCAAACCTGTGCCGCAGTTCAGGCGAAGGGGGTGGAGGACACCGCCACCTACCGGTGGACGCGGCTGGTCAGCGCAAACGAAGTCGGCGCGGATCCGGATCTGCCGGGCCGCAGCGTGGCCGGCTTCCACGACTTCGCCAGGCGGCTCAGCGAAGACTGGCCTTCTAGCATGACCACGCTGTCAACGCACGACACCAAACGCCAGGAGGACGTGCGGTCCCGTCTGGCGGTTCTGGCCGAGTCGCCTGCTGCCTGGGCAGCGGAGGTGACTGCCTGGCACGCCCGCGCCTCCTGGCTGCCCGGTGCCCGACCGCCCGATCCGCCCACCGAATACCTGATGTGGCAGACACTCGTCGGCGCCTGGCCCATCGACGACGACCGGCTGACTACCTATTTGCGCAAAGCGATGCGCGAGGCGAAACTGACAACTTCATGGACGGACCCGGACTTCGGGTA
>Ga0335075_10016021_pt1 | contig 11216 bp, 10 predicted proteins | sample Lox_Sample_24_FD_206723 | JGI IMG/M metagenome (GOLD analysis project Ga0335075, IMG submission 206723) | Soil microbial communities from Loxahatchee National Wildlife Refuge, Florida, United States - Lox_Sample_2.4 | ecosystem: Environmental > Terrestrial > Soil > Wetlands | place: USA... | reverse complement strand
GTCGATCTGCCAGCCGGCCAGCGCGATCTCGAGGCCCACCTTCCGTCCGCGAAGCAGCGTCAACGCGATCTCCTCATGGGTAACTCGCTCCGCTTCAGAGCCGGCTTGCGGGCGCCCCTGCGCCATCCACAAACGACTCGCAAATTCTTCTCGTTATCCACATGTCGTACACAGCGGGTAACCGCCGCCCGCGCCGTCGAAGGCGCGCTGTAACCAAACCCGGCCGCCCCGGTAGAGAAGGTAGTTATGTTGCGCCGCGCCGTTCCGTGCTTCCTCATTCTGACGTTGCTTTGTGCCAGCAGCCCGGCACGGCTGTTTGCCATGTCGACGGCCGCCGAGATCCAGATGGGGCAAGAAGAGGACCAGCAGATCGTCGAGAGCAGCGTCATCGAGACCGACCCGCTGCTCAACGCCTACGTCTCCGGGATTGCCGAGAACCTCTGGAACCAGGTCGCGCGCAAGGACGTCCCCTACTCCGTCAAAATCCTCAAGGACGACGACGTCAACTCGTTTGCGACGATGGGCGGATTCGTCTACATCTACGAGGGCCTGATCGACTTCGTGCAGTCCGACGACGAGCTTTCGAGCGTAGTCGGTCACGAAACCGGTCACATCGAGCGCCGGCACGTCATCACGACCAACTCGAAGGCGCAGATTCTCGATCTGCTGTTCGGCATCGCCTCGATCTTCTCGCCGCTGATCTACAACCTCGGCGGCCTGGCCGAAGCGGGTTTGATGGCGAAGATCTCGCGCGAAGACGAAATTCAGGCCGACCGTTACGGACTGCAGCTGATGTCGCGCGCCGGCTACGATCCCGATTCGATGGTCACGATGATGGCGCACATGGGCGAGCTCGGCGACGAACACAGCGACCTGCTCGACAAATACCTGCAAGACCATCCCGATCCCGACGCCCGCGTGGCGCACCTGGTCGGATATCCCGAGCTCGATCCGAAAACCGTGACGCCCGCGCAAGAGCTGGTCCAGGCCTCCAGCGACGAGGAGCGCGCGCGCTACGATTTCGCCGCACTGCGGCTGAACGACATTCTGAAACGCGATCCGCAGAACGCCGAAGCCCTGCTCGAGCTCGGTCAAGCCGACCTCGCGCTCGGGCTGACCAGCAAGAGCGAACAGACGCTGGCCGAGGCGGCGCAGCTCGGCTCTCCCGAAACCCGCGCCACCGCCAACGCGCGGATCGCCGCGCTGCGGCAAATGGAGATGGAGCGCGTCGAGCTGACCCGTCCCAACCTGCCCAAGCTGCAGGATGCGGTTACCGCGGCCCAAGCCTCCCAACTGCAGACGGCGACCGAGATCCAGGCGCGCGCTCAGGAAGGCCACGATCAGCTCAAGGCGATCAACGCGCGCATCAACAGTATCGAGTACGAGATCCCCGATTTCAGCCGCATCAACGTCAAGCGCGGATCGCGCGTCGAAGCGATCCTCAAAAACCTGACGCTGATGGCGCGCTCGATCAACAGCGCGCTCGGCGACGCCGGTGCATCGATCGGCGGCGTCGGCTCGCTCGAGAAAAACAAAGAGAGCGGCGCGCTGAAAGAAGGCGCCGACATCTACGACGAGATGCTCGCGCCGTTTTCCATGAATCCGATTCCGGCCGATTCGCTCGCGATTCTCCCCGCCTATCCGGGGATGATCAACGACCTCGGGTTGGCCGACGGCGACATGCTTCGCTCGGTCGACGCGGCGCGCGCTTCGCTCACGATTCTCGATCAGTCGCTCGGCGATCTGGACGAGTTCCTCAAAGACCTCGATCACGTCGAGATCGGCTATAACGGCGACATCAGCGCCGGATCCTACAATCAGCTGGAAGCTCCCATGGCCAAGGCCGCCAGCGAGTTCAACGGCGCGGCCACGGCTGCGTCGCAGGCGGCGCAACTCTACAATCTCGCGCGCTCGCGCCAGCTTTCGGCGCGCATCACGCTGCTCGGCCTGGGAACGTCGCCGCAGCGTTATGCCACCCTGCAATACGTGCTGCAGCAGCGCTTCGGCATGAACGGACTCGACTACCGCGAGATGCTTCGCGACGGGTTGACTCCCGGCGACGTCACCGCCGCGACCATCCTGGCTGCCGACATCAAGAGCACGCCCGAAGCGATCGTCGCCGAGGCCAAGAGCTCCAACCAAACGATCGTCGACGTCGCCAACGCGCACGGGATGCACGCCTGGCCGCTCGAGATCTTCATGGGGCTGGTCTACCTCGACTACACCGACGATCCGTACAAGGAGCTGCGCGACGTCAAGGGCAGCGTCGCCACGACGCTGACCGAGCTGGGACTGTAGGCGAAGTGACGGCGGCCAGCGCACAGGATCTGTTTCGGATCGTCCGCAAGGGCATCGACGTCAAGTCGGTGCACGCGCACGGCCGCAAACCGTTTCGCTTTCTGCTCTGCGGCGATCCGGCGGCCGTCGCCGAGTTTCGCACGCTCCTGCTCTCCGGACACCAAGACGAAGCGATCCCGCTCGACGCCGCGGCCTGCTTGGAGACCGTCGTTCCCGGCACGCCGCTCATTACCGAGCCGAGCGAAGTGCGTGCGGTCGTCTTTCTCGGCCGTCCCGGCGACCTGGCCGCCTCGAACCTGACGTCGCTCTCGGTCCTGCGCGTCCCGATGCTCGCCGTCACGGTCGATCCCGAAGCGACGCCGGCCGCGCCGGCCAATCCGCCGGCTCCCGGAACGTTTGCCGAGTACGTCGTCCCCGCGATCGCACGCGAATCGATGCGCGGCCGCGTCTTTCCGCATTTGGTCGAGTCCGCGCACGGCGTGGAGATCGCCGTCGGCCGCCGGCTGCCGCCGTTGCGCGAAACCGTTGCCGCCAAGCTCACCCGCGACGCCGCCAAAAACGCTTTGCGCGTTTCGCTGGCGAGCGCCGTGGTCGATCAGCTGCCGGTCGTCGGCGTCGTGCTCGGCGCGTTCGCGACGGCCGGCGACATGGTGGCCATTACCGGCATTCAAACCATGCTGATGCTGCACATCGAAGCCGCCTACGGCCGGGATCCCGACGTGCAGCGGTTGTGGCGCCTGCTTCCGGTGATCGGCGGCGGCTTCGGCTGGCGCACGCTGGCGCGCGAGCTGATCGGCCTCATTCCGGTTGCCGGCATCGCGATCAAAGGTGCGATTGCCTACGCCGGGACGATCGTCGTCGGCGAAGGCGTGACGTTCTTTCTCGAAAACGGCCACTCGATGAGCGCCGGTCAAGCGACGCGTATCTACGAGCGCACCAAGACCGAAGCGATGCGCATTTCGCGCGAGTTCCTCGCGAAGCTCCGCAAGAAGAGCTAGAGGCGCTCGAGCAGCGCCTCGTCGTCGAGCCGCGCGAGGTCGGGCGGAACGCGGCTGCGGATGCGGGCCGCGAGGTTCGACGCCAGCTCGCAGCGGCGCCGCCCGTCCAGCGCGTCGCGCCGTTCCAGAAAGCGGGCGATCAAAGCCCGCTCTTCTCCGCTCAGATACAGCGTCGACGCATAGACCGGCTCGGATTTCTCGACCACCGCCGCGAGATCTAAGCTCGCGTCCCGAACGACGATCGTACCGGCGGCGATATCGCCCAGCCGTTTGTTCTCGCGCGACAGCAGCGCGCTCACGGCCGACGCCGCATAGAATCCGATCAGCGCCTCGGCGACGCGAATCAAATTCCGAATCAGCGACGCTCCGAAATCGATCGGATAGCCTCCGTCGCGCACGACGCGAATGCCGAGCGCCCTCTTTCCAGGGGTTTGGCCGTTCCAGGCGGCCTCGAAGACGATGAAATAGCCGAAGAAGATCGCGAAGAGTACCGCGACGACCAGCGCGACGAGGATCGCGCCGGCGAGCTTCTCGGCGGTCGCCGGATGGGGTTGGTTCGGGACGCGCGAGAGCACCGCCGCGATCCCCAGCAGGAGCGCGGCCAGCACCGCGGCTTGAACGAGCAGATCGAGCGCCACGGCCAAAAACCGGCTGCCCAAACCGGCCAAACTGTAGGTGAGAGCGATGCTCTCCGGCGTGCGCACGTCGACGTCGCGATCCATCCCGCGTAGGTTTATCGTTGGCCGCGGCCAAGACCCGCGCATGCAGCAATCGACTTTTGTCGAGCGGCGTGCGGCGGCGTGGCAACGGCTGGAAGAGCTGGTTCGGCGCGCCGGACGGCGCGGCATCCGCGCGCTCGATCCGGGCGCGGTCGCCGAGCTTGGAAGGCTCTATCGCGCTGCAACCAGCGACTTGGCGTTCGCGCGCGGGCGCGGCTACGACGCGTCGCTGACCGAATACCTCAACCGTCTCACCGCCCGCGCTCACGCCCACGTCTACGGTGCGGCCAACGAAAGCGGGTGGGATCGCATCGCGCGCTTTTACGCGTACACGTTCCCGCGCGAGTTTCGGCGAAGCTTCGCATTCTTCGCAATCTGCACCGCGGTTACGATCGCTTGCAGCGTCACCGCCTACGCCGTCGTCGGGTCGCACCCGAACGAAGCCTACGCGCTGCTTCCCAAAGCGATGATCCCGAGCCGAATCGACAAGAGCCTGCACGACTCGAACTTCGGTTTCGATCTCGGATACTGGCCGGCGATGTCGTCGATGATCGTCACCAACAACATGCGGGTGGCCGCCATCGCGTTTGCCGGTTCGGCCACGCTCGGCGCGCTGACGATCTGGATCGTCGCGCAAAACGGCTTGATGCTCGGCGGCCTCGGCGCGCTCTTTACGCGCGCGGGTTTCGGCTACGACTTCTGGGCGACGATCGCACCCCACGGCGTGATCGAACTGACCGCCATTCAAATCGCCGGCGCCGCCGGTCTGCTGATCGCCGCCGGCGTGATCTATCCGGGACGCCTCCGGCGGCGCGACGCGATCGCCGCCAACGCGCGCCGAGCCGGCACGCTGATCGCCGGCGTGGCTTCGATGCTCGTGGTTGCCGGCACGATCGAAGGTGCGATCTCGCCGCAGCGCTGGCCGCCCGCAGCGCGCATCGCGATCGGCGCGCTCACGGCGGCGGCGCTGCTGCTCTACTTCGGTTTCGGAGGACGCGATGCTCGACGTGCGTAGGTGGCTCGCCCCGGCGGCGATCGCGGCCGTACTGCTGGCGGCAACGGCGCCGGAGGGCGCTCGCGCCGGCGGCGATCCGAACGACGACTTCTCGCCGTGCGGGCTCTCCGGCGGGACCCTCACCACCGTGCTGACTCCCGACGACAACGCCGATTTCGTCGTCTTCGGGCTCTACGACGACCGCGGTAACGAGGTCGCCAAACAACTGATTCCGATCTACAGCCAAAGCGCGTCGGCCGAGCTGATGCTGACGCCGGTCGGCTTCGCGGCGCCGATCGCATCGGCGAAGTGCTTGGCCGATTCGCCGGTGCGCCGCTGCCCGGATCCGCAATGGCAGATCGACGAAGGCCTGATGATCGCGCTTTCGGGCCTACTGCTCGGACCGGATTTCGCGATCGTCACCGTCAGCGGCCGCTACAAGCGGCCTTCCAGCACAGCCCAGCTCGCGATCGACGGCGGCATGGCCGGATTCGAGCTCGACCAGCAACCGGCGCAATGGTCGGCATTCTTCGACAGCCAGCAAGAAGCGTCGCAGGGATTCTTCGACGTACCGGCCGGCGAGCACACGCTCACGCTCGGATCGCGCGACGCCCAAACCGGAAAGTTCGTTCCGCAAGAACGGCTCTGTTTTCGAACGTAGGCTGCGACGCTCGGCGAGCCTTTAGACAATGGCGCGCCCCTTCGTTTCGGGCGCCCAGCGTAACGAAACGGCTAACCCTGCGAGCGAAAGGACCGACGCGCCGGCGACGACCGGGACGATTCCGAAGCGCGCCAGCGTTGCCGGCAGCACGAACGTTCCAACGAACGCGCCCACGCGGCTGACCGCCGCGGCGAATCCGGTCGCGCTCGCCCGGATTTCGGTGGGAAACAACTCGGCCGGGTAGACCAGCTCGAGCACGCTGGCGGCACCCATGCCGACGGCGTACGCGACGAACGCCGCGACCACGACCGGTTCGGCAGCGACCGGCAGCACAGCAAACGCGATCGTCGCGACGGCGAATCCGGCGATGCACAGCGGACGCCGTCCCCAACGCTCGACCAGCGGCATGGCGGCGAACGCCCCCGCCGCAAAGGCAGCGGCGATCGCGACGCTGCCTGCCGGCGAGGAGCTATCTCCCAACCCCAGCGCCCGCAGCACGATCGGCGCGTAGGTGTAAATCGCAAACAGCGGCACGACTTGCAGCAGCCACATCGCCGATGCGAACGCGAGCCGTCCCCGGAACTCGGGTGCGAAGATCGTCGCAAACGACGTCCGGTGCAGCGCGCCCGACTCGCGGGCGGCCAGCCACATCGGCGACTCCGGCGCGGTTGCGCGCATCGCCAAGCCGATCGCCGCGAAGACCGCCGGGCTGGCGAGAATCCATTTCCAGCTCTGCGCGCCGGTCGTCAGCAGCGCGTACCCGGTCAGGTAGGCGACCGCCGCACCCGAGAACCAGACGGCTTCCATGGCGCTCAAGGCCGCGCCGCGAAACTGCGCCGGCATGAACTCCGCGACGATCGCCGCCGCGATCGGGTAGTCGGCGCCGATCGCAACGCCGAGAAGAAAGCGCAGTGCTATCAGCTCCCACGCGTTGGCGACGAAGATCTGCGCGACCGCCACCACGACGAACGCACAAAGGTCGACGATCATCAGCGTCCGGCGCCCGTGGCGGTCGGTGAGATGACCGAAGATCGGCGCGCCCACCAGAATGCCCAAGAGCGTTGCGGCGCCGACGCAGCCGGTTTGCAGCGGATCGAGCGCGAAGTGCGGGCCCAGCGTGATCAGCGCCAGACCGATGCTGCTCAGAATGTAGCCGTCGCAAAAGACCCCGGCATTGGCGTAAGCGAAGATTGCATAATGGAATCGCCGCATGCGTCTTGGTGCGCCGTCCGGCTTGACTCTCCCGTTACCGGAGCGTTTATCGTGACGCCATGATCGACGAAAACGGTCTCTACGGCATCGGCGAGCTGGCCAAGCGGACGGGGGTCGCCGTCAAGACGATCCGTCACTATACCGACGAGGGAATTCTTCCACCCAGCGGAACGACCGCCGCCGGGTATCGCCGGTACTCCGACGAGGACGCGCGCCGCTTGCGCCGGATACGCAGCTTGCGCGCGCTGGGATTTTCCCTCCCGGCGATCGGCTCGATGCTCGACGGCGCGCGCGACCCGCGCGACGTCGCCAAACTTCAGCTCGATCTGGTCGACACCCAGTTGCGCGCGCTGGAGCGACAGCGATCGATTTTGCGAAACGCCACGGCGGCCGCGTCGCAGCGCGATCTGCTCACCGCCCTGGACGCCGCGTTTGCGGCCGCCGAGCTGGGCGCGGCCGAGCGCGCCCATCGTTTGGAGCGATGGCTGGAGCGCGCCACGACCGTCGATTCCGGCCAACGCGCGCAGAACGCGCTGCGCGGCATGGTTCTCGACAACCTTCCGTCCGAGCTGTCGGTGGACCGGCTCGGCGCGTGGGTTCGGCTGAGCGCGCTCTTGGACGACCCGGAGTTCCTCGCCGTGCTGGCCGAGCAGCATCGACCGTTCGGCGACGCTGCCGTGTCGCCGCAGCGGCAGGCGGAGTTCGGCGCCGGCGTTTCGCAGATCGTCGGCCAAGCGGTCGCGCTCGTTCGCGAAGGCGCGAACGCGCGCGACGAGCGCGTTCTGCCGTTGGCGCGCCGCTGGGAAGCACTCTTCGCGACCGCCCTCGGACGCCGCAGCGACGCGGCGTTCCGCTCCTGGTTCCTCGACTATGCGGCGCGCACCAACGATCCGCGCATCGAGCGCTTTTGGAACGACGTGGCCGAGCTGCGCGCTGGGCCCGCGATGCCGCCGTTCACGGCGGCGACGAACCTGCTGATCGATGCCTTACGCGAGGATCCGGAGGCTCGGGCTCAGGCCTGAGTTTCGCGCCGAAATCCGCCGTACAGCAGATACGCGCCCAGCACGATCCCGATCGCGAGATACGCGTAGAACAGCCGATCGAACTGCAGCGCCCGATAGAACTGCATCTGCTGCTCCTGCGACAGCCAGACGAACAGCAGCCCCTTGATCAGCGCGGCCCATCCGTAGAGGGTTACCAGTGCCGCGACCGGCCCTTCCGTCCAGCGATTGTGGGCGACGACGATCGCCAACCCGATCAGCATCGTGAAGACCCCGGTGACCCACATCAAGGCCGGATCCGAAAAGAGCGCGCCCACCGCCGCGACCGTCGATCCGCGAGTCGCAACCATGCCCAGCTCGGTGAGGACGATCCATAGCCCCAGCAGGCGCGCCAGATAGCGTGTAAGCATAGGCTCATGTTACAGCATGCCCCGATGCTTGATTCGCAGATACTCGTCGATCAGCGCGGTCGTGAGGCGGCTCGCGGGGACGTCGACCACCACGACGCCGCTGCGCGCCAGCGTGGCGGCGGCCGCGCGGCGCTCGTCGAGCAATCCCAGCGCGACCGCGGTGCCGTACGCGCCGGCTGCGTCGCGCGGCTGGGTTTCGAGCGCCGTCGCAACGGCCGCGTCGCTCATGAAGACGCACGTCACCAGGTGGCGCCGCGCCAGCGAACCGAGCTCCGACAGGAGCGCGACTTGGGCCAACGGATCGATGACGTCGGTGAGGAACACGATCAGCGACCGCTTGTGCAGATGCGCGCGCAGATAGGCGAACGCGCGCGCGTAGTTGGACTCTTCGAAGCGCGGCTCGAGGTCGTAGAGCAAGTCCGTCAGCCGGGCGATCGAGGAACGCGTCGAACGCGGTGCCGTGGCCGCGAGGATGTTTGCGGCGAAAGCGACCGCACCGACGCGGTCGCTGGTCAAGCCGGCGATCGACGCCAGCGAAAGCGCCGCGGTAATCGCGTAGTCGAGCTTACGCTGCCGGTCGATGCGCGGCGTCATCAGCCGGCCGCAGTCGATCAGCAGGACGACGTTCTGGCTGCGTTCGACCTCGTGGTGGGCGACCATCAGCTTGCCGCGCCGCGCGGTCGCCTTCCAATCGATCGTACGAAACGCGTCGCCTTCGTTCCACTCGCGCAACGATTCGAACTCGGTGCCGGCTCCCCGCAATCGCATCTTGCGTAAACCGGCCTCGATCAGCCGGTTGCGCACGTGCAGCGCTCCGTAACGCTCGACCGCCGAAAGATCCGGAAAGACGCGAAACGCCTTCGTCGCGTCGATACGTTCGCGCCGCTGGAGCAAGCCGATCCGATTTTCGTACCGGACGTACAGCGCGCCGAACGCGTCGGCACCGCGCGCGACCGGAAGGATCGAGCGCACGACGCGCGCTCGGCTGCGCGGCGGCACGATCCCGACAGCCGGCCCGGCGGAAAATCGCAGCGTGCGCAGCGGCGCCTCCTCGATATCGACCACGAGCCAGCGCGCGCTCGCGTTCTCGACGACGTAGGTCAAGTCGGAGGTGACGCGCAGCGCCAAGTGTTCGTCCGCCTCGCGCTCGACGCGCACCTCGCGCCGGGGCGGGCCCCAGAAGACGTCCGCGATCGTCGCCAGCAGCAGTGCGGCGGCGCACATCGCCGCGAGCGGCAGAAAGAACGCGACGCCCGGCGAGAGCGCGGTCAAGAACGCGACGGCGCCGGCGAGGTAGAGGAAGCGCCGAGTCACCCAGGTGACGTTGCTACTCACGCGGGACCGGAATCGCTGCGAGCACCTCCTCGATCACGGCGGCCGCCGAGACCCCTTCGATCTCGGCGTCGGGGGCGACGATCAAACGGTGCGGCAGCACCAGCGGTGCGACGTCTTTGACGTCGTCGGGCGTGGCGAATTCGCGCCCGTCGATGGCGGCGGCGGCTTGCGACGACACGAGCAGCGCGATCGCGGCCCGGGGCGAGGCGCCCAGCGTGAGCCGCGGATGCGAACGAGTCGCCGCCGCGATCCCGTACGCGTATTCGCGCACGCCGCCCGACAGATGCACGCTGCGAATCGCCTGCTGTGCGGCGAGGACCTCGCGCGCATCGGTTACGGCCACGATTCCCGACGCCTCCAACTCGCGCGCGTCGAATCCGCCGGCCACCCGCTGCAACAGCTCGAGCTCGCGTGCGGCGGCCGGATACGTTGCTTCGATTTTTATCGTGAAGCGATCCAGCTGCGCCTCCGGAAGCGGATACGTGCCCTCGTATTCGATCGGATTCTGCGTCGCGCACAGCAGAAACGGCCGCGGAAGCGCGAACGGCGTTCCGTCGATCGTGACTTGCCCTTCCTCCATGGCCTCGAGCAGCGCGGCTTGCGTCTTCGGCGGCGTCCGGTTGATCTCGTCGGCCAACACGACGTTGGCGACGATCGGTCCGAGCCGCGTCGAAAACTGGGCCGTCGCCGGATTGAACACGGTCGTGCCCACGACGTCGGCCGGCATGAGGTCGGGCGTAAACTGAATGCGCCGGAACTGCAGGCCGAGCAGCGCCGCGAGCGCGCGAACCGCCAGCGTCTTGCCCGTTCCGGGAACGCCCTCGATCAGCACGTGGCCGCGGGCGAGCAGCGCCACGGTGAGCGCGAACGAGATTCGATGCGCGTCCACCACCGCACGCTCCATCCCGCCGGCGATCCGTGCAGCCAGCTCCCGAACGTCGGCGATCATCGAAGCTCCTTTCGTACTTGGAAGTCGAGTCGGGCGGCGCGCAAGACGGCAGCGTCGGGCGGATGCGGCAGCGCCTCCAACGCCTGGAACTCCGCGACGTGTGCGGCGCCCGCGGATCCGCGGAGATGGCGCCGCGCGTCGGCCGCAAAGATCGCCACCGCCTCGCGGCCCGCCCGAGCCCGCCGCATCAGCGCTCCCATCGCACGCAGATATTCGGAGGTATCCCGTTCGTCGGGAGGCTCGAGCGGAATCGGCGGCGCGAACGGCAGGTTGGCGCCGGCGAGGGCGGCCAGCACGATGGCGCCGACGGCGAAACACGCCACTTTGACCGGCACCGGCAGTACTTGCCAGAACGTCGCTTGGTCGTTGTAGCCGTGAACGTACTCGTCGAACGCCGCCGGCCCGTGTCCGGCGACGACGTCGTAGGCAAAACGCGCGTTGTCGCCCCGGGCGATGGCGGCGTTCGAAAAGAGTTCCGGCGCGGTTACGGCGACGACTTCACCCTTCCCGTACGCCGACCGCGTCGCGACGATCCCGCCGGCGTTGCCCAGCAACGGCGTTCCCACGGCCGACCCGAACGCAAACAGGTCCTCGACGCTGCCATCGACGCGGCGCACGCCGGCGGTGAAGCGATTCCTC
>Ga0335075_10016020_pt1 | contig 11216 bp, 6 predicted proteins | sample Lox_Sample_24_FD_206723 | JGI IMG/M metagenome (GOLD analysis project Ga0335075, IMG submission 206723) | Soil microbial communities from Loxahatchee National Wildlife Refuge, Florida, United States - Lox_Sample_2.4 | ecosystem: Environmental > Terrestrial > Soil > Wetlands | place: USA: Florida... | reverse complement strand
GCCGTCCCGCGCGGGGGGCGCGCGGCGCCGCCCCCCCCCACCGCCGGAACCGCGTTCGTGTGCGCACCGGTGAGCGGTAACCCGAATGTCGTGCGCGCAGGAAGGCTGACTCTCGTGGTCTCGGGCGATCAGGAGGCGGTTCGGCGCGTGCAGCCGCTGCTCGACCTGATCGGCCCGTGCACCCATCACGTGGGTACCGGGCACGAGGCGCGGGTCGTCAAGCTGTGCACCAACGCCGTGCTGGCCTCGCTGACCAACGTTCTGTCCGAGGTGCTCGTTGTCGGCGAGAAGGCCGGAGTCAGCCGCGGCGATCTGATGCGGTTCATCAACGACAGCGTCATGGCGTCGCCGTTCACCCGGATGAAGACGGCCGCATTCGTTGAGCTCGACCTCACCCCGACATTCCCGCCGGAAGGTCTTTACAAGGACGTGCGGCTCATGTTGGACGCGGCAGCGGACCTTCAGGTCACGATGCCGACCGTCTCCGCGGCGGAGCAGGCGCTGACCCGGCTCATTAACTCGGGTCTAGGCAAGGACATGGACTTCGCCGCGCTGCTCTTGCTGGCGGCGCGCGAGGCGGGCCTTGAGGTCAGGTCCGAGGCGAAGATGTGACCGCCGCATTCTTGCCGGGCTCGGGCAAGCCCGCCGCCAACTGACGAGGGCGGTGGCGAGCGATGTCGCAATCCATGTCGGGGCCTCGGCCGCAGCCGGTAATCCGGCGCAAGCTGGAGATCCCCGTTCCGGCGGAGGACATCGTCATCCGCTCGAGGCTCAGTCGGCGCCTGCGCGAGCTGCTTGACCGCCACCGGGTCGTAACCGTCTTCGCGACGGCCGGCGCGGGCAAGACCACAGCGGTGGCCCAGGCAGTTCGTGAACTCGACCGGCCCATTGCCTGGCTGTCGCTCGACGGGACCGAGCAGACGGCGGGGCGCCTGCTCGTCTATCTGGAAGCGGCGGTCGGTGGCGCTGTCGCGGCGGCGACCAGTGTCGCGACAGATGCCATGGGCGGCGGCCTCCAGGCCGGTGAGGCGGCCGGCTTGCTCGCCGAGAGACTGCAGGGCAGTCAGCTGCTCATGGTGTGTGACAACGTCGAGCGCATCGCCGCGGATGAGGACTGCAATGCCGTGCTGTCTTCCTTCGCCCGGTACCTGCCTTCCGGCATAAACCTCGTACTGATCTCACGGGTCGACATCGCGCTTGACCTGGTTTCGACCAGCGAGCGGGGCCGGCTGGGGGAGTTGCCAGAGAATGAGCTCGCCTTCGACGTCGAAGAGGCGGGTGAGGCCCTGCGGGCAGCGGGCCGTGACGACGCGGACCCGGCCGGCGCTTTGTCCGCGACGGCGGGCTGGGTCACGGGCGTCCTCTGCGAAGGGTGGCGGCAGGCGCCATGCCGGAAGCCGGACCCGGATTCGCTGCTGTCGTATATCGGCGCCAACATCTTCAACCCGCTTTCCCCTGCCGAACGTACTTTCCTGCTTCACACGAGCCTGCTCGATGAAGTCTCGGTCGCTGGCGCGCGGGCCTTGGGCCAGGCCAACGCGGTGCACATCATGGCCAGGCTACGGACCCGCCATCTTCCGGTGACGTGGGCCGCTGACGGCTCGCGCATGACCCCGCAGCCGGTGCTCCGTCACTTTCTCCTGGCCGCGCTTGAGCGGGAGGACGCCGAGACGATCGCTGAGGTTCGCCGCCGCCACGCTGACCTGCTGATAGCCGATGGCAATCAGCAGGAGGCGGTTGACGAGCTCCTCAGAATCCGCGACATCGAGGGTGCCGCCCGCCTGGCGGCCGCCGTACTCCCCAGCCTCCTGGCGCGGATGGACCTCGCGCCGGTGGCACGCTGGCTCGATGTAATCGGATCGGTTCGCACCCCGACCCCGGAGGTCGCGTCGGTCATCCTACGAGTGGCTTTCGCGCTCCAGCAATGTGGCCGCGGAGTAGAACTCATCGACCGGCACGGCTATGACTGGCTTCCGGAGCTGAGTAATCCCGATGCCGAGGAGACCTACATCCTGGCTTGCTGGTGCCTGTGGCAATCGGGCCGGATCGCCGACGCCCGTTCCATCGCGGACCGGCTGCCACCCGGCCGCAACCGGCACATCGCGTACACGCTGATCGCGCTCGCCACCGGCGAAGAACCGCCACCATTCCCTGAGCACTCAGCTGTGCCCGCCGGCCCGCTGGACGGCATGCTGATGCGACTGGCGTACCTGCGCGGTCGGCTCGAGGGGCTCGACGATCCCGGATCCGTTGACCCGTGGTGCGCGATTCTCGGGGGTTCATGGGTTATCGCCACGCTGCGTGCGACTGGCCGTCTCGATGCGGCGATGGCGATATATGAGCCTTGTCGCGATTCGCCGCAGCCGATCCGGCTGCACGCCGTCGACGCCGTCGATCTCATGCTGGACCTCGGCCGGAAGGAAGACGCGTGGTCGTCGCTTCGGCGCGGGCGGAATCTCATCACGCCGACGGGTTCGAAGGTACTCAAGAACATCAGCCTGCTGGCCGAGGTCAAGCTTCGGCTACGCCTCGAACGAGACACGCGGCGGGCCGATCGCGTGCTCGCCGAGGCGGTCATCAACGGAGTATGCGACTACGCGGTGACGCGCGAAGCATGGCAGCTGTGGTCGGGTCTGTCCATGCTCCTGCAGGGCAGGGACGCCGAGGCTGCTAAGCATCTGTCCGCGTGTCTCGCCAGCATGAAGAGGGGGGACCGGCAACTTGAACTTTCGACTGCTGCCGTCTACCTGGCCGAGGCGCAATGGAGGCTCGGCCTCGAGGACGAGTCCGACGCGTCGGCCGATCTGGCGATGACCTTCGCGGCGACCCATGGGTCACAGCACCTGCTGCTTACGGCGCTGGCGGACATGCCATCGGTGGCGGCCAGGGCGGCGGACGCCACATCCAGTCGCATGTCACCGTGGCATGAGGTTCTCGCGGTCCTGTCGGGCCAGCGCCCCGTGCGCGTGAGCACGGGTACACCACGCCTCATCCTTGAGGATTTCGGCGAGCCGTCCCTCACGGTGGACGGGCATGTGGTCCAGCCTCGCCTTACCAAGAGCGTTGAGTTGCTCAGCTACCTGCTCGGTCTCCCCGAGCGCAGGGCAACGCGTGAGAAGCTCCTCGAGGCGCTCTTCGGCGGCCGCGACGACCCCGCGGGCCGGAGTTACCTCCGGCAGGCCCTCTTCCGGCTCAGGGAGGTCCTTCCACCTGAACTCGGGCCCAGGCAGGAGGGGAACGTCTTCCGCGTCGCCGGACCAGAGCTGGCGGTCAGTTCGGCGCAGCGGGTGGTCGACCTCATCGTCCAGGCGGGACGGCAGGACGGGGAAGTACGGCTCCAGACGCTGTCGCGGGCCCTCGCCAACGTCGAGCGGGGTCCCTATCTGGCTCCCTTTTCCGGAGAGTGGGTCGAGGAACGCCGTGCCACCCTGGGCGAGATCTTCCTGTCGGCCCGCGTCGACGCGGCCAGGCTGACCTACCGCATGAACCGCTACCGGGAGGCGAAGGATCTGGTTGACGTGGTGCTGCTCGAGGATCCCTATCGCGAGCAGGCGTGGCAGCTTGCCATTCAGCTGGCCCATGCCAGCGGCTGTGACGACACGGTGCTGATCCTCTACCGGCGCTACGTCGCGCGCATGCGCGACCTCGGCGTCGCCCCGTCGGAGGAGGTCCGTCGCTTCGTCACAGATCTGCGTCAGTGACCAGGCCCCATCGCGCCGCGGCGCGTTCAGTCCACCGGCCGCTGCCCGGAGGCCGGAAGCCTCCGGGCAGGGCAGCGGCTCAGGTTCCCGTCTTGTTTACAGGGTCGGGTAGTCCGTGTAGCCGCGACTGTCGCCGCCATAGAAGGTCGTCGGGTCGGGCGTATTGAGTTCGGCGCCCGATCGAAGGCGAGTAGCCAGGTCCGGGTTTGCGAGATGCAGCGCGCCGACGCTGATCGCGTCAGCAAGGCCCGTGTCGAGGTCGGCCAGGCGGGACTTCAGGTCAGTGCGCGGCCTGTTGACGAGCATCGCGTGGGGCCAGGCGTCTCGCATCGCGGAGACGGTCTCCTCATCGCCCACGTGGACGACGTGCAGGTAGGCGAGGCCGAGCCCGGCGAGACGCCCAACGAGGTGCTCGTACAGCGGCCTGGGGGCAGGCTCGCTGATGTCGTTGAACGGGTTGCCTGGAGCCAGCCGGATACCGGTCCTCCCGGCGCCGATCTCAGCGGCCACGGCCTCGGCCACGTCGTAGGCGAAGCGCGCGCGGTTCTCGATGGAACCGCCATACTCGTCGGTGCGGAGGTTGGTGTTGGGAGCGAGGAACTGGTGGACCAGGTAGCTGTTGGCCCCGTGTATCTCCACGCCATCCGCTCCCGCGGCCATGGCCAGGGCAGCCGCCCGCCGGAACTCGTCGACTACCCCGGCCACTTCAGCGGCCGACAGGGCCCGGGGCACCGGTAGCTCCGCCGGTCCGGACGGGGTCACGATTGTCGCCGCGGCGCGCACCGCCGACGGAGCCACCGGGATGCGTCCGTGCGGCGTGTTCGCCGGGTGCCCCACCCGGCCCACGTGCATGAGCTGGATGAAGATCTTGCCGCCCGCGTCGTGAACAGCGTCGGTGACCTGCCTCCACCCGGCGACCTGGTCCGGCGTGTGAATGCCGGGGGTCTTCAGGTAACCCTGCCCGTCGGCAGAAGGCTGTGTGCCTTCGGTAATGATCAGGGCGGCATCCGCGGCCCGCTGCGCGTAGTACGTGGCGTTGAGGGCGGTGGGGATTCCCTCTGGAGTCGACCGGTTGCGGGTCATTGGCGACATGACCAGCCGATGCTCGAGTTTGACGTCGCCCAAAGTCACGGGTTGCCAGAGCTTGTCGTACAACGGTTCCTCCGTGTGGTGTGTAGTCCAACGCACCATAGCCAGCGGCCGTAAAAAGGGCTGTTAGCAGAAAGGCGCCGTTCAGCGGCCCGCTGTTAATCGAGGTCGGCCGTCAGCGGCGTACCGCGCGAGCCGGTCCCGCTTAACGCCGGGTTAACAGGGCGCGCGACATACTGCGTCAACCTTCGATGGCCTGGGCAGCGCGAATTCCCAGAAGTTGTCGGGAAAAATCAGGAGCAAAGGAGCCTCGACATGGCTAATGACGGCGCGTCGTCACGCGGCTTGCGTGTTGCGATCGTGGGTAGCGGACTCGGCGGACTGTGTGCCGCGGCCTTCCTGCACCGGGCTGGTGCCCAGGTAACCGTGTTCGAGCAAGCGCCCGAACTGAGCTATGTCGGCGCGGGCATCAACATGGGCCCGAACGCGGGCAGGGTCTTGCACCATCTTGGGCTGACCGAGGCCATGACCAAGGCCGGGGAAATCGTCGAGACGGGCTGGGAGTTTCGGCGATGGCAGGACTCATCGGTGTTGTTCGCGCAGGAGCGGGGCGAGCGCGGCGAGCGCGGCGAGCGCGGCTACGAGCGCTACGGGGCCCACGGATACTTCATTCACCGCGCGGACCTGCTTGATATCTTGCTGAGCGTCGTCCCGGGCGAGATCATCCAGCTGGGCCGCAAATGCACCGGGCTGGAGCAGGACGAGAATGCCGGTCGGCTGTCATTCGCTGACGGTTCGACGGCCGAGGCTGACGTGATCATAGGCGCGGACGGCATCCACTCGGTGGTTCGCGGCGCGGTTGTCGCCGCCTCACCGACGACCTTCTCTGGGCTGTGCGCGTGGCGCTGCCTGATACCCGCGCCGCGAGCGCCCCGGTTCGCTCTTCGCCCCGCGCAAACGCTCTGGGTGGGACCGGGCCGGCACGTCGCGCATTACCCGATCAGGGACCGCACGTGGGTCAACGCCGTGGCGATCACCCCTGCGCAGGGATGGGACCCGGAGTCCTGGGCTACCACCGGTGAGGTTTCCGAGCTCGTTGCCGAATTCGAAGGCTGGGACAGCAAGCTGACCGACCTGCTGGCGGCATCATCGACAGTCACCCGCTGGCCCCTGCTCGAACGCGAGCCGCTGCCGCGGTGGACCGTCGGGAGAATCGCGTTGCTCGGGGACTCGGCCCACCCCATGTTCCCGTTCCTGGCCCAGGGCGCGGGCCAGGCCTTTGAGGACGCGGCCTGCCTGGGCACGTGCCTGGCAGGCGTGCCGACGGCCGGTGTCGCCCGCGCGCTGCAACGCTACCAACTCCTGCGCATGGCCCGGGCGACCGAGGTGCAGCGGCGCAGCCGCGAGGCCAGCGACCGGGAACACCTTCCCGATGGGCCAGAACAGCGGTTGCGGGACGAGCGGCTCGCGCTGCACGATCCGCTGGAGTACAACAGCTGGCTTTACGAGCACGATGTCATGGCGCACGCGGCCCAAAACCCCGTCCACTGAGAGGATCCCCATGCCTATTCCCACCTTCGGCTCCAACGCAGTGGATTGGGAGACCCGAGTTGACCTGGATCGGCTGCGCGGTGAGCGGCTGACGCGACTGCGGGCGCAGCTCGAGAAGTCGGAGCTCGGTGCCGTGCTCGCCTTCGACTTCACCAACATCCGCTACATGACCTCGACCCACATCGGCACCTGGGCCGTCGACAAGATGATCAGGTTCTCGCTCCTGGTGCGCGGCGGGGAGCCGATCGTCTGGGACTTCGGCTCCGCCGCCAAGCACCATCAGTTGTACAACCCGTGGCTCGACTACTCGCAGGCGCGCCCGGACGCGGACCCGCACGCGGCTCACCACGGTGCCGAGCCGCGCAACGCCGGCGGGGCGCGCGCAGGAATCTCCACCCTGCGCGGCGCCATCCACCCCGATGCCCGGATGGGCGAGACGGTGGCTGACAAGATCAAGCGGGAGCTAGAGCGCTACGGGCTGATGAACGAGCCACTGGGCGTGGACGTGATCGAGTTGCCCGTGCTGTTCGCCTTGCAGCGGGCAGGCATCCAGGTCGTCGATGGCCAGCAGGTCTTTCTCGAAGCACGCCGCATCAAGACGCAGGACGAGATCAGGCTGCTGGCCCACGCCTGCTCGATGGTCGACGCTGCCTACGACAACCTCTATGAGTTCCTGCGCCCAGGGGTGCGCGAGAACGAGTGCGTCGGCCTGGTCGCCAAGACGCTCTACGACCTGGGTTCTGAGTTCGTCGAGGGCGTCAACGCGATCTCCGGCGAGCGGTGTGCCCCCCATCCCCACGTCTACTCTGACCGCATCGTGCGCCCTGGGGACCCCGCGTTCTTCGACATCCTGCACAGCTACAACGGCTACCGGACTTGCTACTACCGCACCTTCGCGGTCGGGAGCGCCTCAAGTGCGCAGCGGGATGCCTACACGCGCTGTCGCGAGTACATGGACCAGGCGATCAGCCTCGTGCGGCCGGGTGCCACGACGGCTGACATCGTCTCGGTCTGGCCGGCCGCCAAGGAGTTCGGGTTCGCGGACGAGGAGGCCGCGTTCGCGCTGCAGTACGGCCACGGCGTCGGGCTTTCGATCTGGGAGAAGCCCGTGTTCTCGCGCCTTGTCTCGCTGGACCATCCCGAGGTCCTTGAGGAGGGCATGGTCTTCGCGCTTGAGACCTACTGGCCAAGCGCGGACGGATGGGGCGCCGCGCGCATCGAGGAGGAACTCGTCGTGACCGTCGACGGGTGTGAAGTGATCACGAAGTTCCCCGCGGAGGATCTCCTGGTCGCGGGCCAGCGTTACTACACGGTGTCCGGTCCGCTCAGCACCGAGCGCGATTCTCAGTCTCACCTCAACACGGAGGCGGGCCGCGGGGGAACCCGGTCCTGACGGCCAAGCGTCCTCACCACGAGGCGGCGATGTACGTGGCCTCCAGGTAGTCGAGAATGCCCTCGTGGCCGCCCTCGCGCCCGATACCGCTTTGCTTGACCCCGCCGAACGGCGCGGCCGGGTCGCTCACCAGCCCGCGGTTGAGCCCGATCATCCCCGCCTCCAGGCGCTCGCTCACCCGTAGCCCCCGGGCGAGGTCCCCGGTGTAGACATAGGCGACCAGGCCATACTCGGTGTCGTTGGCCAGGCGGATCGCCTCGTCCTCGTCATCGAAGGAGACGACGGGGGCGACCGGGCCGAAGATTTCCTCGCGGAGCAGCGCCGCTCCCGGCGGCACCTCGGTCAGTACGGTCGGCTCGTAGAAGCAGCCCCGCAGGTCCGGGCGGCCACCGCCGGTGATCACCCTGGCCCCCCGGTCAACCGCGTCCCGGACCAGCTTATCGACGTTATCGACGGCCGCCGGGTTGACCAGCGGCCCGACCTGGACGCCGTCGGTGGTGCCAGGACCCAGCTTGAGCGCGGCCATCCGGAGGGCGAGCCTTCGCGCGAACTCCCCGGCCACCGGGGCCTGGGCGTAGAACCGGTTCGCGGCGGTGCAGGCCTCGCCCGCGTTGCGCATCTTGGCGATCATCGCGCCCTCGACCGCGGCGTCGAGGTCCGCGTCGGCGAAGACCAGGAACGGGGCGTTGCCGCCGAGCTCCATGGAGACGTTGACCACCTTGTCGGCTGCCTCGCGAAGGAGGAGGCGGCCGACCTCGGTTGAACCGGTGAACGACAGCTTGCGGACCCTGTCGTCGTGCAGCATCGCGGAGACCACGGCACCCGAGCGCCGGGCAGGCACGACGTTGACCACCCCGTCGGGCACTCCGGCCGCGGCCAGCAGCCGGGCCAGTGCCAGCGCGGTCAGCGGGGTGTCGCTGGCCGGCTTGAGCACCATCGTGCAGCCCGCGGCGAGTGCGGGCCCGATCTTGCGTGTGGCCATCGCGGCGGGGAAGTTCCACGGTGTGACCAGCACGCAGACTCCGGTCGGGCGGTACTGGACCAGGATCTTGTTGGTCACGGACGGCGCGGTGCCCAGCGTCCCGAGTACCCGCACTGCCTCCTCGGAATACCAGCGGAAGAACTCGGCGGCGTACGCGACCTCTCCGAGCGCGTCCGGCAGGGCCTTGCCGTTTTCCTGTGCGATGAGCCGGGCCAGCTCGTCGGCGCCCTCGATCATGAGCTGGTAGGCGCGGCGGAGGATCTCGGCTCGTTCGCGGGGCGCGGTGGCCGCCCACCCGGGTGCGGCCTTCGCGGCAGCGTCAACGGCGGCGATGGCGTCCTCGGCCGTGCCGTCGGCGACGGTCTGGAGAACCTCGCCGCTCGCCGGATCGATGACCTCGAACCGGCCGCGGTCCGATGCCGGGACGGTCCGCCCGCCAATGAACAGGTCTGGCATGTGTCGTGCCCCTTTCGGTATGAATTGGCGTTCCGCTCGCGGGGGGCGGCTAGACGAGCATCCCCGCCGGGTCCTGCATGCGGGCCGTGAAGGCTGCTAGCCAGCGGGCCGCGAGGGCGCCGTCGATCGCCCGGTGGTCGACGGAGAGCATGCACTTCATGACGGTCGCTACCGTCACCGCGCCATCGGTGACGACCGGCTGCTGCCGCGCCGCGCCGATCGCGAGGATGCCGGATTGCGGTGGGTTGATGATCGCGGAGAACTCCAGCGTGCCGTACATGCCGAGGTTGGAGACCGTGAACGTGCCGCCTTCCAGTTCGCGCTGCAGCAGCCGACGCTCGCGTGCCCGCCGCGCGAGAGCCCGCGCCTCACGGGCGATGCCAGAAAGGCGCCTCGTCTCGACGCCGCGAAGCACCGGCGTGACGAGGCCACCCTCGGTGGCCACGGCTATCGACACGTCAACTGACCCATGCGCCACGAGGCCCTCCTCGGTCCAGGTGACGTTCGCCTCGGGCACGTCCCCGAAGGCCGCCGCGACCGCCATGACGACGAAGTCGTTGACCGAGATCCGCACCGGCGAGGTCTCGTTGATCAGGCCGCGCAACGTGACCAGCTCATCGACCATGCACTCCGTCGACACGTAGAAGTGCGGTGTGGTGGCCTTGATCTCGGCGAGACGTCGCGCGATGGCCCGCCGGGCCGGGGTATGCGGGGTAATCGTCCCGGCCGCGGCGTGGGCCGGCCCGGGCACCGGCGCGGAGACGGGAGGGGCAGGCGCGGGTTCCTGGCTGGGCCCGGGTCGCTCCCGCCGCTCCTCGAGGCGCGCGATGTCGCGGCGCACGATGCGACCACTCGGGCCGGTCCCCGTGACGCTGGCAAGGTCGATGCCCTTCTCGACGGCCATCTTTCGCACGATCGGGCTGGCGAAGACGCGGGACGGTGAGCCGTCGCCCGCAGCCTGCCCGTTCGCCCGCGTTGGCGGCACCGCGGGCGGCGGCACCGCGGAGACCGCGGGCGCCGGGTCCGCGACGGCGGCCGCCCGCGGCCGGCCGCCCAGGGCGGCGTCGATGTCGGCGTCCGTCTCGCCCTCGCGGATCAGCACCGCGATCGGCGCGCCAACCTCGCCGCCCTCCCCGGCGGCGAGTACCAGCCGGCCGACTGTCCCGGGCTCCTCTGCCTGGTACTCGACGAGCGCCTTCTCCGTCTCGATCTCCACGATCGGGTCACCGATGGCGACACTGTCGCCCGGCGCGACGAGCCAGTTCGAGATGACGGCTTCCGTCGCGTCCGCCAGGACGGCCGGCATCCGCACGACCGAGGCCATCAGCCGGTTCCCTCCTGCCCGAATCCGGCGCGAGCCCGTTCAAGGCCCGCGACGGCCTCCTCGGTCCCGGCGATCGCCGCCCGCTCAAGCACCTTGGAGATGCTCGGGCTGGCCTCGCCGCCGGTCACGCGTTGCACCGGCTGGTCGAGCCAGTCAAAGAACCGGCGCTGGATCTCGTCGGCCAGCCAGCCGCCGTACGACGCCCCCGCCGCTCCCTGCTCGACGATGAGTACCGCGTTCGTCTTCTTGACGCTCTTCCCGATGGTCTGCCAGTCCAGGCTCGCCCGGTCGAGGAAGCGCAGGTCGATGAGCTCGGCGTCGATGCCCGTCTGCTCGATCGCGGCCAGTGCGTGGGAGACCATGGAAAGGTAGGTCAAGACGGTGACGTCGTTGCCACCGCGCCGCACGGCGGCCGTGCCGAACGGGATCTGGTAATCGAGGTCATCGACGGGGATCTCTCCCTCGGCGCCGTAGAGGTCCACGTGCTCGACGATGAGCACCGGGTCGTCGATGGCGAGCGCCGCGTTCATCAGGCCCACGTAGTCGTAAGGGGTGGAGGCGGCCATGATCCGCCAGCCCGGGCTCGTCGCGAAGATGCCGACGGGGTCCATGAGGTGCTGAGACCCGTAACCGGATCCCATGGCGACCTTCGTCCGCAGTACGAGCGGCACCGGATTGCGGCCGCCGAACATGTGACGGGCCTTCCCGACCTGGTTGAAC
>Ga0335075_10016019_pt1 | contig 11217 bp, 11 predicted proteins | sample Lox_Sample_24_FD_206723 | JGI IMG/M metagenome (GOLD analysis project Ga0335075, IMG submission 206723) | Soil microbial communities from Loxahatchee National Wildlife Refuge, Florida, United States - Lox_Sample_2.4 | ecosystem: Environmental > Terrestrial > Soil > Wetlands | place: USA... | reverse complement strand
CGTCGCGTTTGTTGTGTTTATGCCGCTTGGCCATTTTACGATCGGGCTCGTTTTGGCTTTGATTGGTGTTTTCATCCCAAAATTGCCTGATGAGGCGACGACGCATCAACTGAAAGTCGGATCAACAAGCGCGAATATTCAGCTCAAGGGCAATTCGCGGACTGTAATGTTTGGGTTGGGAGCTTTAATTATGATCCTCTCGGTCATCGAGGGGCTGAGCCGCTCGGCGGCCTCGTAGCGTATCCCCGAACGAGGATTGTACGGTGAGCAGCCCCAAGCGCTCACCGCCGCTTCGCGACATCTCGTCAAGGCATCAAGCGTTGAATTTGTCCGCTACCCCTTGAGCGCGCCGCGCACTGCGTCGCCCAGGATAGTGACGCCCAGATCGATTTCGTCGGTGACGGTCAGCGGCCGAGCGATGCGGAAGACCCTTCCCATCCCCGGCAGGTTCACGATGTTCACGGGAAAGGCCGAGATTATCGAGAGGATCGATGACCGAGAGGACTACGGCGAGTTGCGGTTCATAGCCCTTGGCCGCGTCGAGGCGGACATTTATCGCGTGGTCTACACATGGCGCGGCGAGGGGGTCGTCCGGATCATCACCGCGCAGAAAGCGAGCAGGCATGAGCGAGAGATCTACTTTCGTGAGATATTCACTTAGCGAGATCAAAGCCAAGCGCGCGCACGGCGAAGACCAAACGCGCGCCGATGCGCCCGAAGCAGAATCGCTAGGCGAGGAATTCTGGAAACAGGCTCGCATCGTCATGCCGCGCGGCAAGACTTCGGTGCATCTGCGGCTCGACAGCGACATTGTCGACTGGTTCAAGGGGCAGGGCAGAGGCCACCTGACGCGCATGAACGCCGTATTGCGCGCCTACGTTGATGCCCACCGACGGGGCGGTTGATTTGTCCATTATCCCCTAAGCGCGCCGCGCACCGCGTCGCGCAGGATCGTGACGCCCAAGTCGATCTCGTCGTCGCTGACGGTCAGCGGCGGAGCGATGCGGAACACGCCGCCCATGCCCGGCAGGTTGACGATGTTCATCGAAAGGCCGAGCTCCATCGCGTGATCGGTGATGCGCGCGCCGAGCGCCGTGTCCGGCTTCTTCGACACCTTGTCCTTGACGATCTCCATGCCCAAGAGGAGGCCGCGGCCGCGCACGTCGCCGATGCAATCGAACTCGTCGCGCAGGGTCTCGAGCCCCTTCCTCAAGCGTGCGCCCGCCTCCACCGCGCGCTTCTCGAGCTTCTGGCGAACGATTACGTCGATGACCGCGAGGCCGACCGAAGCGGGCAGCGGATCGGAAGCATGGGTCGTATAGAAGAGGAAGCCGCGCTCGTGGCAGCGCGCCTCGATTTCCGCCGAAGTCAGCACCGCCGCTAGCGGCAGGCCGGCGCCCAGGGTCTTCGACAAAGTGAGGATGTCCGGAACGATCCCATCGCGCGAAAAGGCGAACATCGCCCCGGTGCGGCCAAGCCCAGTCTGCGCCTCGTCGACGATCAGCATCATGCCGCGCTTCTCACAATGCTTCTTGAGTTCGGAGAGATAGCCGGGCGGCAGGTCCAGGATGCCGCCGGAGCTCAAGATCGGCTCGGCGATGAAGGCCGCGAGCGCTCCCGTAGACTGCCGGTCGACGAGGTCGAAGCCGTAGTCAAGCTCGGCCCGCCAGTCGTAAGCCGACGGCGGTCCGAACGATGGGCGATAGAGGTTCGGCGCCATGATCGCGAGGCCGCCGACGCTGAGCGGCCCATAGCCGCGCCGCCCCGCGGCATAGGTCGCAGCGGCCGCGCCTCCCGTCATCCCGTGCCAGGACTGGGCGAAGCCGACGACCTCGTAGCCGCCGGTCGCAAGCCGCGCCATCTTGAGCGCCGCCTCGTTCGATTCGGCCCCGGTGCTCAAGAGCAGGACGCGGTCGAGGCCGGGCGGCGTGATCTCTTTCAGGGCTTCCGCCAGCGCGATCACCGGCTCGGACAGCATGCCGCTGAACAGGTGGTCGAGCGTCGCGATCGAGCGTTGCACGGTTTCGACAATCGCCGGATGGGAGTGGCCGAGGATCGCGCTCATCTGGCCCGAGGTGAAGTCGAGCACGCGCCGGCCGCGCGCGTCATGGATGAACGAGCCCTTGGCGGAGGCGGCGATGAAATCGGAGAACTTTCCGCCGTAGCGGATCAGCGCCCGGTCGGCGCGCGCTCGTGTCGGGTCCAGCGCCAGCTCTCTTAAGGAATCGTCCATGGGCTCTATCTCTCGAACTTGGTCTTCAGCGCCTTGGCCACATTGGCCGGAACGAAGGGGGAGGCGTCGCCGCCCATCGAGGCGATCTGGCGCACGAGCGTCGCGGTGATCGGCCTCACCGGCGAGGAGGCGGGCAGAAAGACGGTGCGCAATTCGGGCGCCATCGCGCCGTTCATGCCCGCCATCTGCATCTCATAGTTGAAATCGGTCGAGTCGCGCAGGCCGCGCACGATCATCGTCGCGCCCGCTTCGCGCGCCGCCTCGATGGCGAGGCCGGTGAATTCGACGACCTCGAGTTTGCATCGCGCCTTGGCCATGGTCGGCGCCGCCGCCTCGCGGATGAGTTTCAGCCGCTCCTCGACCGAGAACAGCGCCGCCTTGTTGGGATTGGAGCCGACGCCGACGACCAGCCGGTCGCACAGCGCCGACGCATGCTCGATCACGTCCAAATGGCCGTTGGTCATCGGATCGAACGAGCCGGAGAAGAAGCCGACGCGGGTCATGGGCGCAAGCGTTAGCTTGGGCCGGGGCCCGCGACAAGCGGACCGGCGCGCGTTCACGTTCTTGGGAGCCGCCGTTGAGTCGAACGACGGTTCGGGTTAGACCCCCAGCCGCCCGACGCGCCAACGCGGCGATGAGCCTCGCACCGCTTGGCGCGAACCCCAAGTAAAGGCCCAGAGTCAAGCATGCCGATCGCCAAGGCCAGCGTTCCCACGGCCAACGCGGCCAAGTACGTCCAGCAGCTCTGCAAGCACTGGAGCCACAGACTCGAGGTCGATCTGTCCGACCAGAAGGGCGTGGTCAGGTTCCCGGCTGCGGTGGTTAAGCTCGAAGCGGGACCCGATGCGCTTAAGGTCGCGATCGAAGGGGAAGGGAGCGAAGAGGTCGAGCGCCTGAAAGGCGTGGTCGCCTCGCATCTTGACCGCTTCGCCTTCCGCGAAGCGCCGCTCCGGTTCGATTGGTCGGCGGGCGGCTGAACAGGGCGAATCCAAAGGAGACGAACGTCAGTGAACGCCGACGAATTGCGCGCCATCCAGGCGCCCATCAAGGATCGCTACCGCGCCGACGCGAAAGCGGGGCTGGTCACGCTCAGAGCCAGCGGCGCCCTCGATTCCCCCGCTATCGCCTGCAAGGTCGAGACCGGAAAAGCGCTCGCCGTCGCCGGGCTGCATCCGGCGACTGGAGGAAGCGGCGCCGAGCTCTGCTCCGGCGACATGCTGCTCGAAGCGCTGGTCGCCTGCGCGGGCGTCACCCTGAAAGCGGTCGCGACCTCGATGGGGATCGATCTGCGCTCGGGCCATGTCGCCGCGGAGGGTGATCTCGACTTTCGCGGCACGCTCGGCGTCGACAAGCAGGCGCCGGTCGGCTTCAAGGACATCCGGCTCAAGTTCGAGCTCGACACCGACGCAGCCCAGGATCAGCTCGACACGCTGTTGAAGCTGACCGAGCGCTATTGCGTCGTGCTGCAGACGCTCAAGCGCTCGCCCGCGATCGAGACGACGCTCGCCCGGGCGTAGGCGCGGCGCGCCTTCAGCGGATCGGGATCTCGATCAGCGACGGGCCGTCGCGCTCGAGCGCGCGCGCAACCGCCGCGCCGATCGCGTCGCGATCTTGCGCCCGCTCCGCCGGAACGCCCATCGAGACGCTAAGCGCGCGAAAGTCGATCGCCGGATCGGCGACGTCCATGCCCACGAACCGGCCGGCTTTAGCGTTCGCGTAGCCGAGCGACCTGGCGACGTTCTGCAACACGCCATAGCGGCGATTGTTGAACACGACGAAGATCGTTCGCGCGCGGTAACGCGCGGCGCTCCACAAAGCCTGGGGCGAATACATCGCCCCGCCGTCGCCGACGAACGAGGCGACCCAGCCGTTCGTCGCCAGCGCTGCGCCGACCGCCGCCGGCATACTGCAGCCGAGCACGCCGCCGCGGGCGAAGAAATAGCGGCCGGGCTCGATCGTCATGAGATCCTGGACGCGGCCGAAGGTGGCGGCGGAATCGTTGGCGATCACCGCATCCTTGGGCAGCGCGTCGAGCGCCGCCAGCACCGCGGCGTCCGCGGTGAGGGGCGCCTCCGCGCCTTCCCGGAGAATCGCCGCTCGCGCGGCTTCCCGTTCCGTCCGCCTCGCGGCGGCGCGCTGGGCAAGCCGCGCCGCTGCCTTGCCGCCGTCGACGATCACCGCGAGCGCTTCCGCGGCCTTGGCGAGCGTCTCGCCGATGTCGCCCAGAAGCGCCATGTCGGCGGCGTGCTCGCGCCCGAACGCCTCCGGATTGTCGGAGACGTGGAACACCGGCACGCCTTCGGGCGCGGGCTCCGCTTCGCGATATGGATAGGCGATGAACGCGCGTCCGCCGACCAGCACGATCGCCTGCGCCGACTTGAGGCGCGCGCGCATCTCAGCGAAATCGGGCTTCAGCACGCCGGCCCAGCAGGGATGATGGGACGGAAACGCGGTGCGGGAAGTGAGCTGCGTCCCCCACACCGGAAAGCCGCCGGTCTCGGCGAATGCGACCAGGCCATCGCTGGCCGCGGCGGGCAGGTCGTCGCCGAGCAGCACGATGACCCGGTCCGGTTCGAGGCCGGCGAGCCTGGCGGCGAGGCGCCCCGCGTCGGGTGAGGCGCCGAGCCGCGGCCGCGCGGACGCGGGCGGCGTCGGGCCGCTCACTTCCTGGTCGAGGATGTCCATCGGCAGCGACAGGAACACGGGGCCCATCGGCGGCGTGCGGGCGAGGCCGAAGGCGCGCCGCAGCGCCGGTCCGACATCGTCGCCACGGCGCACTTCCTTGGCCCATTTGGTGACCGGCGCGGCGAGCGCGACCAGATCGCCGGAGAGCCACGGTTCGGTCATGAGGTGGCGGGTGTCCTGCTGGCCGGCGGTGACGACGAGCGGCGTCTCGCTCGCCTTGGAGGCGACCAATACCCCCATCGCGTTGCCGAGGCCCCCCATCGCATGCAGGTTGACGAAGCCGGCGCGACCGGACGCGAGCGCCCAGCCGTCGGCCATGCCGACCGCCGTCGCCTCCTGAAGGCCGAGGACATAAGCGATGTCCGGCGCGTCGACCAGCGCGTCCATGAGCGGCATCTCGGTCGAGCCGGGATTGCCGAACACGTGCGTCACCCCCTCGTCGCGCAGGATGTCGAGCACGATGTCGCGGGCGCGTCGGGTCATGCAGCGTCCTTCTGCCGGCGTCACGGGGTGAGCGATCGGCTACCGCCGGCCGCGTCCCAGCCTATCCTTGTTCGGCGGGCGGAGGGAGGGGCGGAAGAGCGGGAGCGGTTGCGGGTATTGTGTCAGTTTGATTTCGGCTTTGGGCGGGTTTCTGCCCTTCCGCACGACCCGATCAAGCATCAGGTCGTCCCCGAAGCGGAAGTTCGCGGCGAAAGCAGCGCTAAACGAGTAGAATTTGTTGCGCCTGCGCGACAGCCGCAGGCAATTTGACGCCATCCAGCCGAATTTCGGGCATTTTGAGGGACGAACTGTGGCGTTTTGCGCGGATCGGCGTAGACCTCAATGGCGAGGGGTCCGCGTAGCGCATTCAATCGTTTCAACGGAGGTCGGAGCATGCTGCGACTATTTCGTTGCGCTCCTCGGTATGTGAGGACGCCCTTTCTCTGTCCGCGCCATGCCGAACAGAGACCGCTGCGCCCGATGTGCCAGAGTTCGCTCTCTTGAGCGTGGCTGGAGGGTGCATGACGCCGACTGTTGCCGACCGGGCGCGCGCGGGCTTGTCGATCAGACTTTGGGTCCGTTGCCTCAGCCCGATCCTCCTATCCGCCGTCGCAATGTCCTTCCCGGTTGCCTGGCAGGCGGCGGCGCAGCAGATTTCCACCAATCCGCCTAATGGCGCCGTATTCGATCTGCCAAGCGACATAACCCAATCTCAAACCGTATCGCTGGCAAACGGAGCTACGCTGACGGTCAACGGGAATGGACACACACTCACTCTAAGTGGTGGCGCGTTTTTTAACTTTCCCCAAAACCCGGCTGCGGCGACTCTGGTCTTTGGAAGCGGCCCCGCTCAAACGATCACCATAACCGGCGGCAGCAGGAGCAATGGCGGGGCGATCTCGGGCAGCAACGTTGCTTCGGGGACCTCCATACCCATAACAGGCAGCGCGACATTCTCGAACAACGTGGCCACAGGCAATGGCGGCGCTATCGGCTTCCCCAATTTAAACGGCACGCTGAGCATCGGCAGTCCCGGATCGACCGCGATCTTCACCGGCAACACCGCACAGAATGGCGGCGCTATCGACGATGCAAACGCCGCGTTAGCTTTATTTGGCAATGCTACTTTTTCGGGGAACGTGGCCACGTCAGGCAGCGGCGGCGGCATCCACAACACCGGCGGCCAATTTGTCATCATCGGTGACAGCGCCGCATCAAACATAACCTTCATCAATAACACGGCTGCACAGGATGGCGGTGCGGTCTCCGCTCAAAACAACTCGGTAACGGTAAACGGCAACGTCAAGCTTGCGGGCAACATGGCGGGAGGGAGGGGCGGCGCTATCTTCGAGGGCTCCAACAGCGTCACGGTCGGCAACACCGGTTCAACTGTCTCCATAACCAACAACACGGCCGGGTCAGATGGTGGCGCAATCTGGAGTCAAAACTCCGGGGTAACCATAAACGGCGCTAACATCACGCTTCAGCAAAACATGGCGGGCGGGAACGGCGGCGCGGTCTTCGAGGCCAATGGCCCGGTCTTGATCGGCGACGCCAGCGGCGCGACGGTCAACATCACCGGCAACACCGCCGGATCGAACGGTGGCGCGGTCTACGCTAACAATGGTTCGGTAACCGTAAACGGCAACGTCACGCTGATGGACAACATCGCCACGTCTGGCAGTGGCGGCGGCATCTACGAGACCAACAACGCCGTCCTGATCAGCAAAGCGGAGGGAACGTCAGCGTCACCGGCAACACCGCGGGGTCTAACGGCGGCGCCATCTTCGAGGGTGGCGGCGGCGCCGTCACGATCGGCAACAGCTCAGCGAACGTCGGAATCATCGGCAACATGGCCGGTTCTAGCGGCGGCGGGATCTACAGCCAGAACGGGCTCGTTACGATCACCGGCGGCGGGATCACGATCGAGGACAATGGCGCCACCGGGAACGGAGGGGCGGTCTATGTGGGCAACGGGTTCGCGCTGAACGCAAACGGCCCCACGGGCGCGACGATCAGCGACAATATGGCCGGGAGGCAAGGCGGCGCGATCTATCTCAACGGCGGCAATCTTACGCTGAACGCGTTGGGCGGCAATATCACGTTCTCCGGCAACACCGAGAGCAGCGGCGGCGCGCCCAACGCGATCTACTTCAACTCCGGCACGTCCGCGACCTTCAACGCGAGCGAGGGTCAAACGATCAAGTTCTATGACCCGATCGAGAGCAATCCGAACGGCATCGTCTCGGTGACCAAAAGCGGCCCTGGGACAGTCAGCTTCGACGGCTCTTTCCGGACAAACGAATCGAACATCTACGCCCAAACAACAGTGCAGGATGGCACATTCGAAGTCGCCCATGGCGCGGTCTACGGCGTCAACGCTCCGAGCACCAGTTTCACCGTGAACCCCGGCGCGATCCTGCAGGGCGGCATAGCGGGCACAGTGGCCGCCAACCAGTTCACCCTGCAGTCCGGCGCGACGTTGAACATCGCGGGGAATGCGCCGGCCGGTTCCCCGTTCAGCGTCTTCACGATCGATGCGCACACGGCCGCGTTCGAACAGGGCAGCGAGATCCTATTCAATACAGAGCTGAACGACGCCTCGGTGCAACACACCGACCTTCTGATGCTGAGCCAAGCGACGGCCGACGCCCCCGGCGGGATATTCGTGACGAATGTCGGCGGCCTGGGCGGAGACACGGGCAACCGCGACGGCATCCGCCTAGTTGAGGCGATCAACGGCGCCACGACGACGCCGAACAACTTCACCCTTTTGAATGGGGAATTGCGGGCCGGCGCTTTTGACTATTTTCTCTTCCGCGGCGGTTTCAACCCGAGCAACTTTCCGGACGACTGGTTCCTGCGCAACGCGTTCGAGGTTGGCGGGAACGGAGGCGGAGGCAACGGGGGCGGCGGTAATGGCGGCAACGGGGGCGGCGGTAACGGCGGCAACGGGGGCGGCGGTAATGGCGGCAACGGGGGCGGCGGTAATGGCGGCAATGGAGGCGGCGGCGAACCGCCGCCATCTGTGGTGCAGCCGGAGGGACCCGGTTCGCCGAACGAGGTGTTTCCCACCACGCCGCCCTCCGGGCCGCTCGATCCCGGCGTTCTCTATCCCATCATCGGGCCCGAGCTCGCCACCTATGGCGTGGTGCAGCCTCTGGCGCGCGAATTGGGGCTTTCTATCCTCGGCACGCTCAACGACCGGGTCGGCGACACTTACGAACCGGATGGTTGCGCGGTCGCGCCAGTCGTCGCTCCCGCCGCCGGGACCCCTGCTGTCGACCTGCCGACCAGGAAGCCGGCCGCCGTGCCGACCAGGAAGCCCGGGCTTGCGCCCTGTCCGCTTTTTTCGCCCTCGGTGTGGGGCCGCTTTTTCGGGCAAACGATCAACAACCGCTATCAGGCCTTCACCGCCCCCAACGCCAGCGGCGACATGGGCGGCTTCCAAGGCGGCATCGACCTTCTGCGCGGGTCGCTGATCGCCGGCCAATATGAGCGGATGGGCCTCTACGGCGCCTATGGCGACGTGAGCGCCGACGTCGACGGCCTGGTCACCAACGCGGCGGCGACCGCGTATGTCAACACCCGCACCGGATCGGTTCATATGAACGCCTGGTCGGGAGGGGCGTACTGGACCCATGTCGGGCCGGGCGGCTGGTATCTCGACACGGTCCTGCAGGGGACGAGCTACGGCGGTTCGGCCAGCACCCAGTTCGCCAGGCTCAACACCGACGGTTGGGGCTTCATCGCGTCTTTGGAGGGCGGCGTTCCGTTCGCCTTTCCGCAGCTAGGGCCAGGCTTCGTGCTCGAGCCTCAGGGGCAGATCCTGTGGCAGAAGGTTTCGTTCGGGCACGACTATGACGGGCTTGGCGATGTCGCGCTCGGCGACACGACGGGGCCGAGCGGGCGCATCGGACTGCGCGGCAAATGGACGGTCGTAACCGCGAACGATCAGGTCTGGCAGCCCTATATCAGGGCCAATGTCTGGCGCGATTGGGGGGCCGAGGCCAACACTGTCTATTCGGGAACGGATATCGTGCCGCTGCTGAGTCAAGCCACCCTGCTTGAGCTCGGCGGAGGGCTGACGGGACGGGTCAACGCCAACGTCTCCGTCTTCGCCAATGTCGACTATGAGTTCCAGGTCGGCGCCGCCAACGGCGAGAGGCAGAACGGCGTTCGAGGCGCGTTCGGCGCCCGCTACTCGTGGTGACAGCGGTCTCTTGGCCTCATTCTGGCGCTATCCATCCAGTCACGTATCCTTGGGCCAAGCGAGACGTCCGTTCAGGCGCTGACGACGAGCGGCGTCTCGCTCGCCTTGGAGGCGACCAATACCCCCATCGCGTTGCCCAGGCCCCCCATCGCATGCAGGTTGACGAAGCCCGCGCGACCGCACGCGAGTGCCCAGCCGTCGGCCATGCCGACCGCGGTCGCCTCCTGAAGGCCGAGCACATAGGCGATGTCCGGCGCGTCGACGAGCGCGTCCTGAGCGGCATCTCGGTCGAGCCCGGATTGCCGAACACGTGGGTGACGCCCTCGTCGCGCAAAATGTCGAGCACAATATCGCGGGCGCGTCGGGTCATGAACCGTCCTTCCGCCGGCGTCACGGGGTGAGTGTTCAGCTACCGCCGGCCCCGTCCCAGCCTATCCTTGTTCGGCGGGCGGATGGAGGGGCGGAAGAGCGAAAGCGGTTGCGGGTAATGTGTCAGTTTGATTTCGGCCTTGGGCGGAAAACGGACGTTTCTGCTAGGCGGCCGAGGCGTAAATGCTTGCAATGAGTCGGTCGAGCGATTTTGCGCGTGACTTGATATCACGAAAATCTCCGAACAGTTTGCCTTCCAAAAAGCCTGGCAAGTTGCTATCGTCGATAAGAATAGGAAGTACCTTGATGCGCTTCGTTTTAATCTCGTGATTCATTGCAATGTCCAATTCTTTCTTCACCCACTCTGAAGCCACTGAAAATGAGGAAATAACCGCAATCACAAAATCGACTTCGTCAATCGCTAGGCGCAGCTTATCGATAAGCGAGTCTCCAATGTTAATTTCAGCTTCATCCAGCCAAACAAAAATTCCGCGCCGCGTAAGCGAGCGAGCGAGCAAGCGAGCGAATCGTTTGTCCTTGTGACTGTGACTCAGAAAAACTCGCTTGGAAGGTGGTTTAGCTATGCGCCCGTCAGGAAACGAGTCCGCAGACTTCCCAAATGTGTGGCCTTTCACTCCCAGATTTGCGCTACTTCGGAGATTCGGCTTTTCCTTGACGGCTCCTGAGCTGCTTGCACGATTCCATGTGTTTGGCTCGCCTGATTTCCGCATGTGGTCTTTAATCCACAGATTCGCAACAGCATAGCCACTGTCCCATTTTTCGATTGGGACCTGGGCAAACAAGAATTCCTGTGCCTCCGAGCGCAATCGGCCGGCGACACGATCATCGTACCAGCCGATCCAAGCCTCCCAGTCTTGCTCCATCTCTAATGAACGCCGGATACGACGCCAAGCATAGCGGGCCCAACGTGGCATTCCCTGGCGCCAAAGTGGGGTAGCGAACAGCACTCCTGCACGTGCTCCGCTCTCAACATCGTTCGCGTCGTTCGCGACGTCTTCCCATAACGCCACCTGGTCGAAGCTCACTTCAAGAAGTCCGGATATCGCGTGAGCTGCGGCTTCCGCGGCGTCTCCGGCAGCTCCGGCTTCTAGAGCATCGGACTCTCAGATTGAATCAAGGGGGGATTCCAGCGAGGCGAGGTTCGTGATTCGCTTCCGGCGGGAGGTGATTCGCGATGCCAAAGCCCTATTCGCTTGACCTGCGTGAACGCGTC
>Ga0335075_10016018_pt1 | contig 11217 bp, 9 predicted proteins | sample Lox_Sample_24_FD_206723 | JGI IMG/M metagenome (GOLD analysis project Ga0335075, IMG submission 206723) | Soil microbial communities from Loxahatchee National Wildlife Refuge, Florida, United States - Lox_Sample_2.4 | ecosystem: Environmental > Terrestrial > Soil > Wetlands | place: USA: Florida... | reverse complement strand
GTCCAGCTCCCGGCCAGGGCGGCGATGGACGGCCACGAGGCCGACGAGCAGGCGATCGCGACCAGCTGGGAATCGCTCGGCACCCGGGACGCCATCGCCGCCTACATGGCCGGCCTCGCGCGAACGGGCACCGCGCGCCAGGCGTAGCCCGCGCTCGTCCCTGCCCGGCGGCCACTTCGCGCTGGTCCGGCCCGCGGTCGTTCAGTTAACGTGGCGAGGTCACCGTGCCTTGCCCCGGGAAGGAATCGCCGTCATGAGCGCCACCGAAGCTGCCAGGACCGACGCTGCCGCCGCGCCTTCGTCAGACGACCTGATCGCCCGCATCCGCGAATTGCAGCCAATGATCGAGAAAAACGCCGCCCAGGGCGAGGCCGACCGGCGGGTGGTCGAGGAGTCGATTACCGCGCTCACCGGCGCGGGCGTCTTCAAGGTCGCGCAGCCGCGCCGGTACGGCGGCTACCAGGCCCCGGTGCGGACCATGCTCGACGTGTCGGCCGCGGTCGCCGAGGCCGACGGCGGCACCGCCTGGGTGGTGGCCCTGTGCAACGTCTGCGCGTGGCTGACCGGCCTGTTCAGCGAGCAGGCGCAGGACGACGTGTGGGGGAACACCCCTGACGCCAAGGTGTCGGGGGTGCTCACCCCGAGCGCCGAGGCGGTCGAGGTCGACGGCGGGTTCCGGCTGACCGGCCGCTGGTTCTACAACTCGGGCTCGTGGCACGCGAGCTGGGCGATCCTCGGCTTCCCGATCCTCGACGACGACGGCCAGCTGATCGACCAGGGCCTCGCGCTGATCCCGTTCGCCGACCTGGAGATCGAGGAGACCTGGTTCGCCGCCGGGATGAGCTCGTCCGGCTCCAACTGCCTGATCGCCGCCGACGTGTTCGTCCCCGAGCACCGGATCATGTCGGGCCTGGCCGCGATCGAGGGGAACTACCCGACCGAGCAGGCCGACGAGGCGCTCTACCGCTCCGCCTTCGTCCCGGTGCTCGCGCTGGTGCTGGCCGGACCGCAGCTGGGCCTGGGCCGCAAGGCGCTGGAGCTGGTCACCAGCAAGGCCGCGGGCAAGGCGATCGCCTACACGTTCTTCACCGCCCAGGCCGACTCGACCGCGTTCCAGCTCCAGCTGGCCGAGGCCGCGCTGATGATCGACACCGCCCGCCTGCACGCGTACCGGTCCGCCGACGACCTCGACCGGGCGGCGGCAGCCGGCGTCTACCCCGACACGCTGCTGCGCGCGCGGGTCCGGGCCGACACCGGCTGGGCGCTGCAGCACGTCACCAAGGCCATCGACATCCTGCTCTACGCGCACGGGGCCGGAAGCTTCGCCCAGGTCAACCCGCTGCAGCGGATCTGGCGTGACTCGGCCGTGGCCGCCCGGCACGCGGTCACCCTGCCCGCCGTCAACTTCGAGGTCTACGGCAAGGCCCTGCTCGGCCGCACCGACCAGATCACCCCGCTCATCTGAGTCAGCAGCGCCTGGAGTTGTTTCCCTACACTGACGGCATGGCAAACCGCATCAGTGAGTTGGTCATCGACTGCGCCGACCCGGAGCGTCTCGCCGCCTTCTGGAGCGACGTCCTCGGCTACGTCGAACTCGGCCGCGAAGACGACGGAAGCATCGAGATCGGCCCGCCCGAGGCCGGCTTCGGCGGCCTCCAGCCCACCCTCATCCTCAGCCCGAGCAGCGACCCGAGAACAGGCAAGCTCCGCCTGCACCTCGACGTCAACCCCACCGACCGCGACCAGCAAGCCGAGCTCGAGCGCCTCCTCGCCCTCGGCGCCCGCCCTGCCGACGTCGGCCAGACCGGCGCGGAAACGTGGCACGTCCTAGCCGACCCGGAAGGCAACGAGTTCTGCCTCCTCCGCGCCCGCCTTCAGCCCCGCTGACCCCTATTCGAGGGCTGAATGCACAACAGAGCCAGGGTGACAGCGGTCCCGCCACCCTGGCTCCTCCGGGCTGGCTACGGGATCAGCGCATGGAGGCCGTGCAGGATATCGACCGAGATGGTGACGAGCAGGAACACGAAGCCGACGATGATCGCCGCGATTCCGATTGCAAGGATTGCCCGCCAGCAGAGGGCCACCACCACCACGACGATGAGAAAGAGGACGAGGGTAGGATTCAGGCCTTGTTGGGTCGAGGCAATCGCCAGCATGTTCGCTCCAATCGTCTGCCCGGTCCGCAGGCCACGGTGATGGCCTACCTCTAGGACAGCCGTTCTGGACCGCGATGTAAGCGAGCTGAAAAACACGTAATTCACGGGTTTGTTGCGTTTCGTATACCGTGAGGACATGGCTGACAGCGGGCGTCCAGTTGAACGGCCGGCTCATCTGTCCGCCGAGCGCCGACAGCAGGCCCAGCAGTCCACGAGGAGCTGGCGACAGGCCTGCGGCCTCAGCCAGAAAGACATGGCGGCCAGGGTTCACGTCAGTGAAGCCACCTACCGTTCCTGGGAAAACGGCAAGGGCCCCTATGTTGGTCCCACCCGCCCGCAGGCGGATGAGCTTGACAAGGTGCTCCTGCGATTGCTGCCCGACGCTTACGGTGAGGGCGACGCCTTTGACGTCTGGGGCTGGCCCCGAGAACGAGACATCAGCTACCAGCGGGTGGTGCAGCTGCTCCACTCGACGGGATTCGCTGTTCCCCGGCTGCAAGCCAACGGCCGGGTGCCAGTCAGCGTTCTCTGGGTGCACCGGGTCCGCTCGGCCAGCCTGGTGCACGGCGTCTTCTCGCTCGCAGCGGCGGCCATTACCCGGGCTGGTGTGCCTGTCTTGCTGCTGCTCGACGATTCCGGTTTGCCCGACAACACGCGCCGCCAGCAGTGCGCCGAGTTCGAGGCTCAAGTCAGGGAATGGGTCGGCTTCGCCTCTGGCGCGAACGAGCGGCTGACAACCAGGCTCTACTCGACCGTACTAACCGACGACTACCTGTCACGACGCGGATGGCCCGCTGTTATTGAATACATCGACCGGCAGAGTAACGTCTTGGAGTTCCTGCTCGCCAGCAAGGTCATCTCGCCGCAGCAATACGACAACGACGCAGAAGAAGCCGTCCTCGCGTTCCTGCAGAACCACGAGCGCATTAGCGCTGAGCAGCTGATCACGCCGCTGAGGAACTGGCTGGTCTTCGAAACGGAGGTAGCACGGATCGCGGCCGGACCATCGGCCGGTGCCGCCGACTCGGTGATCACACTAGGCGGTGAGGACGAATGGATCCTGTGGGACCTCTGGCACCGTGGCTGTCGGGACGAGCTGTCCTCACGCGTCCAGCACATATTCCTCAAACCAATGCCCACGCCGCGCCGCCAGACGTGGGATGAGCATGCGCTGATGGTGAGAACTGCCACTAAGGACCGGCTGGCCGCCTACCTCGCCAAGCGCACCGCCGAGGACGGCCACGCCGACCTGGTGGAGTGGATGCACCGATCGGCAGTGCTGCTGCCGGCGGCACTCAACCCGGGCTTCGGCGAGGCCCATCCCGAGCTGGCCGGGGTTGAGGCGCCGCTGCGTGCCTCCCGCGACGAGTTGTCCAGGATAACGAAAGCCGTGGCCAGCGCGGTCGTCGAGTGGTTTACCGTGTGATTTGTTGCGGATTTGCTGCGGCATTTGTAGCGGATAGGACACGTGTCCGTTCGAAGCGCGCGGGGTGCTGCGATCCCGCGCGGCGGATCCGGTAAGGTTTGGGCCGTCACAGTCTTGACAAGTCTCCAGACGTTTGCCGCGGTGCCTGCCATGAGCCGTGGCAGGTGCCACCCACACGAAGGCGGTAGGGATGGCTCACAGCGTGACGGGCGCGACCTTGGACATGCCGCCGGACTTGCCCACCGGCGCCCTGACGTCTGTTGACGTCTACATCTCGTCTCAATGCAACCGTCGATGCACCTACTGCTTTCTCCCGGCTGACTTCTTCACTTCGGGTAAGCGGATGAGCGTCGAGAACTTTATTGACGTTGTTCAGTGGAGCAAGCGGCAGGGCGTTAAGGAAGTCACGCTTCTGGGCGGAGAACCCTCGCTGCATCCGTCGTTCGCAGCGATGGTTCGCATGGCAAGCAGCCAGGGCGTAGAGGTCAGGGTCGTCACCAACGGAGCCCGGAGTTTCCGTCGGCAGCTAGCGGACGGAACGGTTCCCGCGGCCGACTTGGCCCGTGTCGCAGTCAGCCTGGACTCCCTTGACCCGGCGGTTCAGGACGAATTCCGAGGACCGGGCGCCTGGCAGGACGCGATGGAAACGATCGACTTGTTGATCGAGCATTCCGTGGTCTTCGACATCAACGTGACCGCGGTAAAGCCGGTGCTGGGCGGCCTTGACGAGCTGATCGGGTTTGCCGACGATAAAGGTTGCCGTCGGGTGAACATTCACTGGCCGTCCACGATCGGAATTGGCGCGACGCTGGATCCCAGTTCGGTCCCAAACCGTGATGAATGGCGGGAACTCACCCGTCGGGTTGCCCACCGAGCGGAGCGGCGTCCGGACTTCTATGTGGAGATCGAGCGTGGCTATCTAGCCGACGATGAGCAGCTCGCCGGATGCGCCCTGGCGGACTTCTCGAACTTGCAGATCCTGCCGGATGGGCGTGCCTATCGGTGCGGGCTGCTGGTTGACCAGGCGGAAATGGCGTCACTGGCCATGACCGGTGGCCGACTCACGCTGACCAATGCCGCGCTCGGGGAGGAGCGCTTGCGGACGGACTGGCTGTCGTCCTGCGACAGCTGTCCGGTTATGCAGGCCGAGGGCCGCCGGGCCTGCATTTACGACAAGGTCAGCTCTGCACCTCCCCGCTAAGCACCCGGCTTGTAGCCGACCATTCCGGTCCAGCGGCTGTCCCTCTTCGAAGTTGCGGTCGCCATTTTCGGCTCCGAGTTGCACGCCGAGCGTTCAAGGAACGCCACGGGATCGCAGAGTCTCGCTCTGGCCGAATCGCGGCCGCAGCGAGATACTCCGAGTATCCCCTGAGGGGCCCGCCGCGAGCCGAGGTAGGTCATGACATCAGCACCACCGACACCGCCGCCGGATACCTGGAAACAACCTGACGAGCTTCGTCTGCGCAAAACAGAAGTCCGCACACAGCTCGGGGTCGGCATCGCGCAAGCCGTGCTGAGCGTGGCCACTGTAGCCGCCGTCTTCGTGGCGCTATGGGTAGCACTGCAGGGTCAGCAATCTCTGAAAAGTGCGACGCAAAACAACCTGCAGCAAGCACAGGATAGTCAGTTTTCGACCGCCCTAACCTCGCTGGGATCCAGCGACGTGACGGAGCGGACTGCCGGACTGGCGCTACTCGAGCTCAACGTCGCTGATCGGCTCACGCCTACGTCTACCGCCGCTTTCGGCAAGCCGAGCGCGTATGACTACTACACGACCGCCCTGGAGATCTTCAGCGGGTACCTGCAGAGTCACGGCGTGGGCAGCATGACGGTCTGCGCCGGCGGCGGGACGCGGCGGTTCGGCCTGGGGTACGGGTCGCTTCCTTGTCCGTCGTTCTCGATCGACACCCAGTACGCGGCCGACGAGGTTTCGAAAATGCTTGGTCTGACGGATCAAGTACGCGCGGTCTCCGCTCTCACCCCTGCCATCGACCTGGCCAACGACGAGCTTTACCAAGTGAACTTGAAAGCCATGAATTTGAGTTGGGTCAATGCCTACATGGTGGGCATCGACCTGCGTGGCGCGGTCCTGGAGAAGGTGCATCTGAGCAACCTGGACAATATGGAAAATTCCCATCTGCAGTGCGCCGACCTGCAGTACGCGGATCTGCAGGGCGCTGACCTGAAGGATGCCAACCTCAGCGGCGCGGATCTCGACCACGCTGATCTGCAAGGCGCGAACCTGACGGGGGCCGATCTCAAGGGGGCGTCCGTCAAGGGCGCGGACTTCTCCGGAGCCCGGTATAGCCAGACCGTGTTCACCTCGATATACGGCACGGCGACAGGGCTGCCGCCGGGAGTGGTCACCACCACAGACGGGCCCCTGATCCAACCTTCATGCCTCGCGAACCCGAGCTACGGGAACCCGCCGGTGCCCTGACGAAGAGCGTCACTCGGCCCTCGAGGGCTCCAGTGCGGGTCCGTGCGAACATGATGGGACGTTCCCGGTAGCCCCCCTTCGCACCTGGCCCGAAGGAGTCGCCTCATGGTGGCAAAGACACCTGCCCGAGCCGACCGCAGCAGCGCCGACCGCGGCAGCGCCGGGCGGATCGTGCCGCTGTTTCGCCCCTACCGGCGTTCTTCTGGCTGACCAAGACGGTCGGCGATCGCCGCCGCCAGGTGTCGCGCTCGGCGGCGATGAGCGCGATCACCGAGGAAACCCTCTCGGTGTCCGGCGTGCTGCTGGCCAAGGTGTTCGGCAACCAGACCCGCGACATCGGCCGCTACCAGCAGGAGAACCAGCGACTTGTCGGCCTCGAGGTCCGCCAGCAGATGATCGGCCAGGGCTTCTACGCCGTCGTGCAGTCCTTCCTGTCGATCACCCCGGCCCTGATCTATCTCACCGCGGGCCTGCTCATCGCGAACCATCACGCGGTCTCGGCCGGAACGATCGTGGCCTTCACCACGCTCCAGACTCGCCTCTACTTCCCGATCGGGCAGCTGCTGCAGGTCTCGGTGGAGCTGCGGTCGTCGCTGGCCCTGTTCGACCGGGTCTTCGAATACCTCGACGTGGTACCCGACATTGCCGACGCCCCCGACGCCGTTGATCTCCCGGCGACCGAGGCCGGCGGCCGGGTGGCCCTGCGGGACGTGTCCTTCCGCTACCCCGGGGTCCCGACGGACGCCTTGTCGGGCGTCAGCCTCGGAGCGGGTCCCGGCCACCTGGTGGCCCTCGTCGGGCCGAGCGGCGCGGGCAAGACCACCATCAGCTACCTGATCCCGCGCCTGTACGACGTCACCGCCGGGGCGGTCGAGGTCGACGGGGTCGATGTACGGCACGCCCGCCAGGCCTCGCTGGCCGCCGCCATCGGTGTCCACCATCGTCAACGCGGACAGCATCTTTGTCATCGACGGCGGCCGGGTCGCGGAAACCGGCTCGCACCGCGATCTGCTGCGCGAGGGAGGGCTCTACGCGTCGCTGTACACAGAGCAGTTCGAAGGCGGGCGAGTCCAGTGGAGATGCCCCGACGGCGACATCATGACGGACGGAACGGTGCGCCCGCGCGAGCCGCAGCCGACGGAGAGCTAGCGCCCGCACAAGCCTCGGCCGCGCGAAACATCGCGGCCTTTCCGACTGCAGGGTGGCGACGACGCAAGAAATTTCGCGCCGCTGACCCGAAAGCGTCCACCAGGCATCGTTGATGCTAGCGGAAAGGCGGCGTATGTCCCCTATGGCGTCGCCGGTGTTGCCTCGCTGGCGGATCCTGGCGCTTCGCACTAGATTCTCCGTATGGACGCGGGGCTGGCTTGGACCATAGCGGGGTCTGCGGCGGGAGTAATCGCGACTGGTCTGGCGGCATGGCAGGTGAAACTGCAACTCGCTGAGCACCGGACGCGCAGACAGGAAAACTCGCAGCGCAGTGAACTCGCTGCTGGGAGCGGCTGGGGTGGGCTGCCCGTGGCTGTCCCAGTGGGCCGCTTGCCGCTGGAAGTACGCGGGCGCGACGAGTTGGTTGGTGAATTGAGCCGCCGGATACGAAAACCTCCTCAGACCGGCTGCGGCACCTGGGTCTTGGCGGGTATGGGTGGACTTGGTAAATCCACTGTCGCGCTTGCCGTCGCCGAGGAAGCCCGAAGCCGAGGATGGGTCGTCTGGTGGGTAAGTGCTGGTGACGCCACATCGCTCACCGGAGGCATGCTCGAGGTCCTAAACCAACTAGGCGCGCCAGCGTCTGTTACCCAGCCGGTACGTGAGGGCGCCCCTACTGCTGCTGAACGCGCGTGGGACTTCCTCAACGGCCATCATCCTTCTGCGGGACGATGGCTGCTGATCTTCGATAACGCGGACTTGCCTGGACTACTCGCCGCGCCTGGGACAAGTCCGGCGGACTATACAGGATGGCTGCGGCCGGATCCGGCCGGCCTCCTGATTGTCACGACGCGCGTCAAGGACCAGCGCACTTGGGGATCTCGTGTCAACCTGCGCGAGCTATCCCTGCTTGACGTACCCGTGGCAGCACAGGTGCTGGCAGACTTGGCGCCCCATATCAGTGACCCCGGGGGCCAGCAGGGCAGAGAGCTCGCGCTTCGACTCGGCGGCCTACCCCTTGCATTGCACTTGGTCGGCTCTTATCTCGCGTCACCTTTCGCCCGCTGGCATACCTTTGACGAGTATCGTGTAGCCCTTGACGGCGCCGGCGATCCCGAGGTGCTATCCGATCTCGATGATCTCGCCGATCAGGCCCGGGCTACGATCAGCCGTACCTGGGACCTGTCGCTTGAAGCCCTTACCTCAGAAGGACGGCCGCAGGCTCGGCCACTGCTCCTTTTGCTTTCGTGTTTCGCCGCCGCCACCGAGATTCCAGCCGTACTGCTACAGCCGGGCCCAGCTGCAGGACTGCTCAGTGCAGGCGCAGTCGGCGACTTTCCACGCGATGGTGGCCGTCGGCTTCTTCGCGACGGAATGAGCGCCCTAGCGGCGGTGGGGCTGATAGGGCTGAGCACAGAATCCGCCGTGTCGGTGTTCCGCGGTGTTACGGTTCACCCGGTCGTCGCTGACGTCAACCGGAGCCGCTTGCTCAATTCCCCCGATGACGACCTGACACGGGTCGTCACCGTGGCTGTTGACCTAATCCGGTCCGTAACCAGCAGCCTCGACTACAAGAAGCCCGATGACTGGCCTACGTGGAAGCAGGTAGTTCCACACGTGACCGCCATGCTCGGTTGGTGCGCCGCGTACGTCGACACCGCACTGCTCACTGCCCTGCTGGAGATCAGTGACCCTGCAAGTGATGCCTTGTGGAGAAGTGGCGATCACGTTGACGCAGAACGGCTCGCCCAGCTAATGGTGAATGCGGCCGCGCGCCTTGGAGAGGACCAGCCTGCCAGCCTGACTGCCCGGAATGCCTTGGCCTCGAGGACTGCGGAACAGGGGCACTACGCGAAGGCCGAACAGATGTACCGCGAGGTGCTTTCCGCCCGGCAGACGGTGCTCGGAGCAGACCACCGCGCTACTCTCAAAACGCGGCACCGGCTCGCAGACGCGATAACGGAGCAGGGACGGAACGCCGAGGCGGAGGAGCTTCAGCGGAAGCTGATCGCTGACGAGATTCGCGTTCTTGGCGCCGAAGATCCTGACACACTTGAAACCCAGGAGGCTCTGGCCTGGGCTGTCGGTCGGCAGTACCGACACGAGGAAGCTGAAAAGATCGACCGCGCTGTGCTTGACGCCCAAAGCCGCGTCCTGGGCATTGACCATCCGGATACCCTTCACACACGCAACCGACTAGCGTGGCTCCTGATCAGGCAGAAACTCTATGACGACGGCAAGGCAATCTACGAAGGGCTGCTTCCCGATTGCAGCAGAGTCTTGGGAGATGAGCATCCGCACACGCTGAAAGTCCGTCATACAATCGCCTGGCTGACGGCGCTTCAAGAGCACCACCAAGAAGCAGAGCGCCTCTACCGCCTAGTGCTCCCAGACCGGGAGCGCATCCTCGGCCCGCGTCACCCCGAGACAATGCTCACTGCGAGTGACCTTGCCTGGGTGGTTGCACTACAGGGTCGGTACGCAGAAGCGGAGCGCCTTTATCAGGCGGTGCTCGTCGACCGGACTGAAGTTCTTGGGCCGAACCATCCTCAAACATTGGCGACAAGACAAGAACTCAAGCGCATCTCAGAAACCCAGAAAGTTGGCTCTCCGTGACCCAGGAGAGCTAACTCTTCACGGAAGTGGAAGAGGCGGCGGACGAGGCGACCTCGGCCCTGGACACCGCCAGGAGCAGACATTGAGCACCTGCACCTTTCCCACGCGGTTAGCGTTGACGGCGATATCGTCGGGGTTCAGGCTGGCATCGTCTGATCTCAGGAACTGGTTCTGCGCGACGTGGAAGGCTGTGCTGCCTCTCGGCACGGCGCTCAACGACAAATCCACGATAAGCGTCCGCGAGATGAGCGCACGTCCGAAGTCGGCTTCGGTCCGCTGCCCGCCGAGCAACTTCGCTGAAATCGTAGGCGTATCAGAGAGAAGCTGTCATTACCTCACAGCAAATTCTTTCCCATCCGCATGTCGCGACGCTCTCCGTATATCTACGCAAATCAATGTGGAGGTAATTCCAGTGGCTCCAGGCGCGACGCCGCCCGAGCGGCCAGGGCCGCGGCGATGTCCGGCGGCACCGGCACGTTCGACCCCTCGAACCCCCGAAACGGCCGGAACGATCCCAGCTCGGCATCCGCAACCAGCTCCGACCGAAGCAGCGGCGGCTGCACCCGGTAGTCAAACCGAATGTCGGTCCGCCACCGGAAGTGCCGTGGCTCCGACGCCTCGACGTCGTGCTCGTACGTCGGCGAGGTAATCGTCGCGACGTAGTAAATGCCCGGGTCCTTAGGCCCGACGACCTGGAGCCAGACCCGGTCGCCGACCGCCATCGCGTCCCGGAAGTGGGGCGTGCCCCACCACTGCTCCCTGGACGAGGCCACGGCGGCCCCCAGGTCGTAGTGCCGGGGATTGCCCTCGAAGATCCAGTCCGCCATGGCTCCACAGCGTAGCTCGAAGGACACCAGGAGCTACGACCGGCTCACTGTGCGGCCAGCAGCTCCCCGGCGCGCTCGTAGTCACGCTGCCAGTCGCCGGACGGGATGAGGATCACCCGCTCGGCGCCGGCCCCGGCGTACGCGGCGAGCTGAGCGGCCGCCTTCTGCGGGTCGGCGTCCAGGACCGGGCCGACGACGGTCAGGCGCGGCACCGGGCGGCCGTGGCCGGCCGCGAGCTCGCCCAGCGCGGACAGGCTGGCGGCCACCTCCTCGGGCGGCAGACCGATGGAGATCCAGCCGTCGCCGTAGGCGGCGGCGCGCCGCAGCGCCCGCTCGCCGTCCCCCGCGATCAGCACCGGCGGCATGACCGCGCCGGGGGAGAGGGTGACCTGGAGCCCGTCCCCGAGCACGGCGAGCTCTCCGCTGACCAGCGCGGGAAGCACCCGCAGGGACTCGTCGGTCCGGCGGCCGCGGTCGGCGAACGACATCCCGGCCGCGCGCCACCCGATGTCCCCGTGCACCGGGTTGCCGGTGCCCACGCCGAGCGCGACCCGGTTGCCGGAGACGTACTGCAGGGAGCTGATCTGCTTCGCCGCCCAGGCC
>Ga0335075_10016016_pt1 | contig 11218 bp, 10 predicted proteins | sample Lox_Sample_24_FD_206723 | JGI IMG/M metagenome (GOLD analysis project Ga0335075, IMG submission 206723) | Soil microbial communities from Loxahatchee National Wildlife Refuge, Florida, United States - Lox_Sample_2.4 | ecosystem: Environmental > Terrestrial > Soil > Wetlands | place: USA... | reverse complement strand
TCTGTCGCGTGTCCTCAGGCCTCACGCATGCCACGAGACTTCGATCCCAGGGGCGCAGTGGCGGTTCTCCAGCGCGACACCGATCGTCGGCAAGACCGCATCGGCCGATGAAGGCACACTCGCCCTCAACGTCGGCGGCGGCGATCGGCCGGCCACCGAGAGCCCCGAGCCGGGCTCGGCGCTCATCGAGCGACGGGCGCGATCGCATCAGCCCGATCGTGTAGGGGTGCACCGCGGTGGCGTGAAGGCCTGTCGTCTCGTTGACCTCCACGACCCGCCCGGCGTACATGACGACCGTCCGATCGCACGTCTTCTCGGCGAGGGCCAGGTCGTGCGTGATGAACAGCATCGCGAGCTGATGCTCCTCCCGGAGCTCTCTCAGCACACGGAGCACCTCCGCCTGAACGGTCACGTCCAATGCAGTCGTCGGCTCATCGGCCAGGAGCAGCTCGGGCTCGGTGGCGAGCGCCGCGGCGATCATGACCCGCTGCAGCATCCCACCGGAGAACTGGTGCGGGTACTGATCCATGCGCTGCTCGGCACGGGCGATGCGGACGCTCTCCAGAAGCTCGATCACCCGGGGCCGAGCGGTCCGCCGCGTACGGATGCCGGAGATGATCAATCTCTCGGTGAGGAAGTCGCGCACCGTACGCGTCGGATCGATGTGCGCACGAGCGTCCTGGAAGATCATCGCGACCTGTTGCCGTCGATAGGTGAGCAGCTCGGCAGGCTTCATCGCCGGTACCGAGGAGCCGCGGAACGTGATCTCACCCTCCAGCCGGCTGCGCGGCGGCAGCAGCCGGATGATGCTGCGCGCGGTCATCGACTTGCCCGATCCGGACTCGCCGACGAGCGCCACCGCCTCCCGCTCGTGGATGTCGAAGCCGACGCCGCGGAGGATCGCGCGAGGCTCGTCGGTCAGCGGTGTTCGCAGGGTGAGGTCGACGTTGCGGAGCGTCAGCAGAGGCTCGGTCATCGTCGTGACTCCAGCCGCCGGGCGACGTGGTCGCCGAGCAGGGTGAACGCCACGACCAGCACCACGATGCAGGCGGCCGCGTAGAGCGCCTCCTCCGGATACCCCTGGATGATCGAGGACTGGCCGTCGGAGACCATCGAGCCCCAGTCGGCGTTCGGAGGCTGGATACCAAGTCCGAGGTACGAGATCGCCGCCAGGTTCATGATCACGTAGCCGAACGACAGGGCGATCTGGGTGATCACCGTCGGCATCAGATTGGGGATCAGGTGGCGCACGATGACGGCGGGCGAGGCGAAGCCCTGAACCAGGGCGCCTTCGATGTACGGCCGCGAGCGCTGGCGCATCGCCTCGGTCCGGATGACGCGCGCGATGTACGGAACCTCGGCGATGCCGACGGCCAGGATCGAGGCCACGAAGCCCGCGCCGAACACGGCGGCGGCCAGCAGCGCGAGCAGGACGCCCGGAAACGCGAACAGGATGTCGATCGCCCGGCTGATGATCCGATCGAACCAGCCGCCCAGCCATGCGCAGAGCACCGCGAGCAACGTGGCGAGCATCGCGGCGACGAGCACCGCCACCGTGGGACCGATCAGGGCCGGGCGGGCGCCGTAGAGCAGTCGCGAGAGGATGTCCCGCCCCGAGGCGTCGGTGCCGAGGAGGTGGGCTGCCGAGGACGGGGCGAACTGGCTGCCCAGGCTGATCGCGTTCGGATTGTCCGGCGCGATCAGCGGGGCGAACACTGCGGCCACGATGATCAGGCCGATCACGATCCCGCTGCCGATGGCGACCCGGTGAGACCACGTCCTCGGCTTGCGACGCCGGCGTGGCAGCCGGGCGGCGACGTCGATCGCGGTCACGATCCACCCTCCGCCGCCGCCATCAGGCGCGGATCGAGCTTCAGGGCCAGCAGATCGGTGATCGTGTTGACCACCATGAAGCAGGCCACGTAGAACAGGATCAAGATCTGCACGACCGCGAAGTCCTTCGCCCCGACCGCCTGCACGAGCAGCGAGCCGAGGCCGTTGACCCCGAACGCGTTCTCGACGACGACCTCCGAGGCCATCAGGCCGACGAACGACACACCGGCCGCCGTCAACATCGACGGCGCGGAGTTGCGGAGGATGTGCCGCCGGACCGTCTGGCGCATGGTCAGGCCGCCGGCAGCCGCCGTCTCGACGTACTCGCGCTGGCGCTCCTGGCGAACGGACGCCCTGGTCAGACGCGCCATGTAGGCGAGGCTGGACACCGCGAGCGCCGTGGCCGGGAGGACCACGTGTTGCAGGTGACCGCCGAAGCCGGTTCCGGCGCCCGACACCGGGAACCAGCCGAGGGTGACCCCGAACACCTCGATCAGGACGGCGGCAGCCGCGAATGCGGGGATGCCGACGCCGATCGTGGTGAGCGTGGTGAGCAGTCCGTCGACCGCGCCGCCCCGCAACGCCGAGACCAGCCCGATCACCGCGCCGATCACGCAGGTCTCCAGCGCGGCGACGATAACGAGCAGCGCGGTGATCCCGATTCGCGGAGCGATCAGGGCGCTCGCGCTCTCGTGGTAGATGAGCGAGGTTCCAAAGTTGCCCTGGAAGAGGCCCGTGAGCCAATGCCAGTACCGAGGCACGAATGCCTCGTTCAGGTGGTATTCCGCCGTGATCCGCGCCACGGTCTGAGGCGTGGTGACCTGGCCGTGGACCAGGTAGGCGATGGGGCCGCCCGGCACGAGGTAGAGCGCGCCGAACACGACCAGGCTCGCGACGAACAGCGTCAGCACCAGCTCCACCGTCCGTCGCGTCGCGACCATGATCATCGTCGGGTCCTCACCTCTCCTGGCCTCGCTCGCCCGCCGCTGCGCCTACTTGCTCGATCCCAAGGATGCCGCCCACGCGGTCCACATGTTGTTGTACGCGGCGGTCGGCCCGGTCAGCCCCTTGCCGAGATACAACCGGTTGGCGAGATCGACCACCGGGATCCACGGGAGGTCATGCATGATCTGCTTCTCCGCGGTCACGACGTAGTGGGCGCGCTTGACCGGGTTCGCGGTCTGCTGAGCAAGCTGGATGTACTCGGCCACGACCGGATTCTGGTAGTGCGCGTAGTTGTAGACGTCGAACGACGCACCCTTCTGAGTCGCGAACATGCTGTACCACTGCACCGGATCCGGGAGCTCGTTGAACCAGTACTGGATCGAGGCATCAACGCCCGCGTCGAGCGACTTGTCGAACCCGAGTTCGTTGAAGGTAGAGGCGGGAAGCGGATCGAGCTTGATCACCAACCCGATCTTCGCTGCGACGCTCTGAAGGTACTGCGCGAACTCCCCGTCATAGGAGGGCCCGTCGCTCTCGTAGGCGAGCTTGATCGGCTGCTTGGAGTACCCGGAGCCGGCGACGAGCTTCTTCGCCTTCGCCATGTCGACCGTTCCCAGGTCGGGGAACGAGGACTGGGCGGCGCGGAAGACGCTTGCCGCGTAGGGGTAGACAGGCTCGGAGAACAGCGTGTTGGACGCGGGCACCTCCGCGACGCCGTCGAAGATGTTGGCGGCCACCTGCTTGCGATCGATGACCAGCGACAGCGCCTGACGCAGCGCCACCTTCTGCAGCGGGTTGCCGGCCGTCGGGCTCACCGGCGACACCACGAACTGAGTAAGTGACTTTCCGAGGTACAGGTGGCCCTTCTTGCTCGACTGCAGCGTGCCCGTGCCACTCACCGGGGTGTCATACATGCCCTGGATCTCGCCGGAGGTCAGCGAGTTGGTCTCCGCCGAGTCCCCCGCGATGAAGCTGAAGACGATCTTCTGGACCTTGGGCTTGACCGCCTTGTCCCAGTAGTCGTGGTTGGCGACCATCGTCAGTGACTGGCCGGGAACCCACTTGACGAACCTGTACGGACCGCTGCACATGATGCCGCCTGTGGCACTGCCGAGGCTCTTGCCCTTCGCCTTGTCATACGCCTCCTCGGTCACGGCGCCGGCCGACAGCGACATGACCTGGTTGAACAGCTCGTCGGGTCGCTTCAGCTTGACCGTCACCTGCAGCGGGCCCGTCTGGCGAATCGACTTCACGTCAGTGAAGAAGTCCGAGTAGTAGGAGCCGAGGGACGGCGTGAGGTTGCGATTCAGGCTGTAGGCGACCTCGGCTCCGTTCACCGGCTTGCCGTCCCAGAACTTGACACCCGGGTGAATGTTGTAGACCCACGTCGTCGGGGTCGGGTTGGAGTAGGTCGCGAGCCCCGGCGAGTACGTGCCGTCGGCGTTCATCCGGACGAGCGTGTCGCAGAGGTTGGAGACGACCTCATCCTCGGTGGTGTCGAGGGCATGAATCGGATCGATGCTCGACGGCTCGTAGAAGAGATCCCAGTTCACTGTCTTGACGGTGCCAGACGCCGGGGCGGTCGAGCTCACCCAGGCCTGCTCGGGCTGCGCCGCCTTGGCTGCGGTATGCACCGGAGCCTTGCTCGCACATCCCGCCACCGACGCGGCCATCACGGCCGCTCCGGCAAGTGCAAGAGAACGCCGGCGGATCATGGATTGAGGGTTCGGCTGCGACATCGTGCTCGCTCTCCAAGTCAGGCAAAAGGTCGGGTGGAAGGACCGTATAGGGATTGGTCCAAATTGGCAAGACCGGTAAGGCCAATCCTTGGAACGAGGCTCTGGCAGCGCCTCATTGCCGCCTGGCGTCCGGGATCGGTGAGGGTACGTGCGGTAGCCTGCCCGACGGGATGAGCAGCGGGACACCCAGGAACGCGGTCCGCGTGATGTCCGGGATGTCGCAGACCGACCGCGTCGCGGACACCCTGCTCGATCGGATCCGTTCCGGGCGCTACGTCGTCGGCGATCGGCTGCCGCCCGAGCGTCAGCTCGCGACGGAGTTCGGGATCAGTCGCCCCGTCGTGCGCGAGGCACTGCGCATGTTGAGCATGCTCCAGGTGATCGACGTGCAGGTCGGCCGTGGCGCGTTCGTGATCAGCGAGCCCGACGTCGCAACAGTGAGCAGCCTGCGGGCGCCGCACGATCTGTTCGACGTCGTCGACGTCAGGGAGATCGTGGAGACAGGCGCGCTGCAGCTCGCGCAATCGCGAGCGACACCGGCGGCTCGGCAGGCGGTACGCGACGCGCTCGCCGCGTTGCGCACGGCGGTGGAGAACGGCGAGGAGACCGCCGAACTGGACGTCCGCTTTCACCGCGCGATCATCGAAGCGAGCGGATCGGCGCTGCTGCGTGACATCTGGACCCGGCTGGAGAACGAGATTCGCCGTTCGATCCGGGTCTCGCCGTTCGGGCGGTCGATGTCGACGGAGATCCTCGCCGACCACGAGCATGTGGCGGCCGGCGTGATCGACGGCCGGCTCGGTGAAGCGCTGGCCTCCAACTCGCGGCTGCATCTCAGCCACCGCGCCTTCCTGTCGGACTTTTCCCACGGGGAGGGGGACCCGCCGGAGGCAGCGTGATGTCGGTCGCGGAGCCGCCGCCGAGCAAGGCCGCGGCAGTCGACCACATCAGGTAGGCCGAGGCCGCGCCAGGATCGGCGTGGCCGATCGACCGCTCCGACAGACGCCGGGCCCGGCCGCGTGTCGCCGGCATCTCAGATGTCGCCTGGAGCGCCGAGGCGGCCGCGTCACGGGCCGCGTCGACCGAAGTGACCGCCGTCTCGCCGGCGTCGCTCGCGCGCGAAAGCGCCCGCGAGGCCGGCGCGAGCACGTCGAGGAGCGTCTTGTCGCCCTCTTCGCAGCGCCCACGTTCCGCGACTCCGGCGACCGCCGCGGCGACGGCCTGGGCGGCGAGACCCAACGGCAGCTGTTCGGCGTCACCGACGGCCTGGCCCGCGCGCAGGAGAGCCGTGCCCCAGAGCGGTCCGATCGAGCCTCCGACATCGGCGAAGGCACCGCCCGCCGCCTTGAGCAGCGGTCCGATCGCCGGCGGCGCGTCGGCCGAGACCTCATCGGCGACATTGCGCCAGCCCATGACCATGGTGGCACCGTGATCCCCGTCGGCCGCCACCGCATCCAGCTCATCGAGAGCCTGCTGGTTGGCCTCCATCACACCCCGAATCGCAAGTAGCAGCGCGACCACGTCACCTTTCCGGGCCGTGGTCATGCGATCGCTCCGAGGCCAGGCGCGGCGAGCGCCGACGCCGGCGCGTCGAGCAGGCGCCCCAACTCGGCATCGGTCTCGACGAGCGTCACCGACAGCCCGGCCATCTCGAGCGACGTCACGTATTCACCGACCACCGCGCGGTGGATCTGGACGTCGCTCGCCTCGAGCTGCCGGACCACCGCGCGCAGGAGGATGTAGCCCTCCATCAGCGGCGTCGCGCCGAGTGTGTTGATCACGATCGTCAGCGGATCCTCGACGGAGCATCCGTCGCGGAGGATCATCTCGATGAGCTCCTGAGCGACCTCGTCGGCCGTGGCCAACGGCGCGCGCCGGATACCCGCCTCTCCGTGCACGCCCATCCCGACGTCCATGCTGCCCTCCGGCAGCTCGAAGGTGGCACGCCCCGCGGTCGGCACGATGCACGGGCCGAGGCCGACGCCCACGGTGCGGGTCCGCGCGTTCGCATACCCGGCCGCCTCGAGCACCTCGGCGAGGTCGGCACCCTCGTCCGCTCGGGCGCCGGCGGCCTTGAGGACGATCACGTCACCCGCCACGCCGCGCCGGTCCCCGATCACGTCACGGCTCGAGGCGACGTCGTCGGTGACGAGCAGCGTCTCGCTCATGATGCCTTCATCGGCCAGGATCTCCGCGGCCAGCCCGAAGTTCATGATGTCGCCCTCGTAGTTGCCGAAGAGGAAGATGACGCCGTCCGCGCGCGCGACCTCGCGGGCCACCTCGGCCACAGGAGTGGCGGATGGTGAGGCGAACACGTTGCCGACCGCCACCGCGTCGGCCAGGCCGGGTCCGATGTAGCCGAAGAAGGCAGGCTCGTGCCCGGAGCCGCCACCGGTGATGACCCCGACGCGCCGCCTCGGGTTACGGTGACGGAGGACCAGACCGCGGCCTCCGGGCGTTCGAGTCACCTGTTGACCGTGCGCCACGAGAACTCCGTCGAGCATCTCGTCGACGGCATCGAACGGGTCATTGATGAGCTTGCGCATAGCGCTTCTCTCCCGCTGCCAGCTCGGCGATCTTCGGTGTCGAGCGCCCTGGCTCGAACTCGCTGGCCAGCCACACGTCGACGATCTCGGTGGCGAGCTCAGACTCGATCACCCTGGCACCCATGGTCAAGATCTGGGCGTTGTTCGACTTCCTCGCACGCTCGGCCGAATACGTGTCGTGACACAGCGCGGCGTAGACGCCCGGGACCTTGTTGGCGGCAATGGCGACTCCAATCCCGGTCCCACAGAACAGGATCGCTCGCTGCTCGTCCCCGGCGGCGATCCGCTCGGCGACATCGAACGCGATCGACGGATACGCCCGGCTGTCATCATCGACTCCAACGTCGATTACCTCATGGCCCAGCGACTCCAGGTGACGGTGAACGGCTTGGCGTAGTGGAGCTCCGGCGTCGTCTGACCCGAGCACGATCCTCATACGGGCTGCCTTTCTCGTTGGGCGAGCAGGTCGGTCAGGTAGAGCGCGCCGCGTTGCATTGCCGCCAGCGCGTCGCCGCCGTAGTGCTCGAGACATAGAGGCCCGTCGTAGCCGCTGCCGAGCACCGCGTCGACGGCATACCGGTAGTCGATCTCACCCTCGTCGATGGAGCACGGGGTCGACATCACCAACCCGGAGAGATGCTCCATCCGCAGATAGTTCTTGAGGTGCCAGTAGTTGACGCGGGGTGCGAGACGATCGACCGTCTCCCGCCACGGCTCCGGGAGCTCGTGCGGGAGGCGGACAAGGTTGCCGATGTCGAGATTGACGCCCAGGTTTGACGCGTTCGTCCCGTCGATCAGCCGCAGGACCCGCTCTGACCGGTCCAGGAGGGTGGACTCGTGGAGCTCGAGCGAGACCTCGATCGACCGCATGGCGGCCCGATCGCAGATCATCCGCAGACGGCGGCAGGCGAGCTCGAAGTTCTGGGGTGACGGATCGTCCTGCGGATGCGGAGCCACCCAGAACTGCTGGCGCAGCTGCGGTCCTGCGAGCTGGCGGTGAAAGCCAACGCCGACCACCGGCGCCCCGAGGGTGGCCGCGGCCTCCACCGCCGCCAGCGTGCGTGAGAGGTGCGCCTCACCGCCCTCCGGATCGATCACGCTCGCGCGGATCACCGAGACTCCGACCAGCTCGATTCCGGTCTCGGCGAGGACCTGGTGCAGCTGAGTCTGCTCCGCGACGGAGAGCAGATCAACCCGCAGCCAGCTGTCGACCAGGTCCATCGCGTCGAACCCACAGTGCTTGAGCCGCTGCAGGTCACGACGCCACGCCTCCGGGCCCGCAGCGCGCCGCTCGGACTCGAGGCCGCCAAGCGCGAGCGGCAGTGATGAGCCGGCGATGCACGCCATCAGCACGCCTCCGTACGCCCACGCATGCCCAGCGCATGTCCGGGGCTGAGCGAGATGGTCAAGTCAAGGAGTTCCATGTCGGTGAGCCGCTTGCGGAATCGCGGCCGACCAGTATGGTATGACAGGTAAGACCAATTTTCAACTGGCGAGGCATCATGAGCGACAGCACCACCCAGGACAGCCGCATGTCCGACTACGTGGATGCGACACCGACGTCCGAGCAGGCTCTTCACCGTGCGCGGCGCCACCTGCCGATGGGCCTCACACGCTCAACCCTCGCCTTCCGTCCGCATCCGTTCTTCGTCGCGCGCGGCGAGGGCGCGTACGTGCTTGACCTGGATGGCAACCGGTACCTCGACCTGGTCAACAACTACACCTCCCTGATCCACGGCCACACCCACGAGGCCACGCGCGCGGCCGTGATCCGCGCGATGGAGGAGTCGCCCGCACCCGGGGCGCCCACCCAGCTGGAGGAGCTCGTCGCCCGGGACCTCGCCACGCGGATCCCCAACCTGGAGCTCATGCGGTTCTCCACCACCGGCTCGGAGGCCGTGCTCTGCGCCCTGCGAGCCGCCCGCGCGTTCACGGGACGCTCCCGGATCCTCAAGTTCGAGGGCGGATTTCACGGGAGCATCGATGACGTCCAGGTGAGCATCGGCCAGACACCGATGGGCGCCGGGACCTACGGGCCCGGGACCCCCGCAACCGGCGGGATCAACGACGCCGGCACGATCATCGCGATCTACAACGACATCAACTCCGTCACGGACGCGCTGGCGGCACACGGTGAGGAGGTGGCCGCGGTGATCGCCGAGCCTTTCCTCGGCAACGCTGGCCTGGTCGACGCGGCGCCGGGCTTCCTCCGCGCGGTGGCCGAGCTCGCGGCAGCCCACGGCGCGGTCTTCATCCTCGACGAGATCCAGAGCTGCCGTGTCGCGTTCGGCGGCGCCCAGTCCCTGCACGGCGTGACGCCCGACCTCACGACGGTCGGGAAGACGATCGGTGGCGGCCTGCCGCTCGCGGCGGCGGGCGGCCGGCGGGACATCATGGCCGTCTACGACGGATTCGAACCCGTCGTCAACCAGACCGGGACGTTCAACGGGTTCCCGCTCTCGCTCGCGGCCGCGCTGGCGACGCTTGAGAACTGGCGCGAGGCACACGTCGACCGCCTCAACGAGGCCGGCGATCGTGTCCGCACGGGCCTACGGCGCGTTCTGCGGCAACATTCGGTCCCAGCGGTCGTCAACGGTCGCGGATCAATGTTCCACGTCGCCTTCAGCAGCGTTCCGGTCGATCGCTACGCAGCACACGTCGGTGCCTCCCGCGATATGGGGCTGGCACTGCACCGCGAGCTCCTCCTCCGCGGGGTCTCGATCATGCCGCGCGGCACCGGCTGCCTCTCGACCGCGATGAGCGACAGCGATGTCGACCACCTCCTCGAGATGTTCGACCAGGCGGTCGGCGCCGTCGCTCGCGAAAGGATCGCGGCTTGACCATGTTGCAGGGACAGACCGCCGTCGTCACCGGCTGCAGCTCCGGGATAGGCCGCGCCATCACCGAGCGGTTCCTCGAGGAGGGGGCGACGGTGCTCGGCCTCGACGTCAACGACCCGGGGTCGACGCTCCGGCACGCCGGTCTTCGCTTTCACCAGGGGTCGGTGTCGGTCGAGGCCGACGTCATCGCCGCGCTCGACGCCGCGATGCAGGAGTCGGGCCGGCTCGACATCGTGGTCAACAACGCCGCGATCCAGCTGGAGCAGACGCTCGATGACACGACGGTCGAGGAGTTCGACCGACTCGTGGCCACGAATCTGCGTGGCGTCTTCCTCGGGATCAAGCACGCGGCATCCCGCATGACGGCCGGCGGGCGCATCATCAATCTCGGATCGGTCCTCGGCCTGACCGGCGACCCTCTTCTCGCCGCGTACTCCGCCACCAAGGGCGGGATCGTCAACCTCACACGCGCTGCTGCCGCCGCCTATGGCCGCCGAGGGATCCGCATCAACTGCCTCTGCCCCGGGGCGGTGCGAACCGAGTTGACGTCGCGCGTGTGGGACCTGACGGGAGACCCCACCGCCGCCGAGGCGGAGATGGCGTCCCTCTATCCGCTCGGCCGGATCGCCGAGCCTGCCGAGATAGCGGGCGTCGCGTTGTTCCTCGCCTCGCCACTCAGCAGCGCAATGACCGGCGCCGCCGTTGTGGTCGATTGCGGACTGACTGCGACGAACGCCGAGTTCGCGCTGATCCGGGCGCTGCTGTGATGACAGGGACCCCGGTCATCCTCGACACCGACACCGGCGTCGACGACGCCATGGCGGTCGTCTACGGCCTGTTGATGGAGAACCTCGACGTGCTCGCGCTTACGACGGTCTTCGGCAACGTGGGGCTGGAGGCGACAACCCGGAACACGCTTGCGATCGCCGAGCAGATCGGCGTCGAGCCACCGCCGGTCTCACGCGGCGCGGCGCAGGCCCTGATCGAGCCCAGCAGCAGCTACGAGTTCGTCCACGGTGATGACGGCGTCGGCAACGCCGACTTCCCGGTGCCGCGCGCCCAGGTCACGGGCGAGCCTGCCGCCCAGACGATCATCCGGCTCGCGCACGCGCACGCCGGCGAACTCGTGCTTGTCGCCATCGGGCCGCTCACGAATCTTGCGCTCGCCCTGAGGCTCGACGAGACGCTGCCCGCATTGATCAAACGGGTGGTGTGGATGGGTGGCGTGGTGACGACTCCGGGCAACGTCACGCCCGTCGCCGAAGCGGACGCGGCGCTGGACCCCGAGGCGGCCTGGATCGTGCTCGATGCCGAC
>Ga0335075_10016015_pt1 | contig 11218 bp, 16 predicted proteins | sample Lox_Sample_24_FD_206723 | JGI IMG/M metagenome (GOLD analysis project Ga0335075, IMG submission 206723) | Soil microbial communities from Loxahatchee National Wildlife Refuge, Florida, United States - Lox_Sample_2.4 | ecosystem: Environmental > Terrestrial > Soil > Wetlands | place: USA... | reverse complement strand
GCGGCCAGATCGTGGTGAACGCTTCGTCCGGCCAGCCTGGCGGCAACTCCCGGCTCATCTGCAGGTACGTCGGCCCATACGACGTCTGGAGCTTCCAGCAGTCCCACTGATCCAGCTCGTGCTCCGCGTACCTTGCGAGCAGGCGTGTCAGCTCCTGAAACTCCGGGTTGCTCAGCGGTCCGCGTGGGTCCTCGCTTCCCATGTCATCAGAATCTCAGAAGTTCCCGGCCAGATGATCATCAGGTATGAGTCGACGGTTGACAGCAATAGGAGCGGCGTCAGGGACGCGGGCCGCCCCTGAAGGGGAGGTCGTTATCCCGTCCTGGGTGCGTGGGCCATCCTTAGACAGTGAACCGGAGCCAACCAGAACAGCCTGACCTTCTCTACATGTGCTCGTTCTGCGGCGACGCTATCGAAGTTAGCATCCAGGGGGCAGGACTGCTGCTCACCGTCAAGCGGCCAGGTCACGTCGCGCGGCAAGAACTCTTTGCGCATCCTGGCTGCCTGAGCAGCGCACTGCATCCGCAAGTGCCCTTTGATGCCACGATGTTCGATGACTAGGCGCTGTCACGCCCGCCGTGGGAACTCTGGTGAGCCAGGCGTGCCAAACACGCGTCACCTTCCGGTGCCGCCAGCTGCTGCGCCGCCCGACTAAGACCGAACGATCGGAAGCCCCGCTTGCCCTGCCTGACCTGTGCGTGACCGTGCTGAAGCTCCGCAGGCAGCAGCAGGATGCTGACCGTGAGCGTGCTGGCAGCGGCTGGGCAGCCACCGGCCTGGTGTCCACCACCCGGTTCGGTACGCCCATCGAGCCGCGCAACTTCACCCGCAGCTTCGACCGGCGTATCGCCAAGGCGGAGGTGCGCCGGATTACCGTCCACGGCATCCGCAAGTCATGCGGGTCGCTGCTGGCCGCGCTTGATGTCCACCCGCGGGTGGCGATGCAGATCCTGCGGCACAGCAAGATCGCCATCACGATGGAGATCTATACCGAAGTCGTGTCCTCGGCGGCACGCGAAGCGCTCCGCAGACTGGGCGACCAGCTCGGCCCTTGAGGCGACTGCTGCACTTTGCTGCTGCACCAGCATGCGAAACGGCCGGTCCCGTGATCGGAACCAGCCGCTGACCTAGGAGCCCCGTTACGGAATCGAACCGTAGACCTTCTCCTTACCATGTCGATTCCGGGTCGAGACTCAGCTGCTGCGATCCTGGTCAGGACCAGTTTCGTTGTCGTCCTAGTGCCGATCCGTGTCTCCGGTTTCCGCCCCGTTCTGGCACGCGGCTGGCACGGGGCCGGACCATCAGCTCGGGAACTGGATTGTCATGCTCTCGTTGATCCGCGTGTTGCAGGTCAATGGCCATCTCAGGTTGGCCGTGAGTACCCGCGAGACACCGTTCCTGACTCTCCCCACCGGGCACGCGTCGGGGACGCTCGATAGGTCAATCCCGCGCGTGTCGCGTGAGACGTTCGACCTGCTCTCTGAAGCGATCGTGCAGCCCAAACCCCTAACGCCAACATATTCGGCAACGGCGAGCTGCCTGGACTTCGGGTGCATCTATATACATGCGTTCGCCTGATTTGGCGAGCCTGCAGCCAGGTTTGTGCACTACTCCAGTTTTTGTGTTTAGAACTACCCATTTGTCGTCGAGATGCGCTATCCCAGCTTCTTCTATCTTCGGCATCATAATTGGCGTGAATCGACGATCCTTCCTCATGCTCGAAAAAAGAGGCCACTCAAGTAGCTCTTCCGCTCCAATCTGACCTCGTTCCACGAGAGGAGGCAATAGTTTGAAGGCTTCGTCTAGCCGACCGAGTAGGCTGGCTTTTGCTAGCTTAAATACGTCCGACAAGGCAGACACGTCCCAAGAAGTTATATCTTTGGATATGCCTTCTATCCCCTCCTGGGCCTTGACGGCCAGCGCCATATTCACTTTGAAGATCAAGATCTCATCTTGGTCGATAGGCATGCTCATCCCAAATTTACAGAGACGTTTCACCGCTTCTAGCCGACCATTTCTGAGAAGCGAATATGTAAGCATATTGAGCTTACTCGATAGCGCATCGGCACGAGAGAACTTAACTGTTACCGCTGCCACCAGCAAAGTACCGGCGACTAGGAGATGATCTAGCGCATACTCAAGGTAGTCCTGTTCGCAGTCAAGGACATCGCCTTCCGTTACCTTAGCGTTAGGGTCGCTTTGCTTGACTTGTGTAACGTATCTGCGGGACGCCCGTCCGCCATTATGGACTATTACATGGCGCCTAAGCAGGATCTCCTGAAATTCAGGCCAATCAATGGTTAGGTCTGACAGGTCGATCTTAAGAGCATCGTTAAAGAATCGGCGCCAATCGGCTATGCTTCCGAACATAAGGCTTTCGACGCGTTTAGATATTGTATAGTCTATGGCGTCATTGATAGTTTCGAACTGCTTGAGTTCTCTAAGCGAGAATTCTTTTTCACGGTCCCGAGCATTCATCTCGAGAGCTTCGGGCCTAAAATGATAGAATTCCGTTGCTACATTCGCCACGACGACCTCGAAGGTTGCTACGGCCGTGGTTAGAAGCGAGTTTCTTAGCGTAGGTAGACGCGGCTGCCGCATTTGGGATTCATGCAAGGCGACAATCAAGTCATAATTCCAGCCTTCGCGCTCAAAATTTTCAAAGAGTTCCTGTAGCATTTGCCTATAAGTTATTTCCTTATTCCGCATTCGACGGAACAGCTCCTGGACCTGCGGTATCCTCTCTTTCGGAACTTTACGCACGGCCGCGCTTAGCTGGGCAAGGCTCGTATCGGGTTCATCCAATGCAGAGGCGTACGGGGTTGTGGTATCGATTATGTCTCTAAGCGCCTGTATCCGATCTTCGTATTGTGCGAAAATATTCCTCAGGCGAGCAATAAATCGCGCTAGCGGATCGTTGCTAATTTGCTCTTCGGACTTTTCGGCCTCTTCATTCATCTCGAATTCCCCGCATTTGATTTCTAGTATCTAAAGGTCTTCTGCTGCGACCGGGATGGCAGTCAAGCATGTAGAAACTGTAGCGCAACCTGTGACGCCTTGCTTGCATCAAGCTCGGAAGCCCAATCAAAGCAAACGATTTGCGGCAATGCTCAAGGCACAGGACCCAGGAACAGGCTCACTCTGTCCCGTCCTTCCGATAGGTGCCGAGAACTTGCCGGGCAAGGTCGCTGCTCAAGGGTCTGCGGTTGCGCAGCAACCGACGCGCCGCAGGCGCGCCCTTGACGGTGACCTTGCCCGGCGAGACGATGCCCGGCACGGAGGACGGGCCGCCCGCGGCTTCGCATGGCGCGGTGTCGTGTGCTGCGTAACGGCGGGTCACCACCGGCCTGGCGGTAGCGGGGACGGCCGCCCGGCGTCGGCCCGCCGCGCCCGGCAGCGTCCGCACGCGAGAGGGCGCGGCCTCAGCCGACGCCCCGGGCGCGGACAGACCCCGCCTCTCCCGGTGACGCCATCGGCCTGGTGGTGCTGCCCGTCTCAGTTCACGCTCTCGCGCTCGGCCAGCTCGCGCGCTTCCGCGCTCTCGGCGGTTGAGGCCCGGCGCTGGCGTGCCGAAGGCGCGCCCTTGAAACCGTAGAGAAAGTTGTCACAGGGTTAGGTCGGGATCTTGTACTCCAAGATCAGCGTGTCGCCAGGGATGATCGAGATCATCACTCGTACGGCCTGGTTGGTCCGCGTGTAGCCGGTCCTGATGTGCTCGGCTACTGGTGTGCCTGGCGCGATTTCTAGCCGCTCGATCTCTTCGGGCGTCGGCATGCGCGTGATGATCTCGTCAACGTCGTAGACCTGCTCGTAGCCCGCTTCCTTGAGGATGTCTTCTCGGGTCGTATCTTCGGGCTCGGCTAGTTCTGTTCCCCGTACGATTCGCTCGTCGAAGAAGTCGTCTGAGATGATCGCCGGTCGGTCGTCGATGTACCGGATGTGCCTGCGCACAACACATACGTCATGCTCGGGGTCCAGATTGAGGCGCTGCGCGATGGCTGGTGGTGGCGCGATTAGCTCGACCTCGAGATCCTGCCGTGTCGGGTCGTGTCCCTGGCTCTCAACGTCGCTTTCCCAAGCGTCTGAGGTCGTCAGGACGGTGTGGTCAGGCCGCTCAAACTCGGAGAGATGCCAGCGTATTCGCTGCTGAGCGTTCCGTACGATCCGCCCGCGACGTGGGCGTACCACTACTAGGCCGTCTCGTTCCAGGGCTTGCATAGCTGTCCGCGCGGTCTGTCGGCTAACGCCGTAGATGCGGGCGACCTCGGGTTCTGATGGAAGCAGCGCACCAGGTCCGAGGGTGCCTCTCTCAATCTGCCTTCGCAGGTCAGCGGTTATCCGCTGGGTCATTGTCGTTTCGTCAACCATGTCGGTCGTGGTCTCCCTCCTTGATCTGCAAGCTTACCGGCCCAACTTGGCGGTCAATCTTGACAGTCAAGCTTGTCTAGTCCAGAATGAGCGGACAGGGCCGAAAACGGCTCCAGACCTCATGAGAGGACCAGCATCATGCGACTTCTGATCGACACGAAGGGTGTTCAGTTCCGGGTGGCGGGCGTGGCGAAGCCACGTCCGGACTACAAGGACAAGAGCAAGCAGGCGACGATGCAGGACGGGCGCCCGATCTGGACGGTGCGGCTGGACGCGGTGGACGCCGAGCGTGAGACCAAGGAAACCATTTTCGTCGAGGTGGCCGGTGACGAGCCCAAGCTGACGTTCGATGGCTTCGCCCTGGTGCACGGGCTGGTGTACGCGCCGTGGGTCGGGCGTGACAGCAAGATCAAGCGCGCGTTCCGCGCGGAGTCGGTCGAGCCTGCTCCGTCCGGCAGGTCCGCGCAGGCTGCGTGAGCGGCCCGGCTACAGCGGGACTTACCGGTCTTCGCGCCGAGCAGGAAGCGGCAGGTCCGGGGGACGGCCATCCCCCGGCCCGGCCAGCCAGGACACGTAACCCCTACCTCGCAAAGACAGCGTCAGCAAGGAGGCCAGTTATGGCCGGTATCAGCCACACCGACACCAACGGGTCAGGCCCGGCGGTCCGCCATCTGCGGATGACCGTGCGGGCGTTCGCGCTCCTGGAGATGTTCCAGGACGCGGACGGCCTGCCCGACCCGCAGTCGATGACGGTCTACGGCATCATCGACGGCTACGACCACGATGAGGTCTCGATGCAGTTCCCGAAAGCCGCATCAAGCGAGCACGCGATCGCCCGGTGGGCGATGCGGTTCGGCGGCACGATCACCAGCGGCGAGATGGCCGGTGACGACGGCTGGGAGCTGTGGGTCAAGACCGAGTTCCGTTTCGGGGCGCTGAAGGCTCAGGCCTTCGCGCACATCCCGCTTCCTGACCGGGAAGCCATGCCGCACAGCGGCGACATCCACAAGCCCGGCAGCCGTACGCAGTGCGACGCCTGCATGGGCGAGTGCTTCTGTTCCACGGCCGGGGTGCTGTGCGTCTACTGCATCGGCTTCCCGCCGTTCTGATCTGCGCGTAAGTGCCGGGCCTGGGAGACGGCTATCTCCCGGCCCGGCCAGCCAAGTACCAGTCCCCTACCTCGCAAAAAGAGCAAAGGAGGCCTTCGGCATGCCTAACGCTACCCGGTTCCGGGTGATCTTTCACCCCCCGGTCTGCCCGTCCTGCGGCGGCGATGACATCACCACCGCCGAGGTCGACACCGGCGACGGGCTCACCGAGGACGCCTACCTGTGCGGCGAGTGCGGGACCGCCTGGCCGGTCGCCTGCGTCTGCGACTGGGACGCACCGGCCGCCAGCCCTGTCACCTGACACCGCAAAGGCGGAACCACCCATGCCCACGAACAGAACACGCCCTGGTGCCGGTGTCCCCGGCATCGTCTACCTGCTGCACTTCGCCCAGCCCTACCAGCACGCCCGGCACTACACCGGATGGTCTGGCGATGACCTGCCAGCCCGGCTGGACTGCCACGCCGCTGGACGCGGCGCACGGCTGATGGCCGTCATTCACCAGGCGGGGATCGGGTTCATCCTGGTCCGCACCTGCGAAGGCACCCGCTACACCGAACGGGCCATCAAGAACTCCGGGGGAGCGGTGCGCTATTGCCCGCTGTGCAGCCCCCGGCCGCGGAACGGCCACTGGGGTCCGCTGCCTGCGGATCTCACCCCCCGCTATTACCCCTGCCGCCCGGATGGGCCGGACTTCATCTTCCTCACTGATCTCGCCGGAAGGCGGTAACCGTCATGTCCCAGACCAAGACGCGCGGCAAGCGCGAAGACATGTACCCCATCGACAAGTACTTCGTTCAGGCGCACCGCAGCGCAATCGGCACTGCCTGGCGGTGGCGCACCGAACTCCTCACCCTCGGCGGCCTGGGAGCCGTCCTTTACTGGCTGTCTGGCCAGATCGGCGTGCACTGGGCTCTGGTGGTCCTGGCCGCCGCACTGGGCATCGTCTTCGGACTGCCGTGGACGCGGCGGCTGGTCACCCGCCGGTTCTGGTGCGTGCTGGCACGCCACCGGTTCCACCGGCTGTGCTGGGAGACCCGGCTGCATACCCGTGCCGGACGGCTGCCCGTGGTCCTGTGGACCAGGCCGACGAAAGTCGGTGAGCGGCTGACTGTCTGGTGCCGGGCTGGCATCTCCGCCGACGACTTCATCGCCCACGCCGGCGAGCTGGCCGCCGCGTGCTACGCCCGCGAGGCGCGGGTCACCCGCAACACCGGATGGTCGCAGATCGTGACCATCAACATCATCCGCCGCGACACCCTCGCGGCCAGGCACAAGGTCGGCACCCCGCTGTCGCGGCTCACCGACACCTACGCCGCCATCCTCGACGGCCAGCCCGTCATCGACAGCGTCGTCACCCCCAACGGCGGGCCGCCCCCATGGCCACAGCCGCCTGACACCAGCGACCCCGACCCGGCCCAGGAGCCAGAAGAGGCCGCATAACCGATCGGCAGTGTCCCCGGAGCAACCACTCCGGGGACCTGCCCCGGCCCCGGAAGGAGGCCATCATGACCGCAACCCTGATCCGCCCGCTCACCGTGCCGGTGTTCCCGTTCTCCATGTTCGACCCGGTGCATCTGGGCCTGGACGAGCTCGGCGAGCAGGTGCACGTCAACCTCGCCGAACGCAACCTGCTGATCGGCGGCGAGCCCGGCGGCGGCAAGTCCTCGGCGCTCAACCTCATCACCGCCCACGGCGCGCTGTCGGCTGACTGCCGCCTGATCCTGGTCGACGGTAACCAGGTCCAGCTCGGCCCGTGGCGGCACAGCGCCGACATGTTCATCGGCCCGTCGCTGAAGGACGCCATCGCGGCGTTCACCGAATTCCAGCAGATCATGAACAGCCGCTATGAGCGGCTGCTGGCCACCGGCCGCCGCAAGATCACCCGGGGCGACGGCGAAGACGTCTACCTGGTGGTCATCGACGAATACGCCTACTACTCCGCCACCGTCGGCAAGAAGGCCGAACGCGAGGAGTTCGCGGCGCTCGCCCGTGACCTGATCGCACGCGGCCGGGCGGCCGGGGTGATCCTCATCCTGGCCACCCAGCGGCCATCGCACCAGATCATCGACCCGTCCATGCGGGACCTGTTCTCCTACCGGATGGCGTTCCGCTGCACCACCGACTCCTCGTCTGACGTGGTGCTCGGGCAGGGCTGGGCCGGGCAGGGCTACACCGCCGCCACCATCGACCCCCTCGCACGCGGCGTCGCCTGGCTGCTGTCGGAGACCGGCGTGCCCCGCCGGATCAAGACCGCGTTCCTGACTGATCTCGACATCCACGACCTGGCCGCCTACGCGGCCCGGCTGCGCGGGAAGGCGGCCCCCGATGCCAGCTAGCCAGCGCTGCCCGCACTGCGGGAACACTGTCAAGACCCCGTTGACACGCAAACGCCCCAAGCGGGTCGTCGAGAATGACGAGTACGCCGATTTCCTGCGCCGCGCCCTGGCCGCCTACACCCGCCGCGTCGGCCAGGGCGACATCGACGCCATCACCAGCTTCAACGCACTGGTCGCTGAAGCGGCCGAGCAGCTCGCCGAAGCCGTCTTCCTGCTGCGCGTGCGCGGTTATTCCTGGACCGACGTCGGTACCCGCCTCGGCACCAGCCGCCAGGCAGCACAGCAACGCTGGGGCAGCCCGGCATGACACCACGCGGCGCGGCCGCCGCCATCGTCCCCGAACCGGACGGCTCGGGGCCGGTGGCAACCGCCGACGACGTGACCACCTTCGCTGACCTCAAAGACTGGGAACGCCAGCTCGCCAGCACCGGAACGTGCTCCCGCCCGGTCAGGCTGCACGGCCGGATCGAGGCCATCGACCTGGCTACCGGCGATGCCGCGCCGGTCTACGACACCGCCTCCGAACCCGGCGGGGTGCTGCACGTGGCGTGCGGCAACCGCCGCGAATCACGCTGTCCGTCCTGCTCGGCGGTCTACAAGCGCGACGCCCGCCAGCTCGTCCGCGCGGGTCTGACCGGCGGCAAGGGCGTCCCAGAATCGGTGGCTACTCACCCGTGCGTGTTCGCCACCTTCACCGCCCCCTCGTTCGGCCCGGTCCACTCGCGGCGGGTAAAGAACGGTCAGGTCCGGCTCTGCCGTCCCCGGCGCGACGCGAACAGGCGGGCCTGCCGCGAGCATGGCCGCGATATCTCCTGCAATGTCCGCCACTCGCCTGACGATCCCCGGATCGGCCGTCCGCTGTGCGGCGACTGCTACGACTACGAAGCCGCCGTCCTGTTCAACCTGCATGCGACTGCGCTGTGGCGCCGGTTCACTACCTACCTGCCGAGGCATCTCGCCCGCCTGGCGGGCGTGACCCAAAAACAGCGCCGCCGAGAGCTGAGCATCCGCTTCGTCAAGGTAGCTGAGTACCAGGCACGCGGCGTCGTCCACTTCCACGCCGTGATCCGCCTCGACGCGAACACCAAAGAAGGGTTCGCGCCGCCCCCGGCCCGCTACACCGCCGCGCTGCTGTGCGACGCCATCGCCCTGGCGGCCCGGGCCGTCCGCATCGACGCGCCCGGCTCCGGGCCGCACATCCGGCTCGGCTTCGGCCGCGAACTCGACACCCGTCCCATCTGGCGCGAAGACTTCGCCGCGACCGGCAAACCGCTTGATCCCGGTGCGGTGGCGAACTACATCGCCAAATACGTCACCAAAGCTGTCGACGTGCCCGGCCTGCCCGACACCCGCATCCGCCACGCCTCGGAGATCGACGCGCTGCGCTGCTCAGCTCATCACAAGCGCATGGTGGCGATGGCGTGGGACCTCGGCGCGCGGACCTCGATCGGGGATCCGCGGTTGCGGCTGTGGGCGCACCAGCTCGGCTTCGGCGGGCACCCGCTGACAAAATCCCACGGCTATTCGGTCACCTTCGGCTACATCCGCGGCGAGCGCGTCACCGCCCGGCGGCTCGAGCGCCACCCCGACGGCGAACGCGACCCGTGGGGCCGCCCCCTCGACGAGCGGGTGGTCCTGGTCCTCGCCAACTGGAGCTACGCCGGAACCGGCTACACCCCCCGCACACCGGCCGCTGAGCTGGCGCTCGCGTCCGCCGACATGGCACGCCGTCCGCTAGCCAACCAGGCGATTCACTGTCAACCCAGCCTTGACACCAAACCGGCGTAAATGAAGGGAGGACACATGTCCGTTGCCGGTCTCGATGACGAGTCGCTGCTGACCGTTCAGCAGGTAGCCGACTGGCTGAACGTCGAACCGCGTTACGTCTACCGGCTGGCCAGCTCGGGCGCGCTGCTGCGCGTCTACGTCGGCCGCTACGTGCGCATTCCGGCCGCGTCGGTCCGGGCCTACATCAAGGCCAACACGGTCGAGGCGGTTACCCCGCCACCGCTTCGGAGTGCTCGTCGCCCTGGTGCTCGTGCTCGTCGGCGTCTGCGGAGGGCTGGCTTATGGGCAAACGCACGGGCCGCCGTCGCCGGTTCGGCTCGATCCGCCGTCTTCCCTCGGGCCGCTATCAGGCTCGCTATCTCGGTCCTGATGGCGTGATGCGCCCGGCTGACGGCACCTTCGCTACCAAGACCGAGGCCGAGGAATGGCTGACGCTTACGGAAGCCGAAATCCTCGAGGACGACTGGATCGATCCTGACGCGGGCGAAGTTCTGATCTCCGATTACGCCGCGACCTGGATCGAGGAACGTCCGGGCCTGCGTCCCAAGACGGTCGCCAACTACCGCTCCTTGCTTCGCTGTCATATCGCGCCCCATCTGGCCACCGTGACCGTTGGCGAATTGACCCTGGCGCGGGTCCGTCGCTGGCGTAAGAAGCTCCTCGACTCAGGCACGGGTCCGGTCGCCACCGCTAAGGCGTACCGGCTCCTGCGTGCTGTCATGAACACTGCCGTTGATGACGGGCTGGTCAAGCGCAACCCGTGCCGGATCAAGGGGGCGGGTTCTGAGGACTCGCCGGAGCGCCCGGTTCTGTCGGTTGCCCAGGTCTACGCCGTGGCCGATGCTGTCGGGCTGCGCTATAGGGCGCTGATCCTGCTGGCCGCGTTCTCTAGCCTCCGCTGGGGCGAACTGGCGGCGCTGCGCCCGGAAGACATCGACCTGGACGCCTGCACCGTGCGGGTCACCCGGCAGCTCAACAAGCCTGGCGTTGTGCCGGTGTTCGGGCCGCCGAAGTCACGCGCTGGCCGCCGCGTCGTCGACTTCGCAGACCTGATCGTGCCCGACCTGCGCAAGCATCTCGGCGCGGTTTCGGCCGGTGCTCTGGCGTTCACCAGCCCGGAGGGCACAGCGCTGTCTAATACGAACTTCCGGCGGCGGGTCTGGGGTCCGGCGGTCGCTGCTGTCGGCCTAGTGGGCGTCCACATTCACGACTTGCGCCATACCGGCAACCAGTTCACGGCCGATGCGGGCGCGAACACCAGGGAACTCATGGTCCGGATGGGGCACGACAGTGATCGCGCCGCGCTGATCTACCTGCACTCGTCTGACAGGCGGCAGCGCGCCCTAGCCGATGCGGTGGCCAAGGCTGCTCGGGCTGAACTTGCCAAGTCCAAGAAGGGCAAGGCTGCTAAGCCATCTGGCACGCGAGTGGCACGCCGTCAGGGTGACACGTCAGAAAACGAGAGCCAGTGAGCGGGATCGGATCGCTGACCTGCGGAATTAATGGAGCCCCGTTACGGAATCGAACCGTAGACCTTCTCCTTACCATGGAGACGCTCTGCCGACTGAGCTAACGGGGCCTGTTTTTACTTGTCTGACCTGCGGCTTCTTGCCTCG
>Ga0335075_10016014_pt1 | contig 11220 bp, 8 predicted proteins | sample Lox_Sample_24_FD_206723 | JGI IMG/M metagenome (GOLD analysis project Ga0335075, IMG submission 206723) | Soil microbial communities from Loxahatchee National Wildlife Refuge, Florida, United States - Lox_Sample_2.4 | ecosystem: Environmental > Terrestrial > Soil > Wetlands | place: USA: Florida... | reverse complement strand
CCGCAGCGCGACAGCAGCGTCGCGACAACCTGACGGCTCATCGGGCCCAACTCGGCCAGCGGCCGGTTGCGATGGGCGCGAACCCCGAGGTTGACCTGAGCGATGGCGTCCAGGCCCAGCCGGTCGTAGGTGTCGACCAGCAGGCCGATCTCGACGCCGTAGCCGGGCGCGAACGGCAGCGACATCAGCAGTTCGCGGGTGGCGGCGTACTCGCCGCCGAGCGGCTGCAGCACGCAGCCCAGTTCGGGGCGCAGCGCCGCGAGCAGCGGCCGCGCCACCAACTCGGTGACCCGGCCACCGCCGGTGGCCGCCTCGGCCCCATGGCCGGTCAGCGGCCGCCGATAAAAGCTCTTGACCAGATGAATGCCGTCCGCGGTGAGCAGCGGCCCGAGCAGGCGCGGCACGAACATCGGGTGCGGGTCGATCAAGTCCGAGTCGACGAAAACCACGATGTCGCCGCGGGTGGCCGCCAGTGAGCGCCACAGCACCTCGCCCTTGCCGGGCCGCGGCGCGACCTCGGGCAGGGCCTGCTCGCGGGTCACGACGCGCGCGCCGGCGGCGATCGCCCGGATCTCGGTATCATCAGTGGAACCCGAGTCGAGCACGATCAGCTCGTCGACCAGCCCGCCGACCAGCGGCGAGATGCTCTCGATCACCGATTCGACGGTGTCTTCCTCGTTGAGGGCGGGCAGCACAACCGAGATCGTCCGCCCGGCCTTGGCCGCCTGCAGCTCCTCGACCGTCCAGTGCGGCCGGGTCCAACTGCGGTCGGACAGCCAGACGTCGCCGGGCAGCGCCGCAAGCGCCCCCCGTTCGGCGAGATCGACCAGCTCTGATGCCGTCATGCAAGTCCTCTCACCGTGCGCGTCGGCCGCCGTCGCCCGTCGATCGACGCCACCATTTCCAGCACCCGTCGGGTCGGCCCGACTTCGTGCACCCGGAACATGCGCGCGCCCGCCGAGGCCGCCAGCGCGGTGGCGGCCAGGGTTCCCTCCAGCCGCTCGGTCAGCTCCACGCCTAAAGTCTCCCCGACGAAATCTTTGTTGCTCAATGCCATCAATACCGGCCACCCGGTGTTAACAAGATCTTCCATGTGGCGCAACAGCGCCAATCCGTGGAAGGTGTTCTTGCCGAAGTCGTGGGTCGGGTCGATCAGGATGCGATCCCGGGCGACCCCGGCGGCGACGGCTTTTTCGGCCGCCACGGTGACGTCGCGGATCACCTCGTCGACCACGCCCCGGGTGCTGGTGCCATAGCTGACCCGAAAAGGGCGGGTGCGCGGTTGCGCGCCGCCCGTGTGCGAGCAGACCAGACCCACGCCGAACTCGGCAGCCACCTGGGGCATCGTGGTATCGAAGCCGCCCCAGCTGTCGTTGATCAGGTCCGCACCGGCGGCGCAGGCCTGTTTGGCGACGTCCGCACGCCAGGTGTCGACGCTGATCAGCTGGTCGGGATAGGCGTCGCGCAGCCACTCGATGAACGGCACGACCCGGGCGGTTTCGGCGTCCGCGTCGATGCTGTCCCCCGGTCCGGCCTTGACCCCGCCAATGTCGATGACGTCGGCGCCCTCGGCGACAAGACGGTGCACGGCGGCTTTGGCCGCGTCGTCTTCGAAATTCGCCCCCCGGTCGTAGAACGAGTCCGGGGTGCGGTTGACGATCGCCATGATCAGCGCGCGGTCGCCGCTGACCGGGCGGCCGCACAGGGTGGACTCCACCCCTACATCGTGCCCGTTGTCAGCGTTGTGCAGGCGCCCAGGGCGATGTCACCCCGGTGATATCGCATACGGCCACAATTCCGAAAACGAGTGGCACCCACCTCGCGGTGCTTGTGTGGCTGGTGTGGTCAGGGCCGTTTACCGGACGCGACCTCGTCGGGATAGTCGTCGTAGAACGGCACGTAGCCGTCGTCGCGGCCGGCCAACACGTACAGCGGGTCCTCGATGCCAGGGCCGTAAGCCTGCTCGCGCAGATCCACCTTGCGGCTCTTGAACGTGGTGGTGTGCTCCACCGACTCGACCACCCGCAGGAAAAGCGGGAGCGCATAAGCCGGCAGCTGGTCGTAGACGATGCGGGCGAGCGCCTTCCCGTCGAGCTCCGCGCCGTCGCGCAGCTTGATCGCGGCCATCCCGGCGCGGCCGCCGGTGCGGGGAATCTCCACACCGAAAACGGTGGACTCCTCGATGGACTTGTCGGCCGCCAGCGCGCGTTCCACCTGCGTGGTGGCGACGTTCTCGCCCTTCCACCGGAAGGTGTCGCCGAGCCGGTCGACGAACGCGGCGTGGCCCATGCCCTGCGGGCTCATCACGTCGCCGGTGTTGAACCAGCAGTCCCCGTCACGAAAAGCGTTGCGCACCAGCTTCTTTTCGCTCGCTTTGGGATCGGTGTAACCATCGAACGGCTGCAGCTTGGTCACCGGGCTGAGCAACAGACCCGGCTCTCCGGCGGGCACCCGCTGCACCCGGCCGTCGTCGCCGCGCAGCGGCTCGCCGGTGTCGGGGTCGTATTGCACGTAAGCCAATGGCAACGCCGCCCAGCCGGCCGACCTGGGCACGTTGAAGACGTTGATGAAGGCGACGTTGCCTTCACTGGCCGCATAGAACTCGCAGACCCGCGCGATGCCGAACCGCGAGGTGAACTCCTCCCAGATCTCCGGACGCAACCCGTTGCCGGAGATCAGCCGTACCTTGTGGGCGCGGTCGGTCGGCTTGGCTGGCTGGTTCAGCAGATACCGGCAGATCTCGCCGATGTAGATGAAGGCGGTGGCCTCGCTGGCGATGACCTCGTCCCAAAACCGCGACGCCGAGAAGGACTTACCCAGCGCCAGGGTTGCCCCGGAGTTGATCACCGATCCGATCGCGACGGTCAGCGCGTTGTTGTGATACAGCGGCAGGCAGCTGTACAGCGTGTCGGAAGCCTTCAGCCGCAACCCGAGTCCGCCGAAAATTGCCAATGCGGACAGCCATCGTTTGTGGGTCATCACGCTGGCCTTGGGGTGTCCGGTGGTCCCCGAAGTGAAGATGTAGAACGCCGTGTCCTTGGCCAGCACGGCCGACGCCGACTGCGGATTGGAAGTGGGAGCGGTGGCCGCCAGCCGTTCCATCTCCTCGATCGTCGTCGGCTCGACGCTGGCCCCACCGCACTCGTCGACCGCGTCGATCAGATCGGATTCGGCGACCAGCACCTTGGCGTCCAGCAGTCCGAGGCTGTGGGCCAGCACGTCACCACGCTGGTGGTAGTTGAGCATGCCGGCGACCGCGCCACATTTGACCGCGGCCAGCATCATCAGCACCGTGTTGGGCGAATTCCGCAGCATGATCCCCACGACGTCGCCCCGGCCGACGCCGCGCGCGGCCAGCACAGCGGCATAGCGGTTGGCGGTGGCGTTGGCCTCGCGGTAAGTCAGCCGCTGTTCGCCGAACCGGATGAACACCCGGTCGCCGTAGCGGGCGGCGCGATCCTGGAAGATTTTGCCGATCGACATCTTGGAGTTCTGCTGTGCCCGCATCCCGGCGAGCAACCCACGGGCGATCACCGGGGCGTCGGCCAGCAACCCGGGCACCTGGGTCGCGATATCGATCAGCCCGACCGACGTGTGGGCACCGGATTGCTTTTCGGACACGCGGTCAGCCTAAACCGGCGTGCAGGCGGCAATAGCCGCGGGCACATCGTCGACCACCACCAGCCGGTCCATCGCGGCTTGCGCGACGTAACCGCTGTCCACCAGCCCGCACAGCCACGCGCGCAGCCCGTCGAAGTGCCCGCCGGGGTCCAGCATCACCACCGGCTTGTTGTGCGCGCCGAGATGCGCACCGGTCCAGGCCTCGAACAGCTCCTCCAACGTGCCGATGCCGCCGGGCAGCGTGATGAACGCGTCGGCGCGGTCCTCCATGATCTGTTTGCGCTCCCGCATGGTGTCGGTGACGATCAGCTCGTCGGCGTCGTAGTCGGCGACTTCGCGGCGGACCAGCATCTTCGGGATGACGCCGACGGTCCAGGCGCCGCGAGCGCGCGCGGCGGTGGCCAACGCGCCCATCGCGGAGACGTTGCCGCCACCCCAGACCAGCGTCCAGCCGCGCTCGGCGATGGCCTCGCCGAGTCGGGCGGCCAACGCCAGCAACTCCGGGTGCGTGGGACCCGAAGCGCAATACACGCAGACCGCCCACGGGTGGGGCACGTCGCGTTTGGGATGCACAGTCGAAACGTAGACCACCCTTGCCGCCGAGCGCATTTGGGCCTAACCGCATGCGGCCCTGGGTGCGCGCCATAAAATCCGTCGGTGCCGACTGCTTGGGTTGCCGCGCCGCGGGACGACGTTCTGCAACAGGTCGTGGCGGCCCTGGGCGATCCGCAAAAGTCCGGCGTCGCGCTGGTCGGCGCCGACGGCGTCGGCAAGACGTGGATCGCTCAGCGCGCCGCCGAGCAGTCGTCAACCGCCGCGCACAGGGTGGTGGGCACCGCGACCGAACGGGTCATTCCGCTCGGCGCGTTCCGCGCCCTGCTACAGAGCACCGGCGTCGACGCCACCGCCAGACCGGCCGAGCTGCTGCGGGCCGCCGAAGACGCGCTGACCGCTGACGCCGGGCAGCTGTTCGTCGTCGACGACGCGCACCACCTCGATCACTTGTCGGCGACGCTGCTGTACCAGCTGGCGCTCCGTGGCAGGGCGCGGCTTCTTGTCACGGTCCGGGCCGACGCCGACCTGCCCGACGCCGTCGCGGCGCTGTGGGCCGACGACTTGCTGAACCGGATCGAGGTCGAGCCGCTGGACAAGGCGACGACGGCGGCGCTGCTGGACTCGGCCGTCGGCTCGCCGCCGAACGTCGACGAGATCTTTGCGAGCAGCCACGGCAACCCGCTGTATCTGCGACTTTTCGTCGACGCCGGCGACGTCGCCAAGCACCCGCCACTTGCGACCCTGATCGACGGCTACCTGGCCGGCTTAGCGTCCGCGGCGCGCACAGTGCTCGACTACCTGGCAATCGCAGAGCCGTTGCCCCGGAGCGACTTAACGGCGTTGGCCGGCGACGACGCCGTAGACCGGGCCGAAGCCGCGGGGGCGATCGCCGCCGAGGGCGACATGATCTACCCGGCCCATCCGCTCTACACCGGCAGGGCCCGCGGCGCGCTGGCGCCGGACGCCGCGCGTCCCCTGCGCACATCGGTGATCGAACGACTGGCCGCCCATTCCTCCGGCGACGTCGGCGATCAGCTGCGGATCGCCTCGCTGGCCGTCGACAGCGACGCCCCTGCACCCGACCTGACCACGGCGGCCCAGCATGCGCTGCGGCTCGGCGAGCTGACGCTGGCCGAACGGCTCGCGAGGGCCGCGCTGGATCGCTCGGGTGGACTGGCCGCACGGCTGGCGCTGGGCTACGCGCTGGCCTGGCAGGGCCGCGGGCGAGAATCCGACGCGACGCTGGCCGAAGTCGACCCCGAGCAGCTCTCCGAGCCCGAGCTGATGGCGTGGGCGCTGCCGCGGGCGGCCAACCAGTTCTGGATGCTCAGCGAACCGGAGCGGGCGACGGCGTTCCTGCAGACCACCCGAGGCCGGATCTCGTCGGCGGGGGCGCGGGCCACCCTCGACGCGCTCGCGGCGACCTTTGCCATGAACGCGGGCACGCCGCTGCGCACGCTGCGGATCGCCGACGAGGTGTTGGCGTCGCCGCACGCCGACGAGGTGGCGGTTGGATGGGCGGCGTCGGCCGCGGCGCTCAGCTCGGCCCGCACCGGCCGGTTCTCCGACGTCGAGGCACTGGCCCGACGGGCGACCGCGGCCGACCATCCCGGCCTGCTGAGGTTCACCAGTGGCTTCGGCCGGATCACCGCGCTGCTGATGGCAGGGCGCCTGACCGAGGCCCGCACGTTGGCGCAGCGCTACACCGACTTCGCCGAGCTGCAGCAGCCCGGCCGGGCGATCGGCGAGACGTTGGTGGGCTACGTGGCGATCGCCCAGGGTGATTTCGACGCCGCGGTGACGCTGCTCGGCCGGGCCGCCGAACCGCTGGCCCGCACCGGCTACTCGTGGGGGCCGCTGGCGTTGACCCTGCTCACGCAGGCACTCGCCCAGCAGGGCGAACAACTGGAAGCGGCAAAGGTTTTCAGCCGGGCGGAGTCGCGGCACGGCCTCAAGTCGACGTTGTTCGCGCCGGAGTTGGCGCTGGCCAAGGCGTGGTCGAGAGCGGCCCGCGGCGACAGCACGGGGGCGATCGAAGCCGCCCGCGAGGCCGTGCAGACCGCCGAACGCGGCGGCCAGTCGGCGATCGCGCTGCGCGCCCTGCAGGACGCGACCCGGCTCGGGGATGTTCGCGCGGTGCAGCGGGCGCAGCGATTGTCGGTCGAAGTCGACTGCGTGCTCGGCCGGTTGACGCTGGCTCATGCGCGGGCGCTTGCCGACGGCGATGCCGGTGCGCTGACAGACGTGGCTGCCGACCTTGCCGATCGGGGACTGCATCCCGCGGCCGCCGACGCGGCCGCGCAGGCGGAGCGCGCCTAGCTCAGATCAGGTGCTCGTCGGCGGCCGGTGGTGGCTCCGGTGATGGTGCACCTGGGGTCCCTGGATCGTGGGGTTTGGGTTCCCTGGCACGTCCATGTCGGGCAAGTCCGGAACGACCGGCGGCGACGGATCCGGCGTTTCCACCAGCGGCGCTCCACCGAGCGGTCCCGCGGCTTCCGCTAGCGGCGCAGGACCGACGAGCACTGCGCCGGCAAGCATGCCCGCGCCGACCACACCGACGGCCACGCGGCGCGCGGATTGTGTCGTAGGCCACATACCTCGATGTTACGACGGTGTTACACATTTTGATATAGCTCACGCGACACGGTTCGGTGTCGGTTAGCCGTCCATTTCGTTGCGGACGGACGGTTCACGGGTAAACGCGCGGACGCTTCCTAGCTGCTCAGATACGTCCGCAGCAACGCCACGGCGGCGGTGATCTGGTCGACCGGCACCCGCTCGTCGACGGTGTGCGCAAGGTTCGGATCACCGGGCCCGTAATTGACCGCGGCGACACCTCGCGCGGCGAAGCGCGACACGTCGGTCCAGCCGTACTTCGCCCGCACCTGCCCGTCGGCCGCGTCGACCAGTGTCCTGGCGGCCGGCTTGGAAAGCCCGGGCAGGGCACCGGCAGCGGAGTCGGTCTGTTCGATCGACACGTCGAGGCCGTCGAAGATCTCGTGGACGTGGCGCAGCGCGGCGTCCGGTGTGCGGTCCGGTGCGAAGCGGAAGTTCACCGTCAGCGACGCGGCGTCGGGGATGACGTTGCCGGCGACGCCGCCGTCGATGCGCACCGCCGACAGGCCTTCGCGATAGGTGCAGCCGTCGATGTCCACGCTGCGGGCCGGATAGCTCGCGAGGCGATCCAGTACGGCGCCCAGCTTGTGAATAGCGTTGTCGCCCAACCACGATCGCGCCGAGTGCGCCCGGGTCCCGGTGGCGTGCACGACGACCCGCAGGGTGCCCTGGCAACCCGCCTCGATGTAGCCGCCGGTCGGCTCGCCGAGGATCGCCACGTCGGCCGCCAACCAATCCGGCAGCTCGCGTTCGACGCGGCCCAAACCGTTTGCCGCCGACTCGATTTCCTCGCAGTCGTAGAACACCAGCGTCAAGTCGTGGGCGGGCTCGGTAACCGTGGCGGCCAGATGCAGGAAGACCGCATCTCCCGATTTCATGTCGGCGGTGCCGCAGCCGTGCAGCGAATCGCCGTCGCGACGGCTGGGCAGGTTGCCGGCCACCGGGACGGTGTCGAGGTGGCCCGCCAGCAGCACCCGGGTCGGGCGGCCGAGTGCGGTGCGCGCCAGCACCGCGTTGCCGTTGCGGACGATCTCGAATCCCGAAGTCTGCGCCCGCAGCGCGGCTTCGACCTCGTCGGCAATGAGCTTTTCCTGCCGCGACTCACTGGGGATATCGACCAGAGCCGCGGTCAGCTCGATCGGGTCGCCGCGTAGGTCCAGCACGATGCCAGCGTAGTGGGTGGGTACCGTGGTCCCGTGACAGCAGCTTCGGGCATTGGGCTGGCGACGCTGGCCGCCAACGGGTCGGTCCTCGACACCTGGTTCCCCGCACCAGAACTGATCGAATCCGGCGTGAGCGGCACGGTGCGGCTATCGGTGGCCGAGGTGCCCGATGAGCTGGCGGCGCTGGTGGGCCGCGACGACGACCGCGACACCGAAACGGTGGTGGTGCGCACGGTGATCGGCTCCCTGGACGACAAAGCCGTCGACGCCTACGACGGCTACCTGCGATTGCATCTGCTCTCGCATCGGCTGGTCGCCCCGCACGGGCTGAACGCCGACGGCCTTTTCGGCGTGCTGACCAACGTGGTGTGGACCAACCACGGGCCTTGCGCGGTCGAAGGTTTTGAGACGGTGCGGGCGCGGCTGCGCCGTCGCGGCCCGGTGGCCGTGTACGGCGTCGACAAGTTCCCGCGCATGGTCGACTACGTGGTTCCAACGGGCGTGCGGATCGCCGACGCCGACCGGGTGCGGCTGGGCGCGCACCTGGCGTCCGGCACGACGGTGATGCATGAGGGCTTCGTGAACTTCAACGCGGGCACGCTGGGCGCTTCGATGGTGGAGGGCCGCATCTCGGCGGGTGTGGTGGTCGGTGACGGCTCCGACATCGGCGGCGGCGCGTCGATCATGGGCACGCTGTCCGGCGGCGGCACTGAGGTGATCTCGGTCGGCAAGCACTGCCTGCTCGGCGCCAACGCCGGGCTGGGGATTCCGCTTGGCGACGACTGCGTCGTCGAAGCAGGCCTGTACGTCACTGCTGGGACGAAAGTTGCTCTGCCCGATGGGAATTCAGTCAAAGCCCGCGAGCTCGCCGGCAGCAGCAACCTGTTGTTCCGCCGCAACTCATTGACCGGCGCCGTCGAGGTGGTGTCGCGTGACGGCCGCGGCATCGCGCTCAACGACGACCTGCACGCGAACTGATCACACGTATAGCTGTCTGGGCATCACGGTCGGCTTGACGCCGTAGCGCGGTCCCACGCCGTAGCCTCCGCGTCCGGCCGAGGCCATCGCCGGCATACCCGCCGCCACGTTGGTCATGCCGCCCTCTTCCGCGGGTGCCGTCCATCCCGAACCGGCCAGCGGGGCCGCCGACGCGGGCTCAGCCGGAACCGCCGCCGACCACGCCGATGGCACCGATAGCTTGCCGACCAACGTCGCATCGCCCATGGTCGCCGCCGGTGCAGCACCCAGACTCGCAGCCTGGGCAGGCTGCCAGCCCGCGATACCAAGACCGCCGAAGGCGGGGACCAGGCCATGAGCGGCCAGGCCCGCGTCGAAGGTGTGCCCGTACAAAACCCCGGTCACGATCCCGTTGAAGGCGTTCCAGGCGCCCATGTCGAAGATCCCGTTCGGGATGCTCTGCACCAGAGGGCTGTTGAAGAAATCGCTCAAGGCCGACGCCGGCGTCGCCGCGCCGGACAGCGGAGTCGACAGCGCCTGCACGGCAGTCGGCAGGTTGGACACCAACCCCGGCAGCGTCGCCTGCACGCCCAGGCCGCCAGGGTTGGTAGTCGGCGCCGGATCGGTCAGCGGCTGCAGCGTGCCCGCGCCCGCCGACGAGCCCGCGTAGCCGTACATCGCGGCCGCGTCCTGTGCCCACATCTCGCCGTAGTGGGCTTCGGTGGCCGCGATCGCCGGGGTGTTCTGCCCCAGAAAGTTGGTGGCAACCAGGGCCGCCAGCAGAGTCCGGTTCGCGGTCACAATCGGCGGCGGCACCGTCATCGCAAACGCCGTCTCGTACGCGGCCGCGGATGCCATCGCCTGGTTGGCGGCATGCTGAGCGGCCGCGGCGGTGGTGTGCATCCAGCCCACATATGGCGCGGCCGCAGCGGCCATCGCCGCCGACGACCGACCACGCCACTCGTCGTCGGTCAGCGTGGAGATCACCGACTGCGCGGCGGCGGCAGTCGTGGTCAATTCGGCCGCCACGTTGTTCCACGCCGCCGCGGCGGCCATCAACGGTCCCGCACCCGGGCCGGTGTACATGCGTGACGAGTTGACCTCTGGAGGCAGTGCTCCGAAATCGAAAGTCATTGCTGTGCTTCCTTTCTGGCTAGACGACGATCGGCTTTGGCATCACGGTGGGCTTGACGCCGTAGCGTGGCGCGCCGAAGCCCAACCCCGACCGTCCGGACGAGGCCATCGATGGAACGCCGGCCGGCATCGTTGTCACCGGCGGGGTGTGCGGCGCAGGGCTGGTCCAGCCAGCGCCTGCCAAGGTCGGCGGCGCGGCGTTGCTCGCCGCAACGGTGCTCGCGGCCCAACTCGGGGGCACCGACAACCCGCCGAGTGAAGACGCCTGGCCAAGGCCTGCCGCTACCGCCGGAACGGTGGCAGGGAGCGCCACGCCCGCGCCGTCCGTCATGCCGGCGGCGCCGATGTCGCCGGGGGCCCAGTTCACGGCTTCGGGCAGGAACTGCCCCTGGCCCAGAGCGATGAAGTCGGACGCCGCGGCTCCCACGTTCTGAGCCCAGTTGAACGGGGTGGCGATCGTGGCGCCGGTCGAAGACGACGCTTGCGTGGGAGTCACGGCCCCGCTCAACGCACCCGACAACGACGTGGACCCGGTCGCGGCCTGGTTGGCCGCTTCGGCGTCTCCGTAGGAGCCGGCGCTGGTGCCGAGGGTGTTCACCAGCATCTGATGGACAGCCGCGGCCTGGGCGCTAACCCGCTGGTACCAGGCGCCGTAGGCGTCGAATTGGGCGGCCTGCAGCGCCGACACTTCGTCGGCGGCCGCCGGAATCACGCCGGTGGTCGGCATTGCGGCGGCCGTATTCTGCGCGGCCAGTGACCTGCCGAGGGTTTGCAGTGCGGTGGCCGCGGCAGTCAAGGCTTCGGGCCGCGTGGTTACGAATGACACGAGTTTCCTCCTGACGACAGTTGTGTGACATGACTCACACTGGGGTGCGCGCAGGCGGATTTCCCAAAATCTGCCGGAAATACTCCGGTAACACCGATTTAATGCGTGCGCGCGATCAGCCGCGCGTCGGCACCTCGGCGGCGCCCGCGTCGTGCACGGATTCCAGCGCCGTGCCTTTGGTTTCTGGCAGCAGGTAGGTACACACCAGGCTGGCGACGGCGAGTACGGCCAGCATGGGTCCGATCGCCCAGCTGCCGAAGGTGGCCTGCAGCGTCCCAGCGACTAGCGGCGGCAGTGCGCCGGCAAGCACGCCGGCGAGGTTGATCGCCAGCGCGGATCCGCTGTAGC
>Ga0335075_10016013_pt1 | contig 11220 bp, 10 predicted proteins | sample Lox_Sample_24_FD_206723 | JGI IMG/M metagenome (GOLD analysis project Ga0335075, IMG submission 206723) | Soil microbial communities from Loxahatchee National Wildlife Refuge, Florida, United States - Lox_Sample_2.4 | ecosystem: Environmental > Terrestrial > Soil > Wetlands | place: USA... | reverse complement strand
AGCTTTTCCCAGCGACATGATTCCTCCGTCTCAGGTGCTCGTGCCGGGCCGGCGGTCGTGGTCCGCGCGGCCTCCGTTGTCCCAGTAGACAAAGTCTTCTTCCATGGGCAGGCCGGTCTCGATGCGTTCTTCCGCCGATTCTGCCACTGTTGTGGTTGCAAATTCCTTTTGGGCGCGGGCGATGGTGGCGACCCAGACGCGGGCGGCTCCGGCTCGCTTCAGCGCGGTTGCGCAGGCGCGGGCGGTTGCTCCGGTGGTGTAAATGTCGTCGATGAGGAGGAGGTCGCGGCCCTTCACTTTGTCCGGCCGGGGGACAAAAAAAGCGCCGCGCACATTGGCACGACGCTGATGCGGGGTGAGCCCCGCCTGACTTTCGGTGGCGCGCTGCCTCGCGAGCAGCCCCGCCTCGAGCTGCAGGTGCAGGGTGGGATGTCGATGCCGGAGGACGGCGATGGCGGCGCGCGCGAGGCATTCGGCCTGGTTGAAGCCGCGCTCGCGTCGCTTGCGGCGGTAGAGCGGGACGGGGATGACGGTGAGGTTCTGCGGCAGAGCGGGAATGGCGAGGATCTGCTGGGCCAGGAGGGCGCCGAGGCGACGGGCGATCGGCTCGAGCCCGTCGTACTTGAGCAGGTGGAGGAGGCTGCGCAGGGTGCCGCGATAGACACCGTGGGCGACGGCTGTTTCGAAGTCGGGAGGGGTGGTCCGGCAGGGGCGGCAGAGTGCTTCGTTCTCGGCGGAACCGGGCAGGGCGAAGGTGAGAGCTTCGCCGCAGCGGAGGCACAAGGGGCCAGCCTGCGCGGGGAGGTCGTTCCAGCAGGAGTCGCAGATGGGCAGGAGGGAGAGACGCGCAAGAGGGGTGCCGCAGACGCGGCAATCGGAAGGGAAGAGAACGGCGGAGAGGCTGTCGGAAGCGAGATGCAGGGTGGTGAGGGCCGTACTTCGGAGGACGCGAACCACGGCGCGCCAAGCCGACACATGGGACGGCGGTCGTTCGCGCGTCAGGGCGACACTCTGACTGAAGACGCACCTCGCTTTGGAGGGCCGGGGCTGCCAGCCCTCGTTGGCTGCAGTATACGGGGAAGGCACCGGGGGTTCAACCGGGGAAATGGGGGCAGGGTTACGTGCGCGTGGTGCGATCCCTTAGGCTGGAGGAAGGGATTGCGATGACTGTGCATTCGCTTCGCACGACGATGGGTCGAGGCCGGGTCGACGCGCTGGCCCGCGCCGCCGGATTTACCGCCGCCGGGATCGCCGCGGTTCCTGAGCCGGGGTCGCCGGAGGATCGTGAGGAGCGGGCGCGGTTTGCGGAGTGGATCGAGGCGGGGCGCGGCGGGGAAATGCAATATCTCGAGCGGCGGGACGAGGCGGGGCGGCTGCTGCGGTCGTCGGTTCGGGTGGTGTTTCCGTGGGCGCGGTCGGTGATTGTGTGCGCGGCGAACTACAACGCGGAAGGGCCGCGGTCGGTGGATCCGGCGCCGGCCGATGCGGGGTGGATTGCGCGCTATGCGTGGACGGGGCAGGCTGACGGGAATCGGCCGACGGATTATCACAAGGTGCTGCGCCGCCGCCTGGATGCGCTGCGGGCGGCGATCGCCAAAGAGGCTGGGCCCTTCGAAAGCCGCTGCTTTGTCGATACCGGCCCGGTGGTGGAGCGGGTGTATGCGCGCTATGCGGGGCTGGGGTGGACGGGGAAGAATACGTGCCTGCTGAATCAGGAGCTGGGGTCGTGGATGTTTCTGGGGGTGATCGTCACGTCGCTGGAGGTGGGAGGCGACCGGGCGACGCTGGCGGCGGACCGATGCGGGTCGTGCACGCGGTGCCTGGAGGCTTGTCCGACGGGGGCGCTGACGGGGCCGCGGGAGATGGATGCGAGCCTGTGCATCGCGTATCTCACGATTGAGAAGCGGGGGGAGATTCCGGAGGGGCTGCGGGAGGGGATGGGGCGGCAGGTGTTTGGCTGCGACATCTGCCAGGAGGTTTGCCCGTGGAATCGGAGGGCGCCGGTTGTGGCGGATCGGGAGCTGGCGCCGAGAGCGGCGCTGGTGAATCCGGCGCTGGACTGGCTGGCGGCGATGGACGAGGCGGAGTTCGAGCGGGTGTTCAACGGCAGCCCGGTGCGGCGGGCGAAGTACGCCGGCTTGCGGCGGAATGTGGCGATTGCGATGGGGAACAGCGGGCAGGCGCAGTTTCGCCCGACGCTGGAGCGATGGGCGAAGGACGCCGATCGGGTTCTGGCGGAGACGGCGGGGTGGGCGATGGGGAAGCTGGGGTCTGCGGAGAGCGGAGGAAGGAACCGGCAGAAAGCCGACAGACCGGAAGGCCCGGAGCCGCGGGAGGCTAGAACCACGACAGACTGGCCCCTGGGGGGGCCGTGAATCCGAAGAGGAAGGTTTGCGGCTCCAGGGAGAAGGCCGGGAGCCGCAAACCCGGTTTATCTATGCGTTGTTCCGCACCACGTTAGCTGCGCTGAGCCCTTTGGGGCCCTGCTGGCATTCGAACTCGACCGCTTCACCCTCGTTCAGCGTCCGGTAGCCCGAATCCTGAATTGCCGAAAAGTGCACGAAGACATCCTCGCCGCTGGAACGCTGAATGAACCCGTACCCTTTCGCACCGTTGAACCACTTGACCACACCGCGCTCTTTCACTGGGACTCCTTCATGTGTTTGCGTCATCTTGTAATTGCCTCCTGAACTCCCGGCCCCCGGGCCATTACGGATGTAATGGACTCCAGAGACACCAAAAGCTGCCGTGACCCGCCTGCACAAGGCGGTTTCGGGCAGCTCAGTCGGTTACCGGGCAGTCGCAGAGACAGCTATGCAGGTACATCAAACAACTGGCCTTCCGAATCCGATTCGCTTCGTGGGGACGAGAATCGTGCTCCTGTTATGGCAGGATTCGTTCGCGAAATCAAGTGGAATTTTGCGGGCAAGAGCGGCATTTTGCGAGAGGTTACGGAAGTAGGGTCTACTTTCGTGACGGGCTCCGGCTGGGGTGGAGCCGGGGGTACGGACCGGGGAGGCGGCTCTGCTACGATTTGGGCAGAGCTCCATGCCCCCCCAAGCCGACCAGGAGGCGCCGCCGTCGGGCAGCGCCCTGCCGAAGGCTCCCGAGCCGCCCGCCCGCCCCCGCCGCCGTGGATGGTGGCCGGTTCTGGCGGCGCTGGGCCGCTATCTGGCGCAGACCGAAGTGCACACCTACGCGTTCAGCGTGGCGGCGAACGCGATTCTGTCGCTGTTCCCGTTCATCGTGATGATGTTTACGGTGGCGCGGCAGGTTTTTCACTCGACGACCATGGTGACGGTGATCGGGGGGATGCTGCACGACCTGCTGCCGTCGAACCAGGACTTCGTGGTGCGGAACATGAGCCTGCTGGTGCACCCGGCGGGCAGCGTGCAGCTGGCGTCGGTGGTGATGCTGCTGATCTCGTCGACGGGGGTGTTTCTGCCGCTGGAGGTGGCGCTGAACCGGGTGTGGGGGGTGACGCGGAACCGGTCGTATGTGATGAACCAGGCGGTTTCGCTGGGGCTGGCCGGGATCATCGGGTTACTGGTGCTGGTGGCGGTGATAGCGGCCACGCTGCAGACCGGGATTCTGACGGTGCTGTTCCTGGGTCATACGGAGAACGTGGTGTACGGGTTCATCCACCACCTGTTTCTGCAGATCGCGGTGGCGTTCATGAGCGTGGGGATGTTCTTCTTCATCTACTGGGTGCTGCCGCATCGCAAGCTGCCGGTGTGGTCGGTGCTGCCGACGGCGATTGTGACGGGGCTGCTGTGGGATTTTGGGCGGCTGGTGTACATCTGGATGCTGCCGCATATGGATCTGCACTCGGTGTACGGGCCGTTTGAGGTGTCGGTGGGGCTGATGATCTGGGCGTATCTGACGGGGCTGCTGCTGCTGGGAGGCGCGCAGTACTCGGCGACGCGGCACGCGCTGCGGCTGGCGCGGGAGGCGGATGCGGCCGCTTTGGCGGAAGCTAAGAAGCGGGCAGCTGATGAGGCGGCCAGCTGATGATGCGGACAGCTGGCGATGCGGTCAGCGGAGAAGCGGTTCGTGGGTGAACAGGCAGGGCGGCCACAGAGGTGGCTGCACAGCACTCCAGACTTTGGAAGCAGCGATACAGCAAACGGGCGAGGTTAGGCCAGAGCTTGCGCGCCCGAGGGGTATCAACGCGCATAAAGCGCGAATTGCCGAATGGCAATCTCGGGAGCAGATTCGGACTGCCCTTTCTCGGGAAGAAACATGACGATGATCTGGTTGAACCTGAGAAGCCTGGCAGGCTGAGGAACAGGGAACCGCAGTGTCTCCGTCACGGCAGATGCTTTGACGGAGAAGTTCCCCGGTTCGCTGCTGACGACGGGTTGTTGTCCCAAATAGAGGGCTCGTTTGCCGGGCGCGCTGGAATCCGCCAGCAGGAGTGCGAGCGAAATCACGCCCGGGCGGTTGTTGCGGTTCGCGATGGTCATTCGAATTTCGCTGCAGTCTGCCAGACGGACTTCGCCCCCAATCGTTTGCCGGGCTTCCATGGTCAGCGGGCCGCCGCTGGCCTGGATCCGGTACTCCACGGGGGTTCCGAGCTCCTGGTGCGCATGCAGACCTGGCCGGCGGCTCGGCGCCTGAAAATACCAGTACGGTCCGTCAAAGCGGATGATCAGCGGATGCATGGCACTCGGTGTCAGCAGAAGGCTTTGCTCGGGCAGCGGCAGAATCAAACGATTGGTCTGCTCCGGCGGCCAGAGAATGATGCTGTGATAGCCGGAGGTCGCCGAGGGCTCGGCACGGACCCGCAACGGATGCAGTTCGCCCCCCATGCGTGCGCTGGAATTGACGACGCCAACCAGGCGGTAGCCGATTCCGCTGAAACCGAACACCAGCACCGCCAGGGTGACGAGAACCGCGGGTCCGGCGATCCGGAGCAGCTTTGCGACGGCCTGCCGGTTGCCATGGGAAAGGTCTGAGAAATCGGCGGGAGCGTCCTTGTATTTCCACGCAAAAACAAATCCAGCCAGAGCCAGAGTGAACGCCGACGCCAGAAGCAGCCGACGATCGAGAGCCCACACGGATAGAAGGACGAACAGAACCACGAACACTCCGTGCCACTCACGCCCCGGCTTGCGCAAAACACTGTCGAACAGCTCTCTCGCGCCAGGTTCGGAAATGGCGGGTTCAGGAATTGCTGCCCGCAAGCGCAGCCCCAGTACGGTTGCGCCGAGGCCAGCCACGAGCGGAGTGAGGAGCGAATCGCTGGTCGCCAGCAGAAACGTCGCCGGAACCCACACCCAGCAGGCAGCGCAGTCGATGGCAAAGCGGTCGAATGTGACCGGTGGATGAGAAAGAAACGCGCTGGACGAACTGTTCCAGCAGATGGCTGTTCCGGCGGCGCCGGCCAGCGCCGCCGCCAGCACGTAAAGCAGAGCTTTGACAAGGAGTGCTGCGCTGAAGGCCCCGTGGAATTGCGGCATGCGGCAAAGCAGCAGGCAAAGAACAAGCGTACTCGTCAGTCCCGCGAGTACGAGCCCGCCGAGACCCTGCCGGCTGAAGTTCCTCCGGTCCCATTCCGCGCCGTCGGCGTTGGGCGAGGCAAGCCGCAGCAGGCGATTCCCACGATGTGCAGACTTTGCAGGCCGCGTAACCCACATCGCGCACAGCACGGCAAGCAGATAGGGGATGCGCAGGGCCAGCGCCCAGGGATGAATGTCCGCGGCCTCCGTCAGCGGCGTGAATCGCCGCCAGGGAATCCATGGCCCGGGAAAGGAATACACGATCATCAGCACATAGGTGACAAAATAGCCCGCGAAGTACACAAAGCCGCTGAGAAGAAAAGCCAGGGGAAAGCGGCTGCGGCTGAAGCTGCGCGAGATCCACGTGCCCGGTATCAGACACATCACAACCGGGGCCCAGATAAAGAGCAGGTTCAGGATCATCCACATTGAGAACGTGGAGATCTCTCCCCAGGATGAGTCCATTCGCCACGCGGGGCTGGATGCCGGCCCACCGCCGTCGAGTGCGTTGAAGCATGCGATCCAGGCGGGTCCCAGAGATGCCCATACCAGCGCCAGGAACAACATCGACCTTTGGTCCCTCAGTACGCCGAGCCAGCCCGTCACCACAGCTCCTGTGGCCTGGCGCCAATACCATCGGGTCGTTCGACCTGCCACCATTTCTTCCAGCAGATCGCCGGCCAGTCCATCGCAGCGGCTGCGCGGGACCAGGTGCTCGACCATCCAGACGGCCGGCGCGGGTGGAACTCCGCGTTTCATGCGCGCTCCCCGTTCAAGCGGGGCAGCCCCCGCCACATTTTCTCGAGCACCCTTCGGGTTGCCGCCACCTGTCGCAGGCCCGCCTCGGTGATTCTGAAATAGCGACGCGCCTTGCCTCCCCGCTCCGGCATCGGATCGCCCAGGCTGGAGGTCACCAACCCCCTGGCCTCCATCCGATCGAGGGCCGCGTACACGCTGCCCACGGACACTTCGCGGCCGCGTTGCTGCTCCAGTTCGCGCGAGATCGGCACCCCATAGGCGTCGTCGCCAAGATGAATCACGGCGAGGAGAATCATCAGTTCCAATTCCCCGAGATAGCTTCGATTCGCCATTATTTCAATAATAGCGAAGAAATCGTCACTGCGCCAACGCCAGAGAGTTTCGTCGCTGGAATGTCGGGTGTGGAGTAGACTATGGAGTGGGGCCCACAATGGAAACTGTTCAGATTGTCATCGATAAAAAGCTGCTGCACGCGGCCGATGCAGCCGCTCGGCGGACGAAGCAGAATCGTTCGGCGCTGGTGCGGGATGCCCTGCGCGAGTACCTGTTCCGGCTGGAGGTGCGCGCCAAAGAGGAGCGCGATCGCGCAGGGTACCAGCGGATTCCCGATGTGGCCGACGACGGGTGGGAAGCGGAGGCGGCGTGGCTGAAAGAATAGCGCGAGGCGATGTGCGCCTGTACGCGTTTGCCGCTCCGGACAAGCGGCGCCCCGTGGTGGTTCTGACGCGCGACACCGCTCTCGATTATCTGGCGAACGTGACGGTGGCACCGGTCACGTCAACGATTCGAGGGATCCCTTCCGAGGTTCTGCTGACTGAAGAGGACGGGATGAAGGGACGGTGTGCGGTGAACCTGCACAACGTAACTACGGTGGTGAAGAGTAAGCTCGGGCGGCGCGTGGCGCGTTTAAGCGTGGCGCGGACGAATGAGATTTGCGCCGCTGTTGGCTTCGCGCTGGGCTGCGACAGGAGTGAAATGCAGGTCCAATCGACTCGCGCCTGAATTTTTCGTTGCGCGAAAGATGGGCGCAACAATTTGGAAGGCTCGCTCAGGAGGCGTTCGCCTACTGGGGGCGGTGGCCGAGTTTGTAGACGATGCCCACGGAGCCGGCGAACTCGTTTTGCCAGGGGAATCCGTATTTGGTGGGCTGCCAGTCAGGGGTGAGGCGCACGGCGAGCTTCGGCCCGAGGTTGTATTCCACGGAGGGGCCGACGGCCAGGCCGAGGGCCAGCTTGTCGTTGTAGATGCCGACATACTGGGGCTGAACGCCGGCGGGGAAAGCATCACTGAACTTGCCGTAAGCCGCGCCGATGAGGGCGTGCATGGAGACGGTGTAGCGGGGGTGCATCATCATGCGGAAGCTGGGGCCGAAGAGGAAGAGGTGCTCCGACATGGGGCCGGTGGCGGGCACGCCATAGGGATTGGAGGGGATGTCCATAGTGCCGTATTCGCCGCGGGCGTTGGCTTCGATGCCGATGCGGGTGCGGAACCACAGGGTGGCATCGCCCTGCCAGCCGAGGAGGTTGATGGCGTGCACCAGGCGGCCGGGGCTGGGATTGAAGTGGGCGTACTGCGCGCCGCCGAAGACGTCCAAGCGCTCAGCATACTGCGGCGTCTGTTCTTCCGGAGCGGTGGCCGTCACCTGTGCATGCAGGGGAGCCTGCGCCATGAACCCGGCGCTCAACACAGCCAGCGCCCCAAGACGAAACATCACGGCATTCACGCGATCCGGAACCTCAAACAGTAAGGATTGGCAAGCTCAAGAGTATCATCCGGAGGGCATCCACCACAGAGAACCCAGAGGGCACAGAGGCGATCGCGGAACGGGACGATCAGCTGCGCAGGGCGGGGCGGATGTGGAGTTCCCTGAGCTGCTGGTCGCTGACCTCGGTGGGGGCGTCCATCATGAGGTCGATGGCTTTGGCGGTTTTGGGGAAGGCGATGACCTCGCGCAGGCTGGAGGCGCCGGCCAGGATCATGACCAGGCGGTCGAGGCCGAGGGCGATGCCGCCGTGGGGCGGGGTGCCGTACTGCAGGGTTTCGAGGAAGAAGCCGAAGCGGGCTTTGGCCTCCTCGTCGCTCATGCCGAGGGCGTGGAAGATTTTTTTCTGGACGTCCTGGCGGTGGATACGGATGGAGCCGGAGCCGAGCTCGAGGCCGTTCATGGCGAGGTCGTAGTAGCGGGCGCGGACCGAGGCCGGGTCGGATTCGAGGCGGTCCATGTCCTCTTCGTGCGGCGAGGTGAAGGGGTGGTGCGCGGGAGCCCAGGAGCCGGTTTCGGCATCGTGCTCGAACATGGGGAAGTCGGTGACCCAGAGAGGGCGGAAGGCGGCGGAGCCCTCGATGGCAGTTTCGCCTGATCCCGCGGCGTGGACGGCGTTGTCGGTGACAGCGAAGGCTCCGTGGCGGTCGGCGTATTTCTTCGCCAGCTCGACGCGGAAGTTGCCGGCGGCGCTGAGGACGGCGATTTCGCGCTCGGAGAGGCGGCCTGCGAATTTGGTGTCGCTGGCCCGGATGTGGGTGGCGGCGTCGCCGGCGACGATGACCAGGAGGTCTTCAGGCGCGGCGCCGGTGCGCTGGCGCATTTCGGCGACGGCTTCGGGGAAGGACTTTTCCAGGCGTTTGAGATCGTCGAGGAGCTTGGCGCCCTTTTTTGTTTCGAAGAGGGGCCGGTTGTCGTCGCGCTCCTTGCGGCTGAGCTCGCCGACTTTGGGGATGCGGACGGCGACGACGGGGAGCGCGGGATCGACCGCGAGGGTCTGGAGCTGGTCGGCGGTGAACGCGCTGCGAATGTCGGTGAGGCCCGGCAGGCGGAGGTCGGGCTTGTCGATACCGTACTGGCGCATGGCCTCGTCGTAAGTGACGCGCGGGAAGGGGATGGGCAGGGTGATCCCGACGGCTGCGAAGGCGGCCTGCATGAAGCTTTCAACGACCTGAAAGATGGTTTCCTGGGTGGGGAAGGTCATTTCGAGGTCGATTTGGGTGAATTCAGGCTGGCGATCGGCGCGGAGATCCTCGTCGCGGAAGCAGCGGACGATCTGGAAGTACTTGTCGAGGCCGGAGATCATGAGGATCTGCTTGAAGAGCTGCGGCGACTGGGGCAGCGCGTAGAACTGGCCGGCGTGGACGCGGCTGGGGACGAGGTAGTCGCGCGCGCCTTCGGGGGTGGAGCGGGTGAGGAAGGGGGTTTCGATTTCGTAGAAGCCCTGGGCGGCGAGGTTTTCGCGGACGGCGAGGGCGACCTTGTGGCGGACGGCGATGTTGCGCGCCATCTCGGGGCGGCGGAGGTCGAGGTAGCGGTATTTGAGGCGGACTTCTTCGTTCTGGATGGCTTCTTCGGCGGGCGAGAACGGGGGGACTTTCGAGTCGTTGAGGATGAGGAGTTCAGTGGCTGCGATCTCGATTTCGCCGGTGACCATTTTGGGGTTGATGGCGTCGGGGCCACGCAGGCGGACCTTGCCGGTGGCGGCGATGACGTACTCGGGGCGGGCCTGCTCGGCTTTGGCGTGGCCGTCGGGGGTGAGGTCCTTGTCGAGGACGATTTGCGTGATGCCGTAGCGGTCCCTCAGGTCGAGGAAGATGAGGTTGCCGTGGTCGCGGCGGCGGTTGACCCAGCCCATGAGGGTGACGGTGGCGCCGGCATTGGTGGCGCGGAGCTGGCCGCAGGTGTGGGTGCGTTGGCGTGTGCCGAGAAAGTCGAGCAAAGTAGAAAGTCCTGACTGCCGTTGTGGCGAAATGCGCAGGGGCTAAAGCCCGGATCCTATTTAAAGCCTTTACGGCACGACCAAGGTCGTGCCCTGATACAAAACCTTCCCTCAGGGGCCGAAGCCCGGAGAGATGTTCTTCTGTATGGCACGGCTGAAGCCATGCCCTTTCAAAACTTCTCCCGTTGTGTGGCACGACCAAGGTCGTGCCCTGATACGAAACCTTCCCTCCGGGGCTGAAGCCCGGAGAGATGTTCTTCCGTATGGCACGGCTGAAGCCATGCCCTTTCAAGACTTTTTCCAGCGGCTGATACGGCAGGGCTAAAGCCGTGCCCTTGTAAAAACTCTTCCCAGCCACTCGTACGGCAGGGCTAAACCCGTGCCCTTTCAAAACTCCTTAGCTGCGGGTTGTTCGCGAACCCGGAGCTTTTGCGCCAGTTCCCCACGTGGCACCTTTGTCTGTTCGCCGGTGGCGAAGGTCTTCACTGTCAGGATACCGGAGCGCTCCTCGTCTTCTCCGAGGAGGACGATGGCGCGGGCGAGCTTGTTGGCCATCTCGAAGGACTTCTTCAGGCGGAAGCTTCCGTCGCCGAGGTCGACGCGCAGGCCGGCTCGGCGGAGTTCGCGGGCCAGCTGGAGGGCCGGGGCGTTTTGCGCTTCGGTGAGCGGGGCGATGTACGCATCGGCCAACGCTGCTTGTGAACTGCCGCCGGCGGCTTCTTTTTCCTGGGCCTGGAGGGTGAGGATGAGGCGGTCGAGGCCCATGGCGAAGCCGATGCCGGGGGCTTTGGGGCCGCCGAGCATTTCGGAGAGGCCGTCGTAGCGGCCGCCGCCGAGGAGGGCGTTTTGCGCGCCGAGGCCGCCGTGGGTGAACTCGAAGGTCGTGCGGGTGTAGTAGTCGAGACCGCGGACGAGGCGGGGATTGACTTCGTATTTCACGCCGCAGGCGTCGAGCGCGGCGAGGACCGCGGCGAAGTGGGCTTTGGAGGCCTCGTCGAGGTAGTCGGCAATCTTCGGCAAGGTTTCGATGATGGGCTGATCTTCGGGGACCTTGCAGTCGAGGACGCGGAGGGGGTTGGTCTCGGCGCGGCGCTGGCAGTCGGAGCACATCTTCGGCGCGACTTCGCGGAGGGCCTCGCGGAGGGCGGCGATGTAGCGGGGGCGGTCGGTGGCCGAGCCGACGGAGTTGAGGACCAGGGTCCATCCGGTGATGCCCAGCTCGTCGAGGAGACTGGCGAGGAGTTCGATGACTTCGG
>Ga0335075_10016011_pt1 | contig 11221 bp, 8 predicted proteins | sample Lox_Sample_24_FD_206723 | JGI IMG/M metagenome (GOLD analysis project Ga0335075, IMG submission 206723) | Soil microbial communities from Loxahatchee National Wildlife Refuge, Florida, United States - Lox_Sample_2.4 | ecosystem: Environmental > Terrestrial > Soil > Wetlands | place: USA: Florida... | reverse complement strand
CCGAGCGCCCAACCGTGCGGCAGGCGCCGCCGCGGGCGCCGCCGGGCGCCGGTGCCCGCTCGGGAGAGCGCGAGCTCCTGCGTGCTCGACGCGTGCGCGCTCATGCGCGGCCTCCGGCTGCGCGGGCGGCGCCCATCTCAGCTCTCCGCCCGCATGAAGCGCACGTACAGGGCGGCGATCGCGAGCGCGATCACCACCAGCATGATCGACATCGCGCCGCCGTAGCCGAAGTTGGTGTCGATCAGGAAGGTGCGCCAGTTGAGGTAGGCGAGCGTCTGCGTGCTGGTGCCGGGCCCGCCGCCGGTGAGGATGTAGATGACGTCGAAGACCAGGAAGGCCTGCAGCGTGCGGAAGATCAGTGCCACCGACAGCGCCGGCTTCAGCAGCGGCAGCGTCATCCTGCGAAACGACTGCCAGGCGCTCGCGCCGTCGATCCGCGCCGCCTCGTAGACCTCGTTGGGGATCACCTGCAACCCGGCGAGTAGGATGATCGCCATGAACGGCACGTTCTTCCACGCGTCTGCGACCACCACGGTGGTCCAGGAGCTCCACACCCCGTTCAGCCAGGTGGTGTGCGCGAGCGGCAGGTGCAGGCTGCCCAGCAGGTAGTCGACGAAGCCGGCGCGGGGGTCGACCATCGTCCGCCACAGCTCCGCAGAGACCACCGTCGGCACCGCCCACGGGATCAGGATCGCCGCCCGCAGGAATCCCCGCCCGCGGAAGCGCCGGTTCAGCATCAGCGCGAGGCCGAGCGCGGCGATCGTCTCCAGCACCACCGAGATCGCCGTGAACGCCGCCGTCTTCCACAGCGAGTCGACCCATTCGGGCGAGGAGAACATCGCCGAGTAGTTCTTCACGCCGACGAACGGTTCCGCGCTCCTGGCGACGCCGAGGTTGACTTCGTGGAACGAGTTCCACAGGTTGTAGGCCAGCGGATAGGCCGTCACCAGCGCCAGCAGCCCCAGCACCGGCGCCACCAGCAGGTAGCCCAGGCGCCGGTCGGCCTTGGCGCGATCGGAGGACGCCCTGCGGCGGCGAGGCGGCCGGGGCGCGGCGCGGCCCGGCGCCGATGCGTGCGCGCTCACGCCTCGCTCACGTCCCCTCGACGGCGGCTCGGTCTCCCCTCACGCTTGCAGCGATTTCACCCTGGAGGCGGCTTCTTCGAGGGCGCCCTTCGGCGAGGCCGAGTTCGCGAACACCGAGGAGAACGCGTCCTGCAGGGATTCGGAGATCTGCAGGTACTTCGGGCTCACCGGCCGCGGCTGGGCGTAGTTGTTGAGTTCCTTCACCGCCTTGAACACGGGGTCCTTCCTGTACAGCGCTTCGGTGTAGGCCGCCGGCAGCGACGGCGGGTCGCCGCACGCCTCCGCCCTCGCGACCTGGACTTCGGGTTCGCTCAGGTATTCGATCAGCTTGTAGGCCGCCGCCGAGTGTTCGCTCTTGGCGTTGATCGCCAGCATCTCGCCGCCCAGCGCCGATCCCGGCTTTCCGCCCGGTCCGGCGGGGAACGGGATGTAGGCGAACTTGCCCTTGGCGGGGCCGCCTTCTTCGGCCACCGACGCCACGAACGGGTAGTCGATCGCGAACGGCGTGTGCCCGGAGGTGAACTCTTCCTGCACCTGGCCCTCTTCCCAGCCGGTCACGGCCGTGGGCGCGATCTTGCTCGTGTACAGCGCGTCGTGCAGCCATTCGAGCGCCTTCACGTTGCCGCTCGTGTCGATTTCGCTCGCTGTGAGCTTGCCGCCGAAGGCGGGCGCCACGGTCAGGAAGGCGGTGATCGCGCCCTCGTACTTGTGCCCCTCGAAGGCGAGCCCCTCCTTCAGTTCGGGGTGCTGCTGCATCGCCTTCTTGGCGTCGGCGACCACTTCTTCGGGCGATTCGGGCGCCTTCGGCACCATGTCGGTGCGGTAGAACAGCCCCTCGGGGTTGTCGAACCAGGGGATCGCGTACACGGTCCCTTCGAATTCGCCCGCTTCCATCTCGCTCTTGAAGAACTTGCCCGTTTCCGGCTTGAAGGAGCTCAGCGACTTGATCCAGCCGGCGTCCGCGAACTTCGCCGGGTAGGTCACGTCCGACTCCAGCAGGTCGGGGGTCTTGGAGCCCCCCTCGAAGCGCGTCTGCAGCTGCTGCAGGTAGGTGGTCGAGTTGGAGGAGAGCACTTCGATCTTCACCTTGACGTTGGGGTTGGCCGCTTCGAACTTCTTCACCGCCGCCTCGGTCGCTTCACCCTCGCTGCCGAGCCCCGAGATCGCGAAGCTGATCGTCTGTTTCGCGGAGGCCGGCACCGACTTGGCGCTTTCTTCGCTGCTGCCGCAGCCCGCTATCAGCACGCCGAGAGCACCGAGCGCGAGCAGCGTCGCGCCGCCCTTCGTCCTGACGCCCCAGCAGCCGCCCGGCCCCAGATGGGCCCGCCACCCGGCTGAGATCATGTGTCCACCCTCCTTCGCTCGATGCGTGGCCGCCTCGCAGGCCCCGCCGCAGTTCATCTTCCATTACCACGAGCCCGCCGGTTCTAATCGTGCGCAGGGCCGCGGTGGTCCGATCTGGAACCGACGGCCGCACGGCGAGGGGCGCGGCCGCGGGTCGCGAGGCGCGCGCAGGCCGCACGGCGAGAGGCGCGGGCGTGGGCCGCTGGGCGCGCGCAGGCTGCCCGTGCGGGTCAGCCGCCCGCGGGGTTGCGCCCGCGCACCGGGCGCAGCGGCGTCACCTGCGCCGGCGGGCGCGGCTCGCTCACGCCCGCCTCCGCGTGCAGCCGTTCCAGCTCGGCGATGCGCGCCGACAGCGCCCCCATCGCCTCCGCGATCGGGTCCGGCAGGTGGATCCAGTCCGCGTCGGGGCCCTCCACGCGGCGCCCGTCCACGCGCACCGGGTGGCCGGGGTTGCCCACCACCGTGGAGTTCGCCGGCACGTCGGTGATAACCACGCTGTTGGCGCCGATCTTGGCGCCGTGGCCGATCGTGATCGGCCCCAGCAGCTTCGCGCCGGAGCCGATCGTGACGTTGTCCTGCACCGTCGGGTGGCGCTTGCCGGTGGCGAAGCCGGTGCCGCCCAGCGTCACGCCCTGGTACAGCGTCACGTCGTCGCCGATCTCGGCGGTCTCGCCGATCACCACGCCCGCGCCGTGGTCGATGAACAGGCCGCGGCCGATGCGCGCCGCCGGGTGGATCTCGATCCCGGTCACCGAGCGCGTCAGCATCGAGATCAGCCGCGGCGCCAGCGGCACGCCCGCGCAGTGCAGCGCATGCGCCACGCGGTAGGCCAGCAGCGCGTGGATGCCGGGCCAGGTGGTCAGGATCTCCGCGCGCGAGACGCCGCGCGCCGCCGGGTCGCGCTCGCGCGCCGCCAGCACGTCGCGCTGCACCTCCTTGACCACCCGCGCGAACTTCTGCAAGCCCGCCATCACCACAGCGTAGCGGGCCAGCGAGGCGATCGTTGACCATGCAACCGAAATCTTCGCCGCCCGCGACCCCGCCCGCGCCCCCCTCGGGGGCGCCCCTATCAAACCCCCTCCACGGCCGCGCGCGTGCGCGCCGCCTCAGGGGGCGAAGAACGCCTGGGAGACGTAGCGCTCGCCCGAGTCCGGCATCACCACCACGATCCGCTGGCCCCTGGACTCCTCGCGCGCCGCCACCTGCAGCGCCGCCCACATCGCCGCGCCGCAGGAGATGCCCGCGAGCAGCCCCGCGCGCCTGGCGCAGCTCCACGCAGTCTGGATCGCGTCGTCGTCGCTCACCGGCACCACCTCGTCGATCAGCCCGCGGTTGAGCACCGCCGGCACGAAGCCCGCGCCGATGCCCTGGATGCGGTGCGGGCCGGGGGGGGCACCCGACAGGACCGCCGAGCCGCGCGGCTCCACCGCCACCACCCGCAGGCGCGGGTTGCAGCGCTCGCGCAGGTACTCGCCCGTGCCCGTGATCGTCCCCCCCGTGCCCACGCCCGCCACCAGCACGTCCACGCGCCCCTCCAGCGCCCGCTCGATCTCCGGCCCGGTGGTGCGCCTGTGCGCCTCCGGGTTGGCCGGGTTGGAGAACTGGTCCGGCAGGAACACGTCCGCCTCGCGCGCCAGCGCCTGCGCCGCCGCCACCGCCTCGCCCATGCCGCCCATCGACTCCGTGATCTGCACGCGCGCGCCGTACAGGCGCAGCAGGCTCTCGCGCTCGCGGCTCATGCCCTGCGGCAGCGTCAGCACCAGCTCATAGCCCTTGGCCGCGCACACGAACGCCAGCGCGATCCCCGTGTTGCCGCTCGTCGCCTCCACGATCGTGGTGCGCCCCGGCTCGATCCTGCCCTCCGCCTCCGCCGCCTCGATCATCGACACCCCGATGCGGTCCTTCACGCTGCCGCCCGGGTTCAGCGCCTCCAGCTTCGCGTACAGCTCCACGCCGTTGTGCTCCGCCGGCGTGCCCTCCAGCATCCGCGGCACGCCCACCAGCGGCGTCCCCCCCACCAGATCCGCAATGTTGATCGGGATTCGCGCCATCGCGGCACGACAATAGTGCAGGGGCGGCGGGCGCCCCGGCCGCGCCGGGCGCGCTCGCGCTCAGATGTGGTACATGCTCGCGCCCGCCTCGCGCAGCTCGCGCTCGAGCACGTCCGCGATCGTGGTGCGCTCCAGCACCCTCCTGGCCGCTTCGGCGGCCTGCGCGAACACGCCCTCGGAGTCGCGCCCGAGCGGGCCGTCCAGCAGCTCCACCACCTCCAGCACCGTCACCGCGGAGGGCTCGCGCGCGAAGCGGTAACCGCCCTTCACGCCGCGCTGCGAGCTCACGATGCCCGCGCGGCGCAGCGTCGCGAACAGCTGCTCGAGGAACTGAACCGGCACCTCGCGCCGGCGTGCCAGCTCCCCGATCGGCACCGGCTCCGCGCCGCCGGCGCGCGCCAGCTCCGCCAGCGCCGCCACCGCGTACGGGGACTTGCTCGTGATCGAGATCATCGCGCGCTCACAGCGGCGATGCTACGCGGCTACAGCCAACCCCGCTCCGTGGCGATCAGCACCGCCTGCGCACGGTCGACCGCGCCGAGCTTGCCGTAGATGTTGTGCAGGTGCGTGCGCACGGTGCTGGTGGACAGCGTCAGCTCGTGGGCGATCTGCTTGTAGACCTTGCCTTCGGCCAGGCGCTGCAGCACGCCGAGCTCGCGCCCCGACAGCGGGCAGGGGTCGACGTGGCGCTGGCGGTGGTTGGCGGCGCTCGGCAGTTCGTACATCACACGGCGCAGCTCCTCGGGGCCGAGGCCGACGGCGCGCGCGGTGTGCAGCATCTCCGCGGGCGACACGCGCGCGCCCTGCTCGTAGTGCGCGAGCATGTCGGCCAGGCGCACGAACGCGGCCTCGCCTTCCACCTCGGGGTTGTGGTGGCGCTCGATCGGCGTCGCCACCGAGGACGGCAGCCCCCAGCGGCGGATCAGCACGCCGCCCACCAGCGCGTGGTCCACGCCGAGCTCGCGCCGCTCCTGGTGGATGCGTTCCTCCGGCGTGCGCGCGCCGCGGTGCACCTGGGCGGGATAGCCGGGGTAGGCGTGCAGCAGCACCAGCTTGCCCACGTCGTGCAGCAGGCTGGTCACGGTCAGGCGGTCGCGGTTCTCGTAGCCCACCTCGCTGGCCACGCGGTCGGCCGCGTGCTGGGTGGCGAGCGCGTGCAGGCGGAAGCGCTCCGGCGCGGCGTCCCACACGCTGGCGCGCTCGAAGAAGTCGAACGTGCGCATGCGGTTGGCCACCGCCTGTACGGTCTGCGGGCTCAGCACCTCCACGGCCGCCACCGCGGTGTCCACCCGTATGCGCCCTTCGCGCGCGCGGTTGGCGAGTCGCAGCACCGCGATCAGCAACGCCACGTCGGACTCCACCGCCGCGACCACGTCGGCCGTCGCCACGTGCTCCTTGGAGACCACCGCCAGCAGGCGGTCGCGCGACTCCGCCAGCGCGGGGAAGGCCTCGAGCGCTTCGAAGGCCATCGTCAGGCGGCGACCGTGGCCCTCGTTCTGGTGGCGCTCGCCGGAGGGCGCCGTCGCGACGCTCGCGCGGTGGTTCGAGGCGGGGGTCTTGGGGCTCTGCTCGTTCAGCTTCCTGGCCGTCTGCTGCGCCCTCTTGACGCGCGTCTCGGCTGTGGTCGGCTTCTTGCCTGCGACCAGCTTCCGTGCTGCGGCGGGTGCCTGCATTCCCTTTCGATCCCCTTCCTTGGGCTAACCGGCTGTGGACGCCGGTATTGCGAAGTTGGGGTCCTATCGGCATCCATGGACGAATATTTAGGCCTAGACGCTCACCTTTGGCCAGCGATTCGCCGCTGTGCGCTCAGCTGAGCGCCAGCACGCGCGCGATCCTGCGCATCGTCTCCTCGCGACCGAGCAGCGCCACGCTCTCGAAGATGCCCGGCGACACGGTCGCGCCGGTGAGCGCCACCCGCAGCGGCTGGTAGACCTCGCGCGGCTTCACCGCCCGGCGCTCGATCACCGCGCCCAGCGCCGCCTGCACGGCGCCCTCGTCGAAGCTCGGCGCCGCGGCCAGCTCCTCGCGCACTTCCGCCAGCGCCGCGCGCCCGTTTTCGTCCAGCCAGCGCTCGCGCGCGCCGGCGTCCTCGCCCGGCCCCTCCAGCAGCGAGCCCGCCAGCGGCCAGAAGTCCGCCAGCGTCTGGATCTTCTCCTGGCTGATGCGCGCCGCCTCGCGCAGGCCGCTGCGCCCGGTGAACGCCTCCAGGCGCTCGGTCAGCTCGTCCAGCGGCATGCTGCGGATGTAGATGCCGTTCAGCCAGCGCAGCTTGGCCTCGTCGAAGCGCGCCGGGTTGCGGCTCACGCGCTCGAGCGTGAAGCGCTCGACCAGCTCCGCGGTGCTGAGCACCGTCGCGTCGTCGCCGGCGCCCCAGCCGAGCAGCGCCAGGTAGTTGCGCAGCGCCGCCGGCAGGTAGCCCGCGTCGCGCAGCTCCTGCACCGAGGCCGCGCCGTGGCGCTTGGAGAGCTTCTTGCCGTCGGGGCCGTGCAGCAGCGGCAGGTGCGCGTACACCGGCAGCTGCGCCGGCTCGCCGTGCGGCGAGGAGCCGCCGCCTCCGTCCGTGCGGTCGAGGCCCACCGCTTTGGCGGCCTCCAGCACGAGCAGCTGCTTGGGCGTGTTCGACAGGTGGTCCTCGCCGCGCACCACGTGCGTGATGCGCGCGTCGAGGTCGTCGATCGCGACCGCGAAGTTGTAGAGCACGGAGCCGTCCGCGCGCGCGATCACCGGGTCGTCGAGGTGCACGTGCTCGAAGCTCGCCTCGCCGCGGATCGCGTCGTGCACCACGGTGGCGCCGTCTTCGGGCACGCTCAGGCGTACCGCCCCCTCCTGCTCGGGGCGCCCGCGGAAGCCGCGGTCGGCGCCGTATAGCTCCTTGAACTCCCGCACGTCGGCCGCGGTGGCGTTGGAGCGGTAGGCGTGGCCGGAGTCCAGCAGCGCCTGCAGCGCCTGACCGTGGCGCTCGCTGCGGTCGGTCTGCATGATCGGGCCCTCGTCCCAGTCGAGCTCGAGCCAGCGCAGCGCGTCGAGGATCTGCTGCACGTTCTCCGGCGTGGAGCGCTCGCGGTCGGTGTCCTCGATGCGCAGCACCAGCTCGCCGCCGTGGTGGCGCGCGAGCAGCCAGTTGAACAGCGCGGTGCGGGCGCCGCCGATGTGCAGCGCGCCCGTCGGTGATGGCGCGAAGCGAAGCCTCATAGGATGCGCCGCATGCTAGTGCCAGCGGCCCGGCCACACGCGCGGTGCTGATCGGCGCGCACGTCTCGCCCGCCGGCGGCCTCGCCAAGGCGGTGCAGCGCGGCGTCGAGCGGGGCTGCCAGGCGATCCAGATCTTCAACCAGTCGCCGCGCATGTGGCGCGCACGGCCCTATGCGCAGGCCGATGTGGACGCCTTCCGCGAGGCGCTCGGCGCGAGCCCGATCGGCGCGGTGCTGATCCATGCCGTCTACCTGCTCAACTGCGCCAGCGAGGATCGTGACATCCGCGCCAAATCGCTCGCGTCTCTGACCAACTCGCTGCGCGCCGGCAGCGCGATCGGCGCCACCGGCGTGGTACTGCACCCCGGCTCGGCCAAGAGCGGGCACGTGGAGGCCGCGATCGGCCGCGCTGCGAGCACGATCGCGGAGGCGCTCGCCGAGAGCGAGGGCTGCGAGCTGCACCTCGAGAACACGGCCGGCGCCGGCGGCACGCTCGGGCGCTCCTTCGAGGAGCTGGCGCGGTTGATCGAGGGCGCCGGCGGCGGCGCGCGCCTAGGCGTGTGCCTGGACTCCTGCCACCTGTTCGCCTCCGGCTACGACGTGCGCACGCCCGCCGGCATGCGCTCGGTGGCGGCGCGGGCGAAACGCACGCTCGGCAAGGGACGCATCCGCTCGCTGCACCTCAACGACTCGCAGACGCCGCTCGGCTCGGGCCGCGACCGCCACGCCAACGTCGGGCAGGGCGAGCTCGGCGAGCGCGGCTGCTCCGCCTTCCTGGCCGCGCCCGGCTTCGCACGGCTGCCGTGCGTGCTGGAGACGCCCGGCGCCAAGCGCGAAGGGCCCTCGCGCGAGGAAGTCGCCTACGCGATCGAGCTGCGCCGGCGCGCGCTCGCCGCGCGGCGGCGCTAGCCGGCCAGCGAAGCGACCGCCGCCGGCGCCTGCGCGACCGCCGCGGGGGCCTGCGCGACCGCCGCCTGCGCAACCGCCGCGGGCGCCTGCGCGACCGCGCGGCCGGCTTGCGCGAGCACGTGCTCGAGCTCCGCCAGCAGCGTCGGCGTGTGGCGCACGCGGTAGCCCTCGCCGAGGCGCACCCGACGCGTGCTGCCGTCGCTGGCGTCGATTTCCACGTACACCTCCGCCGGCCCGGGGCGTTCCTCGAGCACCGCTTTGAGCTCGTCGATCGCGCTCGCGCACAGCCGCGACGCGGGCACGCGCAGCTTCACCGGCTGCGCCAGCGCCGCCGCCTCGCGGTCGGCCGCACGCGCCTGCGAGCGCGCCTGCTCGATCTCCTGCGGCGTGGGCGCGAAGCGCTCCACGCTCTGCACCACCAGGCAGGTCTTGCCCGCTTCCTTGTGATCGACGCGGCCCTTCACCAGCACCACCTCGTCCACCACCAGCGCGCGCTCGAACTCCGTCAGCGCCTTGCCGAACACCAGCATCTCGACGGAGCCCGCGAGGTCGTCGAGCGTGGCGAACATCATGTGCTCGCCGGCGCGCGTGCGGATGCGCTTGGTCTCGGTGATGATGCCGCCGACCGTCACCCAGTCCTTGTCGCGGCGCTCCGCCAGCGCCGCCAGCGGGCAGTCCACGCGCGCCCGCAGCGCCTCGCGCAGCGGCTTCAGCGGGTGCGCCGAGACGAACAGCCCGATCGCCTCCTTCTCGGCGGCCAGCAGCTCCGCCTGGTCGAACTCCTCGGTGGGGATCGGCGGGTGCACCGCCGTCAGGCCGGGGGCGGCGGCCCCGGGCGCCGCGCCGGGCACGGGCTCCTCCTGCAGGTCGAAGATCGAGCCCTGGCCGATCAGCGCGTCCTGCTGGATCTTCTGCCCTTTCGCCTGCGCCTGCTCGAGCACCGCCAGCATGCCCTTGCGGCTCGCGCCGGTGGAGCCGAGCGCGCCGCACTTGATCAGCGCCTCGATCGCCTTCTTGTTGACGGTGCGGCTGTCCACGCGCTCGCAGAAGTCCCACAGCGATCGGAACGGGCCCCCTCCCGGCGAGGTGTCCTCCCGTGCGCGCTTGATCGCCTCGACCGCCTGGTAGCCCACGCCCTTGACCGCGTCCAGCCCGAAGCGGATCGTGCCGAGGCCGGCGCCGGAGCGGTCCTCGCCGCCGTGGTCGACGGTGAACTCGTGGTCGGAGAGGTTCACGTCCGGCGGCAGGATCTCGATCCCCATCTCCTCGCAGCGCGCCACGAAGAACGGCACCTTGTCCTTGGTCGACATCACCGAGGAGATCAGCGCCGCCATGTACTCCGCCGGGTAGTTGGCCTTCAGCCAGGCGGTGCGGTAGGCGATCAGCGCGTAGCAGGCGGCGTGGCTCTTGTTGAAGGAGTAGTCGGCGGACTTCTCGTTGGTCTGCCACAGGAACTCGATCACCTCCGGCTTGGTGCCCGAGGCGCGGCAGCCCTCCACGAACTCCGGCTTCAGCGCCGCCATCGCCGCGCGGTTCTTCTTGCCGATCGCCTTGCGCAGGTCGTCCGCCTTGGCGCCCGAGAACCCCGCCAGCTCCTTGGCGATCTGCATCGCCTGCTCCTGGTAGAGGATCACGCCGTTGGAGGACTCCAGGATCGGCCGCAGCCGCTCGTCCGGGTAGCCGATCGACCTGGGGTCGTGCTTGCCCTTCGCGTACACCGGGATCTGGTCCATCGCGCCCGGCCGGTACAGCGCGTTCAGCGCCACCAGGTCGTTGAACTCGTCGGGGCGCACCTTCTTGAGCGCCTCGCGCATGCCCTCGGACTCGAACTGGAACACCCCCGTCGAGTCCCCGCGCGCGAGCATCTGGAAGGTCTTGGCGTCGTCCAGCGGCAGCGTGGTCATGTCCGGCCGCTGGCCGGTGGAGCGCTCGATGATGTCCAGCGCGTCCTCGATCACGTCGAGGTTGCGCAGCCCCAGGAAGTCCATCTTGAGCAGCCCGATCTCCTCGATCGGCTTCATCGAGAACTGCGTGACGGTGCGGAAGCTGCGCTCGCCCTGCTCGTCGGTGCCGGCGTCGGCGAGCTGCAGCGGCACGATGTCGGTCAGCGGCCGGTCCGCGATCACCACCGCGGCGGCGTGGATCGAGGAGTTGCGCACGATCCCCTCGAGGCCCTGCGCGATGTCCACGATCTGCTTCGCCTCGCCGTCCTCGTCCACCGCCTTGCGCAGCGGCTGCCCCGGCTTCAGGCACTCCTCGAACGACGGCGCGCGGCCCATGATGGGGTCTGGGATCAGCTTCGCCAGGCGGTCGCCGGTGCCGTAGTCGAAGCCCAGCACGCGCGCCGCGTCGCGGGTGGCCGCGCGCGGGAACATCTTGCCGAAGGTCACGATCTGCGCCACCGACTCGCGCCCGTACTTCTCGGTCACGTACTTCATCACGCGCTCGCGCCCGCGCACCGAGAAGTCGATGTCGATGTCCGGCATCGACACGCGCTCGGGGTTCAGGAAGCGCTCGAACAGGAGGTCGTAGGAGAGCGGGTCCACGTCGGTGATCGCCAGGCAGTAGGACACGATCGAGCCGGCCGCGGAGCCGCGGCCGGGCCCCACCGCGATGCCGTTCTGCTTGGCGTAGGAGACGA
>Ga0335075_10016010_pt1 | contig 11221 bp, 11 predicted proteins | sample Lox_Sample_24_FD_206723 | JGI IMG/M metagenome (GOLD analysis project Ga0335075, IMG submission 206723) | Soil microbial communities from Loxahatchee National Wildlife Refuge, Florida, United States - Lox_Sample_2.4 | ecosystem: Environmental > Terrestrial > Soil > Wetlands | place: USA... | reverse complement strand
CAAACTATAGCAAGAAGCGTCCCAAGAGCTATTATACATCCATTTGTATATCAGGCAGGGTAAAGGGAAAGAGGGCGATTCAGGCTGTGGTGGCCGATCGCGACAAGGGTCAGTGAGCAAAGGGCGACTCCATGTCGGTTACAGGTTTTCCTTACGTCTTGCGGTATAACTTAGCCCAGCAATCTGGGACGCGACACCGACTATGGCAACCGAAGCTGATCCCGCCAAAACCACGAATAGCGCAAATGTTCACAAGCACTTCCCGGCGCCTCGCAGTGTGTCCGCGGGCCGGGGCCACGCACACACGATCAAACTGAAGTTGCACGGCATCAATCAGCTCTTCAATTCGATGGATCCCTCACCCTTCGTCGAGCGGGATCTCGATGACGATGCGGAAGAGTTCATCGTGAGCTGGGCTCAGGAATTTCCCGCCAATGCGCCCATCCGGCTGAGCATCTACCTCGACGAGTGGACGCCCGACGATCCCAAGGAACTGATTAAGACGGCAGTCCACAACTATTTCTCGTACCGCGTGCAGCTGGCTCGGCTGGAATTCAAGCGCCTGCTCAAGCAAGGCCGCACGAGTCTCCTGATCGGCCTGGTGTTCCTGGCTGTGTGCCTGCTGATCAGTAAGCTGCTGTTGGGCGGTGAGGCAGGCACGTGGGCGGCTGTCCTGCGGGAGAGCCTTACGATCGCCGGATGGGTGGCCATGTGGCGGCCGATGCAGATTTATCTCTACGATTGGTGGCCCTTGCTGCGGCGAATCCGGATCTACACCAAGTTGAGTCACATGCCCGTCGAACTCGTGCAGAAGAAGACTTGAACGCTACTTCCCTTGGAGCGAAGCGAGATAATCGCAGAGATTCTTGATCCGTTTCTGCACGATTCTTTCGTTCTGATTGTCGAAGGATCGGAAGATCGGCCCCCACGTAGGCATATCGGAAGAGCCATGGGCGGAAACGCCCGGTCCAAATTCCAGCACGCTCGAAACGTAATCGTAAGGGAATTTGCCCATGTGACGCTTCGCGAGTGTGGTCAGATCCGCAGGGGGCGTCCTGAGCAGCGGTGCCAGCGGACCGTGCCCCTTGGCGTCCGCGCCGTGGCACGTCGCGCAATACTGCTTGTACATCTGCTCGCCGGTCGGCATGTAGGTCGGCGGCAGTTGCGTTTGGTCGACCACCAGCCCGGCGCCGGCAACACATGCGATCGACAGCAGAGCACTCAGCAAAATGAAGGGTCGAATCGCCATAATTTCCTCACCATCTCCAGCATGCTATTTTGCCTGCTGCGACTTGATGTAGTCCGTCAGCCGCGCGATCCGTAATGTTACCTGAGTCTCGCTCAATTGCTTGCTCGTAAACTCGTCGCCCCACACGGGCATCTCAGCCGGCCCGTGCGCAGGCATCACGACGCCATCCCGCAGCACCGTCGAAACATAAGCATCGGGAAACTTGCCGCCGTGGCGGAGGGCCAACGTCGTCAAGTCGGGCGGCGCCCTGAACGGGTATGGTGCAGGACCAGACCCCTTTAGGTCATTTCCATGACACACCGCGCAATGCTGCGCGTACAGTTCGGCGCCGGACGGAGAATTTTCGCCAGGAATCGTCTGGATGGACTCGATGTATTTCACGAGATTCTCCAGCCTCACATTCCCGCGGTCCACATCGGCTTCGATCTGATGAAAGACAGGTCCCCAAATCGGCATCTCGCGAGAACCGTGCGCCGCCACAACTTTGTCACCCATAATCACTTCGCGTACGTACTCCGCGGGAAACCGCCCTCGATTCTTCGCAGCCAGAAGAGTCAGATCGGGCACCTTTGTCTTCAACGCAGGTGCCGCCGGTCCCGTTCCCTTGGCGGTCAAGCCATGGCACGAGGCGCAATACGAACGAAACAACTCCGGGCCTTCGACGGAGCGTATCAGAGGAACCGGTTGCTGCGTGTCCGGCGAGGTCTGACTTTGCTTGCCGGCTGCAATGAAAACAGTCCCTGCCAGTGCGATTCCAAGTGCTAGCTGCCAGGCCTTCTTGAATCTTCCATCCGTCGTCTTCACCGCAGTATCCTCATCCCCGTCTACCTTCTACATCGAACGCCAGACTTTCCGCTGTGATCCCTGTCACGCCACGGAGTGATGGAGAAAACGCGCGGCCTTACTGAAACCTCGCCCACAACCGAAGTAACGCTGCCACCAATCTAGATTATGGCTATAATAGCCATGAGGGCGAACTCACATGCGCACCGTAAACGTGGCGAAGCTAAAAGACCAGCTCAGCAAATACCTCACCTTTGCGAAGGCCGGCGAAGAGGTTGTGATCCGCGACAGGAACCTCCCGGTCGCCAAGCTCGTTCCCTTCCCCGCCGAAGAAGCCGATTCCGCGGAGCTGCGGCTCGTTGCCGCCGGGAAGCTGCGGCTGCCCAAGGCGCGACTCGATGTAGCCGCGATCGAAAAAATCGCCACAGGCAAAGTAAAGCGAAACAGGGCAATTCAGGCGGTAGTGTCCGATCGCGACGAAAGCCGGTGAGCAAAACGACCGCATTCTGGGACGCAAGCGCGCTCGTCCCCCTGTGCATTCACGAAGCGGCCAGCCGCCGCGCTCGCGCATGTTTGCGAACATTCGCTCCAGTGGTCTGGTGGGGAAGCTTGGTCGAAGTGTACAGCGCGATCTGCCGGCTCCATCGCGAGCGCGAAATTTCCGCCGCCGGGAAACAGGGCGCGGTCGCCCGCCTGCAACTGCTAAGTCGCGGCTGGAGAGAAATCCTTCCGGACGATTCGCTCCGCGATTTGGCCGCGGCTTCGCTCGACAAATATCCTCTGCGCGCCGCGGATAGCCTGCAGTTGGCAGCTGCTCTTGTCTGGTGCCAGATGCGCCCGTCGAAGAGGCACTTCATCTGCGCCAACCAACGGTTGGCTGTTTCCGCCGACGCTGCCGGATTCGCGGTCCTCAAAATTGCTACCAGCGCCTAGAACCGCGATCATCTAAGATGGCGCAAGATGACAAATGTCGCGCGCTGCTATACACTCGGCGGCGGTTTTTTTCGTTGCGCGCCGGGCGCGAATTCGCGGCGGCAGTGAAACCCGCCGCGCCCTGCTCGCGTATCTATCTTCAGTCACCGCTTCAGGTTTCAGGTAGCATTTCGATTGGGGCGATCGATTCGGGGGGACGACATGCTGGTAATCCGTCGCACATGTTTGGCTGCGCTGCTCGTCGCGCTCGCGGGACTCGGCTGGAATTCATTGAGAGCCGCGCCCCAAGGACCTCCGCCGGGTCCGCCGCAAAAAGTCGTCGAGCCGGATTCGGCGAAGAGTCCGTCCGCGGAAGAACTCGCGGAGGGCAAGCTGCTCTTCCAGGGCGAATGCGGCGAATGCCACGGAGTCGACGCCAGTGGCAACGTCGGCCCCGACCTCCACGGCGTCACGCAAAAGCGCGGCGACGAAGGCGTCTTCTCCGTGATCCGCAATGGAATTCCCGGCACAGGCATGGCCCCGGTTTCGAATCTCAACGACAAGCGCGCGTGGGAAGTCGTCGCCTACCTTCACACCCTCGCGCCAACCGCCGCCGATGAAGAAGTGCAGGGCGATCCCGCCAAAGGCGAAAAGCTCTACGAATCCAACGGCTGCGCCACCTGCCACTCGATCGATGGAAAGGGCGGCGTCTTCGCTCCGCAGCTCACGCGCATCGGCGCCGAGCGTTCGCCGAAATATCTGCACGATTTCCTCCTCGATCCCGGCGCTCATCCGCCGGCCGATCCTGCGCTGCCCGAGCGCGCTGCGTTTACCGGCTACCTTGTGACGCACGTCGTCACCAAAAGCGGCAAGGAAATCACCGGAATCCGCGTCAATGAGGATACATTCACCCTCGATCTCGAAGATCTCAGCGGACACTACTACTCGTTCAATAAATCCGATCTGAAGAACATCACAACCGAGCCGGGAAAAAGTTTCATGCCGAGCTTCACCAATCTTTCCGCGACCGATCTGCAGGATCTCGTCGCATACCTGGCAAGCCTGAAGGGGGCCGAATGAGAATCGCCAGACGTTTCGCGATTGCGCTCGCGCTGCTGATTCCCGCGGCGGCCGTCGCGCAGGTGCCCTACGAGCGCATCCTGCACTCCGACAAAGGGCCGCAGAACTGGCTCACCTACGGCGGCAATTACGCAGCGCAGCGATTTTCCGGGCTGAAGCAGATCACGCCGCAAAACGCGAACACGCTGCGCATGGCGTGGGTCTATCAGATGCGCGGCGGCGGCCAGCTCGAATCGACGCCCATCGTGGTCGACGGCATCATGTACGTCACCGAGCCACCGAGCAACGTGACCGCGCTCGACGCGCGCACCGGCAAGACTCTCTGGCATTACAATCCGGTGATCCCGCGCGATCTCGTCGCCATCGGACTCTTCCCCACCAACCGCGGCGTCGCCGTGCTCAACGACAAAGTCTACGTCGCCACAATCGACGCGCGTCTCATTGCGCTCGATGCCAAGAGCGGCGTGGTCCGCTGGATCAGCACGATCGCCGACAACAAGGAAGGCTTTGCCATCACCCAAGCGCCGCTCGCCATCAACGGCAAAATCATCGTCGGCGTCGGCGGCGGCGAAGCCGGCGCGCATGGATTCCTCAGCGCGTTCGATGCCAATGACGGCAAGCTGCTCTGGAAACTCTACACGGTTCCGCGCAGTCCCACCGATCCCGGCGCGGACACCTGGGCCAACGGAAGCTGGTCGAACGGCGGCGGCACAACATGGAACACTGGCTCGTACGATCCCGAAACGAACACGCTCTATTGGGGGACGGGCAACCCTGCTCCTGACTGGAACGGCGACGGCCGCATGGGCGATAACCTGTTCACGTGTTCGCTGATCGCGGTCGACGCGGACACCGGAAAAATGAAATGGTATTTCCAGTTCACGCCGCACGAAACGCACGACTGGGATTCGTCCGAGCCGCCGGTTCTCTTCAACGCGACCATCGACGGCAAGCCGCGCAAGCTCGTCGCGCTCGCGAATCGCAACGCGTTCTACTACGTGCTTGACCGCACCACGGGGCAATTCCTCGTCGGCGTGCCATTCGCGAAGCAAACCTGGGCCAAGGGACTCGACACGAAGGGCCGCCCGATCAAATTCCCATCCGCGGAAATCGACCCAAGCGTCGAGGGCACGCTCGTCTACCCATCGCTCACCGGCGCGATCAATTGGACCAGCCCGTGCTACAGCCCGCTCACAGGTTTGTTCTACGTGAATACGCGCGAGAGCGGCGCCTACTACATTAAAGGCGAGCCGAAAATGGCCCCCGGAAATTCGGTGGGCGTAGTCGGCGGGGGCGGCGGCGGCGGAAAATTTCTCGCCGGCGACAAAACCTACACCGCAATTCGCGCGCTCGAGGCCACCACCGGCAAGCGCGTCTGGCAATTCAAAATGGTCGGCGATTCGTGGACCGGCACGCTCGTGACGGCGGGCAACGTCGTATTTTCAGCCGACGCAGGAGGAAATTTCTTCGCGCTCGACGCGAAGACGGGCGCGCCGTTGTGGCACGTAGAGCTCGGCTCGGCCCTGCGCTCGAATCCGATGACGTACTCGGTCGATGGCAAGCAGTACGTAGTCGATTCCGCCGGCAGCGGCCTCTTCGCATTCAGTCTGCCGTAGCTAAGGTGGTACAGACAATCCTGTCTGTGCTCTTGTGTCTTTCTGCTCGCACGCGCCGGCGAAAACCTCGTAGGGGCGGGTTTCAAACCCGCCCTTGCCGGCAATGCCCGCGCCCGCCGCCCTACCTCGGGTAAACTTGCAACATGAAAACCATCCTGATCTGCATGATTGCCGCGCTGATGGCGGCCACGGCCCGCGCCCAAACCCCGACGACGCCCGCGCAAGCCCCCGAGCAATTTGCCGATCTCGGCGATCTGAAATTGCAAAGCGGCGGCGTGATCCGCGATTTCCGCCTCGGCTATCGGACCGCCGGCGAATTGAATGCCGACAAATCGAACGCCGTCCTCTGGCCGACGTTTCTCGGCGGCCATTCGGAGGATCTGTTGCAGTACGTCGGCCCCGCGAATGTGGTCGATACCACCAAGTATTTCGTGATTCTGGTCGATTCGATCGGCGACAGCGTTTCGAGTTCCCCTTCGAACAGCCGGTTGCAGCCGCGCATGCGATTTCCCGAATTCACGATTCGCGACATGGTGGAATCGGAGCGTCGTCTCGTGGTCGAGACGCTGCATCTTTCGCATCTGCACGCCGTAGTCGGCTATTCGATGGGCGGCATGCAGACATTCGAGTGGGCGACCGCGTATCCGGATTTCATGGACGAAGCCATCGCGCTCTCCGGCTCGCCGCAATCCACTTCCTACGACAAGCTGCTATGGACGTCCGAAATCGGCGCGCTCGAACTCGATCCGAATTGGAAAAATGGAAACGGGCGCGGACCGATGACGCGCGGCTTTGCTGTCTACAGCGAAATCGATTCGATGAACGTCACTTCCCCGCCCTATCGCGTGGCGCACACGAGCCCGCGGGACTTCGGCGAATTTCTCGAAAAAACGCACAAGGAATTTCTCGGCGATGCAGCCGCGGCCTGCGACGCCATCCGCCAGCGCCAAGCGATCATGTCGCTCGATATTCCCGGCGAGTACGGCGAGACGCTCGAGCAAAGCGCGAAGCGCGTCCACGCGAAATTGCTCGTCATGGTCTCGCCCGAGGATCACATGGTGAATCCGGAGCCAGCAGTCGCATTCGCGAACGCGATCGGCGCGCCGGTCGTCTTGCTCGAATCGAATTGCGGCCACAGCAGCCTCGATTGCATCGCCGTCGGACCCACAGTCGCAAAATTTCTAGCGGATCCAGCATCGGTGCAAGCAACAACGCTGCGCGAAAACAAGAACTAACCGCCCGCAGAGTCGGTGCCGTTCCCCCAATGTAACGCGTCGCCCCCAGCGCAGCATCCCCTGTTTGCCGTAGCGTGGCCCTTGCCTCTCCGCCTTTGACGTCGCGCCGTCCTCCCAAGCGCCGGCGCCCACAGCGCGGCATCCCGAATTTGCCGTAGCGTCGCCTTCGTGGCGTTTCGTCCGCGACCGCGCCTGCCGATATTCCCAGCACCGGAGGTGCGACACAATTTAGCCCAGGCCGAAAGGCCTGGGAAAACGGATCGAATCGGGCGAGCGCCGTGGGTGCGCCACTCTCAACCGAAGACGAAGGCGGGATCAAATTCGATTCCGTGTTTTTTCAATAGCGCAAGCAGCTCCGCATCGAAATCCATTCTCCGGTGATGCGATTCCTGATTTCGGATGTATCGAATAACGGCGGGAACATTGGAAGAATTCACGCTAAAGGCGGCATAACCTTCCTGCCACGCGAATTTGTTTCCCTGATCGTTCGCCCAGCGCGACGAATTCGACTTGATTGCGAGGACCGCCTTCGCGAGCGAGAGCGGCGGCGGGACCTGAATTAGAAGATGGATGTGGTCGTCCGAGCCACCGACGGCGAGGACGAAAATCCCATGGTTCTTGCAGACGCCCGCGATGTAACTCCACATTGTCGCCTGGAACTCGCGCGAGATGATTTTGTGGCGATCCTTCGTGCTGAAAACGACGTGAATTACATTTTGTGCGTACGTGTGGGACATGTGCCGCACCTACGGCGCTTGGGGTCCTTATATATCACGGACCCAGCGCTTCCGCGCTGGGCTAACGTCTGCCGCACCTCCGGTGCTCAAAGCAATCCGAGACGCACGACGCCCGCGCTGACTGGCGCCAGCAGGATTCGTTGGCAAGGAAATGCCGGAAGATTTCGAGAGGGCGTCATGCCGTCGCATAGTTCTGTGATGGACTTTCTAATCGACACCCTATTTGCACTTTGTTCCGAATAAGCGCGGGACGCGCGGCACAAGCTAGCCCAGCCCGGCAGGGCTGGGAAAACGTTGGTGAATCGCGAGCACCGGAGGTCCGCCACAATTTAGCCCCGTCCGGAAGGACGGGGTGAAAAGAAACAAAAACCCCCAGCGCCGTAGGTGCGCCACACGTTTTTGGCGTCCGGTCAGGTCGACGGTTTTTACCCAACGGTTTGTCCGTCGGATTTGTAGGTGGCGCCTCCATTTCAGGCGGGCGCCTTTGCCGTCGCCGCTGTGATTGCTGTCGCTTTTGTACCGGCGACCGTCAGCGGGATCGCGCTTTGATCTGTAGGGCGCCGCTTGCTGCGCCCGCTTTTGCTGTCGCCGCTGCTGCCCCCGTAGCGGCGGCCTTTCAGGTCGGCCGCTTTTGCTTAGCCGATATCTTCTCTTGCGATGCGTCGTATCTTCGTCGCGAGCTCTTGCCACTTCTGTTCAAATTCGAACGGATCGAATCTCTTCTGCTCGGGATCAGCGGGCGGATCAAACGCGCCGGGCAGAAGGACCGCCATGTCCTGCATGTGATTCCAATCCTCTCTTATTCTGTGCTTCCTCAGCGGCTCATCAATGAAGAGCCGATCCTCCAAGACCTTGGATGCGGTTCGCAGGGTGGCAAGGGTCTCCCGGGTGAGCGCACCACGCTCTTGAGATTCCCGATATTCCTCTTCCATCAGCTCCGTTCCCCCATAAATCAGCTTGCTCCGACTGTAAACCTTTTCCTTTAGCGTCTTAACTTCCTGAACGCACGCACCCAGGATATCTAGCAAATCCCGATACTCCTCTTTCTTGTTATCAGACTCCGACTGCTTGCGTTGCCAATGCCACGCGACCCATGGCGTCATAAGTGCGCCGATTACGACGCCGACCAGAGGGCCGATCGCATTCCAGATTTCGCTCCAATCGGTGCCTTGTCGTGCTGCGCCGGCTACATCGATGGGGATCATTTATCCGCGTTCGCCTCGACTCAAAACTGAGATAGAATCATATGTTACTGGCTTAATTGAGTATACCTTGTCGCGGGTCGAAGGTTCGCTATGTCTGAGCGCCGTGTCAACTATTTCTTCCCCTACGCCGGTGACGTTGGCCACTTTGAGACATCGCTGACCCGAGCCTTCCTCGCACTGCTAAACCTAAGTCCCCTCGTGCACGCATATTTTGTTAGCTTAGTAAGAGCAAAGAATCCCGCACTCCCTCCTTTCATAGAATTGCAGCCGCAGTCCTTCCGCCTAGGGCTGGAAGTGTCCAGCGTGATATCTCAGGCAGGCGACGCTGTTTTGGTACACTTGACCGGCGCTCCATCACCCGGTCCAGCGACTATAACGGTAACAGAAGAAGGTCGCCGATATGACGCGGTCCTCAGCTACGACTGTGGATGGACCATCTTGATCGAAGCGAAAGTTGGAATCGCAGACAGAAAGGATGCCACTGCTAACGTCCCCCAGAATATTCACGGATGTGTTGCGGAGATAAGTTGGAGCAACTTGATCGAAACTATCTGGCGCCTGATTGAATGTCAATTGTTGATTGGCACGGAGGAAAGGCTAGCTCGTCAGTTCCTGGAATATGTAGAAACGAACTTTGAAAGCCTGTGCCCTTACTCGACGTTGGCTCGGTGTCGAGGCAACGCCACCCGAATCCGTGCCCGCTGTACTCAGATTCTGCGCGGGATTGGGCCGACAGACGGAGACAGACTCGACCTCGGAATGGGTAATATTGCGCGGTTCGCACTGCTCGTCCACGACATCGCGGACCAGTCCTTGGCCTTGTGCCTATATCCGGGCGACACGATTGGCCAAGCCCGGAAATTCTATGCACCCCACCACATTGAGGATACGCTCCACCTCCGCCAGCGGGGATGGAGCATTCGTCCAAACTTGCATTTAGCTTTCATGCAAAAAAACTACGTTTGGACCCAGGTGGATGCAGAGATAGAAGAATATATTTCGCTTTGGTTGAAGCGGATGCCGCAACATGGCCAGACTTCGGCAGGTGATGAGTCGAAAGTCGGATTTCTGAGCGCCTTCAATGATCTGGTGCACCATCGCTTCGCATCGGAATCCGACCGGCCAGAGTTCATCAAAGAATTCATGGAGACCGCCAGGAGAGACATGAATATCTGCCCCGGATTACAAGTCAAGTATCAGTGGTCGTTGAAGGAGGCGGATAACCTTGACAGCCGTGGACTATTTGCCGAGCATGTGCAAACCCGCCTCCACGAAGCGCTCGCTGCATGGGGACAATCGGTACAAAGAGAACCGTAGAATCGTTTGTGCTCCATTGCCTATCGGCGAGTGGCGCACCCTTTGAGCAATCGCGGGGCGAATCACACCCGAGTTCATTCGAGCGCCGAACAAATTCGCAGGGTGCCGCATCTTCCACGCTTTGTGTAAAGGGCGCGCGAGGCGACTCTCAACCCTCAACTCTAGACCCTGAACCTCTCAATCCTCCACTTCCTCCATCCGGATCTCCCTCACAAATCTCACGATGTCGCCCGCTCGCAGTTGCCGGCAGATCGCGCTCAGAATTCTTTGCTGGCGCGCGCTGATCGCCGTCATCAACGCCTTCACCATCTTCGAATGGCTCGGCAGGACTTCGCCGATAAACCTCTTGCCCGGCTTCGTCAGGCCAACGACCGCGATCTTCTGCCCCTTTCGTTGCTTGCCGCGCCGCGCCACCGGCAAGCGGCTTTCCGGAATCTCCGCCGGCGGAAGAGTCACGATCCTCCGCCCCACCCATCGCCGCGCCTCCAACCGGGCAACCAGACGGTGCATGTTCTGCAGGCTGCACCTGCGCCGCCGCGCCACGTCCGCCATCGGCAGCGCTCCCTCCTGGTATAGGACGACCAACAGCCGAAAACCCTCCATCGTCAGGTCAAATGACTCGAGCGGAGCCCTCAGGTGCGCCTTGAACCACTCCCCGGCGTCGAGCAAATCGAGGTACGCCTGGAAAGCCCGCTTCGTCTTATCGGCATGGGTTGGTCGATGGGTCATTTGGCAAAATCCCCCCAAATTCGCCCTTTTAAGCCGTTATAAGCCCTTTTAACCCGCTTATGGCATCAACGTCGAGGATGTCGTGCGCGCACCGAAATTCAAAGGCGAAGATGCCGCGCTGAAAGCGACGGCGCCACGTTGGGAAAAAGGCGCCCACGTCAAAGCAAAATTCCGCCGACCTGAAAAATTCGCTACGCGGTGGTGGCTTGCGCGGCGTCGGCGCCGTCGACTATGCAGCCGTCGAGCAAGTGGATGGTGCGGTCGGCGATGCTGGCGTAGCGCGGGTCGTGGGTGACCATGCAGATGGTGGCGCCGTCGGCGTGGAGCTGGCGCAGCAGGTCCATGACGGCTTCGCTGT
>Ga0335075_10016009_pt1 | contig 11221 bp, 10 predicted proteins | sample Lox_Sample_24_FD_206723 | JGI IMG/M metagenome (GOLD analysis project Ga0335075, IMG submission 206723) | Soil microbial communities from Loxahatchee National Wildlife Refuge, Florida, United States - Lox_Sample_2.4 | ecosystem: Environmental > Terrestrial > Soil > Wetlands | place: USA... | reverse complement strand
GCGGCCGGGGCCGGGCCGCGAGTTGCTGATATGCCCGCGGCCAGTGACCGCGCGGCAAACACGCGGCCGAGCGTACCTGCCGCCAGAACGGAAGAGCCCGGAGGCGCTGCCGTCCGCGCTCGCCCGGCCGATGAGCACGCATTTCGCGACTACGTACGGGCACGCCGCCCAGCGCTGCTGCGGACCGCCTATCTCCTGACCGGCAACTTGGCTGACGCCGAGGATCTCGTTCAGTCAGCGCTCGCGAAGACCTATCTGGCCTGGCACAGGATCGAGGACCGCGGCGCCGTCGACAGCTACGTCCGGCGCGCAATGGTCAATACCCAGATCTCCTGGTGGCGCAGGCGCCGCCTGGAAGAGTTCCCTACCGACGAGATACCGGACCAGGCGGCGGCTGACTACCCGGTCAGCACTGATGTGCAGGAGTCGCTGCGGCGAGCCATTGACCGGCTGCCCCACAGGATGCGGGCGGCAGTGATGCTGCGGTATTACGAGGACATGACCGAGGCAGAGGTCGCCGAGGTGCTCGGCGTCAGCGTCGGCACCGTCAAAAGCACGGTCTCCCGCGCGGTAGCCAAGCTGCGAATCGACGTCGAGCTTCAGCCCGATTGAGAACAAAAGGGCTGCTGACACCACTGACGTTTGCCGATACCGTGAGCTTACTCACCGTCAGGGTGGTTAACCGGCGCGCCAGGGTCAGGCGGCGCCGGGCGCATTCTCGCAGGAGGCCGGCCGTGCGCAGCACGATGATGGATGTCCCGCTGACCGTGACAGCGATCTTGCGCCACGGCACCACCGCTTACGCAGACTCTGAAGTCGTCAGCCTTATGAGCTCGGGCAGTCGCCGCCAGACTTACGGGGAAACCGGACGGCGCGCGGCAAAACTCGCGAATGCCCTGAGGTCGCTGGGAGTCAACGGTGACCAGCGGGTAGCGACCCTGATGTGGAACAACGCCGAGCACCTTGAGGCCTACCTGGCCGTGCCCTCGATGGGGGCGGTGCTGCACACGCTGAATCTCCGGCTCGACCCGCACGTCATCGGCTATATCGCCGACCACGCGGAGGACGACGTCGTCATCGTCGATCCGACGCTAGTTCCGCTGCTGGCGCAGGTGCTGCCGCATGCTCCAGCGATAAGGCACGTCATCGTCACTTCAGGCGGGAACTCCGGCGAGTTCGTGCCGCCGGCCGAACTGGCCGCGGCAGGCCGCCCTGTGCATTCCTATGAGGCGTTGCTGGCCGCGCAGCCAGCGACCTTCGACTGGCCTGATGTCGATGAGCGGTCGGCGGCTGCGATGTGCTACACGAGCGGCACCACTGGCCACCCGAAGGGCGTCGTCTACAGCCACCGCTCGATGCATCTGCACTCGATGGCAGTCTGCATGGGTGGCGTCTTCGGGCTCTCCGACGCCGACCGGGTGCTGCCCGTGGTGCCGATGTTCCACGCGAACGCGTGGGGACTGCCGTATGCGGCCGTGCTGGCAGGCGCGTCCCTGGTGATGCCCGACCGCTTCCTCCAGCCTGAGCCGCTTGTCCGGCTGATCGAGGCCGAGCGGCCGACAGTCGCGGGCGCGGTGCCGACAATCTGGAACGGGTTGCTCCAGCACGTCCGGGCCAGTGGCGGCGATCTGTCCTCGCTCCGGCTGGTGCCGTGCGGCGGCTCGGCAGTGCCGCATTCCCTGCAGGAAGCGTACGAGAAGGAGCTAGGCGTCAAGATCCTGCAGGCTTGGGGGATGACCGAGACGTCGCCGCTTGGCAGTGTCGCCCATCCGCCTGCCGGGGTTCCCGACGACGAGGCCTGGCGCTACCGGGACACCGCAGGCAGGCTGATGTGCCAGGTCGAGCACCGGCTCGTCGGCGAAGGCGGCGTGATGCTCCCGTGCGACGGTGAGGCAGTGGGAGAGATCGAGGTGCGCGGACCCTGGGTCACCGGGGCGTACTACAAAGATGACGATCCGGCGAAGTTCCGCGATGGCTGGCTTCGGACCGGCGACGTCGGAACCATTGACCCGCTGGGATACGTGACGCTGACGGACCGGGCTAAAGACGTGATCAAGTCGGGCGGCGAGTGGATCTCCTCGATGGAGCTGGAGAACATCCTGATGGGCCACCCCGCTGTGGCCGAAGCAGCCGTGATCGGGGTGGAGGACGAGAAGTGGGGGGAACGTCCGCTTGCAGCGGTGGTCCTGGCCGAGGGATGCACGGCTACCGCGGCCGAATTGCGGGCGTTCCTCGCCGATCGCATCCCCCGGTGGCAGCTGCCAGAACGCTGGTCGTTCATCGCGGAGGTACCGAAGACAAGCGTCGGGAAGTTCGCCAAGACGCGGATGCGCGACGCTTATGCAAGCGGCGAGTATGAGATCATCGAACTGACCTGACGGCCGTGGTGGCCAGCTAGCGTTACCGTACTTTGCTGAGCGTCGGGCAGTACCGGTAACCTAGGCCCCGGCCCGGCAGGGCTACCAGGAGGCTTCGCCTAGTCCGGTCTATGGCGCCGCACTGCTAATGCGGTTTGGGTTCGCGCCCATCCGGGGTTCAAATCCCCGAGCCTCCGCTCTCTGACCAGCGGGTTCCCAGAGGCTTGCTTGCCGGGTTCCCGGCGGCGGGCTACTAGGCCAGCCGGAGTGGGCAGGACCAATGGGGTGCTGCCGCTCAAGCAACACGTCGCCGCCAGCAGAGCTGCTGCAAGGCTGCTAGCCGGGCCGGTCCCGGCCTGGACGGTCGCTGCCGCAGCGCTGTCGGAGATACTGCTGATCGGCGGCTGGCTGGTCGCTGGCGCACTTCAGCCGGTCTCTTACAGCCCGATGCAGCAGACCATGAGCGACCTGGCTGGTCAGACGGCGATCGATCCGTGGGTGATGACCGCGGCGTTGTTCGGTGTCGGGAGCTGCCAGGTCGCCGTGGGCCTCGGCCTCACCAGGGCCTCACCGCCGGCTCGCCTGCTGCTGATCCTGGCGGGCCTGTCCACCATCGGGGTTGCCGCTTCGCGGGACGCTGCCAGCGGCCCGACGCCGTGGCACCTGGCTTTCGCAGTGTCCTCGATAGCCACGACGCTGGTCTGGCCGCTCTTCGCAGCGTGCCGCGAGCCAGGCCGGCCGTGGGTTCTTGGCGTGTCCTGCAGCTTGACTGTGACAGTCCTATTCGCCGCGCTGTCGGCCTGGCTGCTGATCAGCACTCAGGGCAGCGGTGACCTGGGCCTGGTCGAGCGCCTGACCTGCTCGGCGCAGGGATTGTGGCCTGTAGTCGTCGCCCTCGCGCTCTGGCAGGCCGAGGCCCGTTCACCCATTCGCCCAGCCAGCGACCCGCTGCGGGAAGCCGACACTGACTTAGCGCCGCGCCCACCGCCAAGCGAGCTGCCTGAGTCGCACCAGCGCCGTGTCCATATCGCCGCGGTTCAGCACGAAAGCAACAGCGGTGAAAGCGATGACCGCGGAGGTGGCGGCCAGAATCGCGACGACCGCGTACAGGAGCTTGTGGCCGGCCGGCAATGCGATGCTGACCGCTGCGCCGACCGCGGCGCCCGCCGCGGCCGCTGCGATCCCGGCCAGCGTGGCGCGGCCGATGCCCTGCACCGCCGCCTTGCCGCGGATGCGGCGTGTAACGATCACGAGCGGAACGGCGGCAGCGGTCTGGCCGATGGCGGTGCTCAGCGCGAGAGCAGGCACAACCAGGCGTGGAGGCGCGAGCTCGCCCAGCGCGACCTGCGCGACTATGACGAGGACCCAGCTGCCGCCAACCGCGATCGCGGCGACTTTGAGCCGGCCGATCGCGAGCATCACCCTCGACAGCTGCGCGACCACGGCCGTCCCGGCCAGGCCAGGCGCGAACATTACGAACGTCAGGACCAGCTGCGATACCTGACCGGGCTGCTTGGCGAGGACGTGAGCGGCCGGAAGGCTGATCGCCGTGATGATCGCAGTGCCCAGGCACGCGGCCAGGACGACAGCTCGAGTCGATCCGGCGCACGTGCGGTCGAATAGCGGCCCGTCACGGGAGGCCAGAACAGGGAACGCGCTGACCGTGATCGAAAGCGCCAGCACGGAGTTGAGTGTGCTGAAAACCTGCTGCGCGTAGTTGAAGATCACCAGCGCACCGGTCGGCCCGCGTCCGTTGGCGAGCGCGATTACCGCGACGCTAGAGATGTCGTTGACGATGAGCTCGATCACGCCGACCATCGCCAGCCCGCCGGCCCGGCGCGCCACTCCGGGCGGGAACCGCAGCATAGGCCGCAGCCGCAGGTGCAGTCGCCACGTCGGCACCAGCCCGACGACGACCAGCATGGCGATCCCCACGGTCGTACCCACAGACAGCACGAGCTCTGCCGCCAGCGGCAGCCTGGACAGCGGGAGACCTTTGTCCAGCGGCGCGAAGGCCAGGTAGGAGGCGATGAGCACGAGGCTCGAGATCGCTGGGGCTAGCGCGTACCCGGCGAACCTCCGGTAGGCCTGAAGCAGGCCGAACAACACCACTGACAAGCCGTACAGGACTGCCTGCGGCGCGAACACGGCCAGCATGGTTGCCGTAGTTGAAACCAGATCGGCATGAACGCAGTGCGAGTTGGGGTTGGCCGGGTTGAGGAGCGTTGCGATCGGCCCGGCAAGCGCGGCGATGATGATGGTGAGCGGGACCAAGATGATGACGGTCCACGTCAGTAGCGCCGAGGAGATCTGGCCGACCCTGGCCTTCTCGCCCGGGTCAGTGGCGGACCGCTCGGCCGAGCGAGCCAGCACCGGGACCATCGCGCTGGTCAGCGCGCCGCCCAGGACCAGCTCGTAGATGAGGTTAGGCACCTGGTTGGCGGTGACGTACGCCGTTCCGAGGCAGGTTGCGCCTACCGCCTGGGAGAAGACCAGAGTGCGGACGAGCCCGAGTATGCGCGCCAGGATCGTCAGCGCGGCAATAACTGCTGCGCCACGGGCGATGCCCGCCGCGTCCCGCTGCGGGCGAGTCGCGACTGCCGCGGCCGACGCCTCTGGCGCGTCCTCACCGCTAGTGGTCCGCACGCGCATTCCTGGTCGTCACCGCTCGTGCAGGGTCACTGTGGCTCGTTCCCGGCAGCCGCGGGTCCGCAGGAGGCAAAACGGCATCCAGGGTAGACGGCGGACGGTCAACAAGCAGTGATTTTATACCGCTCGCGCTTAGCGCACGATGAAACCGCAGAGCCCGGGCGGTGCAGCCGAGGGGCAGCGAGATGCGAGCGCCTGATCAGGCCGCCAAGTGCCTGCGCCCGGACAAGCTCGTGCGGCCGGACGTCAGCGGACTGTCATCCGGCCGCACGAACCCCGGGGAAGGGGCAGAGCGCTGGCACTTAGAGTTCGTCAGCGGGGGTCGGCGACGAACGGATCATCGTCAGGGTCCGGTGATCGGGGCTCGCCGTTGTCCGAGTCCCCCCAATCGTCTGGGGGCCCGCTGTCCTCTATGTCTTCTGCGCTCGACGGAAAGAGCATCCCACAAATGAGCAGGTAAAGATGCTCAGGGTACGGAATAAATTCGACGTTCCGCAGCGCCTGATCCTTGCCGGCCGTCTCGACGACGAAGGCGCCGTACCCGAGGAGCCGTCCCGGAAAGGACCTCTCGAAGCTCATGTCGACGATCTTGTCCAGCGGCAGCATGTTCACCCGGCGGGTGAGAAAGCCACTCGTGCGCAGGAGTCGTGCGCTGGTCACCACGAAGTAGCCGACTGACCAGTCCAGCACCTTCCAGACCAGGCGGAGCAGCAGCACAAGCCACGCGACCCACAGCACGTCGGCCGGGATGCCGTGCAGGACTGTCGCGGTGAGTATCCCCGCAAGCAGCAAGCCACCGAGAGTAAGCGCGCTGGCTGGGATCAGGACTGCCGGATGCTGCCGCGCCCTGGCGACCTCTATCTCCCGCGGCAGCAGGTACTTGCTGATCGCGACGGGCGAGCGAGCCTGCGAGCCGGGCTGCGGGCCAGACTGGCGCATCTCTACAGCTTGTTCACGAAGCGTGACATTGAGTTGCCCGCGGACTTCAGCCCGTTAAAGGCGTGCTGGAGGAAATGTGCGGCACCGGAAGGGTCAGTGGCCAGGTAATACACGACAAAGATAACGATTGCCCATGTGATGACCTTCCGCAACACTAGATCACCTCCCTGAGGATGCCGCAGTAGGTCGCTACCGCGAGTGAGCGAGTCGTTCGGTTAAGCCAGTGACTCCAGCATAGCCCAGCGCAATTTGCCGACCAATGAACACTAACCCTAGGCAACCATACGGGATTCGGCGGACATCAACGCGCCGGCGCGCGGTGTTGTAGCCAACTTGCCGGCAGGTTCGTGGCGCGACAGGCCAGGACTGGGCGCCCGAGGGCCGACCAGGAGCGGGATCGGTGCACGCGAAGCCGGAGAGTCTGACACCATTTCCCTTCTAGATCCCAGCTAGCGGGGTGCCGATGACCGATGTGAGCCCGAGCGACTTCGCAGTCGTCATCTACCGGGAAGATGACGTCTGGGAGGCCGAGGTCCTGCCAACGGCGCTTACCGAGAACTTGGACGGGCTGATACAGGCGCTGCGTCAGCAGCCAGGTATCGGCGGAGCGATTGGCCTGGCCGCCGTTGGCGATGACTTTTTCGTGGCATTGCGTGTCCTTGGCAATCACGTGTCTGTGTTCCTGTCTGACGTCACTGCCTCCGTGGATTGGCCACTGGCCCGGCAGGTGCTCGACCATCTAGATATCCCTGTTCCCGAAGATGAAGACCTTGATCAGGTGCTGCCGGTCGGTGACATGTCGATCTTCGCTGACCTGGGTGTCGACGAGATGGAACTCGGTGCTCTGTCCGGCGACCTCGACCTCTTCCCTGACGAGGTACTCGCGAGCCTGGCGAGGCGAATCGGGTTTGGCCAGGCACTTGAGCGTGCGCTGGACTCGGCCATCGGCGCCTCATAGGTAGCTAACCGGTGACGGGTTACCTGGCCAGTTTCGAGCCCGCTATGCGGCAAGCCATAGCAGAGGCGAAGGCCGCCGGGGGAGATGTGCCAGTGGGTGCCGTCGTCCTTGATGCGAGTGGCTCGGTCATCGGCCGCGGCCGCAACCAGCGCGAGGGCACAGCGGACCCCACCGCGCACGCCGAAATACTGGCGCTGCGGGCAGCGGGCGTTTCCCGCAAGAACTGGCGGCTTGACGGCTGCACTCTGGTTGTCACTCTTGAGCCCTGCACGATGTGCGCCGGAGCGCTGCTGGCCGGACGCGTCGCGCGGCTGGTCTACGGGACCTACGACCCGCGCGCGGGCGCGGCGGGCTCGGTCTGGGATGTGCTGCACGATCCGCGCCTCGGGCAGCCGGTAGAAGTCGTGAGCGGCGTGCTTTCCGCCGAGTGCGCAGCGATGCTTCGGCGCTTTTTCGAAGAGCGCCGCTAGCCAACCCGTGGTCTGGACCGGGTTCGGCTCAGGTAGGCTCGGCTGCGGTGGAGTCGCCTAGTGGCCGAGGGCGCACGCCTCGAAAGCGTGTGATGGGGCAACTCATCCGTGGGTTCAAATCCCACCTCCACCGCCACTGACCTAGGCAAATACCCACGCGTGGGCGCGGCGCCGAGTCAGCTTGCAAGCTTGTCGGCTTCGTCGATCAACTGCTTGGCGCGCTGGAACGAGACTCCGAGTGCCTTGCCGACGTCCTGAAGCGATAGTCCCTGGTCGCGCAAGCGTCGTGCTAGCTGTGCGGCCTGCGCCTGGCTGCGAGCGGCCTGCTGGCGCAGTTCGGCGGACTGGTCCAGTTCAGCCCGGACCTCGGCAGGCAGGATGATGGCGATGTCGAGGTCGAAAGAGTCAGCCGGGATGTCATCCATGATGGCAATGAGATCGCGGGCCATGGACTCAGCTTCTCGCAGTGTGCGCGCCTGGGTTGCGCGCGCGACCGCGGGCACGCGGACGCGCCAGACCTTGCCGTCGCGGTCCACTTCAGCGTGATAGGTCTTCAGTTCCGCCACCAGCCCTCCGCTAGCTCCGCTTCGCATTCGTGGAGGATGTCCTCGGTCGTCCGCAGGCCGATCTCGGCATGACCCGGGATAGGGATCTTCAGCGATCCCAGCCAGAACGTGTTTGGGCGCCCTCGACCTGTTTCCACTCGACGCCTGCCGCCTGGCTTCCTGCCCGATCTTGCGGATGAGCCAGTGCATATGCCATCAGCCGGCTGCAAAGCCGGATTGTCCCGATGGCTTCAGGCACCCGTCCTCGATGTCCTGAAACTGGACACCACTCCACCGTCTTGGCCCGCAACGCTTACGGACATAATCGACTGCCATGCGAGAGCTCACTGAAGTCGCTCCCGGCGTGCTGGTAGCGACCGCCGTCCAGTACACGACCACGAGCACGGTGGTCGTCGGGGCAGGCGGAAGCTGCCTGGTAGCGGATCCGTCCGTCACGGTCGCCGAGGTGACCGGCCTGGCGGACGAACTCGCTCGCCGGAACCTGCGGCCGGTGGCTGGCTGGGCCACGCACGCGCACTGGGATCACCTCCTCTGGTGTGCCGAGCTCGGCGACGTGCCCAGGTACAGCACCCTGCGGGGGGTCGAGCTAGCTCAGCGAGAGCGGGCGGGGCTCATCGAGGGAGTCAAGGCCGCTGCCCCCGGCCACGACCTTGAGCTCTTCGGCCGGCTGACGGCCCTGGAGGGGAACAGGATCCCCTGGGACGGTCCTGCGGCAATGGTCGTCGAGCACGATGCTCACGAGATCGGCCACGGCGCGATCTTCCTCCCGGAGACCGGAACGCTGCTGGCCGGCGACATGCTGTCGGACCTGGAGATCCCGCTGCTGTATCCCGGCGATGCGGACCCGGTCGGCCGGTACCGGGCTGGGCTGGAACTGCTCGCGGCGCTCGACGTCGTGCGGAGCCTGGTGCCAGGCCACGGGCATGTGGGCGACGCCATCGAGTTCCGCCGCCGGGTGGATGCCGACAGGCGCTACCTGGACAAGCTAGAGAGCGGGGACCGGGAAGCCGATGATGAGCGGATCGGCAGCGGATGGCTCCTATCTGAGCACGAGCGGCAGTTCAGCATGCTGCACGGCTGATCGGGACGCGCTAAACCACTCGTGGTTGCGCTACGGGCTCCGCCTGAAGCGTCATTGGTCACCGGCAGCGACATCGGTGCCACTGGCGGACTCTGACGGTCCCGGCCCGTCCAGATCCAGCACCCGGACGTGCAGCACCGACCGCTGCTGCAGCGCGGCCCGCAGCGCACGATGCAGGCCGTCCTCCAGGTACAGCTCGCCGCGCCAGCTGATGACGTGCGGGAACAAGTCCCCGTAGAAGGTTGAGTCAGTTGCGAGCACGGTGTGCAAGTCGAGCACGTTCTTCGTTGTAACGAGCTGATCAAGCCGGACTGGCCGGGGCGGTATCTGAGCCCACTCACGCGCGGTTCGGGCATGGTCGGGGTAGGGGCGCCCATCCCCGACCCGCTTGAAGACCACAGCCCGAGTTTAAACGAGCACTGCGCGTGCCGCCGGTGCTGCGAAAGGCCAGCTGCCCGTCCTGGCCGCAGGCGGCATCTCACGCCGGCGCAACGTTGCTGGCGTGCGCATCGCTGGCTATCGATAAGCTTGCCCGCGGAGGATTCGCCTAGTGGCCTAGGGCGCACGCTTGGAAAGCGTGTTGGGGGCAACCCCTCGCGAGTTCGAATCTCGCATCCTCCGCCACGTTGACCTGCGGGAACGCTGTTAGACCAAGCCGCCGAGGGCTTACGGCCTGAGCAGCGTCTTGATAGCGCGGCGTTCGTCCATGGCCTGGTAGCCCGCAGCCGCCTGATCTAGCGGAAGGTCAAGGTCGAAGACCATCCCAGGGTTAATGGCGCGGTTCTCGATGAGACTGATGAGGTGCGGCAGGAACCGTCGGACTGGCGCGGGGCCGCCAAGTAGGTGGACTTCGGCGTAGAAGAGTTCCTCGCCTGGCAGGGTGACTCCGTGGGCGACGCCGACGTAGCCCACGTGCCCGCCGGGTCTGGTGCAGCGGATGGCCTGCATCATCGATTCCTGGGTGCCGACGGCTTCGATGACCGAGTGGGCGCCTAGCCCGCCGGGGAGTTCCTTCACGAACGCGACGCCGGCGTCGCCGCGTTCGGTCACGATGTCGGTGGCGCCGAACTCCAGCGCGAGCTTCTGCCGCTGTTCGTGTCTGCTCATCGCGACGATACGGTCCGCGCGAAGCTGCCTGGCTGCCAGCAGCCGACCGCTCCGTCGCCGACGACCACAACGGTCTTGCCGGGCCCGGCCTCTGCGGCGACGGCGCCGAACCAGGCGGTGCCCAGCACATCGGAGGCGGCGAGCAGATCCGGGGCCAGGGACTGGGGTGGGACATCTGCGGTTGGGACGAGTGTGCCGTCGGCGAGCGGGACGCGCAGCATCTCCGCCTGCGCGCCGCCGGCGCCAACGTACTCCATTTGGGCGCAGCGGCTCTGGTAACCGGCCTGGCAGATCGGGCAGGTCCCTCGCACGACGCCCTCAGACTCCTGGCCAGCTGGGCCGCAACAAGCGGTCGACCGGAGCGGAGTGAGCCAAGCTCGACGGGGCTCCCTCACTGACGCACTGAGTCCTTTGCGGCACACGTCAGTCTTGTTGATCAGAGGCGGCTGCGCCCATCATGCGGCGGGCGACGCTCACGTCGGGACCGAGCCGAGTGACGTAAGCGACCAGGTCGTCAGCGGCGGCATGAAGTGCCTCGTCGGTCATCGCGCCGAGGGCGTCAAGAATGAACAGCGCCGTGGTTGTACGCACCTGAAGCTGTGTGCGGCGTCCTTGCCGCCAGTTCCAGCGCCGGCAGGTCACGCCGGCTTCGTCGCACCAGATCACCTCCCCAGGGTCGGGGTTCTCGATCACTGCGGTTCCGTCCGACACCGTGTCGAAAGTCTCCTTGCCGGTCGCGCGGACCAGTTGCGGCGGACCGACGTAGCGGGTCAGGTCTTCGCCGCCCAGCGGGACCTGATGCAGCACCGAGACCGCGTTGTAAATGTCCGTGAGACGGTTCACTCGTGGCAGCCCGGATACCGCGCGGCGAAGCAGCGCCTCGAGGCTGTTGCGGGTGCGCTGCGGCTTGGCTCCGAACGCCCGGTAGGCCTCCCGCCACGCGGCTACATGCGGAATTCCCTCCGCTGGGCCGTCGCGCAGCATCTCGCGGGCGTTCGTCTCCGCCTTCAGGAGCAGACCTTCGCTGAACTGGTCACTCGGGCCGGGGACGATGCCGTCGACGGCTATCAGCACGACTCGGTAGTCGGGACGCA
>Ga0335075_10016008_pt1 | contig 11222 bp, 5 predicted proteins | sample Lox_Sample_24_FD_206723 | JGI IMG/M metagenome (GOLD analysis project Ga0335075, IMG submission 206723) | Soil microbial communities from Loxahatchee National Wildlife Refuge, Florida, United States - Lox_Sample_2.4 | ecosystem: Environmental > Terrestrial > Soil > Wetlands | place: USA: Florida... | reverse complement strand
AAAGGCCTCAGGACCGTCGCAGCGATATCCATGCAACTGCCGACAGGCTCAGCGAAAATCACATCCGGGGAGGAAGATGTCCGCAGATCTTCAAGTCTCGACAGCAGCTCAGAGAACCGGCAACAAAAACAGCCGCCTGTCACTTCCCGGGCTTCTAATGTCTGTGCTTCTGCGTAAAGCGTGTCCACCAGGTCCCGGCCTTGGTCGTTCAGTATGATACCCGTGCGGAGTCCCCGCTCGCGGAGGAGCTGCGCGGCCGCCACAATGAGACTCGTCTTACCGGCGCCGAGAAATCCACCCACGATGACCACCCACGGCCGTTGGTCTCCCGAAGACAATGTCATCCGTGGACCTCGATGCTTAGCTCCCCGCCGGGCTCCAGGCTAAGAGCATCAGCCAGAACCACAATCGCGTTATCATCGTGAACCGTCAGGCTGCTGGGCAGAGTGTTCCCGCCCCTTGCCACCGAGGCACTGCTTCCCGCGGCAGCGAACTCAAAAGATCGGCAGCGAAGCGTGCCGGCAAGTACTGTGATCGCGAGACGCGTTCGCTTCGTTGAAGCGGCAAGTGAGAAGGTTCCCCAAGCGGTTCCGGTAGCCCAGAAACAGCGGAATGCCTCGCGCATAGCGGGTGGTTTCGCGATCACCGAAGCCCGGGCGCCGTCGTAGTGGAATCCGCTCAAAGCGATGACTGTTGACCAGGCCGCCATAGCGCGGGCATAGTGATGACCGCATTCGGCTTCATCCCAGGGATTGCGCTTCTCTCCGTCGTAGCGCAGGCGCGCGTTGCTGACCACTTCGATGCCCTGCTCGACCATACCCCACGACATCATCAGCGCTGCAGCCGTGTATTCAAGGCCGGTCCACGATTCTGGGTAGTACGGAAAAGGAATGCGCGGACGTTCGGCTTTTGCGTAATCGCACACCACAACGGCGGCTTCTTCGTTGAGTGCGTAGGTTCGCGCCACATTGTCATGCGTGGCTAGGGTGCGCTTGTTGTTATAGGTGTAGATGGAGTTCAGTGTTGTGCGTATGTGCTCGGGAGATACCAGCGGACCGAGGTTGCCGGCGTCGGCCAGGTATTGACCGACAAGCTGGTCCACGAGGCAACCCGCGCCAACCTGATATTCCGGGTTCTCGGTATCCTCCGCGCCCATATCGCTGCGCAGATTCTCCGCAATCTGACTTTTGGGATAACCACGCACTTTTTGGATGTAATACTCGCCATTAAAGAGATTTGTATCGATCCAGCGCTGCCCGTTCTCAAAGAGCCGGCGATATGTCTCCCCCGCCGAATTTTCGCCGACCGCCACGGCCATTTCGTAAGCCGCGCGCAAAGCGCCGAGATAATAGATACCGCACATTGGGTTCGGACCGTAAAACTCTACGTCGTAAGTGTTATGCTGTACCCCCTCGAACACGCCGTCCCGATTGGCATCCCACCCGCCCGGTATCCAGGCGAACTCGAGTGCCTTCCGGATGTAAGGCCAGAGCTCACGCAGCCAATCATCGTCACCCGATATCTTCCAGTCCATCCAGGCGTGGACGATCTGACCCATCTGGCCATCTGCCGCTGCAAATCCCCATCGTTCTTTGCCGCGCGGAAGCAATTCCCTGAAGTGAATCGCACCGGCATCGTCCATCGAGTATTCGAAGGCGGCCTTGCGAAGCGATTTCGCAAATGCCGGAAACAGATATGGAGTGACGGTCTCGTAATTCCACACGTGGGTGCAATTGCCGAAACAGCAGCCTCTGTGATCGTCGCTCCCTTCGAAGCCGTGAAATTCGCCATCCGCGGTGCGAAAACAGGTGGTGGTTGCCAGCGTGGAGAGATTGGCGCTGGCCGCATCTTTTACGCAGCCGGGCAGAGTGCTCTCGCGAAATGATTTCGCAAACATCAGCGTGCGCGCCTCGAGTTCCGGCAGGTTTTTCGCGGCATAGGACGCGGCTTGCCAGGCGTCGGCAAAGCGCGTGGCATAGTAATTGCCGATGACGGTCTTCCCTGTTCCCGGAGCAGCTTCCCACCCGCACCAATCCGGGGTCCGGTTGGGAAAGTGCCAGCCCAGCAGAAATTGGAAATCCCCTGTCGCACCGCCTTGTATTTCCCTCTGAATACAGAGCGCAGCAACGGCATTGTGCGGCTCGGGCTCAGCGCCCGAAAAACTTCCAAACTCAGAAAAATGATCCCAGAAGAGAAGTGGAGAGTTCCACCACCGGCCTTGCGGCCACCCATCCCAGTGTGAGACGCTCGCCCCGGCATCTGCTCCGGTCATAAGGGCGAAGGTTCCAGCCATCGGATCGTCGGAGGTCAAGGCAGGGTTGCTCATCAGGAATCCCTGCGCGCCCTCCTGAGACCGGTACTCGTTAACGCGGCGATTGTCGCTCTTATCTCCAGACTTCACCGGATTGTCGAGCGACATCGCGATACCGACTTTGACCAGCGCATGACCTGGGTTGGTGACGCGATAGCGGAGAATCGCAACAGGCAGCCCGGAATCATCCGCATCGTGCGGAATGAAGGGAGAGAACGCATCGAGCCTCACCGTCACTGGCAGCAGCGAATCTTCAAAATCGATATGAGCCAGAGGATACTCGCCCGTGAAGGTCGCCGATTCCAGCCGGCTTAATCCGGGGACATTGTCGGAACCCAAACCGTCCTGTCCTTCGTAAGGAGCGAGAATTCGTGATTCAAGAACTCGCGCAATCGGTTGCTTACCCGACGATTGAACCCATATCGACGGAAAAGCATAGGTGGGCCGATAGCCCTTATTCGGCCGATTAAATATCTCCCAGTCGCGCAGCTGGCCGCGACCGCCCAGCCCAATGCTGCCTGCGGTCACTCCACCCAGTGGGAAAGAGATCATCTTCAAGGCGCGCCCACTGAAAGTTCTGGGATAACTTTCGTCTCTGGAGATCGCTTCTGCGGGCTGGTCCGCGTGCTCGCGCTGCAACGATATTGGCGCGGGCCAATTGCCCGTTTGGGCAGCTGCGCCCAGCGTGCCGGCGGCCTGCCGCAGAAAGGCGCGGCGATCGAGCATATATTTCTCTTTCATTCCCACCTGCAATCCATCAGCAGTGACCTCCAACCTGAAAGAGCCTTCCGGTTTGGATCAAGGTTTTCACTTGAGGAGACTATCGGGGGAACCTCTCTTCTCGCGATGGAAGCGGAGGAAAGGGCTTGTGCGGTTCGGTCTGATACCAATACGCGACCGAGGCTACGTCATCGGTGAGTGGTTGAAATTTTCCGTTCGGCCACCATCCGAGCGTCTGGATCGTAACCTTGAGGTCGTGATCGAATCGAATCGGGTCCATCACATGCCAGCGATAGAGAAAATGTTTCGGAACCTGTCCAGGCTCCCTCTCCGCAAAGGGATATCCGGAGTACGGCGCTGAGAAGTTTTTGGCGCCAAAACTCCACGCGCCGCCAAAATAATCTTCGGTGCCTGTGCCGTTGATAGTGGGATACTGCTTGTCGCCATCCATGTAGAACTTCATCTCGCCCTCTCCCCACCATCCATCGGACATCTGAGTCCAAACCAGAAAGGTGCCGACATACTGTCCCTTCCCTACGACTCCGTCGAGGATTGTGTGCTCGGGATGCTCGCGCGTGCTGGTGCTACGCCGCCACTCCGCGTGGAAATATCCGGCATTGCTGGGAACAGCCTGCAGCGAATAAGTAATCTGGTAGAAGAAGCCGTGAATGACGTTTGGGCTTTGATTCTCGATCGTGATTCTCGCGCTCTTGCGGAACGGCATCGGCCAATAGGAATTAAATCCACCCGATGGATTTACCGCCACCATCAGCGAGTTGACGTCGTACCTTATTCCTCCGCCCTCCGCAAAGAAATCTCCCAACGGCACTTCAACAGACGGATTCTGCTCGCCGTCCCAGTAGAAGCGAAGAACGCAATCCCGATAAGCCTGCGGTGCGACTGTCATCCAGATGTGCTGGATCATCCCGGATCCGGTAATTTCCGCCAGCGTCACCGTCTGTTGAGCGGGCAGGTCGATCTCCGGGCGAACCTTCCATCCCGGCCCAAGTTCCGAGGCGGCACTCTTGTCATCCGGCACGGCCTTGGCTCCCCCTCCCTTCGCCCCCGTCGGATTCTCGGCAGATATGGATCGCGTCTGCGCGTTCTCAAGAAGAGGGAGCGATGCAAAGCCGGCCATTCCAGCCGGCGCATCCCCGGAATCGTTTTGCTGCGGCGCATTCTGGCAGAGGGCCGTAGAAACCAACAAACAACCGACTGCGGTTGTAACCGCGTGCCGAAGTATCGCCTTCAGTGCTGTGACCATATGCCGCGATTTCACCTCGATGAGTATCTGTGAAACGATTCGATTTCACTCTTTCAAAACAGAACAGCGATATTACAACAGCCGTCCATGCTTTCCCAATCGGAGTTCCGTAATCTTTCGCTGAGCTGCCGCGGCGGCGCTGTTTGCGGGGCGTGCTTGCAACAGCGGCGGCGCAGCCCACAAACGATGCTGACGCCGCGTTCAATTATCATTACTCCTGCACGCCCAAGTGCCTGTCGCACCGGACACAGAATTTATCCGGATCGCCCGCAGGCTCCATTTCTGTCGAACCATTACGGTGAACGCGATACAAGAGACCATAAAACCCAGATGGGCTGCCTTCGGCAATCGCGCCTCGGGCAACGCGGACACGAAAGTGCTGTCGAATCCGAACAGCGCTGCCGGGAAGAGAACGAGCCTGTTCATCCTCCTGGCGCTTACAGCCGCCGCGGTTCTCCCGGTATGGATACCGTCCTATCCGCCGATGACCGACCTTCCTCAACACGCCGCCCAGGTCGGCCTCTTGCACCAGATGCGTAACCCGCACTTTCCCTTTTCATCGCTTTATGAGCTGAACTGGTTCACTCCTTATCTGCTTGGATACCTGCTGATTTATCTGCTCTCGCCCATTTGCGGCATCGTCACGGCGTGTAAACTCGTCATTTCGTTTTTTGTTGTCGGCTTCCCCTTGGCGTCGGCGCTGTTGCTCGATTTTGCCGGAGTAGATATCTTCTGGGCCATCCTAACCATCCCCTGCGTCTATGGATTCGCTTTTCAATGGGGGTTTCTCAATTTCCTCATCGCCGCTCCGCTGGGTCTGGCTTTTCTGTGGCTGGTGGGCCGTTCGTCGTCGCGACGGCCTCTTCTCTGGACGGTACTCCTCGCCCTTTCTGCCGTCGCTCTATTTTTTTGCCATGCGCTGGTCTGTGGTTTTTTCCTTGCATGCGGCGCTCTCTTCCTTCTGAGCGACCGGGCTTCCTTCAGAGATCGGCTAGGTAGCATCCTGCCTCTCACCGTCGTGCTTCCCGTCGCTTTGTTGTGGATCAAAGTGACGCTCGCTCATCCAGCCGCCCGAAGACCCATGATCTGGGACCTCGACTGGTTTCATACGGTCGAGCCCTACTACTCGTCCCTAAGCGAGTCCCTCGGTCTTCCCGAGTCGGGCTGGGGTCGGCTGAACGGTTTTTTCCCGCGCCTTCTGGGGGTCTTTCCTTCCCTATGGTCCGTGTGTGTTGGAGCTGCCTTGTTCCTCTTGCCTCTTTGCGGCGGATTGCGATTCAGCAAAAGACCGGCGATGTTCCTGCCTTTGCTCGCATGCATTGCCCTGCTCCTGCTTTGTCCCGGAGCGGTGTTTGGCACCGACTACGTTTATCCACGCTTCACGATGTTTATTCTTCCGCTCTTCCTTTTTGCGCTGCGTTCGCCTCTGCGGCCGCCCCGCCATGCCGCCATCGTTCGCTCCCTGACCGTCGCCCTGATCCTCGGTTTTATTCTTCTTTCCGTGCGGCGATCGATCGTGTTTTCCCGTCAGGCACGAGGCTTTCAGTATCTGTTGAGCGCAATGGAACCCGGCCAGCGTGTTCTTTCCCTCGCATTCAATCACGAAGACGGCGTATCGATCGCACCCACGTTTCTGCACCTCCCGCAGTGGTATGCGGCTCAGAAGCAGGGTGTCGTCGATCCCAGCGCCGCGATGATGCATCCTGAACTCGTGGTCTTCCGAAAGAAGCAGATTCCCAAGGCTGTTCTGTGGGATTTTGAATGGGACCCGGAGGAGTTCGATTGGATGGCGTATTCGGGAGGCCAGTACCGCTACTTCGTTGTTCGATCGAACAAAGATGAGGGGGCAGAGCTGTTCTCAAACGCACCTTGCCCCGTGGTGCTGCGACGTCAGAAAGATGATTGGTGGCTGTACGAGAGAACGGCGTGTCCAGGTGAAGCGGCCGGCGCGCTCAAACAATCTTCTCGATGATGAATCGAGGCCGGGCTTTCGACTCAGAGTAGATCTTCGCAAGGTATTGCCCCAACACTCCGGTGCACAGTAACTGCACGCCGCCCAGCATATATAGCGGGATAACAATCGAGGCCCAGCCCGGCACAGCGGCGGGATTGAAGATGCGAATCCACAGCGCCCACAGTGCCATCCCGAAGCTGGCCAGCGATATCACCAGGCCAAGAATGGTGATGATCCTAAGAGGCACATCGGAGAAAGAAAGCACGCCTTCAATAGCGAGGCTGAGCATTTTGGAGACGGTGTATTTGGATTTCCCCGCCACTCTCTCCCGGCGATCGTAATAAACCAGGGCGGACGGAAAGCCGAGTTGCGGGATCAACCCTCGGAGGAAGACATTCGCTTCCTTGAATTCCCGCAGGGCCTCCACCACCCGCCGGCTCATCAGGCGGTAATCCGCGTGGTTGAACACCAGCTGTACTCCAATGACTCGAAGAAACGAGTAGTACCCCTCGGCGGTGAGTCGCTTGGCCCGGGCGTCCATCCTGCGGCTGCGCCGGACTCCATAGACAATCTCGGCTCCTCGCGCAAACGCGAGTAGCATCTCCTTCACCGCTGCCAGGTCATCCTGCAAATCCGCATCGACACTGATGAGCGCGTCGCCATCGGCGTGCAACAGGCCCGCAAGAAGAGCCTTCTGGTGCCCGTAGTTTCTCGATAACTTGATGCCGCGAATGCGGGAATCGCCCGCCGCCGCGGAACTGATCAGCTGCCATGTATGGTCATCAGAGCCATCATCGATGAAGTAAAGGAAACCATCCTCGATCGTGTGCGCGGCGCGGAGCTCATCCAGCACATCTCCAAGACGCCGCAGCGCCTCGGGGAAAGCATCCTGCTCGTTGTAACAAGGAACGATCAGTGCTAAACGCGGAAGGGGACGTGCCTCCATGGAAGTTATCGCGGTCACCTGTGATCTCTTCATGCAAGGCAGATAATCTTACACTCAACCCACTGCACCGGCTATTTCCTTCTCCCCAGAGCTCGGCCAAGAAGAAGAGATCGATGTTTCAGTATAGCGAGCTTCGATATCCAGGCGACGGGGAGCCTGGCGAATACAAGCGTCCGCAGCTTCCAGAGCGGGCTTGCGACATCTGCAATTGGCTCGTCGTCAGATACTCTTACACTCCTGATTTCCGCTGGAAGAAAAGCCTGCGCCCTCTGGGCAACATACAGAACTACATTATGGCGATACCAGGCCTCGACACCTGCGGCGTTGCGCAGATGCGGCCGCACAAAATCGTAAGGAGCATATCCGTGCCCGGCAAAGAGAGCGCGCCAGAAACTATAGGGTCGTTCGTTGATGTGGTTCTCGCCGCCCTGGCCCGGAACGGCCGCTGAGAATAAAACGTAGTCGCCGTGGCGCACCAGGTTGGCAACCAGCGTGGCGCTGCATTCCGGTTCAATGTGCTCGCCGACTTCGAGGCACTGGACTAGATCGAACCCACGGCTCAGGTCAAACTCCGCGCTCACGTCCCGCGGAAAAAATAACTCCGCGGGAATCAGCAGCGACGCGCGATCGACATAGTTGCCATCAACTCCGGCGCAGTCCGCGACCCCTTGCGAGAGATATTCGCTTAACCACGCACCCGCGCCGCAGCCGACATCCAAAACGCTGTTTACCTGAAGCTGCTTCCTGACTAGTGGAATGACGATCCGGGCAGAGCGAAGCGCTCCTTGCTGGATATAGCGATAGAACGTTTGGTCGTAGGCGTAGCTGCCTTCCTCCGTGAGATTCAGTCCTGTGCGCCAGGATGGTTTGCCGTCCGCTCTGGTCTCTGTCGAATTGTTCATGGCGTCGCATCTGCCGCGCGTGAAGGCGATTGCCGAACCACAAAAGAGTAGCTGCCGGCGGGAATTCGATATGCGACCTCACCGTCCTTACCGCCGCGCTCCCCGATAGCGAAGGTTTCGGCCAAAGGCTTCCCCTGAACCGTGAACTGTTTCTCTGCCTCCGGTGTCAGCGGAAGTTGCGCACTTGTATTCGGAGGGATCGTGATATTCCAAAGTACGCTGTCACCCTTGACCTGCCAGCTCGAAGACACCGTCCCGTAGGGTGATTGATACGATGCCTCAAGCGATCCGAGCCGGGAGTCGAAGTGAGGATGAAGCAGGATGTCATGAAATCCCGGGCCGCTCGTGTCCGTGTCGATGCCCGCAGCATCGCGATAGATCCACTCCGCAACCGCACCGTAGGCATAGTGATTGTAGGAGTTCATTCCCGGGTCGGCGCGCATCGCATCCCCGTTCCAGCGCTCCCACATCGTCGTTGCACCGTGCTCCACCATGTAACCCCACGATGGATAGTCAACGTTGAGAAGAAGTCGATAGGCGACATCGGAGTAGCCCCCATCGGACAAAACCTCCAGAAGATACGGCGTGCCTAGAAACCCTGTGCCCAGCCTCCATCCATTCGCGGCAATTCGATCGACCAGCCGCTTGGTAGCCAAAGGCCGCAAGTTCGCAGGAAGCAAATTCATGTGAAGCGCAAGCACATAGCCTGTCTGCGTCTCCGGCAGCGGCCTGTCCTGGTCTGCGCCGGAAGAAGACTGGTCGAGCAAGCCCACGAATCCGTCTGAGCGTACGAACTCACGATCGAAAGCTGTCCGGATCTTCGCAAATTCCTCCGCATATTTTTGCTCGTCCTCGTTCTTTCCCAAAGCATGAGCCATCTGCCTCATGAGAGATACGTCGTATGCCCAGTAGGCGGTGCTGATGATGACCTGCGAGGTTTTCCCCTCTGGCGACAGCCAATCTCCAAAAGGGATACCGGATTGATTTTTCCAAAGATAATCCGGGTTGGCGCTCTCGATTGCATCGACGTACTTCTTCATCCCGTCCCAGTTCTGCGTCAGGATTTCGTTATCGCCGGTCTGAATCCACGAAGTCCACGGCACAATCACGCCCGCATCGCTCCAGCCCGAGCCGAATCCGGTATTGGGCTTTGCCGTGCCGGGCGCATATATCCCATACATCGGCGTCCCCGCCTGCGTGCCCCTCAGGTCGGCCGCGTACTTGCGCGAGAACGCTGCTAGATCCATGTTGTAACTTGCCGTGCGCCAGAACACCTGCGCGTCGGCGCTCCATCCCAGCCGCTCATCCCGCTGCGGACAATCGGTGGGAACACCAACAAAGTTGGACCACTGCCCCCAGCGAATATTGCTCCACAGCTTGTTGACCATCGCGCTGCCCGTCTTCAGCTCCATGGTGTTCGGCGCGTCCGTGTGCAGGACAACTGCCGTAACATCGCGCAACGGCAGCGCATCGGCAATACCGGAGAGCTCCATGTATCGAAAACCGTGAAAAGTGAATTCGGGCTGGAACTCTTCCGGGCCGCGGCCGGCCAGGATGAAGTGATCGGTTGCCTTGGCATTGCGCAGGTTTTCGGTATACAGCGTGCCGTCCGGATTGAGGACTTCGCCAAACCGCATCGTAACGTCGGTGCCGGACTTCCCCCGCACCTCGATCTTCGCAACGCCGGCGAGATTCTGGCCGAAGTCGTAGACAAAGCGTCCATCGTTAGTACGATGAACTGAAATTGCCGGAACCATTTTTTCTGCGCGAATAGGCTGGAAGGATTGCCATTCAATTCTTACCGGCTTGGGCTTAATAACTTCGGCAGTCTGCCACCGTGCCGCAGAGAACCTGTTCGTATCCCAGCCCGGCTGCTCTTTCCGCGCATCGTAGGTTTCTCCATCATAGATCTCTGCTTTCTCAATGGGCGAATCATCTGCCTCCCATGAGTCATCGGTTAAGACCCACTCGACTGAGCCGTCAGTGTGCTCGATACGCAACTCCGCCCGCACCGCCGGGGGTGTATCTCCGTAATTGTTACCCTGTCCGATCCATTCAAGCGGTGTCGAATACCAACCCGGCGCAAGATACGCGCCGACGGCGTTCTCGCCCTGATGAATCGCCGAGGTTACGTCGTACTCCTGATACGTAACGTGCTCCCGAAAGTCCGTCCACCCCGGCGATAGAACCTGGTCTCCCACAGGTTGCCCATTGAGGTGGAACTTGTAGCTGCCCAAAGCTGTGGCAAAAAGACGCGCCGAGCGCACTGGCTTCGCAACATTGAAGTCGTGCCGCAGAAAGACAACCGGGTCGGTAGGAAGAGGATTGCCAATCGGCTCGACTGCGCCGAATGCATCTCGTTGCGCGGCGAAAGGCATAGCCGAAGCCCACGCCGAGTCATCCGCCCCGGGCATGTACCAGGAACCCACAGCATCCATGGTCGCTTTCCATCCCGGATTGTCGGTTGTGATCACTTTCGCGGAGCCATCCTGCATCTCCAGGTAGAGCTCCGCGCTCATCGGCGTTTGGCTGCTTTTGGCGCCCGCGTAGAGCAGAATCTCGACCGCAAGAAGATTGTCACCCGTGTGTACGAGCCCCGTTGCATCTGCTCTGGTATAGGTTCTCCACGGAGTCCTGCCCCACTTCGGCTGCGCACTTGTCTGAAGAATCTGCTTGCCGTTGATCCACGCGGCGGCGGTGTCTTCCCCGGTAACATACAGAGCTGCCCTCTTCACAGCGCCCGGAACATTGAAGGACAGCCGGAAGTCATGCCGGGCAGCTCCGTCTCCCTTGTAGGACGGTACGCTGGCATTTGTAATCCATCCTGGCCGCGCTGCCCGGATGCTTCGATGCTCGAGATCCTCGTAGCCAATCCAGCTTGCCTTCCAGTTGTCACCCAGTCCTGTCTCCCACCAGCTCGCGTCGCTCTCCGCATAAGGTTTGCCGTCTTTGTCCCACACTCGTACCTTCCAGTAGTAGCGAGTTTCCGGATGCAGCGTCGGCCCTCCGTAAGCTACCCCGGCCGATTGGTCGGACTCGACACGACCGCTGTCCCACACATCCGGTTTGCCAGAATCGAGCAAGCGAGATTGGCTGGCCACAACTATCCTGTATGCGGTCTGTTT
>Ga0335075_10016007_pt1 | contig 11222 bp, 7 predicted proteins | sample Lox_Sample_24_FD_206723 | JGI IMG/M metagenome (GOLD analysis project Ga0335075, IMG submission 206723) | Soil microbial communities from Loxahatchee National Wildlife Refuge, Florida, United States - Lox_Sample_2.4 | ecosystem: Environmental > Terrestrial > Soil > Wetlands | place: USA: Florida... | reverse complement strand
GGCTCCTTCAGCGCCTTCAGTTCCTGTGCCGTGATCGGCTGCAGGTAGCCGACCAGGCCGGCTGCGTCCGTCGCCAGCGGCTGGTCGTAATCGGTGACCGGCTGGATATCGGCTGCGACGCCCGGAAACGCGCTCTTGTCCTCCATCAGTTGCAAGGCCACCCGCTGGGACACGTTCTGCGCCACCGGAATCGGCTGGTACGGCGAGCCCTGCCAGCACGGCTGCTGCACCGTCGCGGTACAGATGCGCACGCGTTCGGTGAGGATCTTGTCACTGACGTTCAACACCCGGGCGAGCCGGGCAAGCTCCGCCGTCCCGCCGTCGGCTTGCTGCTGGAGAGTCGCCATATTCACTGAGACCACGAGCTCGGACTGACGGCCGACGATAGCCTGGCCGGTGTCATCGAGGATCTCGCCGCGGACGGATGGCGTGACGATGTCCCGCACCTCGTCCTGGCTGGCTAGCGTCAGGTAACTGGAGTGACTGCGGATCTGCAGGTTATACAGCCGCACACCGAGCACCCCCAGTAGTCCCGCCACGATCAGCGCAATGCTCACTAGCCGGCGCTTCGATGCCGGAATCACCCTGCTCCTCCCGTCCGTTTACTAACGAGCCAGACGCGCGACCGGCTCCCTGCCCGCTTGCGTGCCAGCCATCTGCCACCGACTCGACGGCCGACCAGGAACGACAGCAGCGACCGCCTGCCGTAGCCGAACCGGGGCTGTTTGCCGATGCGGATCCGCGGCCCGAGCAGCGGGCTGCGGCCCGAACCGCCAAGCATGCCTCCACCCGGCCGGCCAGAAGCACGCCAGCCGGTCGCCAGCCGCAGCCGCGGCACGCCCGCGCGCCGCGGCGAAGTGCGGAACGTGCCCTGGCCCAGCACACCGCCAGACACCAGTCCGTAGGCAGTCCCCGGTGAGCGGAAGATCGAGCTACGGCGGAACCGCGGTACCGCCGCGGCCCGCCGGGCGGCGGGCGGGGACGACGCCCGGAAGTGCACCTTCGGCACCGAGCGGGGCAGGGTACGCGTCGTCATAGCGGACCGGCTTGTGCCCGGTCTCAGTCGGGGCACCGCGGCTGGCGGGCGACGAGACGGTGCGAGCGAAGCCGAGCCGAATCCGCGGCCCAGCGCGCCATCGCCGCGGCGCCCGCCGAACCTGATCGGCGTACGACCGCGTCCTGGCCCGGCCGGTCCCCTCGAAGTGGCGTGCTGCCGGGTGGCTGATCCACCAGGTTGACTGCCTCGCGGCCGGAACTGCCGGCTCGCGCCCGCGAGCATGCCCGGATGCCGGCCCGGGTGCCGGAGCGGGCCGCCTGCCCAGCCGGCAGTGCCACCGCCGACGGTGTTGCGGCCGACGGGGTTGCCGATCGCGCCGTCGCCGCGCCTGCCGCCGGCCAGCCGCATACTTGGCGGCGTGCGGGACACGCTGCCGGGATGACGCAGGCCGGACGCGGAGCCCGCGACACCACCTGCCGGCCGCAGGCGCCCGCGGGTCCGGGCGGACGGCTGCCGCCGGTGATAGTGCTCGTGACCGCTGCTCAGCCAGCCATCACCGGACCTGGCGGCTGCGTGCCCGAGCCGGGGCTCGTGCCGACGCTGCCGCCGGCGCTGCTGTGCGCGGTCCGCCGGGGTCGGCACGCCGTGCACCCCGGCCGCGGCCGCACCTGCGGAAAGTCCCTCCGCCAGCAGCGAGGTGATCACTACAACCAGATACAGCACAAGCGGGCACAGTATGAGGTCGTAGCCGATAGTGGCAGGCAGGACTTCGCGGACCTCGGCAGTGGTGACCTGAGCGGGTTCGAGCACGAGCCCGAGCGCGGTTGACAGTGCCTCAGCCGCGGCCACAACGATCGCCATGAACACCGCTGACCACAGCGGTGACTTGCCCGCGGCGCGGCTGAGCCGGCCAGCCGCGAAGCCCGCCAGGCAGAAGACCAGTGCGTACTGACCGACCAGCAGGCTGCCGGGCGGCGCCAGGTCCAGGCACAGGCCAGCCGCGAAGCCGATGATCGCGCCTGCCAGCGGGCCATCCGCCACAGCAAGCGCCGCGACGACGACAAGAACGATGTCGGGAACGCCGGCTCCCGGCAGCCGCAGCCCGTTCAGCACGGTGAGCTGCAGCATAATCGAGGCGACGATGAGTACCGGAGCGAACCACGCCTTACGCACGTCAGCCGCCCGGCGTCGGGTTTGGCGACGATCCGGCCCCCGCGGTACCCGGCCGGGCCGTCACCGTTACCGTGACAGTCGGGCGGGGGTGCGGCAACGGCGGCAGGGCCGCGAAGCGCGGGTCGTGACTCGGCGGCACGATGACTACGCCAACGATTCCGAGGGCGGTGAAATCGACGAACGGACGGACCTCCGCGGCCTCTGTTAGCGCGCCATTGACGTTCACCAGCTTGGTAATCACTCCGATCGGAACTCCTGGCACATACGGCCGGTCGTGCTCAGATGCCGAGGTGACGAGTTCCTGGCCAGGCTTGAGTACCGCAGCCGAGCTCAGCATCTCCAGGCGCATGAGTCCGCTACCGCTTGCGGTAACGCCAGGGCCGGTCACCGAACCCAGCTGACCGCTAGGCGCGACCGCGGCGCCGACGACCTCAGCGTGGCTGTCCGCCAGCAGGACGGTCGCCGTATCCGGGGTGACCGAGGTCACCCGGCCGACCAGGCCTTCGCCGTTCAGAACTGTCTCGTCGGTCGTGACGCCGTTACTGCTGCCAACGTCGATCGTGACCGTCTGCTGATAGCCGGTGCCTACGGCAATGACACTGGCTGCCAGCACGCGGTACTGGGCAGCACCAGCCACCAGCAGCAGCTTGCGCAGCTGCTGCAAGTCCGACTTGCTCAGCTGCGCGCCGGCCAGTTCCGCGCGCAGCTTGACCACCTGCTCCTGCAGGCTCTTCACCTGGCTCGCGGAGGAACTTCCGCCAGAGAAGAAGCGCGCTACCGTGCCGGTGCCATGCTCAGCTCCGCCGAATACATCGCCGACGGCGTTGCGTACCGACCGCAGCGCCGAGTTCGAACCGTCCGAGTAGTCCAGCGCGATCAGCGCCAGGGCAACCACTAGCAACACGACGAGGACCAAGCGGGTCCGCCGTGTGTCCCGCACTCCGAATCACCTCGCCTGCGCCCGTCACCTTTAACTGCTGCCAGGTGGGGGCCGCGACCCCCGACGTGGCTAGCGCCTGGCTTCGGGCACCAGCACTTGCTGCAGTGTGTCGAAGTCCTCCACGCACTTGCCGGTGCCGAGCGCAACCGAGTCAAGCGGGTTGTCGGTGAGGTGGATCGGCATCCCGGTCTCTTCGCGCAACCGCTCGTCCAGGCCGCGCAGCAGCGCACCGCCGCCGGTGAGCGCGATTCCCCGGTCCATGACGTCGCCGGCCAGCTCGGGCGGGCACTTGTCGAGGGTGGTCTTCACCGCGTCAATGATCACAGACAGCGGCTCCTCGATCGCCCGCCGGATCTCCTCGGCAGAGATCACTATGGTCTTCGGCAAGCCGCTGACGAGGTCCCGGCCGCGGATCTCAGCGTTCGGCTCGTCATTCGACGGGTACGCCGAGCCAAGCGACATCTTGATTTCCTCGGCGGTGCGCTCGCCAAGCATGAGCGAGTACTCCTTCTTACCGAAGTTGATAATCGCCTGATCGAGTTCATCGCCGCCGACCCGGATCGACTGTGCGGTCACGATCCCGCCCAGTGAGATGACCGCCACCTCGGTGGTGCCGCCGCCGATGTCGACGACCATGTTGCCGGTCGGCTCGTTGACTGGCAGGCCAGCTCCGATAGCCGCCGCCATAGGCTCCTCGATGATGTAGACGCGGCGCGCGCCGGCCTGGTGACCGGCTTCTTTTACCGCACTCTGCTCGACGCCGGTGATCCCGCTCGGCACCGCGATCACGATGCGCGGCTTGGCCAGGTGACTGCGCCGGTGGACTTTCTGAATGAAGTACCGCAGCATCCGCTCGGTAACGTCGAAGTCGGCAATGACGCCGTCTTTCAGCGGGCGGACCGCGACGATGTTGCCCGGCGTGCGGCCGATCATCCGTTTAGCCTCGACGCCGACCGCGACGATCTGGCCGGTGTTGGTATTCAGCGCGACGACAGACGGTTCGTTCAGGACGATCCCGCGGCCGCGAACATATACCAGTGTGTTCGCGGTGCCGAGGTCGACAGCCATGTCGCGGCCCAGAAACGCCATCGCGTTGCTCATGGAGAACAAGCACCTTCCAGCCAGATCTGCCTTGCTACTACTGCATTGTCCCGTACTGCCGTGGCTGAAACGGCCGTTCGCCCCAGCCCGGCGGTCCCGCCGCACGCCTGTCAAGCCCGGCAGCAGCGCGACAAGTACCCGATTCCCGCCGCGTCACGCCGGCAACCGGCCCGCACCGCCTGCGAGGGACGATCTCTTCGTCCGATCCAACGTGCCGCCGCCGCCGATAGTGCCAACGACAGGAAACCGGATAAGGTTTTGCCTGCGATTACCACCGTCAGTGACAGACTGCTAGCGCACAGTAATGCCAACTTCGCGCGACGCAGCCACCTGTTCGACAGCCTACAGAGCGGTGCTCCTTGCCTTACGGCAGGGCAAGACGGTTGGTGTGCGCTTTGGCTTTCAGTGACCTGGGGCGTGCTCTACGCGATAGCCAAGCCAGATTCCGATGGCCCACAGCACCGCGAATATGCCACCGAGAAAATACATAACAGGCACGACCGAGCCCGACGCTATCGCGAACACTTGCAGCAGGCTTCCGCCTACCAGGGTGGCGGGCAGCGCGCGGCGGGCGAGCGCCGCGAACAGGACTGCTGCCACCGCGGCGATGCCGCCGGTGAGCGCAGCGGCGTGCGGCGTCAGGTGGTCAATTTGCACCGCAACCGGAATCGCGAGCCCGATAACGATGGCCTCCATGATCAGCACGGTCGCGCAGAGACGCTTCACTCGAATTCACCCGTTCGACCGCGCCCGGCCGGGCGTGACTCAGCCGACGCCCGCACGTTCCCGGCCCTTTCGGAGAGCAGGACGCGGGCATCGCCGGCGGTGATCACCGAACCGGTGATCAGCACTCCCGCCTTTCCCGGGCCGCCCTCAGCGGCGGCGTCGGCCTCGTCGGCGAGGGCGACCCCCAGCTCGATCGCGTCGTCCAGCCGGTCAGCCACCGTGACCCGGTCTGGTCCGAACACCGTGGCAGCCACTTCGGCGAGCGCGGCCGGGGCCATCGAACGGGGCGAGGAGTTGGCAGTGACCACCAGGTGAGTGACGACTGGCTCGAGCTCATCCAGGATCCCGGCGACATCCTTGTCCTCTGCCACAGCGATGATCGCGGTGAGGTCGGTGAAGCTGAAAGCCTCCGTCAGCGCCTCGACGGAGGCGGCCATGCCGCCAGGGTTGTGCGCGGCGTCCAGGATCACGACCGGGCTGCGCCGGACAACCTCGAGCCGGCCGGGAGAACTCATCGTTGCTGCGGCCCGCCGCACGATATCCGGGTCGAGAGCTGATGGCTCCTCGTCGCCAAGGTCGGCCTCAGCGGGTGTGCGCGCGAATGCTTCCACGGCGGCGATCGCGCACGCCAGGTTGCCAGCCTGGTGCGCGCCGAACAGCGGCAGGAACAGGTCCGGGTAATCGCCAAGCAGGCCGTGTATGTCCAGTTGCTGGCCGCCAACCGCCAGTTCCCTGCCGATGACGCCGAATTCCAGCCCTTCCCTGGCCACGGTCGCGCCGACGTCGGCGGCCCGGTGCAGCAGCACTTCGGCTGCGGCGGGCGGCTGCTGCGCTAGTACCGCGATGGCACTCGGCTTGATGATGCCGGCCTTGTCCGCGGCGATCTCGGCCACTGTGGAGCCAAGGTAGCGGACGTGATCCAGGGAGATCGGCGTCACCACGGCCACGGTGCCGTCGGCGACGTTGGTGTTGTCCCAGGTGCCGCCCATGCCGACTTCCAGGACACAGACGTCTACCGGAGCATCGGCGAACACTGCGAACGCCATTCCGACCAGTACCTCGAAGAACGACAGCGGCACGTCGTGAGTGGCGTCGACGAGGTCGAGGTATGGCTTGATCTCGTCGTAGGCCCGCGCGAACCGCTCGGCGTCCAGCGGCTGCCCGTCAACGCAGATCCGCTCGCCGACGTATGACAGATGCGGGCTGGTGAACAGCCCGGTCCGCAGGCCGCGGGCGCGCAGCAGTGTCTCGATCATGCGAGACGTGGAGGTCTTGCCATTGGTGCCGGTGACGTGGATCACGGGGTAGGCGCGCTGCGGGTCGCCCAGGAGTGTCACCAGCGCGGTGATCCGCTCGAGCGAGGGATCGACCGAGTGCTCGGGCCTCCGGGCGAAGATCTGCTTCTCGATCTCGCGGAGCCGGTCGGCGTAGTTACTTGTCATGCCGTGATCAGGCCGGCCTCGCGTCGGAAACTTCCGTGGCACCGGAGGCGGCACCTGGCAGGGCGGCGATGCGCTCGGTCAGCCTTGCCACCTCCTGCTGAGCCGCCGCCAGCCGGGCGCGGTTCTTCGCGACTACCTCAGCCGGGGCGCGCTCCACGAAGGACGCGTTCGCCAGCTTCCGCTCCACGCCCTCGATCTCTGCGTGTGCCGCAGTCAGGTCCTTGGCCAGCCGCTTGCGCTCCGCCTCGACGTCGAGGCCTGCCGCGGTATCCAGCTCGATCGTCACGTCCTCGGCCTCCAGCGTCGCCGTCGGCGAGAAGTCCGCGCCGGCCTCGGCCAGCCGTAGCAGCGCGCGGATCCTCTCCTCATGCGCTGCCAGCGGAGTGCCGGCGATGCCGGTCAGCCGCGCCGGAACCTGCTGACCCGGCCGCAGGCCCTGGTCAGACCTGAACCTGCGGACCTCGGTGACGAGCCGCATCAGCGCGGAGATCTCCGTCTCCGCCGCCGTGTCTGTCGGAAGCGCTGCCAGCGGTTTCGTCGCCCCGCCGGCCACCTGGCCCGGCCAGCGGGCGATGACCAGGGACTCGCCGCCGGTCAGCGCAGTCCACAGTTCCTCGGTGACGAACGGCAACAGCGGGTGGATGAGGCGCAGCAGCCGGTCGAGCACTTCGCCCAGCACCCGGCGGGTAGCACCGGCCCCCGTAGCGGCCGACGCGGTGTTGTCCGGCTCGTCAGTAGCAAGTACCGGCTTGGCAAGCTCGAGGTACCAGTCGCAGACCTCATCCCAGGCGAAGTGGTACAGCGCATCGCATGCCTTGGCGAACTCGAACTGATCGAACAGCGCGTCGACTTCGGCGGTCACCCTGGCCAGCCGGGACAGGATCCAGCGGTCCACTGCGGTCAGGCTGGCCACCGGGGGCAGTCCCGCGCTGTCGGCCGCGGAATCCGCGATTACGCCGTTGAGCTGCGCGAACCGCACCGCGTTCCACAGCTTGTTGCAGAAGTTGCGCGCGCCCGCGACCCAGTCCTCGCTGACCGCGACGTCGCCGCCGGGAGTCGCGCCGCGGGCCAGCGTAAAGCGCGTGGCATCCGCGCCGAACCGGTCGATCCAGTCCAGCGGGTCGACCGTGTTGCCGCGCGTCTTGGACATCTTCTTGCCGTACTGGTCCCGGACCAGTCCGTGCAGCGCTACTTGGCGGAACGGCACCGCGTCGTCCGGCCGCTGGTCGGCCATCGCGTACAAGCCGAAGAGCATCATCCTGGCGACCCAGAAAAACAGGATGTCGTAGCCGGTGACCAGCACACTCGTGGGATAGAAGGCGCGCAGGTCCGGGGTATCGTCCGGCCAGCCGAGGGTGGAGAACGGCCAGAGCCCTGAAGAGAACCAGGTGTCCAGTACGTCCGGGTCCTGTCGCCAGCCTTCACCGGCCGGCGCGGCATCGTCCGGCCCGACGCAGACCACCTCGCCGTGCGGGCCGTACCAGATCGGGATGCGGTGGCCCCACCACAGCTGCCGGCTGATGCACCAGTCGTGCATGTCGTCGACCCAGTCGAAGTACCGCGCGGCCATCTCCGGCGGGTAAATCTTGACCCGGCCGTCACGCACCGCATCACCAGCGGCCTTCGCGAGTGGCCCGACCTTCACGAACCACTGCAACGACAGCCGGGGCTCAACGGTGGTGCCACAGCGCGAGCAGTGCCCGACGGCGTGCAGGTACGGGCGGCGCTCGGCCACCACCCGGCCGTCAGCCCGCAATGCCGCGAGCACGGCGGGCCTGGCCTCGAACCGGTCGAGGCCCTGGAACATGCCTGCGGCCGTGATCACGCCGCGCTCGTCCATGATGACCAGGCTCGGCAGGTCATGCCGGCGGCCGATCTCGAAGTCGTTCGGGTCATGCGCCGGGGTCACCTTCACAGCGCCTGTTCCGAACTCCGGATCCACGTGCGGGTCTGCCACAACCGGGATGCGCCTGCCGGTCAGCGGCAGCTCGATCTGCTTGCCGACCAGATGCGCGTACCGGGAATCATCCGGGTGCACCGCCACGGCGGTATCGCCCAGCATCGTCTCTGCTCGCGTGGTCGCTACCACAATCTGGCCGTCGCCGTCGCCGTAGCGGATCGAAACGAGTTCGCCGTCATCGTCGGAGTACTCGACCTCGATGTCGGACAACGCGGTCAGGCAGCGCGGGCACCAGTTGATGATGCGCTCCGCCTGGTAGATCAGCCCGTCGGTATATAGCCGCTTGAACATCGTCTGCACAGCACGCGACAGTCCGGCGTCCATGGTGAAGCGCTCCCGGCTCCAGTCCACGCTGTCGCCGAGCCGTCGCATCTGGCCCAGAATGCGGCCGCCGGAGTCGGCCTTCCATTGCCAGACCCGGTCGATGAATGCCTCCCGGCCGAGATCATGCCGGGAGAGGCCGTCCTTGGCGAGTTCCCGCTCGACCACGTTCTGGGTCGCGATACCTGCGTGATCCATGCCGGGCAGCCAGAGCGTGTTATAGCCCTGCATCCGGCGCCGACGCACCAGTGCGTCGATCAGGGTGTGATCCAGCGCATGCCCGATGTGCAGCGAACCGGTCACATTCGGCGGCGGGATGACGATGGTGAACGACGGGGCGGCGGAGTCCGCGTCCGCCTGGAAGTACCCCGCTGCTACCCACGCCTCGTACCGGCGGGTCTCGACCTCGCCAGGGTTGTACTGCGCGGGTAGCTTCGCCGCTTCCGTTCCGGTGGTCACGTGAGGATTCTAGTGCCGGGGCGCTTTGCCTCCGTCCGGCACTCCGCGGGCCGGCGCGCGCCGGCGCCGACAGAGCTAAGCGGACTTCTCGCGCGGCGTGCGGCGAGCGACGTCCCGCGGCACCAGGGTCGGGTTCACGTTCTCCAGGACGACTTCGGCGCTGATGACGACCTTCTCGACGTCCTTACGGCTTGGCACCTCGTACATGACCGAGAGGAGGACCTCTTCGAGGATCGCGCGCAGCCCCCGCGCGCCTGTCCCGCGCAGGATCGCCTGGTCCGCGACAGCTTCCAGGGCGTCGTCTGTGAACTCCAGGTCAACCCCGTCGAGCTCGAACAGCCGCCGGTACTGCCGGACCAGAGCGTTCCGCGGCTCGGTCAGGATCCTGATCAGCGCTTCACGATCCAGGTTGTGCACGCTGGTGATGACTGGCAGCCGCCCGACAAACTCAGGGATCATCCCGAACTTGAGCAAGTCTTCCGGCATTACGTCGGCGAATCGGTCAGATTCGGTCTTGTCCGTCTTGACCCGCAGCACCGCGCCGAAGCCCATGCCGCTCTTACCCACCCGCGACTCGATGATCTTCTCTAGCCCGGCAAACGCGCCGCCGCAGATGAACAACACGTTCGTGGTGTCGATCTGGATGAACTCCTGGTGCGGATGCTTGCGTCCGCCCTGTGGCGGCACGGACGCGGTAGTGCCTTCCAGGATTTTCAGCAGCGCCTGCTGCACGCCCTCGCCGGAGACATCACGCGTGATCGACGGGTTCTCGCTCTTCCGGGCGATCTTGTCAATCTCGTCAATGTAGATGATCCCGGTCTCGGCCTTCTTGACGTCATAGTCAGCGGCCTGGATCAGCTTGAGGAGGATGTTCTCGACGTCTTCACCGACGTAGCCAGCCTCGGTCAGCGCGGTAGCGTCGGCGATCGCGAACGGAACGTTGAGCAGGCGGGCCAGCGTCTGCGCGAGGAGCGTCTTGCCGGACCCGGTTGGGCCGAGCAGCAAGATGTTGGACTTCGCCAGCTCGACGCCGTCCTCGCCGGACCGCTCTCCGCCGGACTGGATGCGCTTGTAGTGGTTGTAGACCGCGACGGAGAGGCCCTTCTTCGCCTTCTCCTGCCCGATCACGTAGGAGTCGAGGAATTCGTAAATCTCCCGCGGCTTGGGCAGGCTGTCCCACTTGAGCTCAGTTGGCTCGGCTAGCTCTTCCTCGATGATCTCGTTGCAGAGGTCGATGCACTCGTCACAGATGTAAACGCCGGGTCCGGCGATGAGCTTCTTAACCTGCTTCTGGCTTTTGCCACAGAATGAGCACTTCAGCAGATCACCGCCATCACCGATGCGTGCCACCTAGTTACTCCCTCTGCCCTGCTGGTCGGCTAGCCCTGCTGGCCGGCCAGTCAATCGTGCCATCAGACGCGTGGAACCCTGTGCCACTAACTGTGTCCTGCGCAAACTCTGTGCTAACCCGCTGCGTACTACTAGTCCATGTGCCTGGAGTCAACGCCGTCGTCGCCAACGTCCGTAGAACCTAGACGGTACCGCCTCGGCGACCCTAGGTGTGGCCAAAGGGACACCGTGCCGGCGTCGGGCCTCCTGACGATCGTCTGCCTGACGACTGTCCTGCCAAGAGGACTTATGACGACCCTACCTCGCTCTTGCGCTTTAGCATCGTCAGAACTTCATCCACCATTCCGTAGTCCTTAGCCTCGTCGGCGGTGAAGAACTTGTCCCGCTCGATGTCCCGGCGGACCTTGTCCTCATCCTGGCCGGTATGCCGGGCTATGATCGCCTCCATCGAGGCCCGCATCCGCAGGATCTCCCTGGCCTGGATCTCCAGGTCACTCGACTGGCCGTAGCCACTCTCGACAGCGGGCTGGTGGATCAAGATACGGGCGTTCGGCAGTGCGAACCGCTTGCCCTTGGTCCCCGCCGCGAGCAGGACTGCCGCCGCCGAGGCCGCCTGGCCAAGGCAGTAAGTGTGGATCTCAGGCTGGATGTACTGCATGGTGTCGTAGATCGCCATCATCGAGGTCATCGACCCGCCCGGCGAGTTGATGTAGATCAGAATATCCCGGTTCGGGTCGATCGACTCAAGCGTGA
>Ga0335075_10016004_pt1 | contig 11223 bp, 7 predicted proteins | sample Lox_Sample_24_FD_206723 | JGI IMG/M metagenome (GOLD analysis project Ga0335075, IMG submission 206723) | Soil microbial communities from Loxahatchee National Wildlife Refuge, Florida, United States - Lox_Sample_2.4 | ecosystem: Environmental > Terrestrial > Soil > Wetlands | place: USA: Florida... | reverse complement strand
AGCACGCCGTGCGGCGCGGGGGCCGTAAGCAGCTCGGCCAGCTCGGCAAGCAGTGATTCCAGCCCACAAACCGGCTCGGCTGGTTCGCGATTCAGGTCCGTGGCCACCCGCGCCAGGACCGAGGGGGTCCGCTCACTCTCGCGGTCCTCGGCCAGCGCCCGCGCCTTGGCCGAACGCAGCCAGACGCCGATGCGAAGACGTTCGATCTGAGTATGAAGAACGCGCTGCAATCCGACCAGTCGCGGCAGCGTGAGAGCCGAACCACGCGCCAGCGCGGCGCGGATCTCGCCCGGCAGCTGGGAGGTAAGCTCCTCGGACGAGCTGGCGACGACCTCGATTTCCAGGGCGGGCACGAAAGCCAGCACGGCGCCGCCGCTCTCCCACGTCACCACGGAGAACGACAGCGGCAGCGGCTCGCGCCATCCCGCTCGAGAGCTCGCCGGTTCCAGCGGGACGCTCCCGGTAACAACGGCCGGTTCGCGGCATGCGAAACGGCGGTGCAGGGCCGTCAACGGCTCCGCCGCGATGAGCCGGTGGAGATTGCGCCGCAAGGCATCGCGGCCAGCTCCACGGCCCGCGCTCAGGCGGCTGATCTCCGGAAAGCCTAGACCCTCCGACAGAACGAAGCCGCCGTCCAGTCGCTGCAAGACCGCGTAGACGGGAAAGTGTGTCGGGATCATGTTCCTTATCAGATCGGTCCGCGGGCTCTGTGTCAACGAAGAGCAGCGAGAAGGCCAGTAGGTTCGCTCGGCCTCGCTGCTTCTGGGGAAGGAGGCGACGCTGCTGGCAAATTCATTCTCCGGCTGCCCGCGGGCTAGAATTTCCGTCGGCGCTGAGAGCGGTCAGCGATTGGGCCAAAGTCGCGCTTCTTGATTTGGCCTTGCGACCGTCAGTGTGGCGGAAGACGATGCCTTCGATGTCCTGGTCGGCCAGGAAAGCTCGCAGGAAGTCGAAGTCGCGCGATGCGCCCTCCAGCACCAGCCACGGCTAAAACCGCACGACGCGCACCAGGGAGCCCGGATGATCGGAGTCGGAACGTACTCGCCACGGCGGTCGACACGTCAGGCGATGAGGCTCCTGCTCCGCAACGTCTGAGCGCCTACGGTATCGCCCTCGATGTGCGGCCAAAGGATCCTCGTGGTGTCATGAGGACGTATGGTCGTGGATGATGAGCCAGCCTGACGGCGTTCGCCGCAGAATCAGCGTAAAGAGGCCTGTCGCTTTGGCATCCTTCAGTTGCAGGAGGAATCGTCCCCGGACCAACGCGTGCTCAGGGCCAAGAAAGTCAATGGAAAGCTCCTTGAAGGAAAGGCGGCCCATCTCGTTGCCCTCACTCTGATACTTTTTCCGATAGCGCTCCAGCGTGGACTTCCAGCCGGACGTGCGTGTCGAGCCGGAAAAGAAAGTGAGCTGGTCGGACTCCCAGTAACCTTTCATGAAGCCGGGAAGATCCCCCTTGTTCCAGGCCGTTACCTGGTCGTTGAGCAAGGTCTGGACGGACTTCTTCTCCTGATCGGCATCTTGGGCCTGGCGCAGCCCAAGCTTGTCGCGGGCCGGACGGAATTCGTCTCTGGGGTTCCAGGTCGGCAATCGGTCGGCGTTGGCCACGTCGCGGGCCAGGTCCAGCGCGAACCGCGCCAACACGACAAAACCCGAAAAGTCCCACTCCGATTTCAGCTCGTCCTGGGGCGAATGGTACGCCTTGTCGTTGAACTCCTTATGGGCCTTGCGGGCGAACCCCTCCGGCTTGCCCTTGATCTTCATGCCCGCCGCCACGGAGAACGCCGGGACGCCCGCCTGGGCCATCGAGAAATGGTCCGAACGGTAGAAGACGCCGAGGTGCGCTCTCTGATCCGCTTCGATCTCCAGATGGTTCTTCGCCGCCGCCGCCTTGACCGTCGGCCAGACCGTCGTCCGCTCCGCCCCCGTGACCACGACGGACTCCGGCACGCCCAGCGGCAGGATCATGTCGAAATTGAGGTTGAGCGCCGTTTTACCCAGTGGGACGAGCGGCTTCCGGGTGTAGTACTTCGAGCCGAGCAGCCCCTTCTCCTCCGCCGTGACGGAGAGGAAAAGGGCGGATCGCTTCGGCCGCGGCGACAGGGCCGACCAGGCACGGGCCAGCTCGATCAGAAGGGCGCAGCCGGTGGCGTTGTCCGCCGCGCCGTTGTAAATCGTGTCGCCAAGCACGGCGCGGCCGACGCCGAGATGGTCCCAGTGCGCCGTAAAGACGACGGCCTCCGACTTGAGCGCCGGGTCGCTGCCTTCCACCATGCCGACGACATTGTTGCTAACGATCCTCTCGACGCGGCTTGAGATGTTGCCCTTGAGGTTGAAGCCGAGCGAGTACGCTTTGAACCCCTTGGTGTCGGCCTCTTGCAGCGCGCCTTCCACGGTACGGCCCGCCAAGCTCAAGAGTTTTTCGCCTGCCGCCTGGGAGAGCCAGCCGGCGAAGGCCAGGGCGGGCTGGCCGGCATCGCGCTTGAGCTGTGCGCCGACGAGGGGGCGGACGACTGAGTAGGGATAACCCGCGGTCTGATGGGTGTGGATGATGAAACACGCCTTGGCGCCGCGGCGAGCGGCTTCCTCGAATTTGAAGGTCCAGCGGCCATAATAGGTGAGCGCCTTGCCGCCGAAGAATTTGGGATCGTCCGAGGGCGGCTCGTTAGTGAAGAGGACCACAACTTTGCCCTTGACGTCCACGTTCTTGTAATCGTCCCAGCCGAATTCAGGCGCGGTGATGCCGTGGCCGACGAAGACCACCTCCGCGTCGAATTCCTCAATCTCCTTCTGCGTCTGGCTCCTCCCGGAGAAGCCCTTCTCGCAAGGGATGTCGATGGTGGTCTTGCCCTTGATAGCCTGTAGCGTCGATTTCGGGCTGGTGACGATGCGCAGCAGTGGGACGGGCTGGAAGTACGTACCGCGTTCGCCGATCGGCTTGAGCCCGGCCTTCTTGAGCTCGCCGGCAATGTACTCCGTGGCGAGGAGCTCGCCGCGGCTTCCGGGACCGCGTCCTTCGAGGCGATCGCTCGCAAGATAGGCGACATGGGCCTTGATGCGCTCGGCGGAAAGCTCGGAGGCCGAATCGCCCTTCGCTCCTGCGAACGCGGAAGCGAGCATGCAAGCAACGAGGAGCAGGAACAATCTGTATGCCACGGGATTTCCTTGTTGGGAAATAGAGGCGTCGGCGGGGCGGCCGCTCGCCGGACGACGGTTCGTGCGCGTCATTGTATCGTCTTCCCGTTCAAGCGGCGATCAACACGATTCGTCGCCGTGCAGGCCCACGACGTCTGCCGCTATGATAGAAAACAAGGAGGTGTCAAATAGGAGCGCGTATCCCCTGTCGTCGATGGTCGGCCTTTCCGCAATGGCGAAGTGTTGTCATCGACGAGATAAACCCGTGATTTCTGCGTTTTCGCCGTTCATTCAGGCGGCGGCCGGACGACGGATCCACTGAATAGGAGCTTGAAATGACCCCACTCAACATTACGGCCATGCACTCGCTGGAACCGCTGTCCGCCGAGGAGATCGTCGCGGCCGTGGATCTGGTACGACAGCACCATCGCCTTTCTGCGAACTATCGTTTCGTCACCGTGACGCTCCACGAGCCGCCCAAGGACGATGTTCTCGCGGGCGGGCCGGTACGACGCGAGGCGTTCCTGATCTTGCTGGACAACGCGACGGGGCGAGGCTACGAGGTAGTCGTCGATCTGTCCGGCCGCGCCGTGCGGTCGCTGACGCCGCTGCCCGATGGGGTTCAGCCGCCGATCATGCTCGATGAGTTCGTCGAGTGTGAACAAGCGGTGAAACGGTCCCCCGAGTTCCTGGCCGCACTGAAGAAACGGGGTGTTGACGATGTCAGCCTGGTCATGGTCGATCCGTGGTCGGCCGGTGTCTACGGCACCGAGCTGCCCGAGGAGAAGGGTCGGCGCATCTCGCGGGCCTTGTCCTGGGTGCGCTCCGAGCCGCTGGACAACGGCTATGCCCGGCCGCTCGATGGCGTCATCGCGGTTGTCGATCTGAACAAGATGGAGGTGCTGCGCATCGAGGACTACGGCGTAGTGCCGCTGCCCCCCTCGGCAGGTAACTGGACGCGCGACTACATCCCCCAGATGCGCCGGGACGTCAAGCCTCTGGAGATCCACCAACCCGAGGGGCCGAGCTTCGAGGTCGATGGGCACGAGATCCGCTGGCAGAAGTGGCGTTTCCGCATCAGCTTCAACCCGCGCGAGGGGCTGGTACTGCACACCGTCAGCTACCGCGACGCCGGTCGTGAACGGCCTGTGTTGTACCGGGCTTCGCTCGTGGAGATGGTGGTTCCCTATGCTGATCCAGGCATTCCGTACTTTCGCAAGAATGCCTTCGATCTGGGCGAGTACGGCATCGGCATGTTGGCCAACTCGCTCGTGCTTGGCTGTGACTGCCTCGGCCTGATCCGCTACTTCGACGCCCACACGACCGACAGTCGCGGCGCCTTGACGACGATCCGCAATGCGGTCTGCCTGCACGAGGAGGACTTCGGCATCCTGTGGAAGCACACCGACTGGCGCACCAACCAAACCGAGGTGCGCCGCGCGCGCCGGCTCGTGGTGTCCTTCGTCGCAACGGTTGCGAATTACGAGTACGCCTTCTACTGGTACTTCTACCAGGACGGCACGATCCAGCTCGAAGTCAAGCTCACCGGCATCGTGAACACGACTGCGCTGCACCCCGGAGCGAAGCCGCGCTACGGCACCGAGGTGGCCCCACAGCTCAATGCTCCTTATCACCAGCACTTCTTCTGCGCCCGGCTCGACATGAATATAGACGGCCCCTGCAATTGCGTCCAGGAAGTGAACACCGTGGGCCGACCCACTGGTCCCGAGAACCCCTACAGCAATGCGTTCGTCACCGAGATCACCCCGCTACGGCGTGAAGCGGAAGCGCAGCGGACGGTCAATACCGCCGCCGCGCGCTTCTGGCGCGTCGTCAACCCGCAAAGCAAGAACAGCCTGGGTCAGCCGGTTGCCTACCGCCTGGTCCCGGGCGAGACCTGTGTCCTTTTCGCCGACGGCAGCTCCGCCGTGCTGCGCCGGGCCGGCTTCCTCACGAAGCACCTGTGGGTAACGCCTTACCAGACATCCGAGCGTTTCCCGGCCGGCGATTATCCCAACCAGAATCCCGGCGGCGATGGCCTGCCCCGCTGGACCGCCGCCAATCGCTCGATTGAGAACACCAACGTGGTTCTCTGGTACACGTTCGGTCACAACCACATTCCACGGCCGGAAGACTGGCCCGTCATGCCCGTCTCCTGCATCGGTTTCAGCCTTCGTCCCGATGGCTTCTTTGACTCCAACCCCGCCCTCGACGTACCGCCCTCGCCGCCCAAGGCGGGGTGTTGTCATTGAAGAGCCTCGCCCTGTTTCCTTCCCAGCTCGGCGTGGGCCTGTTGGATGACCGCGAATTCCTCCTCGGGCGCCTGGGCCACCAGGTGGTGACGACTGTAGAGCGCGAAATAGGCGATGTGCAGGCCGTAGATGATCGCAGCGCCGAGGATGACGCGCGGGTCCACGAGAAGGCCCGCGACCAGCGCCACACATCCCAGGACCAGCGCAATCCCAGAGGTCATCACCCCGCCCGGCGTGCGGTAGGGCCGCGGCAGCTGCGGCTCCTTGATCCGCAGAGCGATGTGCGAAGCCATCATCAATACGTAGGAGACAGTAGCGCCGAAGACAGAGACCAGGATGAGCAGGTCGCCCTGCCCGCTCAGCGATAGCACAAAGCCGACGGCCCCTGGGACGATCAAGGCCAGCACGGGCGACCGGCGCCGGCTGGTGAGCGACAGCACGCGCGGCAGGTAACCGGCCCGCGACAGGGCGAAGATCTGTCGGGAGTAGGCGTAGATGATCGAAAAGAAGCTGGCGATGAGCCCCGCCAGTCCAACCAGGTTGACGAACCGGCTAGCGGCGGTGACTTGTCCATAGGCGTCCGGCGACTCGAGTGCCACCACCAGGGGAGAGTCGGCGTCCATGATAGCGCGGGCGCCGGCACCGCCTGGCCCAAGCACTAGGTTCAAGGCGGCGAAGCACAACAGGACCATCATGCCGCCGATGAGGCCGCGGGGAAGGTCGCGGCGCGGATGCCGCGTCTCTTCCGCCGCCAGCGGCACACCCTCGATGGCGAGGAAGAACCACATCGCATAGGGGATGGCCGCCCAGATGCCCAGATAGCCGAAGGGAAGGAAAGAGCTAGCGCCGGGTGCATCCGTCACCGCGATGTCCATCAGCTTGTCCGGTCGAAAGTAGGGGATCATGGCCGCGAAGTAAACCACCAGGGCCGCGGCCGCGGCCGCCGTGATGGCGAACATGATCTTAAGCGCCTCGCCCACGCCATAGAGGTGGATGCCGACAAAGAGCAGGTAGAAGGCCAGGTAGACCGGCCATCCGGTGATCCCGAACAGGGACCAGCAGTAGGCGGCAATGAAAACGGCGATGGCGGCCGGCGCGATGGCGTACTCGATGAGAATAGCAGTGCCAGTGAGGAAGCCGCCCCAGGGGCCGAAGGCGCGGCGGGCAAACCCATAGCCGCCGCCGGCTGTGGGGATCAGGGAGGACAGCTCGGCCAGGGCGAACACCATGCTGGTATACATCAGCGCCATCAGCAGCGTGGCAATAAGGAGTCCGCCCCAGCCGCCGTGGCGGAGGCCGAAGTTCCAGCCCGCGAAGTCGCCGGAGATCACGTAAGCGACGCCCAGGCCAACGAGCAGCACCCAGCCGGCAGCTCCCCGCTTCAACTGCCGCTGCTGGAAATAATCGTCCTGAACCTTTTCATACTCGACACCCTGGATGCGCACGTTCGGCGGTGTGGCCATTCAAGCCTCTTGCTAGGGTTCATGCGGACCGGCCTGGTCAGCATTCTATCGGTGCCGATCAACGTTCTCGATGTCAATTTCAACGGCACGGAAGTGCGCTAACTGGCGTGTGTCCATGAATCGATCCCTTGCCGTTGTCACTTACCCGTTGTTACCTGCATGCGGATCGCCGAAGGATGTTTGGGCGAGCGATATACTTGCTGGCGCGCCGATTGAAAGTCGCTGTCCTTGGCATTGAAAATGTTCGCCACGTATTTCTGCGGGTTGCGGTCGATCAAGGGGAACCAGGTGCTCTGCACCTGCACCATGATCTTGTGCCCCTTGCGAAAGCAGTGGTGGCTCCAGTGCAGGTCGATCGTGTACTCGCTCACCTCGCCCGGCGCTACCGGCTCCGGCTTCTCGAAGCTCTTGCGGAAGCGGGCGCGCATCGGCTCCCCGCTGACGAGGAGCTGATACCCGCCCATGCGCGGCGTCTTCTCCATTTTCTCCGGGTAGACGTCGATCAGGCGCACCACCCAATCGCAATCGGTCCCGCTCGTCGCGCCGAACAGGTGGGCGGTCAGCGAGCCGGCGACCATCACATCCTCTTCGAGCGGGTCCGTCTCGTAGGTCAACACGTCGGGACGATGCTGCGTGAACCGCTGATCCTCCACCATCCACACCTGCCATTCCGGGCCGGGATATGTCGGCGTGACGGGACGCGGCCGATACGGCACCGGCCTGGCGGGTTCGGAGACGTATTCGTCAAATGGGGTCTTCGTTTGCGGCGGCGACTCGAACGCGAGCTTGCCGTCGGGATGGAAGTAGAGCTTGCGCGTCACGACGCCTGCCGGAGGCCAGCGCTTGTGACGGACCCACTTGTTGCTGCCGGTCTGGAACATCAGGGCTTCGGGCTGCTTTTCTTCCTTGCCCTTGTCCTTGAGATGCCGGGCAAAGAAAGCGGCCTGCACCTTGGAGCGGAAGTGCTTGCCTGTGGCGCTGCCGAAGCTGATCTTGCCAAGCTTGTCGCCCGGCCCCGTCTGCCAGCCGCCGTGATTCCACGGGCCAACGACGAGATAATTCTGGTCGTTCTTGTCGTGGGCTTCCAGCAGCTCGTAGGTCTTGAGTGGGCCGTAGAAGTCTTCCTGATCGTACCAGCCGGCGACGTGCAGCGTCGGGACCGAGACGTGCTTGAGATAGGGGGCCGTGGACTGTTTCTTCCAGAAGTCGTCGTAGCTGGGGTGGGCAACAAAGTCATTCCACGTCGGCATCTTGCCCTTGAAATACTTCGGGTTGACGTTCGACAGCGCGCCCAGCTTCAAATACCACTCGAAGGTGTCGTAACGATCGAACGCGAATCGAGCGTTGCTCTTGTCCGTTTCCATCATGGCGACGTACTCGAACCCGTAGCTGAGCCGGAAAGCGCCGTTGTGATGGAAGTCGTCGCCGAGGAACATGTCGGCCGGCGGCGCCTGCGGCGAGGCCGCCTTCAGGGCCGGGTGCGGATCGATCAGGGCCATCACCGTCAGCCAGCCGGGATAGCTGATGCCGAGCATGCCGACTCGCCCGTTGTTGTCGGGCACGTTCTTGAGCAGCCAATCGATCGTGTCGTTCGCGTCTGTGCCTTCGTCGATGGCCGTGGCGTTCTTCGGGTCGCGCGGGGGGCGCGTCATGACAAATCGTCCCTCCGACTTGTGCCGGCCGCGGATGTCCTGGAACACGAAGATGTAGCCTTCGTCCGCCAGCTCCTTGAAATAGTCCTTCAGCGCCTTCGGCCCGCGCAGCTCGCTGCCGTAGGGCGTCCGCATCAGGAGGAAGGGGAGCTGCCCCTTTTTCTCCTTCGGCGTGTAGATGATCGTGTGCAGCTTCACGCCGTCGCGCATCGGCACCATCGCCGTGGTCTTCTTGAACCGTTTGGCCTGTTCTTCCAGGTCTTTCGGCGTGACCACCTGGGCCGAGACGGCGGCGTCCAGAAGCATGCCTGCGAAGAACAGCCAGCACAGGCGCGACAATCGGTCCCACGTCATCGGTCATTTCTCCGTGGCAGCGAGGCGGTTGTGCCTCTTGAGGATAGCTTTGACCCGGTCGTGCGGCAGAGCGATGACCTTGCGGTCATTGACGCCAATCATCGTCTCGGCGGCGACCAGGGCGTTGAGGATGGCCTCCTCCGTCGCTTGCACGGTCGCGTCAAACAGGGCGATCATCCGTTCATTGGGAAGCATCGTGAGGGTGACGGTCCCTTCCTTCTTGGCCGCGCCCGCGTTGGCCGTGGAGAAAGCGAGGAAGATGTCCCCCGAACCGTTGCCGGACACGCCGCCGGTCCGCGCCAAGCCGAGCGAGGCGCGGCGGGCTAAACGTTTCAGCTGATGCGGCAGCAAGGGCGCGTCCGTGGCGATGAGAATGATGATGGAGCCCGATTCGGGCCGCGAGCGAAAGGCGTGCTCTTTAATCTCCTTACCCACAGGGACGCCCGCGATGCGCAGCTGGTGTCGCAAACCGAAATTGGCCTGCACCAGAACGCCAACCGTGTAGCCTCCGTCCGGCTTGCCGATCAGACGAGACGCCGTGCCGATGCCGCCCTTGAGCTCGAAACAGGTCATGCCCGTGCCGCCGCCGACGTTGCCCTCACGCACAGGCCCCTTTTTCGCCGCGTCGAGCGCGGCGAAGGCATGCTCCTTCGTGACGTGGAAGCCATTGATGTCGTTGAGCCAGCCGTCATAGGTTTCCGCAACCACCGGAAGCAGCCACGGCTGCTTGCCCTTCCCGGCCCGCTTGACGCACCAGGCGATGACGGCGTCGCGCACCACGCCGACACTGTGCGTGTTGGTCAGCATGACCGGCCCTTCGAGGAAACCCGACTCCTCGACCCACGTCGTGCCGGTCATCTCGCCGTTGCCGTTGAGCGAAAACCAGCCCGCCATCACGGGATCGGTGCTGTTCTTGCCGCGGGGTAGGATGGCGGTCACACCGGTCCGCACCGGGCCTTTGCCGACTTCAAGCTTGCCCTTCCCGAAGATCAGCGTTTCATGTCCGACTTCCACGCCTGCGACGTCGGTGATGGCGTTCCACTTGTCCGGCTTGCCGTCGAAGGGAATGCCCAGATCCCGAGCACGCGGTTTGTCTTGGGCGGCGGCGACGGAAGAAAGGACGACAACGGCGAGCAGAGAAAGCAAGCGGGCCTTCGCTGTAGTGTGCATGGTTGGCGATCTCCAACATTACTGGGATCGATACGACCTTCTTTCACGCTGGGGAAGGGATGGAAGAGGTCCATCAAACCCATCCGTCCTTCGGCGCTTCTCCTGCGGGCGACCTACTCCTGGGGTCAGATGGACAAGGGAGGGTGATCGCAAACCAGATGCCAGGGTCCGCAGCCGGCCGACCCGGAAGGGGTGTATCCATTTCAGGGCATGAGGTTATGCTCGGCATATGTTCGTCCCTTTTTCCCGCCAAACCAATGAGCCGCGCGGACGGAGAGGGTGGTACATGCTTTTCCCCGAAGGGACCAAATTGCTCATGGCGTTGTGTATCGCCGTGCCTGCACGGGGCGCGATCCTGCCCTCCTGAAGCGGCGTCGTCGTGCCGACGCCCGAGGCGCAGCGCACCAGCATCACTCGGTCGCCGCTGTCCTACAGCCGGCGCACGATCCGCCTCTGATCCGGGTTGCCCCCGCGCCCGCCGGCTGCCGCCCCGCACCCGCATGCACGTCAGGGTTCGACACCACGCCCCTCATGATACGAAACTCTCGCGCCAACTACAGTGGGACTTCGCGTACCATGCGGAGACATCCGGTACCAGGCATTCCCCAAGTCTCCCGCCGCAGGCTTCCGGCGCCCTTGCGCCTTTGGCCGGCGTAAGTCGAGCTGAGTCAGGCGCTTACACGGATTGGTTATGGGGGGATTCGTTCGTGGCATCCCCGTTGCTTATTCCTCGGCCTGTTCGCCAACCCTCCCTCGGGCTCCGAGGCGAGAGTCTTCCCTCCAGCGGTAGGGTAATCGGATCATCCCCGCGTAAGGATCGATCGCCCTCCGCACGGGATTGTGAGTTCTATTGATTGAAAGGAGATAAACATGTCTGAGCCGAAACCGTACGAAGGCGTCGTGCTTGGGAATGCTGCCCAAAGCGCAAAGCCGCCAACCGCTTCCGCAACCCTGTCCGGAAATGGGCCGGACCGGACTTCGAGACGAGCCCAGGAGCGAGCGCTGACGACGTCGATGCAAGATACTGCCCATGAGAAGAGGGCGATAAGCTCCGGGATCATCCAACAACAGTAAGGCCGTGGCGACAATCGCCTCGACTCGTGCCCGTGTATTCAACTCTCCCGTCGGCGTGAACAACGGCAAGGCGTCCACGACCGTGGCCCAAGCCGTTTCCACCGCCGCACCGGCTTCGACGGC
>Ga0335075_10016003_pt1 | contig 11223 bp, 10 predicted proteins | sample Lox_Sample_24_FD_206723 | JGI IMG/M metagenome (GOLD analysis project Ga0335075, IMG submission 206723) | Soil microbial communities from Loxahatchee National Wildlife Refuge, Florida, United States - Lox_Sample_2.4 | ecosystem: Environmental > Terrestrial > Soil > Wetlands | place: USA... | reverse complement strand
ATCCGGCCGAACTTCGGCGTGAAGAAGGATCCATCCTCGAGCAGCGTCTCGAGTGCCGCCATCAGGATGCGGCCGGCATCCGACTTCAGGACATAACCCCGCGCCCCGGCCGCCAGCACCTCACGCAGCAGCTGCTCCGACTCGTGGACCGTGAGAATGACGATGCGGGCCTCAGGCCAGGAGGCGAGGATCCGGCTCGCGGCGGCCAGCCCGTTGAGCTCGGGCATGGTCAGATCGAGAACGATGAGGTCGGGCTTGAGGTCGAGAGCCAGCGTGACCGCGTCGCGTCCGTTGGTTGCTTCCGCCACCACTTGCCAGTCAGGATGTTGTGAAATCTGCGCGGCAATGCCGCGCCTCACGACCTCGTGGTCGTCCGCGATCAGAATCCGCACCGGTGTCACGAGGCCACCTTCCTTTCGGGGTCCCGCCCCAGGTTGATCCGGCCGGAGAGCGGTATGCAGGCACGAACCAGCGTCCCGCCGGCGGTCGATTCGACGTCGAACGTGCCTCCGAGCTGGCGAATACGCTCGCGCATCCCCGCGACGCCGACGCCGGCAAACCGCCCGGAGGACTCCGGGTCGCTCGGCCGCGCCGCCGGCATGCCGCGCCCGGCATCCTCGATCTCGAGCACGAGACTTCCCGGCTCCGCCCGCAGCCGGATGGCGACCCAGGGGCTCGAGGAGTGGCGCTGCACGTTGGTGAGCGCCTCCTGCGCCACGCGAAAGAGCGCCAGCTCCTCCCCCGGCGCGACGCCCTGCAGCGGCTCGGGCAGCTGCAGCCTGACTTCGAGACCGCTGCGCGCCCGCAGGCCGTCGGCCAACCAACGCAGGGCGCTCGAGAGGCCGAGCTCGTCGAGGAGCGGTGGATGCAGGAGGTAGGAGGCGGTGCGGATCTCGGCCGAGCACTGGCGGGCGAGGCGCACGCAATGCTCGAGCTGCGCGCGGCCCTCGGCGGAGAGCTTCGCCGCCTCGCGCCCGAGCTGCGCGAGATCGATCTCGAGCGCCGCGAGCGACTGGCCGGTGGAGTCGTGCAGATCCCGGCCGATGCGGCGGCGCTCCTCGTCCTGCAGCCGCAGGAGCTCGGCCGTCACTCGCCGCAGCTCCTCCTCCGCGGACTTGCGCGCCGTCACATCGTGAACGAGGGCGAGGGCGAGTGTCGTGCCGTCGGTACTCAGGCTCGAGAGGTCGACTTCCGCCGCGAAGCTCTTGTCCGTGTCCAGACGCTTGTGCGTCCACTCGAAAGTGCTGCCGCCGTCCCGCGCCGCGGTGAGGATGCGCTCGCGCGCGAGCTCCTCCGAGGCGCGCCCATCGGGCTGCAGCGCAGGGGAAAGCTCCCACGGCGTGAGGCCGATGGCGGCGCGCTCGCTCTCCAGTCCAAACATGACGGCCGCGGTGCGGTTGGCATCCACGAACCGGTCGCCTTCGAGCAGGAACACGGCGAACCGGGCGCTGTCGACCAGGGTGTTGAAGTCGCGCTCGCGGGTGCGCAGCGCACGAATGTAGTGGCTGAGGAAGGCGGTGAGGATGAGGACCAGGGCGCTGATGGCGGCAGTCGCCGCGATCATCTCCCGGCGCCGGGCCCGCCAACCCGCGAGAACCTGGGTCAGATACTGACCGGCCACCACCTCGATGGGATAGCCCCGCAAAGGATAGTAGGCGAGGAGGAGCGTCTTGCCGCTGAAGGGATCCGGGCCCTCGAGGTTCCCGCCCCGCCACCCGCTCGCCATGGCGCGCCGGAAGAGATCGGCCTGCGCAACACTGGCACCCGTGCGCTCGTCGCGGACGCTCGCGAGGACCGTGCCGTCGATTCCGACCAGTCCCTGCTCACTGACCACGTGTCCGAAGCGTTGATTCAGCTGCTCGAGACTGGTGAAGCTGAACAATGCGCCCACCCAGCCCGTCGAGCCGGGCGCCGTTTGCGCCATGCGCGCGATCGGGACCACCCAGTGGGTGGCGTTTTCCGGATCGGGCATGGGCGCGCCGACCCAGACATCGTCCGCACCCTCCAATCCCGCCAGGTATGGGGGGGCGGTTGCGCTCTCCACTACGTGGGTGCGGCTGGCCAGCACGTAGTGTCCAGCGTCCAGGAGAAAGAGGTAGCGCACGTACGTGCCGCCCGTCAGGTTGCTCTGCAGCGCCAGGCCAACGGCTCGCCCGGAAAGGTGATCGGGGCCGCCGGCGGCACGAATCTCGTTCGCCGCGGCGCGCGCGGCGCCCATGCCATCTTCCAGCATGGCTTGGGTGGCGCTGGTCAATGCCGCCGTCACCCCGCGCAGGCTCTCTCCCTCATCCTGCAACACCTGCAGGTAGTCCGAATGGATTCTGAGGACGGCGAAGGCGCTGCCGGCGGCCACCGCCACCGCGGCATAGGCGAGGAGCGCCCAGCTGAGGGCCAGGGGCACACCGAACGGGGCAAACGGACGGCGTGCCTCCGCCCGAGACTGGGATCGGTGGGATTGCCGGAGCAGCATGGAGCGCGCCCCTTCCTGACCGGTGCGAGGTTCCGGCCCGACCGCGGTATTGTGCGCCTACTGTCACGTTTAGAGAAGGTGAAGTGCTACCGTGCGCACAGTTCGAGCGGGTGCCCGTGGCGGCTGCCGCGGGTGCTCTGGGACACTGGGTTGGGGCTGCTCCCGAATCAGGCCGGGGTGAGGTATGACCGCCGTCATCATCTTCCTGTTGATCGTCGTTCTCGTGATCGGCTACACCGTTACGATCTACAACGGTCTCGTGCGCACGCGCAACGAGGTCAAGCTCGCCTGGTCCAACATCGACGTGCTGCTGGTGCAGCGGCACGATGAGCTGCCGAAGCTGGTCGATGTCTGCAAGCGCTACATGCAGCACGAGCGCGAGACGCTCGAGGCCGTCACCCAGGCGAGGTCGCAGGTGGACGCGGCCCGCAAGTCCGGCGATATCGGCTCCGTCAGCGCGGCGGAGGGCGTCCTGCGCGGCGGCCTGGCCAATCTCTACGCGGTGGCGGAACGCTATCCGGAGCTCAAGGCCGACACGATGTTCCGCAATCTCGCCGCGCGCGTCAGCGCCCTCGAGACGGCGATCGCCGACCGCCGCGAGATCTACAACGATGCGGCCAACACGCAGAACGTCCGCATCGAGACCTTCCCCGACGCGATCGTCGCCAACATGTTCAGCTTCTCGTCCGTGCGGCTCTTGAAGTTCGATGCGGCGCAGACAGCGGACGTCGATGTAGGGTTGGCGTTCAGCAAGTGACGCCGGGCAGTCCAGTCGGCTTCCTCGCTCTCACCGTCCTGCTCGCAGCCTGCACGGCTTACGCCGTCTACCGCGTCTTCGTCAGCCTGCGGCGCGATCGCTTCGCCGCGGATACGCCCGTCGCCCACATCCGCTCGGCAGCGCAGGGATACGTCCACATCGAGGGCGCGGCGGGACCGCCTCCCGAGGGGCCCATCAGCGCGCCGCTGAGCGGCCAGCCGTGTGTGTGGTGGGATTTCAGGATCGAGTACCACGCCCAGGTGCAGAACAACCGCAAGGAGTGGCGGGTCATCGATCGCGCGACGAGTGTGGCGCCATTTTCCCTGCGCGATGCGGGCGGCGAGTGCCTGGTGGGACCCGTTGGCGCCGATGTGACACCCACGACGAGCCAGACGTGGTATGGCAGCCTGCCGCGGCCGACGTGCCTCCCCGACGTAGCGGCGCGGGGTTGGACCGCCGATCGCGACTATCGATACACCGAGCGGCTGATCGGCCAGGGAGCGCATCTCACCGTGCTGGGCGAGCTGCGCTCGCGCTCCATCGTGGAGTCGATCGAGCGCGAGGTGGGCAAGGTCGTCGTCGACTGGAAGCACGATCAGGCGGGACTGCTCGCGCGGTTCGACCGCAACCATGACGGCCAGCTCGATGCCGAGGAATGGGAAGCGGTGCGCGCCGCCGCCCGGGAGCAGGTCGAGGCGAGTATCGCCACCCAGGACGCGCGGGTGAGTGTCGTCGGGCAGACCACCCACGGCGAGCCGTTCGTCATCGCGCCGCTCGATGGCAAAGGTCTCGTCAAGCGTGAGAAACAACACGCCGCATTGGCTCTGGCCGCGAGCGTCGTACTGGCGCTCCTCACGGCCTGGGCGGCGCACAACGCTCTCCTGCACTGACGGACCGTGCGCACTCCGCTGCTTTTCCTCGCGCTCGCGATCGGCCTGCTCGCCGGCTGCGCCATGCTCGACGATACGCCGCCTGACCGCCCGCCGTCCCTGATTGCGGACGGCTACGTCGGCAAGCCGCTGCAGGAGCTCGAGATGCGCTGGAGCGAGCCCATGGAGCTCGGCGCCGCGGCCGGGGGGCAGAAGGCCACCTGGCGGTTCGATCAGTTCAACTTCGCCGGCTGCAGCGTCACAGTCCACACCGATGCCGGCGGCATCATCAGGAAGGTGGACTGGACGCCTGGCTGCGGCCCGAAGGGAACCGCGACGATCACTTCGGCTGCGGAGTGAGCCGCAGGTAGGGCTTCAGCGCCTTCCAGCCCGCGGGGAATTTCGTCTTCGCCTCGGCGTCCGGGATGGATGTCGGGATGATGACATCGTCCCCGCGCTTCCAATTCACTGGTGTCGCCACGTTGTGCTTCGCGTTCAGCTGGATCGCATCCAGCGCGCGCAGCACTTCGTCGAAATTGCGGCCGACGCTCATCGGATAGGTGAGGGTCAGCTTGATCTTCTTGTCGGGACCGACGATGAAGACGGAGCGCACGGTGGCGTTGTCGGCCGGCGTGCGGCCCTTGGCCTCGCCCGCGGTCTCGGCCGGCAGCATGTCATAGAGCTTCGCGATCTTGAGCTCCGGGTCGCCGATCATCGGGTAGTAGACGGGCGCCCCCTGGGTCTCCTCGATGTCCTTCGACCAGCGCGCGTGGTCCTCGACCGGGTCGACGCTCAGGCCGAGGATCTTGGTGTTGCGGGCCTCGAACTCCGGCTTCAGGCGCGCCATGTAGCCGAGCTCGGTGGTGCACACCGGAGTGAAGTCCTTGGGATGGGAGAAGAGGATGGCCCAGCCATTGCCGATCCAGTCGTGAAAGCTGATCTTTCCCTGAGTCGTATCGGCCGTGAAGTTGGGAGCCTGGTCGCCGATTCTCAATGACATGGGAGGCCTCCGGACGGAAAGGGGGGATCTCGCGGGGTGGCCATTCTAGTCCCGCGGCACCCGGCCCGGAGCACGGACGGGGAATTTAGGTATAGCGGGCGGGCATGAGAGCGCAGGCAGGACAACAAGCAGGGGCGCTCCCCGGCAAACGGGCGAGCGCCCCCAAAGTGCGCGAAATCAGCTCTTGGCGTTGAACGAGGCGCACCAGCCGCCGGCACTCACCGAGTAGCCGGCGAAGATCTGGCAGCCGCCAAAGCCGGAGCTCGCCCCGGAAGTGCCCTGGAAGAAGCGGCACAGTCCGCAGTGCTCACCGGCCTTGTAGGTCGGAAACTTCGACTTGTCGACGCTCCCCGCGCTCGACTGATAGCCGAGTGACTTGGCGAGCGGATCGCTTTCGGAAAGATGCGGCAGGTTCTCGCCCGCGGCCCGGGAAGAGCCGGGCTTGAGCCCGACGACCACGGCGGAGGCCGCCACGGCGGCGGTCGCGAGGAAGGAGCGGCGCGACTGATCCGGATTGTTCTTGGGCAGGGACACGGCTGAGCACCTCCGCACTGATTTTTTCCAGAAACCGCAGTATCGGCGATGCGATGGCGCGCTGGCAACTCCGTCCTTGGCCTTTAGCGGGTCCGAAGCTTGCTTGGCAGGAGCCCACCTATGCCCAACGTCATCGCCTGCGTCGACGCGCACGTGCACCTGCACTCGTGCTACGACCCAGATGAGCTGCTGAAGAACGCCTACGACAATCTGGCCGCGGCCAGTCACGACGTCAGCCGCGGAGCGCGCAAAGCGTACTTCCTGCTGCTTGCCGAGTGCGCGCCCGACGACTGCTTTGGCGCGCTGCGCGCCCTTGCGGACGGCCAGCCGGCATTGAACGGCGCCTCCGGGCTGCACCTGCGGCGGTGGACTGTCTCCCGCACGGACGAAAGCGTCAGCCTCGTTGCTCGGCGCGGGCAGCGGGAGCTCTTCATCGTCGCCGGCCGGCAGGTGGCATGCCGTGAGGGTCTGGAGGTGCTCGTCCTCGGCACCACGCACCGCTTTGCGGACGGGCGGCCGATCCGCGAGGTCCTTCGTGAGTCCGACGCGTTGGGAGTGCCGCGCGTCATTCCATGGGGACCCGGCAAATGGTTCTTCAGCCGCGGACGGTTGCTCAATGCCCTCATCGACGAATTCCGCAAGCCGACGCTTTTCCTCGGCGATGAGGGCGGACGGCCCGCCTTTTGGGGATACCCGCAGCACTTTGCGCACGCGGCCAGGCTCGGGGTACGCGACCTGCCGGGCACGGACCCGCTGCCCTTCCCCCACGATGTCGACAAGGTGGGCCGGATGGGCTTCAAGGTCGCGGTCGACCTCGACCCCGCGCGTCCCGCCGCCGGCCTGCTGCGCACCCTGACCGGCGTCGAGGCACCGCCGTTCGAGCGCTTCGCGACGCTGGAGCCGCCGCTGCGCTTCGTGCGCAATCAGATCGGCATGCAGCTGCGCAAACGGCTGCACACCTGACGGGAACCTCATGTGCGGAATTGCCGGAGTCGCCACCCGCGGAAGCACGCCGCCGCGCGAGCTGATCGGCGCGATGTGCGATGTCATCCGGCATCGCGGTCCGGACGGGGAGGGCGTCTACACCGCGCCCGGCGTCGGCCTCGGCATGCGGCGGCTCGCCGTGTTGGATCTCGTCACCGGCGATCAGCCGGTCGCGAACGAGACCCGCACCGTGCACGCGGTCTTCAACGGCGAGATCTACAACTACCGCGAGCTGCGCGCCGAGCTCGCGGCCAAAGGGCACCGCTTCCGCGGCACGGGCGACAGCGAGGTGATCCCGCCGCTCTACGAAGAGTACGGCCCCGCGTTCCTGGCGCGCCTGAACGGCATGTTCGCGATCGCGCTCTGGGACGGCAAGCTGCAGCGCCTGCTGCTCGCCCGCGACCGCATGGGAATCAAGCCGCTCTACTACAGCATGCACGGCGGCAGCGTCTGGTTCGCCTCCGAGGTCAAGTGCATCCTCGCGGGCGGCGGCTCGGCGCGCGCCATCGATCCGCTCGGCGTCGATCAGCTGCTGACGTTCGAATACACGGCAAGTCCGACGACGCTGTTCGAGGATGTGAGGAAGGTGCCTCCCGGAGGGTGGCTCACCGTAAGCGGCGGCAAGCTCCACCAGGGGTGGTTCTGGTCGCTGCCGAGCTCCGAGCCGGGTCCCGTCAGGGATGTCGAGGGTCTGACGGAGCGGGTGCGGGACACTTTGGTCGGCGCGGTGCGGCGGCAGCTCGCGAGCGATGTCCCGCTCGGCGCCTTCCTCTCCGGCGGCATCGATTCCTCCATCCTGGTCGCCGCCATGACGGAAGTCTCGGCCGCGCCGCCGCTCACCTTCTCGATCGGCTTCGGCGATCCGACCTACAGCGAGGTGCGCTACGCGCGCGCCGTCGCGGAGCATTGCGGCACGCGCCATCACGAGGAGATCCTGACTCCCGACTACCTGTCGCTGCTGCCGGAGGTGATCTCGCAGCTCGATCAGCCGATCGCCGACTTCTCGGTGTTCCCGACGCTGCTGGTGGCGAGAATGGCGCGCCGCCGGGTGACGGTGGCGCTCGGCGGCGATGGCGGCGATGAGCTCTTCGGCGGCTATGACACCTATCGCGCCGACCGGCTGAGCGCGCGCCTGCTCGACTGGCAGCCGGCGCCGGTGCGCGCGGCCGCGGAGTGGCTGGGGCGCGGGCTGCCGCTCGGGCGCGGCAAGCGCGGCCTGGCGAACCAACTGCGCCGTTTCCTCGAAGGGGCGCGGCTGCCGTCCAACTGGCAACACCTTCGCTGGATGGTCTTCCTGCGTGAGGAGCAGCGCGCTCGACTCTACACCCGTGAGTTTCGCGCCCAGGTCACGGGCGCCACGGAAGGTCTGGTGCGCGCCGTCCTCGAGGACGGCGGCAGCGACCGCCTGGCGACGCAGATGCGCTGTGACCTCAGGCTCTACCTGCCGGAGGACATCCTGGCGAAGGTCGACGCGATGAGCATGGCGACCTCGCTCGAGGCGCGCGTCCCGTACCTCGACAACGAAGTGGTCGACCTCGCGCTCTCCATTCCCTCAGGCCTCAAGGTCCGCGGCGGCGACCGCAAGTGGATCCTGAAGCGGGCCTTCGCCCAAGCGCTGCCCGAGGCCGTGCTGAAGCGGGGCAAGGAAGGCTTCAGCATGCCCATGAAGCACTGGCTGGCCCATGAATGGAACGGGCTGATGCACGAGCTCCTCGGTCCCCGCAGCCTCGCCGCGGACGGCCTCTTCGAGGCGCGCTACGTGGAGCAGCTCATGCGGGAGCACGAGAGCGGGGCGCAGAACCACAGCCACCTCCTCTGGGCGCTCATGGTCTTTCAGCTCTGGCGCGACCGCTTCCAGGCGGGCATCGAGATGCCGGGCGTGCACGTCCATGCTGCGTAACATCACCCGACTCCCATTGGCCTCCTACGACCTCCTGATCGTCGGCGGCGGGATCTATGGCGCCAGCGCCGCCTGGGAAGGCGTGCTGCGGGGCTTCAGGGTGGCGCTGATCGAGGCCGGCGATTTCGGCGGCGCCACCTCCGGCAACAGCTTACGCACCCTGCACGGCGGGCTGCGCCACCTGCAGCGCCTCGACCTGAAGCGGATGCGGGAATCGATCCGTGAGCGGCGGGAATGGCTGCGCCTCGCGCCGCATCTCGCGCGGCCGCTGCGCTTCATTCTGCCCACTCATGGGCAGGGAGTGCGCGGACCCCTCCTCATGCGCACCGCGCTCTGGATCAACGATGTCGTCAGCGCCGATCGCAATCGGGGCGTGCGCCCGGACCGCCGGCTGCCGCCCGGGGCCGTTCTCGGCGAGGCCGAAGCGCGCGCGGCGTTGCCGGGAGTCGAGCTCGCGGACTGCAACGGCGCGGCGGCCTGGCACGATGCAGTCTGTTTGGACACGGAGCGCCTGCTGATCTCGGTTATCAGTGCAGCCGCAGACGCCGGAGCGCACGTAGCCAACTACGTTCGTGCGACGGGTCTTCTGGCGCGCCATTCCCGCATCCGCGGCGTGCACGCCCGGGATGAGCTCTCGGGGCGGGAGATGGAGCTGCGCGCGAGATTCGTCATCAACGCCGCCGGACCCTGGGTGGAGGACTGGCTGCCCGCCGGGGCCGGCCGGCCGAAGGCGCCGATGTTCCGAGCCTCGCGGGCATTCAACCTGTTGACGCGGCCGTTACCGTTCGCCGACGGTGTCGGGCTGACGGTGCGCGCGCACGGCAGGACCGACACCACTTATTTCATACTGCCATGGAACGGCTACTCGCTCATCGGCACGCGGCACCTGCGCTGTGATCCCAGCACCCGCTCGCCCGGCATCCTGCGCGAGGAAGTGCTGGAGTTCGTCAACGATCTCAACACCGTCCTGGGTCAGCATCGGCTGACCGCATCCGATGTGTATGGCGTGTTCGCGGGCCTGCTGCCGGAGGAAGGCGACAACTCCGGCGACGAGGTCGCCCTCGAGCGTGACCCGCAGGTGATCGACCACGAGCCGGCGGGCCTGCGGGGCCTGCTGTCCCTGGTCGGGGTCAAGTGGACCATCGCTCCCGCTGTCGCCGCGCACGCGGTGAGGATGGCGTGCCGTCAGCTCGGCCTCGCCGAAGAGATCGTGAAGCACCCCCGCAAGCTCGCTCCGAAGGCGAGCTCGGTCTTCGCCGCCCCCCAGGGGGTGCCGCCGCTCGACGGCGCCGTCATGGCGCATCTCGAGCAGTGTTATGGCGCCGCGCACCGGCACCTCCTCGCCCTCGCGGCCGCGGAGCCCGCGCTCGGCGCACGAGTGGTGGCGGACCTGCCCGTCGTGCTCGCGCAGGTCGCCTACGCGGCGCGGGCCGAAATGGCCGTGCGCCTCGCCGATGTTGTGATGCGCCGCACGCCGCTTTATCTCAGCCGGGCGCTCGATCGGCCCGCGCTCACCGCCTGCGCTGCGACGCTCGCCCGCGAGCTGCGCTGGAGCACCAAGGAGACGGGCGCCCAGGTGGACGAGGCCGCGCGCGAGCTCGCGGCCTTTCGCGGGCCCCTGGTGTGCGACCTCGAGCCCGCCGCAGCCTGATTTCAGGAGCCTCACATGACGACGACCAGCACTGCAGAGAATCCCATCACCGCGCCGCCGAGGCCGACGAGCACCGAGCCGCCCTGGCAGCTGCAGATGTATGCGAAGTCGCTGAAGAAGCGGCAGAAGGTGGAGCTGCTGATGCGTCTGCTCGGCCCGGCGGACGGCAAGCGGTGCCTGCTCGTCTCCGGCCACGACAACAACGGCGCGATGAACTGGCACTTCCGCGCCGCCGGCGGCAAATGGAGCTGGGGTCAGGTCTACCCCCAGGGGATCGGCGAGATGGCGGAATTCCTCGGCGATCCGGTCTCGCACGTCGACATCAACCGCTTTCCGTTCGCCGATGAGGCCTTCGACGTCGTGATCGTGATCGACGTGCACGAGCACTTCTCCGACTTGAGCGGCATCAACCACGAGATCCGCCGTGTGCTCGCGCCAGGCGGACTCGCGATCATCACCACCCCGAACGGCGACACCCGCCTGCCGGTCGCGGCGCTGAAGCGCCTCATCGGCATGGGGCCGGCCACCTATGGGCACGTGGTGCAGGGCTACCGGATTCGCGAGCTCGAGGGCATGTTCCGCTCGGTCGACATGCGGCCGGTGGGCAACGGCGGCTATTCGCGGTTCTTCACCGAGCTCGCGGAGCTCGTCATCAACTTCGGCTACGTGAAGGTGCTCGCCCGCAAGAAGGAGCACCCGCCGGTGATGGAAGGCACGATCGCCCCGACTTCGCGCAAGGAGCTCGAGGCGGTGCGCAAGGAGTACCGCCTCTACTCGCTCATCTATCCTTTCATGTATCTCTTTTCGCTCTTCGACCGGTTGATTCCCGGCCGCGGCGGCTACGCGGTCGCGGTCTCCGCACGCAAATGAGCCGGCGCGTACTCGTCACCGGCGCGGCCGGCTTCGTGGGCTCGCACTTCGCCCCGTATCTCGCGCAGCGCGGTTTCGAGGTGAGGGCCATCGACGTGCATCCGCCGGCCCGGCCGCAGGGCGGCGGCGTGGACTTCCGGGTACAGGACATCCGCGACCCGAAGGGGCTCGCCAACGCCCTCGACGGG
>Ga0335075_10016002_pt1 | contig 11223 bp, 11 predicted proteins | sample Lox_Sample_24_FD_206723 | JGI IMG/M metagenome (GOLD analysis project Ga0335075, IMG submission 206723) | Soil microbial communities from Loxahatchee National Wildlife Refuge, Florida, United States - Lox_Sample_2.4 | ecosystem: Environmental > Terrestrial > Soil > Wetlands | place: USA... | reverse complement strand
AGCGCCTCGGCTTCACCGAACTCGGCCTCCACCGGATCTGGGGAGCGCGCAGCCCCCTCAACGAGGCATCCGCCCGCACCCTGCGGGCAGCCGGAATGATAGAGGAAGGCACCATCCGAGGGCACCTGTACACGCGCGGAGCATGGCGGGACTCCGTGGTCCACTCCATCCTGCGCGAGGAGTTCGAAGCCCAGCAGCAATAGACTCCGCCGCACATGTACCGCATCGCGATCTCCGGCCACCGGGGCCTGCCCGGCCCGACCGCGCGCCTGGTCGACCAGGCCCTGCGCGCGGCCCTCGCCGAACGCGCGCCCGGCGTGACCGGCATGTCCTGCCTGGCCGACGGGGCCGACCAGATCTTCGCCCGCGCTGTCACCGACCTCGGCGGCACCCTCGAAGTCGTCGTCCCTGCCGCCGAGTACCGCGCCGGGCTCCCAGCGGACTCCCACCCTGGGTACGACGACCTGCTCGCCCAGGCCGCCGCCATCCGCCGCCTGCCGTTCACCGCCTCCACGCCTGACTCCCACATGGCCGCCAGCAGGCTCATGAACGACGAGGCCGACGAACTGTTCGCCGTGTGGGACGGCAAGCCCGCACGCGCCTACGGCGGCACCGCCGACGTCGTGGCCTACGCCCGCGCGCACGGCACCCCCGTGCGCGTAATCTGGCCCGACGGCGCACAACGCGGCTAACGGCCGGGCAGGCAGGGCAGCGCCCCTACCGATGCCGTGGTCCGCAGATATACCGGCGATGTACCGCCGATGTACCTGGCCCGGCAGCCAGCGTCGGCGACCTGCGCCGCAGCGGACAGACGCCGCCACTTTCGCTCGGCTGAGGTACACGCCAGGTACATCTCCGGCCAGACGCCGGGCGGGGACATCAGCAGGGGGACGGAAGCTCAAACCACGTGACGGTGCGCCCGCCGCGCCTTCGCCATCCCCACCGGGTCGCAAGGCGGGCAACGAGGTGGAGCCCCCGGCCGTCTTCCGCGTCGCTGCCGGCGGGTCGCGGTTCTGGCACCCCCGGCCCGCTCCGGTCGGTGACCTCGACCCGGATAACGTCGTTCACCGTCTTGACCGCGACCGTCACCGTCTCGCCGGGAGCACCCGAGCCGCTATGCCGCAGGCTATTGGAGAAAAGCTCGCCCACCAGCAACGCAGCCACGTCCCCGCACGGGTGACCGGGGCCTAGCACCCCCTCGACAAACGCGCGAGCCAGCCGCGCCCGCTCCGCCCGTCCCGCAAGCGTCACGGTCTCCCGGACCGCCCGCCCAGCCATCAGCGCACCCGCCTTCCCGGCCGCCTCGTCCCCGGGAAATCACGCGGCCGACGGGCGGACACACGCGGATGCAGGCTCGACTCGGCGGCAAACGTCAAGGCCAGACAGCCCCCGGAACGGGCACCGGAACCCCCCGTCAAGCGGCTACCCACACCGCTCCCTGGCCCCAATTCCCGTCCGCTATGCGTCCGTGGACCCCGCAACACAACGGTTCACAGCGACCCAAGATGACACATGCCGGAACAAAGGAGAAACGCCCCGCCAGCACGAGAATTCGCAGCTAGCGGGGCGTTTTCGCAGGTGGTGGCAGGTGTTGGGTTCGAACCAACGTAGGCTGAGCCGACGGTTTTACAGCCCGTCGCTCTGACCCTAGGCTCATGCCGCTGACCAGCACCAACGCGCTTCGGGGCGCCATCCCGGGCCGCCGCGGTCCGCTATACGTCCCTAGACACTGGTCTCGGGGGCGGCGCGGCGCGCGGACGGGCACGGACAGCGAGGGCAGGAGCGGTGTCCAGACCGTCCGCAGGAACGGTATGCTGACCGTTCTGCCCCGCATCCCGCTGCTGGCCTACCACTTCAGGATGCCTGCCCGTCGATGCAGTAATTACTGCATGCGGGATATCGTCCGACTGGGCAGCGGCCTCTCTGTCTCTTATGGCGGCTAGGGTGACGGCCTCGTGGTAAACACGCCCCCAGTACGTGCGGTAGTCGCCGACGTCGGGGAATTCCCCGAAGAGGCTTCCCTTTGTACTCGGCGCGAGGGCGGCCGCGAACACTAGGGTGGTTAGTTCACTGTCCAGATCCCCCACCCGCGAGTGGTCACCCCATGAACGGGCGATCAAGATCGCCCGTTTGCTGCTGTGATCATCAGCAAAGGCCTGCTGGAAGTAGCCGACGAGTGTATCCGCAAACTCCGGATCGCCGGCGGTGAGACCGGCCCGCTTGCACAGCAGCATGGCTCCGTCGAGGGTGGATGAAAGAGCAAGGAAGGCGTTTATTCCAGCGCGCGATGAGGCCGGATCAGAGAACCAGCGAGCGATGGCGGGCAGCACCTTCTGCGGATGACGCAACGCGAGGTTGCCTATGGCGTCGGCGAGCACCCTGCTGTCAGCCCGCGTCTTCTGTGCCGCCAGACGCAGTCGCGTCAGGGCAAAGTCGGGCTCCTGAATTCCGAACTGCCCGCCGCAGATCTCCGTGATTGCATCGATGACCTTCGGATCTCGCGAGCTCCGGAGCCAGGCATAGAACCGGTCCCGCAAGTATGCGCCTGTGCGGGGATCCAGGACTGCCAGGGAAAGAGCCTCGATGACGATCGCCCGCCGCTCACCATCGGATAGCGGGACCCGCATGACGGCTAGCAGGCTATCGTCCCGGAAGTAGATCCCAAGGTCGAGCACCGCGTCGATTATGCGGCGAGTGTCATCGCGCGGGTACTTGACGACCTCCTTTCGCAGCCATTTGATGAGGACCTCACGCTGATCCTCGTACTCCTCCCACAGATGCCGACAGATGGCCTGGGCAAGCCCGTGCTTGGCCGTAGAGAGTTGCACGGCGTCTCCGACAACCTCAATATGCGCATCAGCTAGCCTCTTCAATGAAGGGCGGTCGGCGAGAATCTCCTCAGAGGAACGCCCGCGACCTACTGCTGAGCGAAACGCTTCCGCCATCCGAAGGATTGTCCTACGCTTTCCGCCGTCGCAGAAGGCAGCCGACCACATAAGGGCGCGCACACCGAGATCTTCGTGCAGTCGATCATCGATCCAGGTGCGCCAGTTGCCGTACTCACGAGCTATGTCCTCTGCGTCCCGGTCCGGGGAAGCGGCGATGAGTTGGGCTAGGCGGCAGGCGTCCGCTGCGCTGGGCTGGGATTTCCAGATGCTGGCGAAGCCTGACGCGTCCAGGAGCGCGACTGCGTAGTCGGCGTTCATCGACAGCAGTTCGCTTCGGACTAGTTCACGGGCCTCGGGAGGGCCAACCGTGACGCGCGCGCCGCGTGCACCGGATGTCCACTCACCGGACCAGACTGGGCCGGTCGTTATGAGGACCAGGTAGACGGACTGCTCCGCTGCCCATCCGAGCAGGTTCTTGCCGAAGGCATTCTCGGGGGGGTGCTCGGTCGGTTCAGTCATGTCGAGGAGATAGCCGTGCCCTGGCTGCACGAGGGGCAGGATCTTCGTTCTGGGACGACCCCAGGCGGGCGACAACTCATGGACCGCCGAGGTCACGCTCAGCAGCAGCTTGAGCGCCGCTGTACGCCGTCCACAGCCCGGGAAGCCCTTCAGGACCACGACGCGGCCCCCCCGCAGCTTGGCCTCCGCGGACGGCCACTCCCCGGTCGGCTGGACGAAGCGCCCATCCGCGCACGCCATGCGGTCACTGAAAGGAACAGGGGCGACCTCGACGAAGTCCTCGGTGATGAATATATTCTGCTTGTCCGCGATGTAGGCCGACGACGCGTTGAGCGTCAGCCCGTTTTCGGTCATGCCGTCCTGCCTTGGTGCTGGTGGGAACGCGTGGACATTAGTCGAGGCGGTGACCGTAAAAATTCATCACCTCGCCGTTGTAAACGGGGCCGTTGATCTGCCCGATGTTGACAGTGAGTCCGCGCGAGCGTGCCTGCTGAGTCTCCCCCGTCGGAGGCAGATGGATGCCGTACTTGCTCAGCAGTTCCCGGCTCACGTGGGCGGCGTCAACGAGGCCGCCGTGCTGGGCGAATGCCTCGGCGACCAGACATAGCTGGCTGAGAAGATCCGATGCGGTGAGACCAGCCCCCCTCGCCGTACCGGCTAGGGCGTCCAACTCTGCCCGCCATACGGCGCCATCATGCCTGGCGGTGGCGTGCCAGACATGCAACGCACCTAGCACCTCGTGGACCATGCCCAGGACGAGTACCGGGTCGTCTGTCGTGGCCGCAGTCGCTACCGCGCCGGAGACATTCGCATACAGGGCCCGGCGCTTGCGGCTGACAGCCCCGGGGCGGAGCTCTTCCTCGAATGATTCAGGGCTGACGTGCCCGCGAGCCTTCCCGGCTAGAAAGGCAAGGTCGGGAAGCACCCCCGCAGAGTCCTCGCCGACCGCCAACCCCAGCAGCATGGCTCCGGCTCGCACCTCCGGGCGGTGCATACGGCATGCGTCAAGGGCCGCCGCCATGACCTTGACAAACGCGGCGCCCTCATCCTTGGTGGCGATTGGCAGGCTCGCCTTCACCTGAATCTGGATGACCGGCGCGATCGGAGAGGCTTCCCTGAGTAATGTGTGCGCCACGATGTCATCGAGGGGGTACCCGGCGTTGCGGCGCTGCAGTCCGACCCGCGCCAGCGGTTGCGCGGTGCCGACCGGGACATGAGCGCCACGGAGCAGGCGGCTGAGCATGATGGCAGCGACGCGGTACTCGAATGTCGTGCCTGCGCCGCTGGTTGCCTGTGTTGAGACCAGTCGCCCCGCCATCGATGCCTCTCTCAGAGTGAGCGCCTACATCCAGAGCATAGCGACGCGCACTGACATTCCAGCGCGTCTACGACGATTGGACGATTGAGATCTCCACAGGCCGACGTGGACCGGGACGGTACGAGGCCCCTGTTCAACTTCAACCGCCATCGAAACTCGACCTAGGTGACGATGACTGCACATGAAAAGGGCTGAGATCCAGCGACATATTGGACCCGCAGAACCGACAGCCTTACAGACCGTTCTCCTACGCGGTCCAGAGGAATCAACGACCAGCCTTATGCCGAGGCGTCCCGCCTATCGGTACTTGCCAATACCCCAACACGCCGCCTCACGATCGAAGCGACCTACGAACTGTAGCGGCCTGTGGTGCGGAGACGTGATGCACCGTGCCACAGGCCTATCTGACCAGTGTTCCGCTCGCCGACGAAAGCACCCTGACCGAGACACTCTGCACGCCCGCTCACCCTTACCGGGCCGCGTCCGGCACTGCCCGAAGCCGGCCGTACACGCTCGGTGCGTCCCCAGCCAGCCGTCGCTCTGGTCCCTCGTTAGTGGCGCGCTTGGCTCAGCGCAGTCGGGTTATTCCGCGCTCTCCGGGGCGTCTTCAGCATCACCTTCCGTGGCTTCTGAAGGGGCTGTTGGTCCTATCGCCACGGCCAGGTACAGCGCGGCGGTGAGAATGAGCGCGCTGGTTGGCTCGGTGATTTCGTTCACGAAGCCGTGCAGCAGCTCGTTCCTGGTGTTGGCGCCGGCCACGCTGGCAAAGAACGTGTGCAAGAACCTGTACCACGACTCGTCCAGTCCCGCCTTGCGCAGTCCGGGCAGGAGCGCCCCCAAACCGGGGTACTGCCCGGGCGTCTTCGCCCGCTGCGTGCGGTACAGCGGCAGTCCGCAGGCAAGAGCGAGGGACCGGACGAGAGCCTCAATCTTCGGTGTGATCGTGTACGCGGCTCCCTCGAAGTCGCTGGTGAAGTGGCGGATGAAGCCGCGGGCGAGGATGGCCGCCAGTTGGCCGGGAACATGGGCCTGCTGGCCGAGGTACGCCGCGAAATCACCCTCACTGATCGGCCCCCACTTGGACCAGAGTCTCCGGAGCACTTCAGCGATCATCCCGCCCTGGACGCTCAGACGGAGCGATTCGCACTCAGCTAGCAGCCAGTCGAAGCGTTCCTCCTCGGAGGATGCGGTGAATCGGGGCAAGCCGTCCCCGCCCACCCGGGTCTTCGGCAGCATCGCGTACAAGGGTGCCTCCCCTGCCAGTTGCTCAGCCTGTTCCCGGTTGACCGCAGCATCTCCCGACGGAGACCCACTAGCAATCAGCAACGCCAAGCATGCTTCCCATGATGGGGCGTTGGTGAATGCCGAGAAGTACTCTTCCATGGCGTCATTGGGGAGAGAGAACTGGAACGTCTGGGGCACAAGCCCCAGATCGTCTCGACTGATTGCCTGCATGCTGGCCGTGGCGTCGGCCGCCAGCGCGGGCAGCCCGTAATCCCGCGCCAGCTTGATGGCGGTTTCGAGGTGGCTCATCCGGATGAGTCCGGTGGCGCGGTCTGCTTCGTCTATCCAGATCTGGACAGCCTGTTGCTGCAGGGCAGCGCGGGCATCCGGGTCCGCTCCGGCTCGATTCATCTGGAATCCGATAACAGTCGCGCTGTGCCACGCATGGTCGCGGTAGCGATCCCTGGCCTCGGCAAGCAACTGGTCCAGCTCTGGGGGCGGGGTGCGGTCGTCGGCGAGGATCCGCAGCAGACCAAGCACCACCCCTGGCGGGGCATCCCCGTCGTCCAAGGACTCGCGTACCGCGGCCACGGTGTCGGTGATCGCCCGGTCCCCGAGGGCCTTGTCCCGGATCTTGCGCGCTAGCGTCAGTGCGCGCTGAAGGCAGGCAACCTGATTGATGGCGCGGCCAGGGCCAGGAGCCCAGCCATCGCTGTATGCGAGTGCTGCTGCCACTTGCAGGTAAGACTCAGCAGCCGACTGTGCCGCCAGGCCCCGGTTGCCCCAGCCTCCGGTGAAGCACAGATCGTTGAGCCGGGCGCGGGCCAGCGGCTCCGATACCTGCTGACCTACGGCGAGCCACATGTTCCAGGTCTCGGGCGGGACGTCCTTCATATCGGGCGGGTAGCGAGACCCGTCAGTCATCACGAACATCGCCCCGAACTCACCGTCATGAATGCCCAGCGAGTAGTCGAATGACATGGCGACAGCCTCCAGCGCGCCCGCCTTCTCATCCTCCGTCAGCTTCAGGCGCACTGACACCTCATGGACGTCAGCCGCTCCGGCCACAGCGGCGTCTATCCGCGCAGCCACCATGGCCACAGACTCCGGGGAAGGCTCATCTGCCGTCGTCACGTTCCGCATCATGGGCTGGAGAAGCCCCGCAAGCAACCTGATTTACACTACGCGGGCCATGAAGGCGCCAACCTTTAGCGCTTCCAGGAAAAGTCGCAGACCCCGCTGCCTCACAGCAGCGGCTCGGCTGACACGGGCCTAGCCGAGGAGAAGGAAGCTGATCACTTAACCCTAGTCAAGTAGACTCTGTGATACTGGAAGATACTCCGCCGGCACAGGAGGACGCGTGCCCACCACGCACGACCGTGGACTGCTGAGCCCGGTTGAACCTGCCGGGTCGAACGACCCGGCAGTCCGGATTGTGAAGTTTTCACTAGCTGCGATCCTCAAGCCAGTACCCCGGGGCTCGTGGTCCCTAAGCAACTAGGCATGCCGTAGCTGCCCGGGAGGAGAGATCATGAGTGTGCAGGAAGCAGAACGGCCGTCTGCTCAGCTTGTAGGTGGTAGCGAGCCTGCCCGCGAGCATCTTGAGGCTGAAGTACACGAGCGTATCGAGATCCGAGAGTATCCCGCCGGCTGGAGCGTACGCTTTCTTGAGCAGCCATTGGCTGCCCAAGGCGGTACTCGCGACGATGCGATCGCGAGCATGATCAACGAGCTTCGCTTGTACTCTTCTTCCTGGCCGATGCTAGCCAAGACTCCTGAACACGCTGGTAATTGGCCTCTGGCTCAGCTTATTGCGGTCTCGACGGCTGAGCAGCTTTCCGCGTGGATTGAGCGACAGGCGGCATTCAACCGCTAACGTCCTCTGATGTGGACGCTTTTACGTATGGAGAGCACCGCGCGTTCGTAACAGCTGAGGGCTGGGAGAAGGCGGGAGAACGAGCAGGCCACGTCAACTACGTGCTGCGGGTGAATCCCCCTTCCGCAGTCCTCCGTACCGGCATCTCCCACGGGGCCGATAGCATCGAGTACTTCTCCCCGGGAATCCGGTCCACCATCGTTCATCAGCAACTCCAGGTCACTCAGGCCGAGTTCTGGGCATGCGTACGTGAAGGGAAGCGACCCCAGCGCCGTCGCGACGGTTACAGCGTCGGCCTGCGAGGTCCGGAAGACGCCCCGCCGCCGCCGCAGAATCCAAGGCTCTTGCGGGAGTTGGAGCGCGAGTTTGGGGAACCCCCTGCCGAAGTAGCGCACATGTCGGATACCGAACTGCGGGCCTACCTTGTCGTGTTGTGGGACCGGCGCGCCCGTGCTACAGACGAAGGCGGCGCGGGCTAGTCCCTGACCGCAGTGACTCCCTCCACCGCGCCACCTCGTGGCTCACGACCTACGAACTGCAGCCGCCTGGAAAGGCCAGTCTCTGTAAACGGCTTAAGGACGTAGCGTAGCGCTTTGTCTATTCACGCCAAGCTAGGCGTACGTGCCAATACACCAACACGCCGCCTAACAATCGAAGCGACACACGGCCTGTAGCGCTAGCCGCGTGGTCGCCATATCGGTTGTTCCCAGGTTGAGGTCAGTCGCCGCCGTCGCGATCTTGAGCAGGATCCCCCGCTCGCCGAACGGCAGGCTTTGCTGCTGCCCTCCGCAGCCGTCTCGCCGCGCTCCGCCGCTGCGTCGTGGTAACTGCTCGACTGACGATTAAGCATCAAGCCGTGGTCCTGACCACTCCGCCCTGACGGACGATGGTTGGGCAGACTTTAACGACCGCCTTTCATCAATCCGACCAGTTTCGCGAGTGCTGGCGGGGCCGCGCTCGGCCCGGGAACCCGGAAAGCCCGAGCAGCAACCGCAGCATCACGAAGGCTGGCGGGGTCGTTGCTCTTGCCTACCAGCCAGCCGCAGAACAGCAGATACGCAACCCAGCTCAGAAATGGCACGGCTGCCACGACTATGACAGCCGCGATCCCAAGGGTGACCACGGGGATCCCTGGCTGGATATAGCTAGTGCTGGAGCGCGTCAAGCAGGCGTCGGGCCTGCTCTAGCTGTTCGGCGGCATTAGTGATCAGCGCAAGCGCCTGCGCTGTCGGGTTAGGCCCTGACGCGCTGCGCCCGGGTTCGTTCCAGTACTGAACGACGGCCTCGACTTGGCTCGCCCAGAAGTCCCGCTCACCGCCTGTCGGGATGCCGTAGCCAAGCTCGCGAGCGAGCACTGCGAACCCGGGACCTGCCTGCTGGTTAGCCCGATGGACTGCCAGGCAACTGAGCAGAGGGCGACCGTTCTCGTGCTCGTACGTACTGATCCGTCCCAGGACCTTGCCGATGCCCCGAAAGCGCGGAGGCACCCAGTAGCGCCGGTCAGGATCGTTTTCCGCGCAGAGGTCCTGGTAACTGATCCTGGCCCGAAGGGGATAGCTCGGATCCGTCGCCTGCACCCGCTCGATCAGCGACCAGCGGACGCGCACCTCTATTGCGCTTAGTCTGCCCTGTGGAACGCGGTAAGTCGGATCGCTCAGCCGCTTGTCACAGGCTTCGGCACTGCTGCAGACTTCCTGTGTGGTGGCCTCCTTGAACGGGAAGCCGCATCGCATGCAGTACTCGTGTAGTTCGGACATGAAGGCATGACCTTTCAGTCGTTCAAGGGCGGCTGCGATAGGTCGCAGCCAGTTGGCCCCTGACTTTCGAATCTGTTGCCAAGAGCTTAGCCCACAAGCGCATCAGAGCAAAGAAGTAGGTGCCTGGAGAGCTAGGTTGCGGCGATTCCCTCGATGTGAACTAGCGGCAGCCAGATCAATAGAGGTCGTCGAGGCACGTCAAAGCGTTGATACTGGGCGATCGCGGACATCTGAGGCCGATGCGCTTGCTGCCGTTAGCTGCTGCCGTGCAGGTTTCAAGCATCGCTGTGGCCTTGACCTAGAAAGGTGTTGGGCGCGGTCAGCAACTTCGGCGAGACTGGCTGTCATGCTCTCGGACTTCGCGCGGTTGGCATGGAACATGCTGCGCGCCTTCCTGCCCTACCCTGACTTGCACCGGCGAGTCTGGATGAGGCACCGCGCCTTCCGGCTCGTCACTATCAAGCGCTGGCCGGACGACGATGCCGTGACCGGCGCTGACGCTGCACAGCTTGCCCTTCTCCGCGCGCTGTACCTGCAGCGACTCACCCGCCGCGCTGTTCGATGGCGGCATGGTGAGGAAGCTGCCATGCTCGCCAGGGCCGCTATCGATAACGTCCTCGTCGGCCTCTACTGCCTTCACTATGCCGACGGCGTTAGAGAGCTGACAGGCGGCGAACACCTTGCGATCCGCCGCGTCACTGCGTACCTGACAAGAGACGACGAGCTCTTCTCCAGGGAGACAATTCTCAACGCGGCCGACGCGCTGGGCGAACGAGGACGTGACCTGAACCTCAAGGACGTAGCCGAATGGCTGAATAAGGAAAAGGGGCTGCTGATAGCCATACAGCTGTACGAGGGCTACTACTCGGCGCTGTCGCATTTCTTCCAACACTCCAGCGGTTTTGCGTTGATGCGTCATGTCCGTACGGACGGCAAACTGCAGCGCCGCCCAAACTTCCCATGGACGCGGCGGTCCGCCGTGCGCGTCGCTGACGGGTGCGCTGGGCTCCTAGCCGCCCATATCGCTGGCAAGACGGGCGTCTCGGCTAATGGTTTCCTCCAGTACGCGGCGGGTCACCTGAGCCGACTGCTCACCCCGATGTACGTCGTCACCTCCAAGCGATGGGTGCATGCGATCGGATGGCGCAAGCTTCCAGGCATGGTCAGGTTGATCGGCGAGTTTGGCCGCTATGTGAGGACTGCGGCCGCGGAGACCAGTCCAGCAGAGCGCGAGGCGCATGTCCGGAAACTATTCCAGGACCTGCTCAATGCCGTCTCGCCCGACATCCCCGACGCCGCCATCCAGCCGGTTATTGATGAACTCGTCAGTAAGGTCCTTGCGGGCATGAGCCCTCCGCCCGGCGACTCAGAGGTTGACCCCCTGGCCTGATTCCGTTGGCGGATCGTGCTGGCTGGCTTCTCGTCGGCCGACGAGCTACCTGCCCTACCGGTTTGTGTTGTCGCGTACCGCCTATTGGTGTCGAATCGACAGGGAATCGGGCGGCCGTGGGTGTTAGCCTCGATCTTTCGCCTGCCGGTCGTGGCGGCCTGAGTGGTTCGGCTGGTTTTGTTTTTCGGGTGCCGGCCGTGGCTGGCTGCCCGGCTGTCGCGCCGGCGGGCGGGGTTCCACGGGCCCCGGGG
>Ga0335075_10016000_pt1 | contig 11223 bp, 10 predicted proteins | sample Lox_Sample_24_FD_206723 | JGI IMG/M metagenome (GOLD analysis project Ga0335075, IMG submission 206723) | Soil microbial communities from Loxahatchee National Wildlife Refuge, Florida, United States - Lox_Sample_2.4 | ecosystem: Environmental > Terrestrial > Soil > Wetlands | place: USA... | reverse complement strand
AGCTGACGAGATCAGGAGATGATAGATCACTACGGAAAAGCAGTCAGGTCGCCAAGCTTCAAGTAGTTGAGAAATATATAAGGCGCCATCAGGCTATAGGTGACCTAACGGCTAGGCATGGCTACTTCGCTGATGACGCCGAGTTGGACTGGAAGCCCTTAGATGCCGAAACGGTATTGTTCTGCGGCTATGCTGAGAAACTGCTGGTGGTCCTAGGAGGATCAGTCAGTAACCTTATCGGCCGCGCTCCAGCTAAGAGGCAAATCGGCTCACATCCATCAACAATACGGGCCGTCATTAACAAAGGTAGCGGGCAGTTCCCCGGCGATCTTGGGCGTGACCTGCAAGCTGCGGCGGGCGCCATATTGGAATCGCCGCAGCCTGTTCGGTTCCTTGCTCGAGCAATCTCGCGAGGGGCACTGCCGGCCGACTCGGCTGATGCCGAGTACCTACTTGGGACGCCCTTGTATGTTGAGGCTGTAGATATGATTAACCCGTGACATGGAGACTCAATGGCGCAAGGAACAGTGAAGTGGTGGAACGCGGACAAGGGATATGGGTTTATCGCTGTGGATGGTGGGCGAGATATCTTTGTCCACTTCTCGGCTATTCAGATGGACGGGTATCGCACGCTTGAAGAAGGTCAGCGGGTCGAATTCGACATCGAACAGAGTGACCGTGGGCCCATGGCCGCTGGCGTGCGACCTATTAATATCTCCACAGTACGCCCAAGTGCCGACTACGTCGGGGTAGGACCGCCCGAGATTAAGACCGGTACCCTAGTAGGACCGACATTGCCGCGGCCAACTTCGCTACCTTTGCACACCGAACCCGCGCTGCATGGAATCCCACTGACGGCTGTCGACCCGCATATCATTGATCAATACGTGATCCTCCGGCGCATCGGCGAAGGTGCCATGGGCATGGTCTACCTGGCCCAGGACGATGACGGCAGGAACGTGGCGCTCAAGGTTGTGCGCCCGGAACTCGCCAATGACGAACTCTTCTTGCAGAGGTTCAGCGAAGAAGCCAGGCATGCGGGCGGGGTAGACCCGGCTTACACAGCCAGAGTCATCACCGCCGTGACCGAAGCCGAAACCCCTTACCTGGTCACTGAATTCATAGAAGGCCCAACGCTTAGCGAGTACATAGAGAGACATGGACCCCTGCCAGAGAGGGATGCGAGGCTCCTTGCTATTGGCATCGCTGAAGCACTTATCGCCATTCACGACGCTAGAGTCATCCACCGGGACTTGAAGCCTTCCAACGTCATGCTGTCGCCTTTTGGGGTACGAGTGATTGATTTTGGGATTGCTCGATCATTGAGCGCATCGGCTAGGCTGACGAGAACGGGTCAGCCTGTTGGAACACCCGCGTACATGTCACCGGAGCAGGTCCAGGACGAGCAACTCAGCCCGGCGACGGACGTGTTCTCTTGGGCGAGCGTGATTACCTATGCCACCACGGGGCGTCCGCCATTCGGCGACGAAGATGCGAACGCATATAGAGTATGGGCGCAAATTGTGGAAGGAGTTCCTAACCTTACTTCTGTGCCCACTATGTTGCGCGAGATTGTCGAGGCTGCACTGAGCAAGAATCCAGCCCAACGGCCGAGCGCCCGGGACTTGGTGGCTTGGCTCGCTGGAAGCCCCGACGTGGATGATCGATAGAGACCATTCGGGCTGGCATGAGTTCTGTCCGCTGATGCGGACTTCATGCCACGCTGTCGTTTTTCGGCGACCTCCAGAATCCTAGTTTCTCACAGGTGCCCGAGATCAGGCGAAGGCGAACCGTTGTGAGTCTGTGTCAGTGAGCGGTCAGTTCACGCGAGAATTGTGCAACGAATTAGCCCGTTAGCTTATCAAATAATGGAATAACGTTGAGCTTGGAGCCATTAAGCCCAAAGGAAATAATCGAATCAATGTAAGAATTGCATGCAGGCAACGCCCGGTCATCGGCATGAGCGGGCGCTAGGAGTCAGCATTTGATCAGTCATGTGGAACTGGGTGACTGATGAGCAAGGGAGTACGGGCTGTGACCATTGTGGTCGCTGGGTGGTGTTGTTGTCTCGCCGCGCAGCCAGGAGATGGTGGCCTGGATGCCCTCGCCGTATTGCGGCGGGGGGAAGGCTTCAGGGTCGACGGGGTGGCCGCCAGGGCGGCCTTGCAGGACGATGTCGGCGGCGGCGGTTTCCTCATAGGTGAGGTCGTAGGGCTCCGGCGGGCCGACGGCGCGCTGGCAGAGCGGTGATGCGGGAGCGTCGCCGAGGACCCAGGTAAGGATGTCGCGGACGCCGCGCAGCCAGGCGGCGTTCATCCATGCGGCGTTCCAGCGCCAGGGGTGCCTGGCGTCGGATGGCGACATGGGCTCGGGGAGGTCGAAGGCTTTCAGGCCAAGTAACGCGTGGTCGAGCAGTCCGCGGATGTCGTCGTCGGTGTGGGCGTAATCGCCGCGAGCGCCGATGAGCCTGCCGCGGTTGTCGTCATCGACGGGGACCTCGTCCGTGCCACCGGCAAGCCAGGCCAGGATGGCGCGGGTTTCCCGGAGCTGGTCGCAGAAGTCGGAGGGCACTCCCGGCGGGGCGGTGGAGCCTTCGGGCTCGGCTGCGGCCTCGGCCAGGATTTCCTCGCGGGATGGCGGTCTTTCCGGTGCCAGGGACAGCGTGACCGGCGAGGGCCGTGTCCCGGTCAGTGCCCACTGCCATGCCAGCGCCGCCCGGCCGTCTGGGCCGACCTCGCGCAGGCTCTGCACGAGCACCGCTTCGACGTGCCGACGAGGCCGGGTGATCGCGGGACTGAGCTGCTCGGGCACGTGCATTGCGGTCACATCCTCTACGGTAAACCGAGACCAGCCTTATCAGGCTGGCTCCGCCTCGGCATGGCTGACTTCCAGCTGGGTTGTGTAATAACGGTCAAGAACCCAGGCGGAAGGGACGACATGGGGCCGCGGCGGCTGGAGCACGGCGTCGCGCTCGGGCCCGGCGACCGCCGGCCAGGCAAGCCCAAGTGACAGGTCGTCTGAGTCGGTGCCGGGCAGCGGCAGGTGCGCCAGGTCGTCGAGTTTGGCCTGGGCGGTGCTGGCGTTCCGGCTGATCCGGAGCACTTGCTCGGGGATCTGCTCGTGTGCTGCTTGTATGGTGAGCCCCAGCGAACGCTGGGCATCGGCTTCGTGCTGGCCGCTGGGCTCTTGCTCAGCCGGTTCAGGCAGGCAGTCAACATTGCTGGCCGGGCCAAGATTCGCGGGACCGGCGATGCGGTCGGCTTCGGCGGGGTGCGGACGCAGCGGGGGGATCTGCCGGCCGGGGTGGCGGCGGCGTAGCTCAAGGTCGGCGGCGATGGCGACCTGGCGCGTGGGCTCGGTTACTGCGTTCCATTGGCGCCGGGTCTCCTGGGCGGCGGCAAACATGCCGACTTCGGTTGCTGCTTTGGCTTCCAGGGCGCGCCAGATCCGGGCGAGTTGCTGGTGTCGGCCGGCGGTCTGGTCGTCGTGGGCGGCGCGGAGTTCGTGTTCGGCGCGGACGGCGTTCACGTGGGCGTCGCGTTCAGCGATGAGTGCGAGCCGTAGTTCTTCGGCGACGTGCGGCGGTGCCCAGGCGGTTTCACGTTCGTAGGTGCCGCGGCGCAGCCACAGTTCACCGTCGGTGCAGCCGCGGAGGTCGATGCCGTGGACGCGGCCGAGTGCGCTGAGAGCTGTACACCAGGCTGCGCGGGCTTCGGGGCTAGTCTTTGCCGGTGCCGGGCCGATCGCGTCAGCTGGGTTAGCGTAGCCGTAACGTTCGCGGTAGGCGGCCACGAGGCTGGCCCGCTGTTCCCATTCGAGGCGGGCAACCGGGTCACTGGGCACGGGAGCGAGGGCCTGAACTGCCCACAATGGCTGCGTCTGCGCCGCGTGCTCGCCCAGCCTGCGGATCCGGTCGTCCATCGCTTCGGCGAGTTCGCTCAGGTACTGGTCCAGATCAGCCGAGCCTGTCGGCGGCAGCCGCTCGGTCCAGGGCCGGAACGGCTGTGGTTGCACGCCATCGAGCATCCGCCGTACCCGGGAGTCCAGGACACGGGCGACGTCACGGGCGCCGTTCATGGTTCGTGACGCGACGGCGTCCCGGAGGACCCGGACGCCGTCGAGCCCCGCGGTTTCGGCCTCGCGGAGCGAGCGCCACAGCCAGGTGCAAGCGGGATCGTTCAGAGCCTGGGTGCCGAGGCCGGTGGGCAGAGCGCCACGGAGGGCGCGCTCGAACCTGGTGGCCTGGGCGTGGCGGGTCACATCGTCCCAGATGCCGCCGAGCACGCCGAGGTGGTCGGCGCGAGACAGTTCTTGGTGGAGCGTCTCGGTAGCGGACAGTTCGCTGCCGTCGCGGGCGAGGATCCCGGCGAGGACTGTTACCGGGTCCAGGACGGGCAGCTGCTGGTCGCCACGAGGAGTCTCCCCTGCTGGCAGCCCTGCGCGTTCGTGGACGAGCCGCTTGGCGCGGGCGAGTTCGGGTGCTGGTCGGCTGCCTTCGCGGGTGTCAGCGGCCCGGCTGAGGTCGGTGATGCAGTAGGCGTGGCTGGCGTCGCGGCCGCGGCTCATGGCCACGTACAAGCCCTGGCGGTCGCCGAAGCCGTCGACCAGGACATGGGCGGTGGCGACCGTGCGGCCCTGGGCGGCGTGCACGGTGCTCGCGTACGCGAGGTTTGCATGATCGGCCAGGTAGCGCTTGGGCAGGAGGAATGGCTGCGACCAGCGAGCCTGGGCCAGTGTCTGGGTCGTGGCCAGTGAGCCGGCGGACCTGGACGTGCGCGCCGTCGCCGCTGATGCCAGTGATCTGCACGATGTCACGGTTGGCCAGGTCACGGCCCTGGCGGCCGGCCCGGATGGCGTGCGAGTTGCGGCGCGCCATGACCAGATCCCCGGCGCTGGCCTGTTCCCCACGTGCCAGGCGGACGCACGGGCCCGCGGACACGATGCCGTAGCGGATCAGGTCGTCGCGGGCCCGCCGAGACAGCTCACGAGCCTCGTCTTCGGTGCGGGCCAGCAGCAGAGTGTCCTTGCCGTCGAGGTAGTCGGCCAGCCAGCCACGGTAGGCCTGCTCGGTTGCTTCCTCGGCGGTGCCGCCGCGCGGCCGACCGTGCTGTCCGTACTCGGCCAGCACGGTGATGTCCCCGGCGCGCAGCCGGAGGGTGGCGTCGCGTTCCCATGTGTGGGTGAACCGCTGGGGTTCGGCGAGCTGGACGTAACCCTGGCGGCGGGCGAGCAGCATCATCCCGCCGCCTCCGTCGACGGCGGTGAGCTGCTCGTGGTCGCCGGTGACCACGACCTTGCAGTCACGGGCGTGGGCCAGGGCGAGGATCGCGGCCAAGTCGGCCAGCGACATCATGCTCGCCTCGTCGAGGACCAGCAGCGAGCCGCGGCTGACCGGCAACGAGCCGAGGACTTCGCGGCGTTCGCGGAGGTGGCCGAGGAACCGGGCTGTGTTGTATGCCCGGGTCACGCCTGCCCCGGCCAGGACGTTGCGCGCGGTCTGGGAGGTGGTCAGGCCGATCACCTCACCCATGCCCGCGTCCTGCCAGATCCGGGCCATCTCGGTGATGGTGCGGGTCTTGCCCGACCCGGCCGGCCCGGCCAGCACCTCGGCGCGGCGGGCGGAGGTCAGCACGGCCCAGGCTGCGGCGGCCTGATCCAGGCGCAGCCCCGACGACAGGCGTTCAAGAAAAAGGTCTTGAGTTCGCGCTTGCGCCTCGGGTTGCGCCTGCAGGTGCGCCTGATCTGCGCCCAGCAGGCGCGCCGCGGTGGCGGGCTGCAGGCGGGGCGCGCCGGTCTCCTGCGCATGCGCGAGCAGGCGCTCTTCCAGGGTGAGCTGCGCGCTGGTGGCGTAGCGGGTCGCGCCGTGCGGGATGTACAAACTCTCGCCCGAGGCGCGGCGCAGGCAGTCGGGCACGCGCGGCCATTCCGGCGCGGACAGCGCCATTGCTTCGCTGGCCAGGGCCTGGCGGGCCAGCGCGGGCAGCAGCGCAGCGGCGTCGGCCGCGCTCATCGCGCCGACGTGCGCGGGGAGGCGCTCGCCGAGGTGGCGGATCAGCTCGGCTTCGGTCCAGGCCGGCTGTGCCGTCTGCACGGCGGCGACCGCTTCCTGGATGAGGCGCTGCGCCTGGGCGTCGGTCAGCGGCGCGGCGTGCGCTTGCGCCCGCTGGTTTTGATGTTCGGGCCCGGAGGGTGGGGCTGGAGCGCTGGTGCCCATGACGGCGGGCGCGACAGGCTCGAGCGCGCCCGCCTCGCTGGCGCGGGCGTGCGCCGATCACTGGCGCACCAGCGCCGCCAGATCGAGCGGGCCGGGCTCCTTGCCGCGCCGGGTGGCGTGGTTGGCCCACTGGCGCAGGCTCGCCAGCGCGCGTGCGTCCGGCGCGCGCCCGGTCTGCGCCTCGACCGCCTGCGCCAGGCGCGCGGTCAGCGGGCCGATGCTGCGCCGGCGCGACGAGAACATCTCCATCAGCGCCTGGCCCACCCCGGCGATCTCCCGGCCGTGGCCATCCGCACGCGGCACCCACCGGACGCCGAACCTCCGGGTCAGCGCGTTCTCGGCGGCGAGGGCGGCGATCGCGGACGCGGCGGGACGGTGCCGGTACAGCGACATCGAGTCCAGCGCCCGCCACTCCCCGTCGCTCTCGCGCCGGACCTTGTGCAGGACCAGGTTGTGCACGTGCAGCTGCGGGTCGCCGTCGCGGCTGGTGTGCTGGCGGAACGAGGCGATCACCCACGCGCGGGCGTCCTCCCACCGCCCGCCCGGGTGGTACCCGGCGCGTGTCTGCCCCGCCCCGTGCTGCAGGTACTCCAGGGCAGCCGCGCTGCCTTCCATGATCGCGTCCCAGATGCCGTCGGCGACTTCCTCCCATGCTTGGACGGACTCCAAGTCGCCGCGCTCCGCCGCGGCGTTCGCGTTCGCTAAGGCGCTGGCATGAAACAGCGAGATCGACTTCGACACACTGAACGTCACGTCCCAGTACAAGTCGGGTGTGCGGACGTGGGCCTTCGCCTCGATCAGCAGCTCGGCGCGGCGTTCGGCAGTGGCCTCTGGCTCGGCGGCGAGCATCGCGGCTTGAATGGTCTCGGCTGTCTTGTATTGGCCGGGGGCACGGCCTAGGCGAGTCTCGCCGGACGGGTCGCGCGGATCGAGATGCTGGCCGTACAGGCGCTCGAAGACCTGCCGCTCGACGATGCCGCCCGGGCACAGGCCAAGTTCGGCGACTGCTTTGCCGGTCCAGATGCCAGGCGGCTCGCCGCCCTTCTCGGCAGGTGACAAGTAGTAGCCGAGGCCTCTTCCGTGTTTCCTGGCGGGCTTGCCGGGCTCGGCGGCACCGATCTGCTTCCACGGGTAGGAGGCGTCGTGGCCTTTGGCGATGGTGATGATCCCGGCCACCGGCCACCCTCCTGCTCCGAACACTGAACCGAGTCGCGGTAGGGACCGCCCTTGCGAGCGGCCCCCCGCGCAGATCCCAGCGAGCGGTATTACCGCACTGGGCTCCTACCATGGGTGGCTGGCGGCGAAGCGCGCTTCGGGGAACGGGTGCACGATGCGGGTCGGGGGCAGCCAGCGTGTGACGAGGCGGTTCATCCTGTCCCAGGTAAGCCGGGTTTTCTGGCTGCGGCGCCGTAGCGCGTGGTGCCAGTGCCGGGTTACCTCGGTGCGGAAGGCGTGTACCGCCCTGTAGTTGCCGGGCACGCCGTAGTAGGCCTGGTGTCCGGTGACCACGCTGGCCAGCCATTTCCCCTGCTGGGGGACGGGCAGGTGCCGGCGTCGCATGATCTCGGCTTTCGCCTGTTTCAGCTTCGCCCGCAGCCTTTTGGTGCCGGTCTGCCGCCTGATCCAGAACCGCCCGCGCCTGGTGGTCGCACAGATGTGCGTGAACCCCAGGAAGCTGAACGTCTCCGGCTTCCCCTCGCCCCGGGCTGCTCTGTGCCGGGCCGCGTGCGGCCCGAACTCGATCAGCCTGGTCTTGTCCGGGTGCAGGCCCAGGCTGAACGTCGCGAACCGTTCGCGCAGTTCTGCCAGGAACCTCTCGGCGTCGTCCCGGTACTCGAACCCGGCGATGAAGTCATCAGCGAAGCGCACGATGATTACGTCCCCGCGCGCGTGCCGCTTCCGCCACCACTCAGCAGGTTCTCGTGCAGGTTCTGCTCGCACGCGTGCCAGGTCACCCCATCGACACCAGGCGCCGCCCCCTTCTTGAGGTCGTCGAACGCCAGCATCAGCCGGTGCACGCTGACATGGTGCAGCAGCGCGGTGAACCGCGCCTCCGTATCCCTTACCGCTACCTCTCGCACACGGTCCAGCCCACTTGGCACGCCTGGCCCGGCACTGCGTCCGGGACGTGTTTCGCTGTCCGTGTTCCCCATGGCTCGCCCCCTTCCCTCCCCCGCCTCCGCAGCCGCAGCCTTGTTCGGCGGGTTCGCAGGTACTACGGGGCGATCCGACTGCCGGTGACCGTTCATCCAGGGCTTACCGCCTCGGCGTTCCCCCAGCGGCCCGCCCGCAGACCACGCAGACGGGCGGTCACCGGCTCTCCCGGTTCTCGCGCACGAAGGTTCCGCACATGCCCTGGTTCTTTGACCGCGCGGGGCCCCCGACGGCTCGCGATAGCGCCGCCAGCGGTGTTGCCTTCCGCCTCATGGACAGCGTCGGCACCCCGGATTCACATTTCGCGGCTCGATAGCCCGGCCTGCGCGTGCCCCTGTCAACGCTTCGCCACGCCCCTTGCGGGAACGCCACGCATGACTCAGGGCCGCCGTGAGTCGCTAGCCCTTCGGCGTAGAGCTCTTCCATCTCCTCCTCCGTGCCGGTTTATCCCGGCGCACCCATGATCATTAGTAATGCGTAGGTGTGCTGATTTAAATCAGGCAGATAAGAGGATGGAGCCGGGTAGGCTGAGGGCAAACGGATTTGGCGGGAGGCGGGGCAGCTAGCTACCGGAGGAGGCGGCGCGGATGGCACGTGAGACGCAGATGCCGACGGCGTGCGGCGGGCCGACCGCCGGGCACAGGCAGGCCGGGGCGGGCAGCGAGCTGGCCGACGGCCCCGCCGAGATGAGCGAGGGTGAGCGGCGGCTGCTGGCAGCCATGCCGCTGCACGCGATCACCGCAATGCACGGCGAGGCCGGGCTGCGGGAGCGGTTCGCCATCGAGATCGCCTACTTCCCCGACGGCGACCGGGTCCGGTGTGGACATGCTCTCGAGGTGGCGGCGCGGCTGCACGCGGGCGACCGGCGTCAGCGCGAGCCGTATGTGAACCACCTGCTGCGCGTCGCTATCCGGATCATCACCTATTACGGCGTCCGCGACACCGACGTGATCTGCGCGGCGCTGTTGCACGACGCGGTTGAGGACCACGCCGCGGAGCTGGCCACGGGCGGCGAGCCGCAAGATGCACTGGCTGCGCTGGCCGCGCAATTCGGGGATCGGGTGGCCGGGCTGGTTGCGGCCGTCACCAACCCGCCGCACGAGCCGGGACGCGACCGTCACGAGCAGTACCGCGAGCACGTGGCCGCCAGCCTGCAAGCGAGCCCGTGGGCCCGGGTCATCAAGGCCTCCGACTTCACCGACAACGGCGTAGGACTGATCCACACCACCGGGCCCCGCCTGGACCGGCTCGCTGACAAGTACGCCCCGCTGGTGCCCGTGCTCGCCGACCTGATTGCGCGTCCCGACACCCCGCTGAACGACGAGGCCAAAGAACGCATCCTTGGCCAGCTCGACCGCGCCCGGCAGAGGTTCGAGGCAATCAACTCGGAAAGCGGACCTCACCGCGCGCCCCGATGAATACTGTCCCAGTGCGAGATGCCGACCGGCACTACTGGAGACGGCTGGCATTGCAGAGTGGATAAAGGATGGCCACAGCGATCCCGGCATGAGGCACTGTCAAGGCCCGCTTGACCAGCAAGGACCCTGTGCTGTGCCAAAACTCGTTCATAGGCGCTGACCTAGCGTTTCGCGCCCGCTAGGCCACTCTGCGGTACTCAGTGATCAGGCCGTCCAGGACTTGCCTGCGCTCGATCCGGGCAGTGATGTCGACGGCCTGGCTGGGCTGCCGCTGCGGAGGTTGCTGTTGCAGGGCCTGGTGCGGCCGATGGCGGTTGTAATGCTGGGCGTACTCGGCCAGGACCTCGCGGAGGTGCCACTCGCCCAGGATCAGCATGTGGTCCAGGCACTCGCGGCGCAGCGTCCCCACGAACCGCTCCGCAAATGCGTTCGCTCGTGGCGACCGGACCGGCGTCTTGATCACCCGCGTGCCATTACCGGAGAAGACGCCATCGAATGCCGTCGTGAACTTGCTGTCCCGGTCGCGGATCAAGAACCTGAAGCCGCTCGCCCGCTCGCCGAGGTCCATTAGGAGGTTGCGGGCCTGCTGGGCGGTCCAGGCCCCGGCCGGATGAGCAGTGACGCCCAGGATGTGCACCGTTCTGGTCTCGATCTCCATCACAAACAGCACGTACACGCGCTGGAGCAGCACGGTATCGACGTGCAGAAAATCGCACGCCAGGATGGCGGAGACCTGGCTGGCAAGGAACTGCCGCCAGGCCGGCGACGCCCGCCGCCGCGCAGGCCCCAGGCCGACGGCGGCCAGGATCCGGCGGATCGTCCCCTCCCCCACCCGGTACCCCAGGCCGAGCATCTCGCCCTGGATGCGCCGGTACCCCCAGCGCGGGTTCTCCCTTGCCAGCGGCTCCACCAGCGCTCGCTCCTCGTCCGGGACCGGCGGCCGTCCCGGCACGCCCGGGAATGTCCATTTCCTCTTGACCAGCCGACGATGCCAGGCCAGCAGCGTGCCCGGGGCAACGATCCGGCGCAGCCGCAGGCGACCGGGCAGCAGCCTGGCCAGAGCGGCGAGGACGGCGCGGTCAGCCCAGTCCGGCCTCGGGCGGGCGACCTGCCGACGCAGCACCGCGATCTCATGTCGTAGCACGAGGATCTCAGCATCCTTCGCGGCGTCGCAGCGCGCCAGGAGCGCCAGCCAGCCAAACACCCGCACCATAAGCAGGTAGATGAGCCGAATGAGCACGAACGCCGAGCGTAGAGCAGCAGGTCAGGCCATGCGCAGGGTTTTGGCACAGCACAGGCCTGGCGGCGGTGACGATGTCGCGGATCGCCGCCGAGACAGGCATCGGCCGCGCCACCCTGTACAAGTACTTCCCCGACGTCGAGGCGATCCTGGCCGCCTGGCACGCCCGCCGCGTCGCCCGCCACCTCGAGCACCTC
>Ga0335075_10015999_pt1 | contig 11224 bp, 9 predicted proteins | sample Lox_Sample_24_FD_206723 | JGI IMG/M metagenome (GOLD analysis project Ga0335075, IMG submission 206723) | Soil microbial communities from Loxahatchee National Wildlife Refuge, Florida, United States - Lox_Sample_2.4 | ecosystem: Environmental > Terrestrial > Soil > Wetlands | place: USA: Florida... | reverse complement strand
CGCCGCCCTGGCCACCCGCGCGGTCTCCGCAGGCACCTCCGGCCACGGCCGCGGACGCATCGACATAACAACCCCGTTCTGCGGCCGGGACGGGAAGCACATAACACGACCGCACAAAGATCATGAGACACGCCGTCACCAGCAGCAACCGGCCTGCCTCAATAAGCCAACAGGGTCGAACAGCAACAGCGTGGTGCCCACGACCGTGCTGGCCGTGGGCCGGGCGGGTGTCCCGAACACGGTGGTGGTGCCCGCGCTGTTGTTAAGAAGGCTGGGGGGCAGGACGCCCGCGCCGCCAGCGCTGATCAAGCTCAAAGCCCGCGTTCAGGGATCCGGAAGGTTGCCTGGCCAGCGTGGGTCCGTGCAACCTGCAGGCACTGGTGCAGCCGCCGCGCGGGCCGACGGCCCGGCGCGGCTGCTGGTGGTCGAGGACGAGCCGGCGATCCTGGAGCTGCTGGCCGGGTCGCTGCGGTTCGCCGGCTTCGAGGTCGCGACCGCGGCGACGGGGACGGATGCGCTGCGCGCGCTGACCCGGACGCCGCCGGACCTGATCCTGCTCGACGTGATGCTGCCCGGCGGCGACGGGTTCGAGGTGCTCCGCCAGATCCGGTCCTGCGGCCCGTACGTCCCGGTGATCTTTCTCACCGCGCGGGGCACAGTGCACGACCGCGTCACCGGGCTCAGCCTCGGCGGGGATGACTACGTCACGAAGCCGTTCAGCCTCGACGAGGTGCTGGCCCGAATCCGGGCGGTGCTGCGCCGCAGCGACGGCCGGCCGGCCGGGAACTCGCGGCTGGCCGTCGCCGACCTGGAGCTCGACGACGACATCCACGAGGTGAGGCGCGCCGGCCGGCTCATAAGCCTGACCCCGACCGAGTTCCGGCTGCTGCGGTACCTGATGATCAACGCCGGGCACGTGCTCAGCAGGGCGCAGATCCTCGGCCACGTCTGGGACCCCGCCTTCGACGGCGACGCCAACGTCGTCGAGTCCTGCGTGAGCTACCTGCGCCGCAAGGTCGATGACGGCGAGCCCCGGCTGATCCACACGGTCCGCGGCATCGGTTACGTGCTGCGCATCCCGCCCCCGTGAGGGCGCGGGCCGGGCACAGGCTCCGGACGCTGCTGGCGAACGCGTCGCTCACCGTCCGGATCATGGCCGCGGCTGCCGTCCTGGTCCTGGTCACGTCCGCGGTGATGGGCGCGCTTGGCACGGCGATGCTGCGCAGCTACCTGTACGGGCGCGTGGACGACCAGCTGCTCGGGTTCGCCGGCAAGCCGCGCCCCCTGCCCGCGCAGATCCCCCGCCGCGGGACCCCGCAGCTGCCCAGCCTCTTCCTGATCGAGCAGATCAGCGCGGATGGCAAGGTGCAGAGGGCCGGGGGGTCGGTGCACGGCGTCCCGCCCCCGCAGATCCCCGCGGCGCGGCTGCGCGGCGCGGGCGGACCGTTCACCGCGGCCGCGGTCGGCGCCCCCGGGCATTCCTGGCGGGTGCTGGTGCGGCCTGCTGGCAACGGCGGGCACGTCGTGGTCGCGTACAGCCTGGACGCCGTGAACAGCACCGTCGCCAGGCTGGAGGCCGCGGACGCCGCGGCCGCCGCGATGGCGATCGTGATCCTGGCGGCCATCGGGCTCCCGCTGATCCGGGTCAGCCTCAGCCCGCTGGCCCGGATCGAGGATACGGCCGAGGCCATCGCCGCGGGCGACCTGTCCCGCCGCATCGACCGGTCGGCCCCGCGCACGGAGGTGGGACGGCTGGCCGCGGCGCTGAACGTGATGCTCGGCCGGATCGAGGCCGCCTACCGGGCGCGGGAGGGCGGCGAGGCGCGGGCCAGGGACTCCGAGGACCGCATGCGCCGCTTCGTCGCCGACGCCAGCCACGAGCTGCGCACGCCTCTCACCTCGATCAAGGGCCTCGCCGAGTTCTTCCTGCAGCAGGGGGAGGCCGCCAGCCGGGCGGAGATGACCCGGCTGGTTACCATGATCCAGCACGAAGCCGCCCGGATGGGGCTGCTGGTCGAGGACCTGCTGCTGCTCGCGCAGTTCGACGAGGGCAGGCCGCTGGACCGGCAGCCGGTCGACCTGACCAGCGCCGCAGCCGAGGCGGTGCTCGCCGCCCGGGCCATCCCCCGCGGTCACACCTTCAGCCTGGCCGCGGCCGGCGACCCGGTCGTGGTCTCCGCGGACAGCGCGCGACTGCGCCAGGTCATCGACAACCTCCTCGGCAACGCGCTGCAGCACACCCCGGCCGGGACCGCGGTCACCGTCGCCGTCGACAGCGTGCCGGGCTACGGGCAGCTCACCGTCGCCGACGACGGGCCGGGGCTGACCGCGGAGCAGGCTTCCCGGGTGTTCGAGCGGTTCTACCGGACCGACGGGGCGCGCAGCCGGGCCAGCGGCGGGACCGGCCTGGGCCTGTCCATAACCGCCGCGCTCGTCGACGCGCACCAGGGGACGATCACCGTCGATGCCAGCCCGAACGGCGCCGGTGCGACGTTCCGGGTTCGCCTGCCGCTCGCCGAGGCCGACCTAGCGCGCTCTCAGGAAAGTAACAGTCAGCCGCCACCAGATCACAAGGCTCGCCGAGTGAAGTAGCCGGCGGTGGCGCCTCGCGTGAGCACCGGACGTCGCTGAAGCGAGCGGCACGAAGCAGACACTGAAAGGACCTTCATGTTTTTCACTTACCTGCGTCGTGAACTGCGCAGGCGGATGCGCCAGGCCATTTTCATCTCGGTGGGCCTCGCCCTCGGGATCGGCCTGGTCATCACCGTGACCGCGGTGTCTTCCGGGGTCAAGACCGCGCAGGGCAAGGTGCTGCAGAGCTTGTACGGCGTGGGCACCGACGCGACCGTGACCAAGTCGCCGTCCGCGGGCTCGTTCCTCGGCACCGGCGGCCGCAACTTCAACTTCAAGCCGGGTTCCACAGTCAAGATCGACTCGCTGACCGCGACGCGCAGCCTGGGCACCCTGGACGACTCGGCGGTGACGACGATCTCCAAGCTGAAGGGCGTCGCCGCCGCCAGCGGCACGCTGACCGCGGACGACGTGGACACCACGTTCAAGATTCCCGACTTCAACTCCGGCAGCGGCTCGGGCGGCGCCCGGGGCGGCGGTAGCAGCAGCGGGTTCCGCGGGCCGGGGTCGTTCAACACCGGCAACACGGTGTCGGTCGACGGCGTGGACCTGACCTCGAGCGCCCAGGCGCTGGGCCCGCTGAGCAACGGCACGCTCACCTCGGGGCGGACGCTGAAGTCGTCGGACTCGGCCGCCGACGTGGCTGTCGTGGACTCGAGCTATGCGAAGTCGGCGAGCCTGAAGGTGGGCTCGGATGTGACGCTGGCGAGCACGAAGTTCACCGTGGTGGGGATCGTGTCTGAGTCCGCGAGTGACTCCTCGGCGGATGTGTACATCCCGCTGGCCCGGGCGCAGGCTTTGGCGTCGTCGTCGGGCAAGGTGAACACGATCTACGTGGCAGCGGACAGTTCGGCGGACATCTCGGCGGTGCAGAAGGAGATCCAGAAGGCGGTGCCGGGGTCGACGGTGACCACGTCGGCGGACCTGGCCAGCGAGGTCACCGGGTCGCTGTCGAGCACGTCGAGCCTGGCGAACAACCTGGGCAAGTGGCTGGCGGTGGCGGTGCTGCTGGCGGCGTTCTTGCTCGCGTCGCTGCTGACGATGTCGGCGGTGTCGCGGCGGGTGCGGGAGTTCGGCACGCTGAAGGCGCTGGGCTGGCGCAGCCGGCGCGTGATCGGCCAGGTGCTGGGCGAGTCTGTGGCGGTGGGCGTCATCGGCGGCATCGCCGGGATCGCGCTCGGGTTCGCCGGCGCCGCGATCGTCTCCGCGGTGTGGCCGCCGATGACCGCGTCCCCGGGGCTGACCACCGGGTCGGCGACCCCGGGCGGCGCGCGGTCCTTCTCCGGCGCCCCGGGCGGCGGCGGCTTCTCCCCGCCGAGCGGCGGCTCCGCGCCGAGCGGCGGGTTCGCGCGGGTCGCCGCCGACACCCATTCGGTGGCCGTGCACCTGGCCGCCTCGGTCACCGTGGACGCGGTCGTCCTCGCCGTGGTGCTGGCCCTGGCCGGCGGGCTCATCGCCGGCGCGCTCGGCGGCTGGCGGGCGGCGCGGCTGCGCCCGGCCGCGGCGCTGTCCCGGGTCGAGTGACCAGCAGTCGTCAGCAACGTCACAGGAAAAACACTGAGAAAAGGAAGCCATGTACAAGCTGACCGATGTCCGGAAGGACTACCAGAAGGGCCGCGGGATCGTCCACGCGCTGGCCGGCGTCGACCTGGTCATCGAGGACGGGGAATGGCTGGCCATCCAGGGCCCCACCGGGCACGGCAAGACCACGCTGCTGCAGATGCTCGGCGGCCTGGACCGGCCCACCTCGGGCTCGGTCGAGCTCGACGGCCAGGACCTCGCGGCCATGCGGGAGAGCGAGGTCACCAGGGTTCGGGCGGAATCGATCGGCTTCATCTTCCAGACGTTCAACCTGATCCCCACGCTGAACGCGCAGGAGAACGTGGAGGTCGCGCTCGCCCCGCTGGGCGTCGGGTCAGCGGAACGCAAAGCGCGCACGATTACGGCGCTGGAGAGCGTCGGCCTCGGCGAGCGCGCCAAGCACCTGCCGTCCGAGCTGTCCGGCGGCCAGCAGCAGCGGGTGGCGATCGCCAGGGCGCTGGTCAAGGAGCCCAAGGTGCTCCTGGCCGATGAGCCGACCGGGAACCTGGACGAGGGCACCCGCGACGACATCATGGGGCTGCTGGAAAAGTTGTGGCGCGAAAGCGGTCTCACGCTGGTCGTGGTCACCCACGACAGCTCGGTCGCCCGCCGGGCGCAGCGGATCGGCGTCATGCGCAAAGGCAAGCTCACGATCAGGCAGGACACCCGCCCGGCCTGATCGTGGGCGCGCGGGCGGCTCTGGCAGCTTCCCGCGGGCGGCTCTGGCAGCTTCCCGTGGGCGGCTCTGGCAGCTTCCCGTGGGCGGCTCTGGCAGCTTCCCGTGGGCGGCTCTGGCAGCTTCCCGCGGCCGGCTCTGGCAGCTTCCCGCGGCCGGCTCTGGCAGCTTCCCGCGGCCGGCTCTGGCAGCCTCACGCGGGGGGGCCAGAGCAGGTGTCCAGCGCGCCCGAAGCGGGCGCCGAGGTTCGGCGGCCAGACTCGGCGGTACCGGCTCCTAGCGGAGGGACCACGGCATGGTGATCGAGACCCTCGCGGACGGGCTCGTCAGCGAGCTGTCGACGGCGGCGGCGGTGATCGGCATCGGCGAGGACTCGCTCGCCGCGGCGCTCGGCGACGGCCAGTCCATCGCCGACGTGGCGCGCGCGAACGGGGTGAAGCCTCGGCGGGTGGTCACGGCGCTGGTGGCCCGGGTGGTGGCCGACATGGGCGCGGAGATCCGCCGGGGCGAGCTCAGCCCGGACCAGGTCCGGTGGCTGGTCGCGCTCGCGACGCTGCGCGCCGAGGACCAAGTCGCCTGCCCGTTCCCGTCGATCGAGTTCCGGCCGGCCGCGCTGGCTTAGCCGCCCGAGGGGTCGCCTGGCTGGGCCGGCCGCCCGAGGGGTCGCCTGGCTGGGCCGGCCACGCGAGGGGTCGCGTGGCTGGGCCGGCCGCCCGAGGGGTCGCGTGGCTGGGGTCCGGGCGCTGGCGCGTTAACGCAGGTGTTGCACTCCGGACACGGAGGCCACACATCCGTGCTCCATGCTGATCCCTGGCGTGGCCAGGGCCTCCTGGCCGCGCGGCGAGAAGCGCGGGAGGAGAAGCCGGTTGATCAAGGTAGCCAAGCCCGCCAGCGACGGCACGGTCCGCGTGACGTTCGTGCTGCCGGCGGCCGAGCCGGCCGGGGCGGTGTCCGTCGTCGGCAGCTTCAATGGCTGGGATCCCTACGCGCACCCGCTGCGCAAGCGCGCGAACGGCCTGCGGAGCGCGGTCGTGACCATCCCGGCGGGAAGCACGGTGCACTTCCGGTACCTCGCCGAAGGCGGCGTCTGGTTCGACGACGACGTCCCGGCCGCGCGGGACGCTCAGGGGAGCCTGATCACGCTGCCTGGCTGAGGTCGGCCAGGCCCGCCAGGTCGACGCACGTCATGCCGTGCGCGCTGACGAAGACCATGAGGACGGCGCCGCAGGTCCGGCAGCGGACGACGGTCCCCGGTGCCCGTAGGTAGACGGCGAGCTCGGCGACCAGGCTGACCGTGCCGCAGGTCCCGCACCGGCCGGTGGCCGTGGTCATGTCCGCGCCGAAGACCTCCACCAGCAGCCCGCCGATCGCGTTGCCGTCCAGCGCGTCCATCAGCGTCCTCCTGCCGTAGGGCGGGCGCTCGCCCCGGGACTGACCCGGCGGGTCAGTCCCCGGCGTAGCGCTGTTCCTTCCACGGGTCCCCGTAGTTGTGGTAACCGTATGACTCCCAGAAGCCGGGCACGTCATGGTCCAGCAGCTGCAGCCGGCGCACCCACTTCGCGCTCTTCCAGAAGTAGAGGTGCGGGACGAGCAGCCGGGCCGGGCCGCCGTGCTCCGGCTGCAGCGGCCTGCCGTCGTAGCCGAAGGCGATCCATGCCCGGCCGCCGGTCAGGTCGGCGATCGGCAGGTTCGTGGTGTACCCGCCGTCGCTGTGCGCGAGCACGAAACCGGGCTGCTGGCCAGCCTGCCCGAGCTGGCCGAGCAGGGTGTCCAGGCTGACACCCTCCCAGGCCGTGTCGAGCTTCGACCAGCGTGTCACGCAGTGGATGTCGACAGTCACCCGCTCCGCAGGCAGCGCGCGGAACTCGTCCCAGGTCCAGCTCCGGGCCGGGCCAGCCCCGGTGATGGAGAACGTCCAGTCCTGCAGCGCGGTATGCGGCGTCGGGCCCGCCGACAGCACCGGGAAGTCGGGCGTCAGGTGCTGGCCGGGCGGTATGCGGCTGGGATCCCCGGCCGCCGCACCGCGGCGGTGAAATCCGCGCGAGATCGGGCTCATGCCCCGTCAGCTCCTTCCTGCGGGGCACGTCGGTAGCGCCCGGCCCCGCGCCCCAACCCGACGCGCCCCCTCAGCTACAACATCAAAGCGCATCTGCTGCTGCTCCGGCGACATGGATGGCGCCCTGATGTCGCTGGGGCTCCCGCTGGGGCGCGCTGGGACCCGCTGCGGCGGGCTGGGGCTCCCGCTGGGGCGCGCTGGGACCCGCTGCGGCGGGCTGGGGCTCCCGCTGGGGCGCGCTGGGACCCGCTGCGGCGGGCTGGGGCCCCCACGGGGACCCGCCTGGCGCCCGCCGGGCCCCAGGGCGGCCAGCCGCGGGCAGGGCATCTCATGCGTTCTGGGCCATGGCGGGCGCGTGCACGCGGAAGACCAGCCGGCCGTCCTCGACGTCGACGGTGGCCTCCTGGCCGGCCTGGATCTCGCCGTCCAGCAGCATCCGGGAGAGCTCGTTGTCCACCTCGCGCTGGATGGTCCGGCGCATCGGCCGCGCGCCGAACTCCGGCTGGAACCCGCGGTAGGCGATCCAGTCGACGGCATCCGGGGTGAATTCGACCAGCACGTTCTGGGCGCGCAGCCGGCGCCGCGTCTCCTCCAGCAGCAGCTTGGTGACCTGCCGCAATTCGGTCCGGTCGAGCTGGCGGAAGATGATGATCTCATCGACCCGGTTCAGGAACTCCGGCCGGAACGACTCGCCCAGCCGCCGCATGAGCTGCTCCTCGACCGCGTCCCGCTGCCCCGGCGCGTAGCTTGCCGAGCTGCCGGCGAACCCGAGCGGGCCTGCCCGGCGGGTGATCACGTCGGAGCCCAGGTTGCTGGTCATGATGAGCACCGTGTTCTTGAAGTCCACGGTCCGGCCCTGGCCGTCGGTGAGCCGGCCGTCGTCCAGTATCTGCAGCAGGATATTGAACACGTCCGGGTGGGCCTTCTCGATCTCGTCGAGCAGGACCACCGAGTACGGGCGCCGCCGTACCGCCTCGGTGAGCTGGCCGGCCTCCTCATACCCGACGTAGCCGGGCGGCGCACCGACCAGGCGGCTGACCGTGTGCGGCTCCTGGTACTCGGTCATGTCCAGATCATCCGGTTCTCCGAGCCGAACAGCGCCTCGGCCAGCGCCCGGGCCAGCTCGGTTTTGCCCACCCCGGTCGGGCCGAGGAACAGGAAGCTGCCCACCGGGCGCTCCGGGTCGCCGAGCCCGGCGCGGGACCGCCGGACCGCCTCGGCCACCGCCGCGACCGCCTCGTCCTGCCCCACGACCCGGCCGTGCAGGTGCTGCTCCAGGCGCAGCAGCCGTTCCTTCTCCTCCTCGGTGAGCTGGTGCACCGGGACGCCGGTGACCCGCGATACCACCTCGGCGATGTCGGCGGCGGTGACGTCGGGAAACTCGGGCTCCTCGGTCTTGAGCGCTTCCATCTGCAGCTGGGCTTCGTTGATCTGGTCACGGATCTGGGACGCCAGCTCGTACTGCTCGTCGGCGACGGCCTGGTCCTTGTCCCGATGCAGCTCCTCCAGCCGGCAATCCAGCGCGCGCAGGCGGGCGTCCGGGGTCTTGGTGCGCAGCCGGACCCGGGCTCCGGCTTGGTCGATGAGGTCCACCGCCTTGTCCGGCAGGAACCGGTCGGAGATGTACCGGTCGGACAGCTCGACGGCGGTGACCAGCGCCTCGTCGGTGTACCGCACCACGTGGTGCGCCTCGTACCGGTCGCGCAGGCCGCGCAGGATCGTGATCGCGTCCTCGACGGTGGGCTCGGGCACCAGCACAGGCTGGAACCGGCGGGCCAGCGCCGCGTCCCGCTCGACGTTCTTGCGGTACTCGTCGAGCGTGGTGGCCCCGATGATGTGCAGCTCGCCACGGGCCAGGGCCGCCTTGAGCAGGTTCGCCGCGTCGATGCCGCCCTCGCTGCTCCCGCCCGCGCCGACGATCGTGTGCAGCTCGTCGATGAAGATGATCACCTCGGTCCTGTGGTCGCGCACCTCGTCGACCAGCCGCCGGACGCGCTCCTCGAAGTCGCCACGGTACCGGGTGCCCGCCACCACGCCGGCCAGATCGAGTTCCAGGACCCGCTTGCCGGAGAGGGTCTGCGGGACGTCGTCGTCAACGATGCGCTGGGCGAGGCCTTCCACGATCGCGGTCTTGCCCACCCCGGCCTCGCCGATCAGCGCCGGGTTGTTCTTGGTACGCCGCGACAGCACCTCCACGGTCTGGGCGATCTCGTCGTCACGGCCGATGACCGGGTCGATCTGCCCTTCCCTGGCCAGCGCGGTCAGGTCGCGGGCGAGTTCGTCCAGCATGGGCGTGGCCGACCGGCCGCGCGGCTCGCCCGGCTTGCCGGACGTGCCCTTGCCGGGCCTGCCCTGGCCGGGCACCGGGCCCCGGCCGAGCATCGCATCACGCAGCGCCTCCGGGGTCACCCGCGCGGCGGCCAGGATCCGGCCCCCGGCCGATTCCTGGTTCACCGCCAGAGCGAACACGATGTGCTCCGGGCCGATGTAGGTGCAGCCCATGGAGCGGGAGATCTGGTGCGCGTCCAGGAGCGCGCGCTTGGCCCCGGGGGTGAGCTCCGGCGGCCCCCCGTTGGCTCGCCCGCCTTCCCCGCCGCCTCGCCCGCCTTCCCCGCCGCCACGCCCGCCTTCCCCGCCGCCACGTCCGCCTTCCCCGCCGCCACGCTCGCCTGCGGTAGCCTGGCCCGCCCGGGCCTGGCCCGTCCCTGCGGCGCCTTGGCCGCCGCCCGCGTCAGCCGAGCCGCCGCCTGGGCTCGCGGGGTCAGTGCCCGGGTCCGCGCCGCCGGCCCCCCGCCCGGCGCCACCGCTCCCGGTGCGCCCGATCGCGCCGCGGCTCAGTCGTTCATGCTCCTCAATGGCGAGCGCGATCGCCGTGGGGTCGCCCCCAGCACGCCTGAGAAGCTGCCGGGTGGGCTCGAGGGTGGCCGCCGCCCACAGCAGCTGCTCGGTGCCAAGGTCGGCACCGCCGTGTTCGGTCGCCCTTGCCGCCGCGGCACTCGCCAGCTCGCGTGCTGGCTGGCTCATCAGCCGCATGATGTCCACCCGGTGGCCAGCGCGGAGCTGGCCGCTCCCGGCACCGTAGAGACGCGCCATGAACTCGTCGAACGGGCTGGGACCGAAGTCCCCCGGCCCGTAGAAGCCCCCGCTCATGAGAAGTCCCCCCTCGGACTTGACTGCATGACTAGCGGGGCACCTACCCGAGATCTCCGGCCCGCAACACCCTAAGCTCCTGCAATATCGGGCAGCTGCGGCGCTATCGGCACACGGCGCCTGCCCTGCTGCCGTGGACGCGGGCCCGCGGGCTGCCGTAGGTTGCCTCTGTCCGCACGCCGTCGGTGAGGCTGGGGAGGATCGTGGACTTCGACATCCCGGCTGACCTGGCGGCCTATCTCGCCGAGCTGGACGAATTCATCGAGCGTGAAATCCGGCCGCTGGAACTGCAGGACGATAACGTCAGGTTCTTCGACCACCGGCGCGAGGACGCCCGCACCGACTGGGACCGCGGCGGTCTGCCCGACCGGCGGTGGGAGGCGCTGCTGCGCGAGGCCGTGCGCCGGGCCGACGCGGCCGGTCACTACCGCTACGCGTTCCCGGCCGAGTACGGCGGACGCGACGGGACGAACCTGGGCATGGCCGTCATCAGGGAGCACCTGGCCGCAAAGGGCCTCGGACTGCACTGCGACCTGCAGAACGAGCACATGATCGTCGGCAACAACGTCGGCCTGCTGCTGATGATCAACTACGGCTCGCCGGCCCAGCGCGCGGAGTGGGCCGACGACCTGGCGGCCGGCCGGCGCGGCTTCGCGTTCGGGATCACCGAGCCCGCGCACGGCTCGGACGCCACGTTCATGGAGACCACCGCGGCCCGGGTGAACGGGGACGGGGGGACGGGCGCGGCAGGCTGGGTGATCAACGGGGAGAAGACCTGGAACACCGGCGTGCACGCCGCCTCGCACGACCTGATCTTCGCCCGCACGAGCGGGCGGCCCGGGGACGCCGAAGGGATCACGGCGTTCCTGGTGCCGGTCGGCGCTTCCGGGTTCACGGTCGAGGAGTACCTGTGGACGTTCAACATGCCCACCGACCACGCGCGGATCACCCTGCGCGACGTGCGCGTGCCGGACAGCGCGGTGTTCGGCGGTGAGGGGCGCGGCCTGCAGGTGGTGCAGCACTTCTTCAACGAGAACCGGATCCGGCAGGCCGCGTCCAGCCTCGGCGCCGCCCAGTACTGCGTGCACTCCTCGGTTGCCTACGCCAAGGAGCGCAAGCCGTTCGGCCAG
>Ga0335075_10015998_pt1 | contig 11224 bp, 6 predicted proteins | sample Lox_Sample_24_FD_206723 | JGI IMG/M metagenome (GOLD analysis project Ga0335075, IMG submission 206723) | Soil microbial communities from Loxahatchee National Wildlife Refuge, Florida, United States - Lox_Sample_2.4 | ecosystem: Environmental > Terrestrial > Soil > Wetlands | place: USA: Florida... | reverse complement strand
CCAGATCTCGCCCGGCTCGCCGTAGCAGTCCTCGAGTTCGAGGCGCGTGCTGTTGGCCGTGCTGTTGTTCGGGATCGCCAGGCACTTCTGCGCCTGCGCGTTCTCGAGCTGGCCGTAGGCGGTCAGGAACCACAGGTTCGCGGAGTAGGCATCACCGGAGCTATCGGTGCAGGCGAACAGCTGGATCTCGGTGCCGTTGACGGTGCCGTTGCCGATGGCGTTGAGGCACTTGCCGTTGACCGTCAGCAGGGCGTACGGGCCCGCCCAGCCGACCTGCAGCTTCTCGTTGCCGGCTCCGTTGCAGGTGTAGCTGACGATCGCCGCGCCGTTGGCGGAGGAGCTGCCCGAGTCGTTGATGCACTTGCCCGCCACGGCGCTCTCGAACGGGCTGCCCGGGGGGAACCAGGCCTGCCACAGCTCGCCGTTGCAGGACCAGATGTCCAGCTGGGTGCCGTTTTTCTCGCTGCTGTACGGGTCGTCGATGCACTTGCCCGAGACGGGGTTGTACAGCTCGCCGTACCCGCCGACGATCTCCCACAGCTCGTTGGCCCCGCCGTTGCAGCTCCACAGCTGCAGCTTCGAGCCGTTGGCGGTGCCGTTGCCGACGATGTTGAGGCACTTGCCGTGGATGTCCACCGTGCCGAGCTGGCTCAGGCCCGCGTTGCCCACCTCGCCCGGCGACGTGGACGGCGCGAAGGACCAATCCTGGCTGGGATCGCCGCTGGTGCACTGCCAGATCTGGATCTTGCTGCCGTTGGCCGAGCTGTTGCGGGTGTCGTCCAGGCACTTGCTGTCCCAGTACGACACCACCAGCCCGGTCCCGGCGTGGTAATCGGCCGTCAGGGAGCCCGACGCCTCGATCCTGAAGTACACCGTGGCGCTCGCCCCGGTCCCGTCGGTGACGGTGACGTGCACGGTGTCGTTCTCCACGAAGCTGACCTTGCCGCTGATCACCCCGGTCGCGGAGTTGATCGAGATGCCGGCGGGCAGCCCGGACGCCGAGTACTTGAGCGTCTGTCCCGACGCGCTGTCGACTGCCTTGATCGCCGGCAGGCTGACGCTTACGCCCTGCTGCACGTCGTAGGTGCCGGGGTTGGCGACGGAGACCACGTCACCGGTCGCGGTCTCGGTGAACGGCGTGAGGTTGCCGTTCGGGGTACCGAGTCCGCCCGGGCCGTTGTAACCGTCGCTCAGGCTGTGCCCGGCGTTGCAGAGGTACTGCCGGCTCGACTCGCAGGTTCCGTTGGAACCCGACGTGACCGGCGTAAGGTCCGACGGGTGGGCGTACGGGTAGCTGGCGGGGTAGGTGTTCGCGGCCGGCGTTCCCGCGAGGGCGTACATGGCGGCGATGATCGGCGTCGCGACGCTAGTGCCGTACGCGTCGCAGTCTCCGGCGCAGTCGGCGGAGTCGTACATGTCAACTCCCGACGGCGCGTCGGCCACCGCCGATACGTCGTTCAACGTGCGGTTGGCGCACAGGGTGCTTGACGTGCTGTCGGTGCTGTCCGGGCCCCACGAAGGCTGCGGCTCGCCGGCCGAGCAGCCGGAACCGGTCGCCCCGATAATGCCGTCCGTGTTCGCCGGGCTTCCTGTGCTCCACACAGTCGAGGCCCAGTTGCCAGCGGCGTCCGTGAGGTAGGTGCCGCCGACCGACGTCACGAACTGCGAGGACGCCGGGTACCCGGTACCGTAGCCGTCGTCACCAGCAGCGGCCGTGATCACCACTCCCGGGTGGTTGAAGTACGCGTCGTATGCGGACACCCCGGGATAGTCAGGGTCGTACCAGCTGTTGGAGACGAACTTCGCGCCCTTGGACACCGCGGTGTCCTCCGCGATGGCCATGTTGGGCAGGCTCTCGTCGTTCGACTCGATCAGGTCGATGGCGCAGTTCGGGCAGATAGCGGAGACCATTTCGACGTCGAGGGAGGTCTCGGAAACCCAGGTATCGTTGCTCGGCTGCTGCGGCGGGTGGGCAGCGGGATCGGTGCCCAGGTTGGTGCCACCCTGGTTGTAGACGTTCAGGCAGCCTGCCTGGCCGTTAGAGCCACACGCGGGCAACCCGAACTCTGACCGGTAAGCGGCGAGATCCGACTGAACGTTCGGGTCATAGTACGCATCCACGATCGCGACCGTCTGGCCGAGGCCCGCCGACGCCGAGGCGCTGGTGATGCCGTATGCGGCCTGCAGGTCGGCCGGAGTCAGCGTCCCGCTGGAACTCACCGCAGGAGCCTCGCCCTTGGCTCTGGCCGAGATCGCGGCCTGGGCCGCGGCCTTGGCGGAGGCCTTCGCCTTGGCCGACGTGGCCACGATGATCTGGCACTGCACCATGAGGGGGCTCGTGGGCGTCGCGCAATGCTTCGATCCCGACGGCGGCGTCGGCACCTTCGGCGTCAGCGTCGCCGACTTGGCGGGCAACTGTCCGACAGCAGGTGCCGACGGCGGCGTGGCCGCCCCCGCTGGGCCGGCGTCCGCCAGCCCGGGCAATGTGAAAGCAGCGACCGCCAGGCATGCGCCGACGGTCGCGTAGAGCTTCAAACGCAACGTGAACTCCCCGGAATACGTACGTGATGCGGGATCCTGTCGGGCACAGCGACACCCGTGAGCAAGAACTCAAGAATCCTCGCACGGCGGCCGGGGGGCAGAAAGAAGCCTGATGACACAATTTGGTAATTTTTGCTGATACAAACAATCGGTTACGAAGACTAACCACAATTAGTGACATGGCGCCAGCGCGCGTCAAAGGCATCGCACCGGTAATTCTTGCCCGCCGCACGACATGGGCACGGCCACCGCCGTTAAGGGCGGGGAAGCAGCTCCGCCAGCTGTCCGGCCGACATCGACGGCGTGGCGCTGAGCGGGCCCGGGGCGCGCAGGCCGGCCAGGTGAATGTCGAGGAACCGCTGCCAGGTGCCCGGCGCTACCTCGTCGGTCGTCTCGGTCAGCCCGCGCATTGCCCAGACCAGCGACATCACGTCGCCGACGGTCACGCCCGGGTTGAGCGCGCCTTCGGCCAGGGCGCGGCGGGTCAGCTCCTGGACCGCGGCGCGGATCTCCCGCGCGTCGGCGCTGTCGCCGCTGCGCTCGAGCAGCAGGTGGGCGTACTTGGCGTGCGCCGCGAGCAGCGCCCCGAGCCCGCGCAGGAACCGCTCGAGACCGCCGCCGCCCGGGCCCGCGAGGGCCTGCCTGGCCTCGCCAAGCGCCTCGGACATGGACAGCCGCACGAGCTCGTCGATCAGCGCGTCCTTGTTGGCGAACCGCCGGTACACGGTGCCCACCCCGACCCCGGCCCGGGCCGCGATCTCCTCCATGCTGGCATCGGCCCCTGACTCGCCGAGCACCTCCCGAGCCGCGTCGAGGACCCGGTGGTAATTGCGAACCGCGTCCCGCCGCCCGGGCAGCGAAGGCCCGGCCGGGTCACTGGTCACGGGCTCGCCGCCCACCGGCCCTCCCTCATTCGCCCCGCTCGTTTGCCACCGTCTCCCCGGCGGCGCTCTCCGCCGTCACCGCGTCGCCGGACAGGGCCAGCGTACCGACCGCCGCCTTCTCGGTGGCTCCCCTGCCCGGCCTGCGCTGCGACGGGATCAGCGCGCCGGCCAGCGCCGCCACCACCAGAACGGCGGCCATTACCCCGAACCCGGTCGTGTAGCCCGACCCGGCCGGCAGGCCGGACGGCTCCAGCTTGGCGGTGACGATGCTGGCCATCACGGCGGCGCCGATGCTGCCGCCGATCGTCCGGATGTTGGCGTTCATGCCGGTGGCGACGCCGGTCTGCTCGGCCGGGACCGCGGACACGACGTTGGCCGACATCGCCGAGAAGGCCAGCCCGAAGCCGACCCCGAGGATGCCGGTGGCGACGTAGATCTCCCACTGCTGTGAGTGCGCGAAGGCGAAGATGGCCATCGCCACGCAGCCGATGAGGCAGCCCGCGACCACCAGCACCTTGCCCCCGTAGCGCCGGGTGAGCGATCCGGCGTACAGGCCCGCCGCGAACATGGTGACCCCCGAGGGCAGCAGCATCAGGCCCGAGCTGGTGATGCTGGCGCCGAACCCGTAGCCGGCCGCCGGCGGGGTCTGCACGAACTCGGGCAGGAACGCGAACATCGCGTACAGGCCGACGCCGATGAGCAGCGCCACCAGGTTGTTCGTCCACACGGCGGGCAGGCGCATCATCTTCATGTCGATCAGCGGGGAGGTCGCCCGCAGCTCCGACCAGACCCAGACGGCGGCGAGGACCACCGCTCCGGCCAGCATCCCCAGCACCGTCGCGGAGCCCCAGCCCCAGTCCGACGCCTCGCTCAGCGGCACCAGCAGCAGCACCAGCCAGCCGGACATCAAGATAGCCGGCAGCCAGCTGATCGTGCCCGGGCTGCGTACCGGCGACTGCGGGACGAACAGCACCGCCGCGACGGTGGCGATCACCGTCACGATGGCCGGCAGCCAGAACAGCCAGCGCCAGTTGAGCGCGTTCACGATCGGGCCGGCCAGCACGATGCCGAGGCTGCCGCCGACCGCGAGCAGCGCCGCGAGGACGCCGACGGTCCCGGCCACCTTGTCGGCCGGGAACTCGTCGCGGATGATGCCGAAGCCCACCGGCAGCATGCCGCCCGCCAGGCCCTGAATCGCCCGCGCCACGATCATCACCGCGAGGTTGGGGGCCACGGCGGCCAGCACCGAGCCGACCGCGAGGGCGACCAGGGTGGCCACGAAGACCCACTTTTTGCCGTAGATGTCGCCCACCCGCCCCAGGATCGGGGTCATCACCGAGGCCGACAGCAGGTAGGCGGTCAGCACCCAGGTCACCGCGCTCTGCGACGTGTGCAGCTCCGCCTGAATCGTGCTCAGCACCGGGATCACCATCGACTGCAGCAGCGAGAACGCGCCGATGCCGATCACCAGGGTCGCGAACGTCACCCGATAGTTCGATCGCCGCGCGCTCTCCATGCCAGGCCTCCAGTTAAACCGGAATCGTCATTCCGCTACAGCATAACGTAGCGGAATAGATATTCCGCTACTAGGCCGGCCGACTTAGCGCGCGCCTGGCACCTGAGAACCCGCCGCGGGTCGTCGGTCACCTGCGGCCAGGTCCCGGCCGGGGCTGTCGGCGCGGAGCCAAAGGTCCGTTCGGGATGATGCTTTTGATTTTCTCGAACGGACCGTTGGCGCCCCGGCTTCGTCTCCGAATCGGCTCGGCAGTGGAGGACGATGAGGTGTTCTGCTTAGGCTCAGGGGTCACAGGACCGGGCTGGTCCCTCCGTCGAGGTTGACGGCCGAGCCGGTCACGTACGAGGAGCGGTCCGACAGGAGATAGGCCGCCCGGCCGGGCTGAGGGCTCAGAGTTCGCGCACGACGATGTCCAGCGCCGTCGGGCCGTCCGGGCGGGTACCCGCCGGGCCCGGCTCGACCGGGTAGCCGAGCGCGCGTATCAGGTCGGCGAGCTCGTCCGGCTTGCGCGGCTGCTGACCCGATTCCAGCAGCGCCCGGGTGAGCCGCCCCTTCGTCGCCTTATTGAAGTGCGACACCACGGAACGGGTAACCACCCCGGCTGACTCCCGCTCGTGCAGCACCCGCACGGTAACCGCGTTGCCCCCGGGCGCCCACAGGGACGCGTACGCACCCGACCGCAGGTCCACCACCAGCCGGTCGCCGACATGTGCGGCCAGCGGGGTCCGCAGCGCCTTGCGCCAGACCGCCGCCGCCGAGCCGGCGGCGGCGGCGGTCACCTTGACGCCCGGGGAGCAGCGATAGTGCGGGATCCGGTCACCCGGCCTGAGCACTCCCCACAGACCCGAGAAGATCAGCACCTGATCGGTCGCGACGCCCCGGCGATGCAGGTCCGGCAGGTCGAGTGCGTCGTAGAGCACGCCGGTGTATACCTCGGCCGCCGGGCCAGCGGGCGCCGAGAGCAGCTCCCGGTTATGAGCCAGCTCCCCGGCCTGGCTCTCGCTCAGGCCCAGGGCTGCCAGCGCGGCCGGCGCCCGGCCGCGAGCCAGCCGGACGATCGCCTTGAGCAGCCTGGCCCGCACCGGGCCGAGCTCGGGCAGCACCAGGGAACCTAGATCCACCGGGGGCAGCTCAACCGGGAATGCCTTGGTCTCCGATGGCGGGACGAAGATGAGCATCGCGGAACAGTCCCAGGATAGGCCGATGAAATCGCGACCCACCCTAGCCGGAAATCACCGCCCCGCCGAACCCGGTGGCCGGGGCCGGCCTGGTGTCACTTGAACGTCGGCAGCAGGTCGCCGGTGATCTTGGCCAGCGGCTGCAGGGTGTTGTCGACGACCTTGGCCTCGAGCGCGTAGGTCGTGCCCTTCTGCCACTGGATGCCGACCGGCGGGGTGATCGCAACGCCCGGCGCGGGATTGGTCTTCGCGTTGGCGGAGGTGTAGTTGAGCGGGCCCGCCACTGCCTCGGGGAGGTTCACCTTGTAGAGGGCGGCCGCGACCTCTTCGTGGTTGTGCGGGTCGTTCACGGAGCTGAGTGCCTGGTGCGCGATCTCGAAGAGGGTGTAGTTGGAGATGTTCTGGTTCGGCTGGCCGAGGCCGTCCGAGGTGAACAGGTCCGCCAGCTCGGGGCAGGTCTGCCCGGTCAGGGAGGAGTGCCACGGCAGGGACGGCACCCACCAGGCGTCGGTGGCGATGTTGTAGACCTTGCTGCCCATCGCGTAGGCGTCGGTCGGGAACAGCAGCACCTTGGCCACGGTGGCGAGCTTGGGCTTGAATCCCTGCTGGAGGGACTGGGTCCACATGGTGGCGAAGTCCGGCGGCAGCGGGACGTTGGTGAAGAAGTCGTCGCCCGCGCGCTTGAACTGCGAGATCATCGAGGTGTAGTTGGTGAGCCCGTCCGCGTAGGCCGAGGACATGTCGATGTCATAGCCGGCCCCCTTCAGGATCGGCGGGAAGACGGCGCGGAATGCGTTTCCGTCGGAGTCGTTCGGGAACGCCGCCGCGACCTTGTGGTTGTTGCCGTACTGGGCTCCGATTCGGTTCCACATGGGGATGAAAGCCAGCGCCAGGTGCTCGGCGCCGAGGAAGTACATGATCGTGTACTTCGGCTTGAGCGTCGGCTTCTGCGGGTTGCCGCCGAGGTTGATGTACCACGACTCCCACGGGATGTTGGAGCAGATCAGCGGGGTGCCGAGGGTTTCCGCTTCTGATGAGACGGCGTTCACCGTCTCCGGCGTTGAGGACGCGAACAGCAAGTCCACGTTGTCCTGCTGGATGGCCTGCTTGGCCAGGGTGCCGGCCCTGGTCACGCTGGACTGCGTGTCGTAGGACTTGACGGTGACGGTGTAGGTCGAGCCGCCGACCCTGATGCCGTTCTTGTAGGCCGAGGTCGCCATGACCTGCTGCTGGACCCAGTTGTCGGCATAGCCAAAGCCGGCCAGCGAACCGGTCAGCGGATGAATCCAGCCGACCGTGATTTCCTTGCCGCTGGCTGCGGCACCGCTGCTGGTGCTGGTGGTGCTATTCGAGGCACCCTGAATGCCGGAACTGCATGCCTCGACGAGGCCGCCGCCGCCCACGACGGCTGCGCCAACGCCGGCCGCCCGGAACAGGGTCCGCCGTGAAACTCCGTGATCTGTCATTTTTGTGAACCTCTCGGAGAAGCGTCCCGCACAAGCCTCAATACGGATTTCTGACTACGGATGGGCCACCGGGAGCATGTTCCGAGTCTGGGATACGGCGTTCGTATGTCAATACGGCGTTCTAATATTTGGAATATGCCGCATGACGATTCCGCAGCGTCCTCGCAGTCGCTGGAGCGAGGCCTGGCAATCCTCGGCACGTTCACGCCCGACCGCCCGGCCCTCGGCATCAGCGAACTTGCCCAGCGGCTTGGGCTCACGCGGAGCACGACCCACCGCTACGTCGCCACCCTCGCCAAGTTGGGTTATCTCAATCAGGACGAGTCCACGCGCAAGTACCGGCTCGGCATCCGCGCGCTTGACTTGGGATTTGCCGTGCTCGGCTCGCTGGAATTGCGTGACATCGCCGCACCGCACCTGCAGCGCCTGACCGCGATCACGGGGCACACCTCGAACCTCGCCATCCGCGATGACACCGACGTAATTCTGATCGACCGCAATCGCGGCCGCCCGGGGCGGTACCACCATCTCGAATTCAGCCTGCACGTCGGTTCCCGGATACCGTCTTACTGCAGCGCGACGGGCAAGGCGCTGCTCGCCTTCCTGCCCCAGCCCGACCTCAACGAGCTGCTTGATCGCATCGAGTTCCTGCCGCGGGGCCCGCGCTCCGTAGGCAGCAGGGCCGCGTTGATGGCGGAACTCGGCCAGGTGCGCCGGACCGGCATCGCCATCAACGACGAGGAGCTTGAAAGCGGGCTGCGATCGATCGCGGCGCCCATCAGATCCCGGGCCGGAGCGGTCGTCGCGGCCGTCAACCTCGCGATCCCCTGGTCGCCGGCCGCGATGAGCGAGCTGGCCGACCAGTTCGGGCCCGTGCTGCAGGCGACCGCGCGGCAGATCTCACAGCTGGTGATCTGAAATCGGACTGACTCGTTAGGCTTGGTGAAGTTCCTGCTAGATACCCTGAGATGGTGCCGTCCACGGACGTGACCTGGGGATGAGAGATGCAGGTAGCCGGGATTGGCCGGGTGGGCGCCCCGGTTGAGGTGATCGAGACGGGGGAGCCGCGGCCGCTGGCGGGCGACGAGGTGCTGCTGGAAGTGATGGCGGCCGGCGTCGGCAATTGGGACGAGTTCGTCCGCGTCGGCGGCTGGGACGTCGGCGGCGCGCCGCCGATGGCGCTGGGGGTGGAGGCGGCCGGAACCGTGGCGGCGGTGGGCGGCGCGGTCAGCGACTGGACGCCGGGCGACGCGGTGATGACGCATCCGGTGCCGCTGCGCGGTCAAGGCACCTGGGCACCGATGCTGATCGCCCCGGCCGCGCTGCTCGCCCGCAAACCGCCCAGCGTCAGCTGGGAGGCCGCGGCCGCCTTCCCGATACCCGCGCTCACCGCGGAGCAGGCCCTTTCCGACGCGCTCCGGGTCCGGGCCGGCGAGTACCTGCTGGTCCACGGAGCCGGCGGGGTCACCGGCGGGCTGCTAGTCTCGCTCGCCACCCTGCGCGGCGCGCAGATCATCGCGACGGCAGGCCCGTCTAGCCGCCAGCGGGTCAGCGCGCTGGGGGCACGCCACGTCATCGATTACCACGATCGGGACTGGCCCGAGCACGTCCGCGCGGTCACCGACGGCCACGGGGCCGCCGCCGCGGCCAGCGCCGCACCCGGCGGTGCCGCCAGCGCGATCCGGGCCGTCGCAGACGGCGGCCGCCTGGCCACCATCACCTCCGACCCGCCCGCCGAGCAGCGCGGCATCACAGTCTCCAACGTCTATGTCCGTCCGGACGGACGCCAGCTGGGCGACCTCGCGACACGACTCGGGGACGGGCGACTGGAGATCCGGGTCGCCGCCAGCTACCGCCTCACCGAAGCCGCCCGGGCACTCGCTCGGGTAACCGGCGGTCATGCGGGCGGGGCCGTCGTGCTGGTGCCCTGACCGGCTCTGGCTCCTGAGCAACCAGGCCAGGGGTCTCCCGCCTGATCGACGCCGAAATCAGTCGGCTGAGCCGCTGGATCGACTCCCGGCGGCCTGCTGGGCTTGGCAGATGGCCCAGGCCGCGTTGACCAGGCCTATGTGACTGAACGCCTGCGGGAAGTTGCCGATCATCTCGCCGGTGCGGTGGTCGACCTCCTCGGCGAGCAGGCCGACGTCGTTGATGGCGGCCAAGGCGCGCTCGAACGTCGCGCTCGCTGTTTCTGCGTCCCCGGCCAGCGCCTGCGCTTCCGCCAGCCAGAACGTGCACAGCACGAACGTTCCCTCGTCGCCTGCCAGTCCGTCCCTGGTCTGATACCGGTACACCAGCCCGCGCTCGTCGGTCAGCCGCTGGGCGATCGCGTCGATGGTTGCCTTCATCCGCGGGTCATCCCCAGGCAGGAACCCGGTAATGGCCAGCATCAGGCTCGACGCGTCGAGGTCCTCGCCGCCGAACGCCTGCGTGAAGGCGCCCGCCCGGTCATTCCAGCCGCGGGCGAGGATGGCCGTGCGGATCTCCTCACGGGCGATCTCCCAGCCCGCCACCCGGTCCTCGGCCCCGAGATGGCCGGCCAGGGTGATCGCGCAGTCCACCGCCACCCAGCACATCAGCTTCGAATACAGAAAGTCCCGCGGCTCGCCCCGGACCTCCCATATCCCCTGGTCCTTGTCCCGCCAGTGGGCCACGGCGGTGTCGGCCATCTCGACCAGGAACTGCCTCGTCACCGGGTCAAGCTCGCCGAGCTGGTCGACCAGCCGCCGCGCGGCGCCGAGCAGCTCCCCGTACACGTCGAGCTGCCGCTGGAGCCACGCGCCGTTCCCGACCCGGACCGGGCGGCTGCCCCGCCAGCCCGCCAGATGCGGCAGTTCCCGTTCGGACAGATCCCGCTCGCCGCCGATGCCGAACATGATCTGCAGGTCGGCGTCGCGCCGGAGCCCGGAGCCGGCCGCATCGGCGAGGAAGGTGAAAAACTTGCTCGCCTCGTCCGGGCAGGCCGCCACCCACAGGGCGTCCATGGTCAGGCTGGCGTCGCGCACCCAGGTGTAGCGGTAGTCCCAGTTCCGTCTGCCGCCGACCGTCTCCGGCAGTGAGGTGGTCGGCGCGGCGACGATCGCGCCCGTCGGCGCGAACGTCATGGCCTGCAGCACGCGCCCGGAATGGTGCACCAGGTCTCGCCACGGCCCTTCGTAGTTCTGGTGAATCGCTGACCACGACCGCCAGCCCATCACCGTGTCGGCCAGCCGACTGGTGATCTCCTGCGCGGTCCACGCGGCCAGTGGCGGCCCGGCCATGTATCCGTGCTCCAGGGCGAACTCGGCGGTCTGCCCGGCGGTCAGCCGGACCGTGCCGGTCGCGCTGGCGTCGCCCACGGCCAAGCTGGCCGACGTCGACAGGAACAGCCGGCTGGCGCCGCCGCGGGCGGCAAGCCCGCCCGGGACGGGAATCAAGAACGGGTGGATCAGCCCGTACTCCGGCCGGGGTGCGTAGCTGAGCACGGCCTCGATCTCGCCCTGGGTGCACGCCAGCGAGCGCAGCAGCGCACCAGGCGAGTTCGCCCCAAGGTGGTGGCCGCGCTCGTCGCGGCCGATCGCAAGGGTGTCCGTCAAGACGGCGGTGCCCCGCGCGGTGGTGAAGGTGGTCTCGAGCACCATCGTCTGGTCCACGTAGCGG
>Ga0335075_10015997_pt1 | contig 11224 bp, 10 predicted proteins | sample Lox_Sample_24_FD_206723 | JGI IMG/M metagenome (GOLD analysis project Ga0335075, IMG submission 206723) | Soil microbial communities from Loxahatchee National Wildlife Refuge, Florida, United States - Lox_Sample_2.4 | ecosystem: Environmental > Terrestrial > Soil > Wetlands | place: USA... | reverse complement strand
TCCGTCGTCGGCGCCGTTATCCTCGTGATCTCCGGAGTACTTTTCTTTGCCGTTCTGATCCGCGGCCAGCGCGCACTGCGCGTCGCACCGGCCGCTTATCGCTTCAGCGTCGCTGTGCATGAACCGCGTCATCTTCCCGCGGCGCTGAACGGGTTCGGCCTTTGGCTGGCGCTGATGATCGCGCTGACCGTGGTGAACTACGGCTTCCCGGTTGCCCATCTGATCGCCGCACGCGGTGGTGCGGTGCCCGCGGTGATCGTCGGAGCCACGCGATGAGCGGCGAACCGGCCCCCAGGCGCGACCGCTGGGCGCCGACCAGCGCGACCGTGCTGGCCGCGCTGGTGGTGGTCGCTGCTGCGGCCGGCTTTGTCTGGCTGCCGCTGATCCAGCCTGGCTCCCGAGTCACCGGCATCTGGAATGCCATCTGCACCGCCGCGGGCCTGATCTATGTTGCCCCCGCCAACCAGCCGGTCGTGCAGCCGCATTTTCCTCTGTCGCAGGTAGAGCTTGTTCCTGATCTGCTGCGCGGCACCAGCGCCGAATCGATCGGCCGAGGCGCAACCTTGGCGCTACGCTGCACCATGTGCCACGGTGCCCGCGGACTTGGTCCAGCCGATATACCCAATCTGGCTGGCCAGTATCCAATCGCGATCTACAAGCAGTTGCGGGACTTTCAGTCCGGTGCGCGGGTGAGTGCTGTGATGCAGCCGTTGGTGGCCGGGTTGTCGAACAAGGACATGCGCGATCTCGCTGCCTACTATGCCTATTTGCCGCGCCTGCCACCCTATCATCCGGCCGGCGCAGGGCCCGAAATTGTGCTAAGTGGCGCACCTATGCGCAACGTCGCCCCCTGCGGTGCGTGCCATGGCGAACTCGCCCACAAGGAGGGTGTGCCATGGCTGGAAGGGCAGCCCGAGGCCTATCTTGCCGCGCAGCTTAGCGCGTTTGCCGCCGGTACCCGGCATAATGATATCAACGGGCAAATGCGGAATGTGGCGCGACAGATGACGCCGACGGAGATACAGGAAGCTGCGGCGTATTACGCCAACCGGGAGTAGGTGCTCTCTGGACTCCGGCTGGCGGAGCGCTGTCGGGCCAGAGGGATCGTGCGCTAGCGCCAGCCTTTGGACTGGCTGACTTATCGGAGCATCCAGGCACGCGCGCAGGCGGAGTAGACTTTGTGGTGAACCCTGCACGAATCGCAAAACGCCTCGCAAGTGCATGTACCCGCCACGGCGGGCGCTCCATAGGCTGTCCGACCGCGCGACGGCGTTCATACGGTCGCAGGGCGGAAAAGTGTCTGCCGGTCAGCAGCCATTCGCGCCGTCAGCCACCGTCCGCACATTTGCGCGCGACCGGCAAAGGAGCGCGTTATGAAGGTACTAATGGTCCTCACATCTCACGATCAGCTTGGCAACACCGGACGGAAGACCGGTTTTTGGCTGGAGGAAATGGCCGCGCCATACTATGTCTTTAAGGACGCCGGCGCCCAGATCACCATCGCATCGCCCAAGGGCGGACGTCCGCCGCTGGATCCCAAAAGCAACGAGCCGACCTTCCAGACCGATATCACGCGCCGCTTTGAGAAGGATGCCGACGCTGAAAGCCGGCTCGACAGGACGGTTCGCCTCGATAGCGTCAGGCAAGAGGACTACGATACAGTCTTCTACCCGGGTGGTCACGGTCCGATGTGGGATCTCGCCGAAGACAAGAACTCGATCAGGCTGCTGGAATCCTTCCTGGCCGCCGGTAAGACCATCGCAGTGGTTTGCCACTCGTCTGGTGCGCTGCGCCATGTCAGGACGCCGAGCGGCAAGCCCCTGGTCGAAGGCAAGACGGTGACCGGCTTCACCGACGGCGAAGAAGAAGAGGTGGGCTTGACGAAGGTGGTGCCCTTCCTTGTGGAGGATGAGCTGATGAGGCTCGGTGCCACCTTTTCCAAGGTGAAGAACTGGGGTGTGCACACGGTGGTGGATGGCCAGTTGATCACCGGCCAGAACCCGGCCTCGTCAGGTCCGACCGCTAAGATTCTGATCGAAAGGCTCAATGGGAAGGCAAAATAGCCAAGCAATCTGAACGCCGGGGGGCAATCCTGGCCTTCCGGCGCAAGCCGCAACGGGGGCCCGACATGACTGAGCAAAACAGCAGATCGGTCTCACTCGACGCCGAGCCGGCAGCGGATGGCGATGAGGCCGTTGCTCGCAGCGGGCGGCCCACACAGACCTCGCCGGGGTCGGTGCCCGTGCCGCGGCAGGCCCGGGCAACGCCACGGAAGCGAAAGCTCCTCGCCGGTTTGGCCGGCACTGTTATTCTGGCAGGTGTGCTCGTGTTCGGCATCCCATGGGTCGAGACCATGCTCAGCACCGTCTCAACAGACGATGCTTACGTAAACGGACATGTGACATTCGTTGCGCCCCGCGTGGCAGGACAGATTGCCCGCGTTTTCGTTGATGACAACAATCGTGTGCGTAAGGGAGAGCTCCTCGCCGTGTTGGACAAGGAGCCGTACCAAATTGCGGTCTCCCAGAAACAGGCAGCGGTCGATACCGCAACGGCAGACCTGCAAGCCGCCATCGCGGCGGCACGTTCGATCGAAGCGGAGGCCATGAGCCAGCGCTGGAACCTGCAAAACGCGGTGGAGAGTGTTGACAGCCAGATCGATCTGCTGCGCGCGCGGGTCACCGACATCGAGAAGAGCAAGGCTGCACTGGTGCTGGCACAGCTTCAATTCGATCGGGCGAAGATACTTGTCGCGAAGAACGACGTGCCGCGCGAGGAGTACGACCGGCGGCAAGCGGCCCTGACGACGGCTGTTGCGCAGCTCACCCAGAGCCTGGCCGATGTCTACCAGATCCGCGCCTCGCTGGGGCTTCCGGCGCAACCCGACCAAGGCGCCAATCTCGATCAGGTGCCGCCCGATCTCGACGAGACGTTTTCGACCGTCCTCCAGGCGCAGGCGGCGCTCATTCACGACGCCGCGCAACTCGGCATCGTGCATTCGTTCGACCAGGGCCCGAAAGCGATGCTGGAGCAGTTCTATAAGCTGGGCGATGTCGACACCACGTTCGATCGCTATGCAGCGAACGCTCCGGCAGTCAAGCAGGCCGAGGCGAAACTCGAAGCCGCCAGGCGCGATCTCGTACAGGCCAAGCTGAATCTGAGCTACTGCGATATCACGGCGGACATCGACGGCGTCATCACGCGCCGCAACGTCAACCCGGGCAACTATGTCCAGGTTGGACAGAACCTGATGGCGATTCGCTCGCTTCGCGAAATCTGGGTCGATGCGAACTTCAAGGAAACCCAGTTGCACGACTTGCGCATCGGTCAGCCGGTTAAACTGTACGTCGACATGTATGGCGGGCGTCATGTATTCAACGGACGGATCTCCGGCTTTACCGAGGGGACTGGATCGACCCTTGCGCTGCTGCCCGCCGAGAATGCCACCGGCAATTTCATCAAGGTCGTTCAGCGTCTGCCCGTCCGGATCGATCTCGTCGATTACAACCCCGACCAGCTACCTCTGTTCATCGGCACCTCGGTCGAGCCCTACGTTTATATCGATAAGCCGCCAACCGGGCCCAATGCCGGAAAGTTCCTCCAGGCCCATGTGCCGCAGTCTCCGGGTGCCAATCCGTCCGCCGGCGCATCGGGCCCGGGGCAATGAGCGGGGCGGCGGCGGCACTTTCGAGTTCCCGAACCCGCGCAGGCGTAAACCCCTGGGTGGTTGCCGCGGTCGTCGTGGTGCCGACCTTCATGGAGGTGCTCGACACCACGATCGCCGTCGTGGCGCTGCGCTATATCGCGGGCGGACTGTCGGCCACGGTCGATGACGGCGAATGGGTCATCACCAGCTACCTGGCCGCCAACGCGATCATCCTGCCCATCACCGGCTGGCTGATCGCGCATCTTGGACGCCGCAACTATTTCCTGCTTTCGATCGCCGTATTCACCCTCGCATCAGGACTATGCGGCATGGCCACGAGCCTCGGCCAGCTGATCCTGTTTCGCGTGATCCAGGGCCTTGCCGGAGGCGGGCTGCAGCCGTCGAGCCAGGGCGTGCTGCTGGATGCCTTCCCCCCCGAGAGGCAAGGCATGGCCATGACGCTGTTCGGCCTGGCAGCGCTGATCGCGCCGATCGTCGGTCCGACGCTCGGAGGCTGGATCACCGACAGCTACTCCTGGCGGTGGGTGTTCTACATCAACGCCCCCGTCGGAATGCTGGCCCTGGGTGCGTGCGCCCTCACACTGCGCGATCCCGGTTACCTCGTGGCACAGCGCAAGGAGTTGCTGAAGAAACCGTTCAGCTTCGACGGCATTGGCCTGTCGCTGCTGGTCGTCGTCATCGTCTGTTGGGAGGTGACGCTCAGCAAGGGCCAGGAATGGGACTGGCTGGGCGACCCGTTCTGGCGGGTGCAAACACTGGTGTTGTTGTTTACCGTGGGCCTGGCCGGGCTGATCGTCTGGGAATTGCGCCATCCGACTCCGGTGGTCAATTTTCGTCCGTTGGGAGAGCGGAATTTCGCCGCCTGCTGTATCATCATCTTCTTCGCCTACGTGGTCCTGTATGCTTCCAGCACCGCGTTGCCCGCCTTGCTCCAGTCGCTGTTCGGCTACGATGCACTCAGCGCCGGGCTGGTCATGTCGCCGGCCGGCATCTTCGCCGTCATCACCATGCCGTTCGTGGGGAAAGTGCTCGGTCGTGGGACCGATGCGCGCTGGGTGATTGTCGCGGGTCTGCTGACCATGGCCGCGGGGAGCTACTGGATGTCCCAGATGAACCTGGACATTAGTCCGGGGCAGGTGGTCTGGCCGCGGGTGGTGCTAATCATCGGGATCGCGATGTGCTTCGCCCCGGCAAACATGGCGGCTTACCTTTATACCCCGCTCGCGCTGCGGGGGGCGGCGGTCGGGGTGTTGAGCCTCCTGCGCAACGAGGGCGGCAGCGTCGGGACCTCAATGGCGCAGACAATTCAGGAGCGGCGTGACCAATTTCACAGCCTCCGTCTTGGCGAATTTCTCGATCCCTTCAACGCGGCTGCGCATTCGTTCCTTGATCAGGCTTCCGAGCGGTTCCTGCAGCAGTTCGGCGATCCGGTCGCCGCGCGGCAAATGGCCTTGCAGGCGCTGGCAAACCTGCGCGAGCAACAGGCATCGTCGCTCGCGTACTTCGATGTGTTCTGGGTGTGCGCCGTTGTTATGGCCGTGCTTGTGTTCGCTGTGCTGGTGATGAAACGCTCCGTCGCGGAGAAAGGCGCTCGGATCGGATCCGAGTAAGGCAAGCGACGCACTGATTCCATCCGAGTGTCGTGATCCTGGCGGATGGCGGCGGCCCCACCTGTCATTGCGAGCGACGCGAAGCAATCTCCAATAAGCGATCGCACGTACTCACTGGCTGACCGTACCGCAGATTGAGCCAAACGGTCGGAAGGTTTTCCAATAACGGTGCTGGCCCGAGCGCAATAATAGGCTTGAGTTTGTCGGACTGCAAGCACCCTGGAACCAGCATCATGAGCATGATCACCACCAAAGATGGCGTTCAGATCTTCTACAAGGACTGGGGCCGTGGCCAACCGATCGTTTTCCATCACGGCTGGCCGCTCTGCTCCGACGACTGGGACGCCCAAATGTTGTTCTTTCTACAGAACGGCTATCGTGTTGTCGGATTCGACCGGCGCGGCCACGGACGCTCCAGCCAGGTATCCGATGGCCACGATATGGACCACTACGCAGCCGATGCGGCCGCTGTGGCAGACCACCTGGATCTCCGCAATGCCATCCATATCGGCCACTCCACCGGCGGCGGCGAAGTTGCCCGCTATGTCGCACGCCACGGCAAAGACAGGGTCGCAAAGGCGGTGCTGATGTCCGCGGTACCGCCGATTATGGTGAAGACATCGAGCAATCCGGACGGTCTGCCCATCGAGGTCTTTGACGGGCTACGCAAGAGCCTCGCCGCCAACCGCGCCCAGTTCTATCGGGATGTCGCGTCTGGCCCCTTCTATGGCTACAATCGCCCGGGAGCCACGCCGTCCGAGGGTGTCATCGGGAATTGGTGGCGCCAGGGCATGATTGGCGGCGCCAAGGCACAGTACGACGGAATCAAGGCGTTCTCCGAGACCAGCTTCACTGAGGATCTGCTAAGCATCGACGTACCGACGTTGGTCATGCACGGCGACGACGACCAGATCGTGCCCTACAAGGATGCCGCGTTGCTGTCGGTGAAGCTTCTCAAGCATGCGACCTTGAAGATCTATCCTGGATTCCCGCACGGCATGCTCACCACCCATGCTGACGTGATCAACCGGGATCTTCTCGCCTTCATCAAGGAATGAGGTCAAAGCGTAACGGCGACAGATACGCGGGCGGTTGGTCAGCCGCATGTTCCAAGCAGTACGGTTGTTCGCTCGACGAAGCCGTCGCCGCCAACCGGACCGCTGCTGACGCCGTATCCATGCGAACCGGCTTCGAGACGTCCGAACCGGTGAAGCAACATTCTACCCGGGGCCGAGAGGAGAGTCCTATGCCGGAGGAGAAAACCATATGGACCGGAATCAGGCGCGGATTGGCGCTCCGCTGCCCCAACTGTGGCAGGGGTCGTTTGTATGCCGGCTACCTGAGGATCTGGTCACCGTGTGAAGTCTGCGGCACGGACAACACTATGTACCCATCTGACGACTTCCCGCCCTACGTGACGATCCTCCTCTCCGGACATATTATCATCCCATCATTTATCGTGACTGACAATGCCTACGCGCTGCCGTTTTGGATAGAAGGCGCGATCTTTCTGCCGATAACGCTGATACTATGTTTGCTGATGCTGCCCGTCACGAAAGGGGCCACTGTCGGATTGTGCTGGGCCACCGACCTGACCCGGCAGGATGCCGTAAAATAGGCACTGAACCTACAACGAACGACCAGATCCATCGCGGTAAAGCTGTCGCGGTCCCGGTGCGGCGAGCAATTCACGCCGAAATCCATGCGGCGCAACGGGCAACCATTTTTCCACAAATGATTCGCGCCGCTTTGATCCAGATCAAAGCGAGCGGCGCAGCATGGCCGTATAAGTTGCGTTTATTCAACCGAGGTTCCCGTGCCAGCCTTACTCAAAGACCAGATGGTGAGCGCCACACAGCTGATGGGGCTCGCCCAGGATCACCGCAGCCAGGCGGAGCGTTCCGCGTCTTCGAAAGAACAAAACGAATTGCATCGCGTGGCCGACATATACACCGCCTTGGCAATGATAGACGTTCCAATCGAATTTCTCAAGCATTTCTGGTTGTGAAGGCGGCACGAATTTCAGGCCATACGCCGGCCGGGTCGTTTGAACGGCACCTTGGGTGAACCGCACGTAGACCAAGCGCGGCGCCGCGACCGGCTCAGCGCGACAGCGCCGGGCAATCTTGCGTCAGTAACGGGACCCCGCCGGAATCTTCATTCATTCGGCGCCAGGGTCATGTTCCGTCGGCGCCATGCATTCGGACTTAGGCCCACCACATCGCGAAACACGCGGCAATAATGCGCCTGATCGGCGAACCCGCACGCAAGTGCGATCTGCGACAGCGGCTCGTTCGACGTCAACATGAGCCGCTGAGCCCGTTCGACCCGCCGGCACCGGATGTAATGGCACACCGTCGTGCCGAACGTTGCCTTGAACGCATGCGAGAAATAGCTGGCACTCAGGCGGGCCTTGCTCGCGCAATCCTGCAACCGGATCGTAGAGCCGAGCGAAGCGTCGATGAATTCCTTTACCTTGCGTGTCTGCCACGGTGCCAGGCCGCGCAGATCGGAAGGTGTGGCCGCAGGTTTCTCGCCGGCCGGTGCATCGTCGGCGTAGCTCCGCAGCATCGCAGCCGCGACCTTGATCTGCGATTTCGCCTGAATTCGATCGTCGTCCCACATCCGCAAGGCAGCGTCGAGGAATCCGGTCACCACTGCCAGCGACGAATGTTCCGACGCCAGGTCGAAGGTGGATTGATTGTAGGAATGGATCTGCCCATACCCGTGGATCATTTGCGTGACACCCATGGCACTCATCCCTTTTGCGATGTTATAGTACGAACTGAACAGATGTGCGTTGCCCGCCGGCGCGCACATGCATTGGCCGCGACGTCAGACCGAAGCATCGACGGCAAGCCGCGCAAACTGTGAGCGCAGTCGTGGTACTACGAAGTCAACGAACGCCCGCACCTTGGGAACAGTGATGCGTCCCTCCGGCACGATAAGGTGCACCGGCAAGGGCGTGTACTCGTGCGATTTCAGCACGATCTCCAGCCGGCCATCGCGCACGAGATCCGCCACCTGATAAGAGTACAACCGCGTCACGCCGCGTCCTTCCATGGCCGACGCAATCGCCGCCCGCGTACTGTTCACGACAAAGCGCGGCGCCAGTGCCACGCTGCGCGGGATCGCCGAGCCCTCGGATGGTGGGAATTTCCACGACTCCAATCCGGCATCAGAGAAGGTGACGATGCGGTGCTTCGCCAGGTCGCCGGGCATCTCGATCGGTGGGGACTCGCGCAGGTAGGATGGCGACGCGACGATCACCTGGCGGACTTCGCCCACGCGTACGGCCACCATCGATGAGTCGGGCAGATGGCCAATTCGCAGCGCAGAGTCGACGCCTTCATCAATCAGGTTCACCGGCCGGTCCAGCACGAAAAGCTTGGCCGACACCGTTGGAAACGCGTCGAGAAAGTCGTCCAGGATCGGACGTAGCACGTCTTCGCCGGTTAATACCGGTGCGGTGACCACCAGCGTGCCGCTCGGCGACGACTTGGCGCTCGCCGCCAGCGTATCGGCCTCGTCGAGCGCGGTCAGCAGCCGCCGGCAGATATCGGCATAGCGCACACCGACATCGCTCAATTTGCTTGCGCGGGTCGAACGGTGCAGCAGCGGAACGCCGACGCGTCCTTCAAGAAATGCCATGGCGCGGCTCACGGCGGCCGGCGAGCGTCCAAGCTTGCGGCCCGCGGCAGCAAGACTGCCTTCGTCCAGAGCGGTGACGAACACCTTCATGGCGTCGATGCGATCCATCGATCCCTCCTCCAGGATGCTGATTGTCAGGAAAGCCGCAGCGGAGGGCGCCGGCGTGCGCCCTCTTGGTTCATTATTCGTGCTGTCGGGTTCCTCGGACGGGCTGGGCGATCGCACGGGTCCGGCGCGCAGCGACCTGCATTGGCCGGTCATGCTGGCAGGGACCGGCGAAGTCTCGCCGCATCTGCATCGGCGCGGCCAGCCGCACTGGTCCAGCAGCCGGAATCGTAGGGGCATCGATGTTGGTCATGGCCCACCTCCCGACCATGCAACTAGTCCAGGGGCCCGGGTGTAGTCCTTGTGCTAAACGTGAATCAGTGTGAAGAATTCAGCGGCACTGAGCGGATCTGAAAGCGCGCATACAAACAAGTATCTGCGGCGCAGAATGGTTGCTGCCGAGTCTGTTGATATTAGGGACAACAGATTGGCATTGGGACGCCGCAGCGCCGGGTTATTGCGGGTAGACCCGGCTCTGGTGGCAGGTGAAAAAACCTGAAGGCGTTTCTGGTTCCACTTACGTTCACGCCGTCGTGATCCGCACAGCGCTTGGCATCTATGCCTCCGGCTCCGCGTCAGGTGTCGGACGCGGCGATGGCCGCCGCTTCGGCTTTGCCCTTGCGCCATTTGCATCTTCGGGATCTGCTTCGCAGCCCACAGTCCCAACGCCCTCCATGGATTTCTTGAACCTGATCGGCCTTGAATCAGCGATCGCCCTTGGGTCGAAGTCGGAATCCAGCATCACCCCCCAGATCTTACGCATTTGCATGCCGATATTCCCGGCATCGTAGAGGGGAAACACCGCGGCCTCGCGCAAGAACTTTTCCATCGGGTGTACCCTGTCGAGCGAATTGACGCCCATAGCCTGCATCGCCCGAAAGACCGCATTGAACAAGGTTTCACCGCAGAACACTTTGGCCATCGCGCCCACGGCATGGCCTTCAGAATCGTACTGGTCCAGATAGTGCGCCGCCTTCCAGGAGAAGGCCCGGCAGGCCTCGATCTTCATCGCGACCTCGGCAAGCAGGTAGCCCACTGCCTGATGATGCAGGATCGGCGCGCTGCCGCCGGCTGTGTAGGTCTTTGCCCATTGCAGCACGTATTCGTAGGCCGAACGCGCCACCCCCACCGCGGCGATCGCGGCCACCGGACCGGACCACGTGAACGCCTTGGAGATCACCAGGTCGCCGTCGCCGATCGCGAATGCGTTCTCCTCGGGGACGCGACAGTTTTCAAACACGATCGCATTGTTCTGGCACAGCCGGTGGCCGAGCTTGGAGATTGGCTGCTGGTAGCGAACGCCCCGCGTTCCCCGAGGCACAATGATGGCGCTCAGTCCCGTCTTGCCGCCCTGCTTGGGTTCTGTGCGCACGATACAGACATTCACGTTCGCGCCCTTCAGATCCCAGCCGCCGGCATTGCACGGCCAGTACTTGGTACCGTCCAGGACATATTCGCCGCGCCCTCGGTCCAGCATGGCGGTCAGGCCGATCCCTGCCGGATGCTCGCCGGGGTGATCGAAATTGGCGGTTCCCCCCGGCGTTCCCGCTGGTTCGCTCACGGTCCACCCCGCGATATACTCGCCGCGCGGGTCGCTGGTGGCCTCTCCCAGCCATTTCCGCTTTTGCTCCTCCGTACCGAACCACGCCACCGGCATCAGCGCCAGGCCGTTCACCAAAAGAATGGTGGCGAAGCCGGGATCGACGGCGGTGATTTCCTCGGCAACAATCTGCAGATCGACGTTACTGACGCCGCCGCCGCCATACTGTTTGGGCAGGAAGCCCATGGCGAAGCCGAGCTTGTGGCATTCGATATAGGCGCCCTTGAGCATTTGAAAGGCTTTCTGGGTGTCGGGCTCCTCGTCTGCCGCTTTGACCAGCGGCTGAAGGATCTCGACAGCGAATTCCCTCGCGTTTCGCTGCAGCCGCTGCTGTGCGGTGGTCAGCGTGAAATCGATGGCCATGATCGCGTCAGCTCCCTGCAGCAAGCACCGGCTATTAGAGAAGCGTGAGTCACGCGCCTCATGTCACGCTCCCCATGTCATTGCGGGGAGCGCACCGACGAAGCAATCTTGATCGCGCAGGCGCACGGATCGACCGTGCGCTTTCCCGGAGGCGACTGCTTCGTCCGCTTCGCTCCCCGCAATGACATAGGGTCCATGACGTGAGGTCCATGACGTGGCGTCCATGAC